>VAOY01003747.1_pt1 | contig 195587 bp, 159 predicted proteins | sample 3393881 | NCBI WGS metagenome assembly VAOY01 (sample SAMN08290430, study PRJNA428436) | hydrothermal vent metagenome | isolation source: Deep-sea hydrothermal vent chimney | place: Indian Ocean: Southwest Indian Ridge
GTATGAATCGGACTTCCTGCCTGCGCTGTCGCTTCGGCAGACAGGGACTTAATCGGCGTAGCCATTGAGTTAAAAACGATGGCAATATTACCCAAGTCCTTAAGTCAGTTCTTCTCCTTCGTAGAATTACTGACTCAAGTCCTGTGATAATTTTAATTATTTTCTTACGACTAACCATTGCCAGTTTAATAGAAGTACTCTTGATGAATAGTTCACCTTAAAATAAAAATAATTGTCATGACAATTAGCGTGTGCTTCTTCCTGAACCCATAACTGAGGCATTACTTTTTATTTACATCATATGTTGCCTTCATCACAGGAATTGAATTAGTTTGAGGTTACATTTATACGTATAACTTTGTACGAAAAAGAAGAGACATAAACTATGAAAATTAAATTTTGTATTATTTACATTAGTTTACTTTCTGGCTTTCTTGTTTCGCAAAGTCCCGAAATTGATACTGATACCAAAATTACAACTGCTGTAATCGATTTTGATGGATTGGGAATTACAACCATGGAGGCTGTTACACTTACACAGCGTCTGGCCGGTGAACTGGTCAATACCAATGCCTGTATTCTGGTGGACCGCTCCCAAATGAAAGAAATTTTACAAGAGCAAGGCTTTCAGCAATCAGGGTGTACCACTGTAGAATGTGCGGTGGAAATAGGGGCGCTCTTGGGCGTACAGCAAATGGTTTCCGGTTCTTTTGGTAAAATTGGCAACACATATACCATCGAAGCTAAAATGTTTTCTGTCGAAACCGGACAAACCATAAAAGCTGTAAATAAAACCTATAAGGGTGAAGTCGATGGGTTGATTACCCAAGTTGAGCTGGTTGCCTGGGAATTGTTTGGATTAGAACCACCCGATGCTTTGAAAGAGCGAGCCGGTATGAAGATTGAAGAACCAAAAGTCGCTAAAAAGAAAAAAGGTGGTGTAGGAAGATTCCTTTTTTGGACAACCGCCCTGGCAGCAGCCGGTGGAGGGGCTTATTATTATCTATACATAATAGGAGGTGAAGAGGGAGACTTAGCCTTACCACCCGATCCGCCACCTGCACCCAGACTAATGTTTGGAGGTGGACGATGAAAAATATAATCAAGCATTATATGAATTGCACATCCTCTATTAGAAAAGAAAAAAGTGCCCGATCCGCCGACTGGCGGACAAGCGGACGGGACAGGTCGCAACTACAGGGCATGCAGAAGGCAAATGGATTCTCCATCCGGTTCTCGCTATTTCTCGTTTTCTTTGTCTTAGTTTTATTAAATCAAGTGGGATTTTCAGCCACAATTAATGTACCTGCTGATTATTCAACAATACAAGCTGGAATTGATGCTTCAAATAATAGTGATACGGTATTGGTGCAATCAGGTACCTATATCGAAAGAATCAATTTTAATGGGAAAAATATAGTAGTTATATCCGCTGGTGGACCTGAAGTAACGATCATTGATGGAAATTTTGGTGGAAGTGTAGTGACATTTAATACTGAGGAGACATCAGCCGCAGTACTTTCTGGATTTACAATTCAGAACGGCAGGTGGACGGGTCCTAGTTGGGCAGGAGGTGGTATTCACTGCGACGGTGCCAGCCCGAGTTTGGAAAATCTGATTGTCAGCGGAAATAGCTCAGAGCCCCATGGCGGCGGTATTTACTTAGGAGGGCCCACCAGCCCGAATATAGTGAATACGGTTATCAGTGGGAACACGACGGAAATTAGTGGTGGCGGGATTTTTTGCAATGCTTCTAGCCCGACTTTGGTGAATGTGACGGTGAATGGTAACACAGCTACTCTAGTGGGTGGCGGCGGTGGTGGGATCTCTTTTTGGAATTCCTCCAACCCGTACTTTGTGAACTCCATTCTCTGGGGCAACATACCTGATGAAATTTGGTTCTCTTCAGATGGCGGGAGTCCCAATAATACAGTTACAATCACCTATTCCGATGTCCAGGGCGGTCTTAACGGCATCGTCACCAATAACAACGGTACGGTGAACTGGGGTGCCGGCAACATTAACGCCAATCCTAATTTTGTAGATGCTGCAAATGGCGATTTTCATTTACAAACAAGTTCCCCCTGTATTGATTCTGGCGATCCCACCAGCGATCCCGATCCCGATGGCACGATGGCTGATATGGGTGCGTACTATTTTGATCAATCTAGCGGGGGAAGAATCGACGGGAGTGTTACCTTGACGGAAGATCATCCTTTTGGTCAGGTTCAGATAATATTATATTTGCCCGGTGGCGGTACATTGGTACAGCAATGGGGCGAGGATCCTCCCTTTGATTTGAATTATTTCTTCGAAGATCCAGCCATAGCGGAAGGCGGACCATACCGTGTTGAAGCTTCTTTTGATCTAAATGATAATAATCAATACGATGGCGGCGAACCGTATTTTACTACCGGTGATTTATATATTTCGGCCTCGACCGTATTAGAGAATGTCGATTTACAGTTGGCAAGCGGTGGGGACTTTCGGGTAGAACCCCTGGTTCCAATTTGTGGGGGTGCTGATGGTAATGCCTGCGATCCCGCAAATGTAGGAGTTATGGAAGCTATGGTTGACGGAGACATAAATACCTCCGGCGGGTTGGGGGGCGTTCCTGTTTTTTCTTATGAGTTTAGACTCCAGAACGGTTCCCAGACAATCAACCAAATCAACATAACCAATGGCTTTTGGGATCTTGAGGTTCCCTGTAACTGGATGAGCTCGGGCAGCATTAATTTATGGGATGCTGGTAGCAATTCCTGGATCCAGGTTGCCGATATCGATAATCCTAACCCGGACAAGTATAAAACCTACTTTTTCTCTGATTTCACTACCGACGCGATTCAGCTTATAATCACCCAGGTAGGCGGAAATCAAGACAGCGGCTGCCATGCAGAGATCATCGAGATTCAAGCTGGATTTAGCTCGCCGAGTGGCGGTTTTTCCTTTGATTTTGGTATGGGCGGATATGCGGAAACCGACTTCACGGCTTTGGACGGCGGTCCGGAGATCACAATGGAAATGTTTATTAAATTGCATAGTAGTCCCGTTGCTTCTGGGATTTATGAATTTATTCACAGGGCAGAGTGGGGGTTCTTAGATTATGTTGGCGACGGAACCGTTAGATTTTCATTATTCAATATTGGAGAAATTAACTGGGTATTTACTCCGAGTATCATTGAATGGCACCATATTGCGGGAGATTATGATGGCAGTAATATGCGGTTATATTGGGATGGTGTGGTCGTGGCCACTCAGCCAGCCAGTGGGAATTTATCCAGTAGCTCTAGTCCCCTGCGAATTGGGGAAGGCTTTGATGGCTTTGCCGATGTCATTCGTATCAGCGATATTGCCTTATACCAGGGAAACAATTTTGATCCCTGGACTCAGGATTATAATCCTACTACGAACACCCGTCTTTTGTATAATTGTAATGAAGGCAGCGGAAATCAATTAATAGATGATAGTGGTTTCAACCGCCACGCCACACTCTCGGGCAACCCTACTTGGGATCCGGATGAGCCGCTTGGCGGAAGTGCCGGGATATTCCTTTGGTTTGGCCTTTCCTCAACTAATTATGTTGATCTTAATTGGGACCGTTGGCCCGATCCGGATGGAGAATTTGTAAATTTAGAACTGCGCAGACAAGTCAATAATCCCGGCATAACCGAATCTTCTCCCTTAGTATACGGGGAAACAGATGTCAATGTGGTCACCTGGCGGGATAATGACATTACAGAAGGAAATAATTATTACTATAAAATGTACATGTATGACCAGACCGGGCTTCGTTATGAATCTCTTGAACGTTCGTTCCCACCCGGAACTGCAGGGGGGCATGTGGAGGGGAACATCCATTCCAATGAAACCAGATCAGGACAACTTATTATCGGTTTGTTCGATCCGGGAAATGGAGGAAATGAATGGGACCCCAATCATCAGATAGAATTGAATGCAAGTTTTCCCAGTGATCAATTCTATCAATTTGATGATCCTTCCATTGGGGACGCCGTTGGTTGGCAAGTAAAAGCTTTTTTAGACGAAAATTCTAACTCGAGCGCTGATAGTGGCGAATTGTATGGTGAAAGCGGTCAGTTTACTGTATCAGGCGGATTTGCAAATGATGTTGATTTTGATCTTGTAGCCGATTCCCCTGACTTTCCTGTCATAAGTAATTTTTCCATCACCAGCGGGGACGCCTATATTGACAATAATGTAAGTATATCCGTGGACCTTACCGCGAGTTCAGGTATTGAAACAGCATTGTGCAAATATTATAAAGGCGGAGATATAACAACTGTATCTATTGATTTGGATTCTCTTCAAGATGAGGAATGGACTGGAATCATTCCGGCCGGTGAAGTAACCATGGAAGGATTAATGGTACAAGTCTATGCAAACAGTAATAACGGATTTGAATCCACATCCGATTGGGTTGAAGTACCTGTATACTTCAATTCGTATACATTCAGGTCGATAGTCGCTGAACAATACGCCATGGTTTCCTTCCCGGGGGATTTGGATGATGATGGTGTAAAAAGCGTCTTGGAAAATAATCTGGGGGATTATGATCCTGCACAATGGCGTTCATTCAGTTATAATAATAGTAGTGGGAGTTATGATGAAAATTCAGGCAGTTTTAAGCCCGGGAATGCATTTTGGGTAGTATCCCGTGAAAGCGTGAATCTGGCAGGCGGCAGCGGCAAAGTTACATCATTGGAAAACACCTATACCATTACCCTTGATCCAGGTTGGAATATGGTTGGCAATCCCTATGCCTTTAGTTTGGATTTCCCAGATCGAGTAACTGCAACAGGTGATGTAGAAATGACCCTGTACGGCTATAATGGCAGTGGTTACGTGAATGCAGGTGAAATGGTTCCAGGCGAAGGATATTGGATTTGGTCTAATGAAGATGGAGCACTACTGGATTTTGATCATCAACCTTCAGGTGGTTCCCAAAAACAAATGGAAGGCGGATGGCAAATAGATTTACATGCAACTATCAATGGTTATCATGATTTTGCAAATAGGATTGGCATCCATCCACTTGCCGAAAATGAACGAGACGGCATGGATGCCCATGAGCCGCCTGTTATAGGTAGTTATGTGCAGTTGGCTATCCAAAATGCTGATTGGAAAGATAAGGGTATCTATAGCAAGGATATCCGCAAGGAAGGCGACAAAAACTATTCCTGGAACGTTTTTGTGAAGTCAAACATGGCCGGTCAGATCAGTTTCGAAGCGTTTGATACTCAAAATATTCCCGGAGAATTTGATGCTGTATTGGTTGATTTGGATAACATGATCCAGCATGATTTACGTTCAAGTGCATCTTATCAATATGTCAGCATAGGAGATGAAAAGGATCATCACTTTCAGGTGATTATCGGTTTACCGGAAAATGTATCAAAATCCATTATTGAATTAGGAATCCTCCCCAGTGAATTTGCTGTGGATCAGAATGCGCCTAACCCTTTCAACCCGGTAACAGCCATTAGAATTCAATTGGCTGAAGATGCTGTTGTTACAATGAAGGTATTTAATATCCTTGGTGAGGAAGTAACAACGTTGATCCATAATGAATTTATGGAAAGCGGTTATCGACAGATAATTTGGAACGGCAGGGACAATGCCAGCCGTCAATTACCATCCGGTTTGTACCTCTATCAAACCATCATGAAAAATGAAAAAGGACAATTACTCCACATGAATACAAAGAAAATGGTATTGGTGAAATAGTTTGGTGAGTGGTTATTAGTAACTGGTGAACGGTTGAGTAGTAACCGGTGGAACAGTGAAGATTGCTAAGTCTCTGTCCGTTGGTGGAATATCCCAAGGGAGAATAGTAATTAATTCTCCTGTGATTTGACTGATATTGTGGTAAGTTTCTTTTGAAAACCAATAATTTCCAGCGAAATTTCCCATAAATATTGTAGGAGTTTTTTAATGCACAATAAAATAATTCGAATAATAATATTTACCATTTTGCTAATGGTAGCATTCGCAACAAGCGCCAATTCAGCTGGAAAGCAATTTGGGAAAATTTCCCTGCCATTAGGAAAGGTTGAAGTTCAATCATCAGGGAATGATGCTTGGGAAAAAGCCAAGCCAAATCGTCCGGTATTTGAAGGGGACATAGTCCGTACTTCAGCAAAGTCCCGTGCCGAGATCACCCTAAAGGGTGGCGGTAAAATCCGCCTTGGCGAAAATTCTGAACTTGAATTGAACGAAGCAAATGTGAAACCCATGGTGAAGAATTTCAAGGCAAAACTGAAAAGAGGGAATGTCTTTATATCTGCCAAAGCAGCCTTTGGTGAAAAGAAGAATGTGCAGTTACGTATGCCCACGGCTGTGGCAGCCATTCGCGGTACTAAGTACCGGGCAAAAGCAGGTGAAGATGAGAGTGAGGTGCTGGTATATAATGGAAAAGTGGATGTGAATGCCGCTAAAAACGTAATCGATGAACGTCAGGACAAACGAAAATCCTTTGCGCCAGGCGTTGCGCCTACCGGTAAACCGAAATTCACCCTTGGACCTGTTACAGAAACCAAAGCCCCTACGCAAGTTTCCGGCCCTTATGAAGTAACATTAGAAGAGTGGGTTACCTTGGCAGAAGGTATGCAAATCAATGTCCGTAAAGATGGCAAATACCACATGTTTGAGTTCGATCAGACAAAAGACGGAGATCTGGAATTTGTTAAGTGGAATAAGGAATTAGACGCAGCTGAAGAATAAGATTATTAAGCTATATAATTTATCAAATATTTTTTTACTCTTGCATATCCGCTTATGGAACGGACAAGTGTTAATCGCATGATAAAAGAACAGGTTCAATGTTTAACACCACCCCCGAGACCCCTCCTCGTATGAGGAGGGGATTTATGAACCACCAAAACTATTTGCCACAGTTGATAGGGGTGGTGGAAGATTAGATAAATGACCGAGTACTATAATACAAAAAAATGACAAAAATACATCGGATGACAGGGGGAAATGAAAGGTTTTTGAATGCTTCTTTACTCTGCCTCTTAAAACCATCGGGATCATTCAGGCGGGTGACCCTTCTTACATATTTCAAATTGGCAAACTGGAAAGAGGAGTTATAATATATGGATAGATTCAAGGTTTCATATGTTTAATCATCACCGTAATAATAGTATGAAATAAAAAATAATGAATGAACTCTTAAAACGCTTGGGCATAGGTGCTTTCATTGGGCTAATAGTAGGCTTTCTTGTTGCTTTTGGTACCAATGCAGAAGGCTTTTTCCTTACGGATCTATTAGATGGATATGAATATCAATCCTATGATGCCCGCATGAAGGCAAGGGTGGCCGGTGCGGAAGAAGCATCTATAGATACGGTAGTTATTATTGATATTGAACAGCAATCCGCGGCCCCGGTGGAGGAAGGAGGGCTTGGACGCTTTTACAATTGGCCACAAGCATATCATGGCCAGCTTATTGATGTGGTAAGTTCCGGTGAACCGGCAGCAATTCTTTTTGATATAATTTTTGATCCGGAAAACACATTCAATTTTGATTTGATCAATGCATTAAACAGCGAAGATACGCCGAGGGATAAGTATTTAGCTGATGTTACGAATCAGTTCCTGGTGAGTAATGATCCCACACGTATGGTGTATTCAACTTACGAAAGCCAGAAAACGTATCATGCCTTGGTTTTTGAAGAGGAAGACACGCTGATTTTTCTCTATAAAATGGATTCCGAACCGGAAGGTTACGACCGCCCCGATCATTTAATACAATTATCGGATGATCAGGCAAGGCGGTTACCGAAAGCAGATCGTCTGGGGAATACATTTCCTGATCTTTTACAAGCATCAGTTGGGAACGGTAGCGCCAATTTTCCACAGGATGATGACGGTATCATCCGCCGTTCACCGACAGCCATTTGGTTTGAAGGTCCCAATCATGTGTATCCATCTTTGACAATGGCAGCCGCCATGGATATTCTCGGTGTCCCGAAAAACGGTCTGAACTATGACTTTGAAAAATTGATATTAACGATGCGGGATACCACCGGTAAAATTGTGCGCGAAATACCCATCGATGAAAAAGGTCGTATGTATGTGAATTATTACGGATTTTTTAAAACATTTTATTATTTGCCTTACATGTATTGTATGGATCCTGAACTGTTGGATCCGTCCTATTGGAAAGGTAAGGTAGCCATTGTAGGCGCATCTCTCCCAGGACTTATGGATTTGAGGAATACGCCGGTCCAGGAAACATTCTCTGGAGTAGAAATCCACGCCAATGTGATTCACAGTATTCTGCAAAATGAATTTGTATCTATTACAAATGTAGAGACTAATTTTTGGGCTATTCTGATTTTATGTGTGTTTCTGGGAATTGTTGTCAGTATCCCGGCCAAGTCGTTATATACGATACTAGTCCCTTTGATTGCTATCATTGCCTGGGTGATTTTTACGTATAATGAATTTCTTACCGGATTGAAAATGTGGGAGATTGTACGCCCTACTATTGCCATGGGTGGAACGTATTTGGGTATATTTCTCTACAACTTCCTGGTTGTGGAAAAAGACAAGCGATTCCTAAAAAATACCTTCGGTACGTTTATTTCTCCGGAACTTATTGATCAGATGTATGAAAATAAAGAAGAACCACAGCTTGGCGGCAACGAGGGATATCACACAGCTTATTTTACAGATATTCAGAGCTTTTCCGGCTTTTCCGAAAAGTTAACCGCTTCAGTTCTAGTTGAACTGTTAAACGAATATTTGACGAAAATGACAGATATTCTGTTAGCAAATAAAGGGACCTTGGATAAATATGTTGGTGATGCCATTATTGCATTTTATGGGGCACCTGCTCCTGTGGATGATCACGAATATTGGGCTTGTTTAACGGCTATAAAAATGCAGGAAGGTTTAGCTGAACTCCGAGAGAAATGGCAGAGTGAAGGCGATCGATGGCCGGAGATTGTTCACCATATGCAAAACCGGATCGGTATAAATACCGGCCCCATTGTAACGGGCAATATGGGTTCCACCGTGCGGATGAGTTATACCATGATGGGTGATACAGTAAATCTTGCAGCTCGTTTGGAAGCATCTGCAAAACAATATGGAATATATATTCAGGTAGCGGATGACACCTACAAAGCATGTAAAGATCGATTTATTTGGAGAGATTTGGATTATGTAATCGTCATGGGGAAAACAGAACCGGCCCAGGTGTTTGAACTCATTGCTGAATCCGGTAATATGCCACCAGGTTACGATAAACTTCTCCCCGCATATCATGAAGCTCTGGAATTATATCGCAACCAGGATTGGGAAAAAGCTATTGAAGCATTTAAGACTTCAGATGAATTGGAGGATATGTTCCCTGGGCGCAAGACCAACCCCAGTCGTGTATATATACCACGGTGCGAATATTACCGTGATAATCCTCCTGGTGATGATTGGGATGGATCATGGGCGCTGACTAAAAAATAATAAAATTGAAATCTAATAAAATGATTAATACATAATAAATTCTAATATGAATAATTCAAAAACGGCCGTCCTTTTGTTGCTGGACGGTCGTTTTTTTATAGGCAAAAGTTTTGGTACCGAGGGTGAATCTATCGGTGAAGTCTGCTTCAACACGGGCATGACCGGTTACCAGGAAATTCTCACGGATCCATCTTATTGTAAGCAGATTGTGACAATGACATCTCCCCATATTGGCAATTACGGCGTGAACCCGGAAGATATTGAATCAAATCGTATTCAGGTGGCCGGATTTGTTATTAAGGAAGAAACAGACATTCCTTCAAACTGGCGGTCCACACAATCTATAGGTGAATATCTCCGGGAAAATAATATTATTGGAATTCAGGGGATAGATACGCGAGCACTTACAAGACATATCAGAGACAATGGCGCTATGAATGGTGTCATTTCCACTATTGATTCTGATATGGATTCACTGAAACAAAAATTAGAAAACGCACCATCTATGTCCGGTCTGGACCTTGCGAAAGTAGTCACATGTGAAAAGCGTTTTTTATGGAATGGTACCACTCAAACAGTCGACCCCTCCACCAGATACAAGATTGCGGTTATTGATTTTGGAATAAAATATAACATTTTACGATTACTGGAAAGCCATGGTTGCGATGTAACGGTTTTCCCTGCACAAACTTCTTCCAAGGATTTATTGGATTTCAATCCGGATGGCATTTTTCTTTCAAATGGACCCGGTGACCCGGCTGCGGTGACATATGGAATTGAAACAGTTACAGAACTATTAGGAAAAACCCCCATTTTTGGGATTTGTTTGGGGCATCAGATATTAGCATTGGCGTTGGGAGCAAAAACGTTCAAACTAAAATTTGGTCATCGGGGAATCAACCATCCCGTAAAAAATCTGGAAACAGGAATTGTGGAAATCACTAGCCAGAACCACGGGTTTGCTGTGGACTTGGACTCACTCCCGGATAAAGTGATTCCAACGCATGTGAATTTGAATGACAATACATCGGAAGGAATTCGCTGTAAAGACATCCTGGCATTTTCTGTCCAATACCATCCAGAAGCCAGTCCCGGCCCCCATGACAGCCGGTATTTATTTCAACAATTTATTGAATTAATGGATAGCCACAGAGCCACAGAGGACACAGAGAAAAACAAATGATAGATATGTATAAAAAGAAAATGAGTAAATAGATAGCCACAGAGACGTGGAGAACACTGATAATGGAATTAAATAAAATAACAGAAAAAATTATTGGTTGTGCAATTGAAGTGCATAAAAGGCTTGGCCCTGGTTTATTAGAAAGTATTTATGAAAAAGCATTGTGTATCGAACTAAGACTTGCGGGACTGAAGTTTGAACAACAGAAATCTCTGCAGGTTTTGTATAAAAATGAATCGATTGGAAAATTTAAGATAGATGTTCTTGTAGAAAATAAAATTGTAGTGGAATTAAAAAGTGTTGAAAGACACGATCCATTATTTGAAGCACAAATTCTCTCCTATATGAAACTGGGAAATTATCCATTAGGCGTACTAATAAACTTCAATACAAAACTACTTAAAGATGGAATTAAAAGATTTATTAATAATTAAAAACTCTGTGTTCTCTGTGTTCTCTGTGTCTCTGTGGCAATAAGTCATGATACTTGAAACACGAAATTTATCCAAATCATTTGGTCCTAGAAAAGCAGTGGACAATTTATCCCTGGAAATCCCAGAAGGGTCGGTGTTCGGATTTTTAGGTCCAAATGGAAGCGGGAAATCCACCACTATTCGCATGATGACAGACCTGATTCGCCCTGACGCCGGGGAAGTTTTCATCCAGGGGCAGTCTGTTCAGAAACATCATCAGAAAGCGTTATCAGGTGTAGGGGCATTCATAGAACGGGCGGACTTTTACAAACATCTGACAGCCAGGACAAATCTGGAAATGCTTGCCAGGATGGATGGAAATGGGTTTGAAAATATCCCAATTATACTGGAACGGGTTGGGCTGTCCGAACGAGCCGAAGATAAGGTGAAAAATTATTCCCAGGGAATGCGCCAGCGGCTGGGTATTGCTCAAGCATTATTGTCAAAACCAAGATTATTGATTCTGGATGAACCCACAAACGGACTGGATCCCCAGGGAATGAAGGAAGTCCGTGATTTGGTGCGGGAATTGAGCAGCGAAGGTATCACTATTTTTATTTCATCTCACTTACTGGATGAAGTGCAGAAAATTTGTACCCATGTCGCTATCATTCATCTGGGACAATTGATCATATCCGGTAAAATGGATGATTTATTGACAGAGTCTGAATTTTTTACCACAGAAATTCGAGTTAAACCTATCAAAAAAGCAAAAACAGTGTTGGAAAATCAGGATTGGGTGCACCGATGCGAAGAAAAACACGGAGCACTTTTTGTGAATACAACCTCAGAGAAATTGCCGGAAGTAACAGCATTATTGGTCCAAAATGAATGTGCCGTGGAAGCGGTGATTCCAAAAACATCGTTGGAAGAATTGTTTTTATCTAAAACTGGAATTGAAGAGCCACAGAGAACACAGGGAAAATGAATAGATATAAAAAAACGTTGTGCCTTCATACACCTGTGGTTAGAAACAAATGATAGGATTAATACATAACGAACTTTTAAAAATCACCGGCCGGTGGCGGAGTTTCATCGGTTTTATCGGGATCGCCGTTCTCATGCCGTTTATTCTGTGGGGGTTCTCCTATGGCGGAGGTGAGATTCATGATGAATATGTTCGTCAATTGGGAGACAGTTTTATTGTAGTCGGTTCCATTTTCAATGCATTCCTGGCCACCTATATTGTAATGAATGCCTTTTGGATTCATATGCCGTTTCTGGTGGCATTGGCCGCCGGTGATGCGGTTGCAGCGGAAGGGGCTGCAGGGACATTTCGCATTATACTCACGCGATCCACAAGCCGTCTGAAAATTTTATTTGCTAAACTGTTTGCCACATGGATTTACACAACACTTCTCATATTGTTTTTAGCATTTATGTGTCTGGGTGTTGGAACACTTTGGCTAGGTAGCGGTGATCTCATTGTGTTTGACAAAGGCATTCTCATCTTGGATCAAAGTGAAGCATGGATTCGGATGGCATTATCATACGGATTAGCAATATTAGTCATGTATGTGGTGGCAACCCTTTGCTTTATGTTTTCAACTATGGTGAATAATGGTATCGGTCCCATAATCGGAGCCATTTTTCTCATTGTGATTGGCTATATCATAATGGCAATTCCCCTGGATATGTTTGAGAAGATGGAACCATACATTTTCGTCACCTATTTTGATGTCTGGCAGCAGGCGTTTAAAGACCCTATCCCCTGGGATAGGATTGCAAAAAGTTTGGGCGTGCTTGCTCTTTATACAGCGGGATTTATTGGTATAAGTGTAACTGTGTTTTTGAGAAAAGATATAAAATCATGACAAAGTTAGACCTTATAAAAGAATATAAATCATATTACAAAGCTGGAAAAAAACCCGGACAAGTATCGTTCAATAAAATTCCATATTTAACATTGGAAGGGAAGGGAGCACCGGCGGGACCGGAATTTGTGGATAAACTCCAGGCTCTTTATCCCATGGCCTATGGGTTAAAGAAATATTACAAAAACAATGCGATGGATTTTGGTGTTCCAAAATTGGAAGGTCTCTGGTGGGTTGAAGAAGACAAGCCTGCATTAAAAGTTCCGCGAGAAGAATGGTGCTGGAAATTGATGATTCGGATGCCGGATTTTGTGAAGGATGATGTGTTTGTATCCATTCAAGCAGAAGTAGCTGAAAAAAAGAAAAATAACCTTATTAGTGAAATCAAGTTTGAAGAATTATTTGAAGGGGAATGTATTCAAATGTTGCATATAGGACCCTATTCAACTGAACCGAAAACGATTGATGCTATATTGAGTTTTATTGATGAGAACGGATTAAAAATCGATGGATTACATCATGAGGTTTATTTATCTGATCCTTGGAAAACAGCTCCTGAAAAAATGAAAACGATTATCAGGTATCCTGTGAAATGATTGTGATAAAAAAAACGTGTAAAGACGCAATTCAATATGTTTCTATGCTAATGATAATCACAGGGTTTCTGTTTGCTGAAATACCAACGGTTGAGGCCATTCAAGATAGCTTGCTCAGCCGATTCAGCCGTATTGAAGATTATTCTGTAAACATCAAGATTTCGGTAAAAATGACTGGATTGCGGATGCCGCGGAAAAAGATCAAACTTTATTATAAAGCACCGGATAAGGTAAAAGTAAAATCCAGGGGGTTTGCCATTGTGCCCAAGACTGGGTTGGGCGGTTCCCCTGGAAAATTTTTAAACATGCTTGAATCCATTAACGTTGCCGGTAATGCGATGTTGAATAATCGAAATCAATGGTTGCTTACAGGGACGGTTATTCCAGATTCCATGGATATCCCCATTGATAGTGATAATATTCCCAATATTAAGATGAACCTGTGGGTGGATTCTGAATTATGGGCCATCACCAAGGCTGAAACAATTGTTGATTCCCAAAAGGTATTTCAATTGGTTTCCGACTACACAGAAGTGGATGGCATATTTCTACCATCGAAGACAACGCTTTCACTTGGATTTAAAGGATTGAAAAACTGGTCTATGCGGGAACCGTTTGGCGGACCTGGATCTCACAGGAAAGATTTTGAAAAAGTGGCAAAAGAAGCAGGGATTGATCCGGATAAAAAAGAGTTCGCCGGCACTGTAGTGATGGAATTTTCAAAATACAAAGTGAACCAGGGATTAGATGATGACCTTTTTAAAAAATAGCCACAGAGAACACAGAGAAAAACAAATGATGAATATGTGTAAAAAAATAGAGAATTATCCATTAGGCTTACTAATTAACTTCAATTCGAAACTTCTAAAAGATTGAATAAAAAGATTAATAAACAATTGAAATCTCTGTGTTCTCTGTGGCAGAAAAAATTATGCCTAAACGAACAGATATAAAATCTATTTTGATCATTGGTGCTGGGCCTATTGTTATCGGTCAGGCCTGTGAGTTCGATTATTCCGGGACCCAAGCCACCCGCGCGTTAAAGGAAGAAGGGTATCGCGTTATTCTGGTGAATTCCAATCCCGCCACCATTATGACCGATCCGAATTTGGCAGACGCAACCTACATCGAACCCATTACTGTCGATTATGTAACAGCTATCATTGAAAAAGAAAAGCCTGATGCAATTCTGCCAACCGTGGGAGGACAGACTGCTCTGAACTTGGCTATGGATTTATCCAAGGAAGGCATTTTAGACAAATACAATGTTAAGCTTATCGGTGCCCAGGTTGATGCTATTGAGAAAGCGGAAAACCGTGAATGCTTTAAGGAAGCCATGGACGGAGTGGGTATTGATACGGCCAAAGGTGGATTTGTTCATTCCTGGAAAGAAGCTGAAGACTTGCTGAATGAAATACAGTTTCCGATCATTATTCGACCTTCATTTACACTGGGCGGGACAGGTGGTTCCGTGGCATATAACTATGAAGAATTTCAGACGCTTGTGGAAAATGGATTGTACGCAAGTCCCATCACGGAAATATTGATTGAAGAATCTCTACTTGGATGGAAAGAATTCGAACTGGAAGTAATCAGGGATAAAGCGGATAATGCCATTATCGTTTGTTCGATTGAAAATATTGATCCCATGGGAATTCACACCGGTGATTCCGTAACCGTTGCCCCGGCGATGACATTGACGGACAAGGAATTCCAGCAAATGCGCAACTGGGCAATTCAATGCTTGCGGACTATCGGTGTTGAAACAGGTGGCTCCAATGTGCAGTTTGCCGTGAATCCGGAAAATGGCCGAATGATTGTGATAGAAATGAATCCCCGGGTGAGCCGTTCATCCGCGTTGGCCAGTAAAGCCACCGGATTTCCCATAGCAAAAATAGCGGCAAAGTTGGCCGTGGGTTACACTTTGGATGAATTGCCTAATGATATTACGGGAAAAACGCTTGCCGCATTCGAACCCACCATTGATTATATTGTGACCAAAGTCCCGCGTTTTGATTTTGAAAAGTTTCCTTCTGCTTCCGGACATTTGGGTGTGCAGATGCAAAGCGTAGGCGAAGTGATGTCCATCGGTCGCACATTTCGGGAGAGTCTGCAAAAAGCCTACCGTTCGTTGGAAGTGGGATTAGATGGACTTGAAACAAAACCACCGGCAGAAGGAGACCCGGATGTAAGTCGTGCCCGGTCTTTGGATATGTCTACGTTAAGATATGGAACGGCTTTTCGTTTGTTGAAAGTTCGCCAGGCGTTTTTAGAAGGACAATCGGTTGAAGATGTATTCAATTTGACCAAAATCGATCCCTGGTTTTTAAATCAGATAAAACAATTAGCCATGATGTCAAACAATAACGTAGATGGCACAGATCTTCTATCCACAAGGGAATTAAAACATAACGGTTTTTCGGATAAGCAGATTGGTCGCATGACAGGGAAAACCGAGATGGAAATTCGATCCTTGCGCAAGAATGAAAATGTCCTTCCATCCTATAAAGTTGTAGACACCTGTGCAGCAGAATTTGAGGCAAAAACGCCCTACTGTTATTCCACCTATGATGAAGAAAATGAGATTACACCCCTAAATGGTAAAAAAGTGATAATATTGGGTGGCGGACCCAACAGGATCGGGCAAGGAATCGAGTTTGATTATTGCTGTGTCCAAGCTGTGTTTGGATTGAAGGATTTGGGTTACAAAACCATTATGGTCAACTGCAATCCGGAAACAGTAAGTACAGACTTTGATTTGGTGGATCGATTGTATTTTGAACCGGTGACATTTGAAGATGTATTAAATATTGTTGAGTTTGAAAAACCAGATGGGGTGGTGGTTCAGTTCGGCGGACAGACTCCACTGAAGATTGCAAATGCATTGGCGGATGCAGGTGTGCCAATCATAGGTACATCGCCGGAAAGTATTGACTTGGCGGAAGACCGGGAAAAATTTGGCCGAATTGTAGATAAGTTAAATGTAACCTGCCCGGAATATGGTACTGGAAGAACATTGGACGAAGTGATAAACGTGGCAGAACGAATCGGCTTCCCTGTTTTAGCACGACCCAGTTATGTGTTGGGTGGCCGGGCCATGGAAATCGTTTATTCCAAGGAACAGCTAATTGATTACATTGCCCGCTCGGCAGACGTTACGGAAGGGCATCCCATTTTGATTGATGAATTTTTGGAAGACGCATTTGAGTTTGATGTGGATGCGCTTTGTGATGGGGAAACGGTCCACATTGGCGCCATTATGCAGCACATTGAAGAAGCTGGAATTCATTCCGGGGATTCGGCTTGTGTGCTCCCTCCTTACCGGATTACCACCAAAACCATGGAAGAGATCATTCGGATAACGAAAGCCTTGGCTCTTGAATTGAATGTCATCGGTTTGATCAACCTTCAGTTTGCCTACAAGGAAGGACAGGTTTTTGTGCTGGAGGTTAATCCCAGAGCCAGCCGGACAGTACCTTTTGTGAGCAAGGCGACGAATGTTCCGCTTGCAAGAATAGCAGTAAAACTGGCAGTAGGAGCTAAACTCAAAGAAATGGATTTAAAACCCTGGGATAACATCAATCATATTGCCGTAAAAGAAGCCGTACTTCCATTTAACAAATTTCCGGAAGAGTCGATTTTTTTAAGTCCGGAAATGAAATCTACCGGTGAGGTCATGGGAATTTCAAATACCTTTGGCGGATCATTTCGCCGAGCCACGATCAGCGCAGGAAATGATATTCCTGAAGGTGGCCGGGTATTTTTATCTGTAAATGATCAGGATAAATTGAGTGCAATTCCCTTAGCGCGGGATCTTTTTGAAATCGGATTTGAGATTGTTGCAACATCAGGAACCGCTCTTGAATTAAAGAGAAATGGGATTCCTGCAGAATCAATCTTTAAAGTAGGGGAAGGTCGCCCGAATGTGGTGGATGGTATTAAAAATGGAGAAATCCAACTGGTAATAAATACACCGTTGGGGGCTCAATCGCGATATGACGAAGAAGCTATTGGACGCGCCTGCATTCAAAAGGGAATTTTAGCGATTACAACATTATCCGGGGCGGAAGCGGCTGTCCGTGCGATTCGGTCTAAACGAAAGATAGTTGTAAAGTCCATTCAAGAATATCATTCTTTAGTATAAAAACTACTCTCGAATGTGACCATCTCCGGTCACAACGAACTTTGTGGTGGTCAGTTCGCGAAGTCCCATGGGACCGAAAGAATGCAATTTTGTAGTACTAATCCCGATTTCTGCGCCAAGACCTAATTGCCCACCATCATTAAAACGCGTGGAAGCATTCACCATAATTGCCGAACTGTCCAGAGACTGAATAAACGTATTTATTGATTGTTGGTTCTGGCTCACAATTCCTTCTGTATGGTCGCTGCCATATTGATGAATATGATCAATTGCTTCCTGTATATCTTCTACCACTTTTACCGCTAAAATAAGATCAAGGAATTCCGTATCATAATCTTTATCTGACACAGGCGTAACTATATCAGAATATTTTTGCGTTTGTTCGCATCCCCGTATTTCTACACCCGCAACTATTAGTTCATCCAGCATTTTTGGTAGGAAAGAATCAGTAATATCTCGATGTATGAGCAATGTCTCCAAAGCATTACACACCCCCGGGCGCTGGACTTTGCCATTCATTACAATTGCTCTGGCTTGATCAACCTCCGCAGATGCATCCACAAAAACGTGACAATTCCCCTTATAATGAGCAATGACTGGTACTGTTGCGATTTCATAAATATGTCGTATCAGCCCTTCTCCGCCTCTGGGAATAATAACATCAAGCACATCATTCATTTTTGCCATTTCATCAACATTAGCCCTGTCTGTTGACGGAACTATATTGATCACATCTTCAAGGTTGTGCTTTTTTAATACAGATTTTAATATTTTTACAAGCTCCTGATTGGAGTGAAACGCTTCCGATCCTCCTCGGAGCAATAAACCGTTGCCTGCATAAAAACACAGAGAAGCGGCTTCAACGGTAACGTTCGGTCGTGATTCATAAATAACACCAATAACACCCAGGGGGATTCTTCTGCGCTGGACGCGTAAACCGTTTGGCCGTGTATAATCTTCTGTGATTTCACCCACGGGATCCGGAAGATTTGCCACATCCTTGACGCTTTCCGCCATGGCTTGAATACGATCATCATTTAATCTCAAGCGATCAATCATAGCTGCAGAGAGCTCTTTAACTTCTGCGGTCTCTATATCCTTGTTGTTTGCGTCCTTGATTGATTTTTGACTTGCAAGAATTTCATCTGCCATTTGGTGTAAAATAGTTCGTTTTTGTTCTGTTGTGATTACAGGCAGTAAAAGACTGGCTTGCTTAATCTTTATTCCTAGTTTTTTCAAACTCATATTGTTTTGTTTCCTTTTGTTATAACCATGTTATCACGATGAATGATGCCTCTACGTCGCCGAAAGCCAAGAATAACTTCGATTTCAGACGATTGCCGTCCGGCGATTTGATCGATTTCACCCCGATTATATTCTACAATACCCCGGGCAATTTCCGTTCCGTTGGATAAACAGCAAAGTACACCATCGCCTCTTTGAAAAGTCCCCTCTGTTTTAATGATTCCAGATGGGAGTAAACTGGCTTTTTTTGATTGAATAGCATGGGCAGCACCATTATCAATAATGAGTTTTGCCTTTGGCTTTAATGCATGAGCGAGATATGCTTTCCTGGAATTTAAATTCGTGTCAGTCGGCTTTATATATGTACCAAGGTCTTCTCCTTTGATCAGTCGTCGTAAAATAGAATCTGTATGACTGTTTGCAATAATTGTAGGCACGCCGTATTGAGCTGCCATAATGGGGGCCTCCAATTTTGTGAAAATTCCACCGCGGTTTATCCCAACTGATATGTTTCTGGGGAACCGTTCTTTTAACTTTTCCAGTTCTTCGACACTTAAGGTTTGATAAATAACAGTTTCCGGATCATCATTCGGGTCCTGTTCGCCAATGCCATCAATATTTGATAAAATGATAAATAAGTCAGCACTGACAAGATTTGTACACAGTGCCGCAAGAAAATCATTATCACTGAACTGAATTTCTTCAGTACTAACTGTATCATTTTCGTTAATAATCGGAATAATATTGTGATCCAACAGGTTCTCAAGAGTATTCCTTGCACTTAAGTAACGAGATCGATCATGTAAATCATCATGTGTTAATAACACTTGGGCAGTGGTTAAATCATGAACTTGAAAAAACCGTTGGAATGTGCCCAGAAGAATGGGTTGACCAATAGCGGCCGCGGCCTGCTTGTTTTCAATGGAAGTCCCGCTTTCATTTAACAAATTACGGCCAGCTGCCACAGCGCCGCTGGAAACAAGGACAACCTGAATTCCCTTTTGGATCAGAAACGCGATTTCTCCTGAAAGGGTTTCAATCAGACCCGGATTAATCTTACCATTTTCATGACATAGACTTGAACTGCCGATTTTAACAACTATGCGATTCAATTGGGGTAATGTGCGGCTCATTTACCATCCTTAATTGATTTTGCAATTTGTTGATATGCATCACGAAACGGGATTCCTTCTTTAACCAATTGATACACTCGTTCCGTGGCGAATAGATCATCAGTCATTGCTTTACTGCATTTTTCCTTATTTACAGTAAGATATTTGAATAGTAGTATAAAAATTTCCAGACTGGAAGATGTGATGAAGAATCCATTCATTACAGGCTCTTTAGTGAGTTGCATATCCCGGTTATATCCGGACATGAGATCAGAACAGATTCCGGATACTTGAAATTCATAAGAAGAAACCACATGATACTTTGCCCGGAGAAGTTCCAACACATCAGGGTTTTTCTTCTGGGGCATGATGGAACTTCCTGTGCAGAATTCATCTGGCAATTCAATATAACCGAATTCTTCCATACTGAATAAAATCAGATCAGATGCGATCTTATTTAAATCCAGCATGGTTTGGGTTAAAACATGCAATATGGATTTTTCAAATTTTCCGCGGCTGTTTTGTGTGTAGATTGGATTTTTTTGAACACGGCTAAACCCCAATTCATTTGCAGTGAATTCTCGATCAATATCTAATGGAACACCATAACCAGCTGCAGAACCCAAAGGTGATTGGTCAATCAAGTTTTTGACTGCGGTTAATAAATGAAGATTATCAGTCATGGAATCAATGAAAGCATTGCCCCACAATTCAAACGATGAAGGCATGGCCTTACGCATGTGAGTATAGCCAGGGAATTGAATGGCTCCATGTTTTTTAATGAAACCATTGATTGCTTCAATAAGTTGGGTAGTCAAACGAGAGATCTCATCCAACTGGTCTTTGTAATAGAGTCTTAATGCTGTTAACACCTGGTCATTACGGGACCGCGCAGTGTGAATCTTTTTACCAACATTTCCCAGGGAATTTGTTAAGAACACTTCAATGGCCGTGTGGCAGTCCTCGTGTTCTTGACAGATAATAAATTTTCCCTGTTTATCCAGTTCAATAATTCGTTCCAATTCTCGCTCAATATCTTTCACTTCCTCGTCAGTCAAAAGTCCGATCTTTTCCAGCATCTTTGCATGAGTTTTTGATGCAATACAATCATAATAGACTAACTGTTGATCTAATTGAGGATCATTACCTACGGTGAACAATTCAATCGCTTTATTCAAATCATACCCTTTTTCCCAGAGTTTTGTCATGATTTATCCTTTCGCCAACGATAGGGTTTATTCTTGTGTAAAACGAGGTGATGTGCCTTTAGCCTAATAGCGTTTATATTGATAAATCCTTGGGAGTCCACGGCATTAAACCCGCCTTCCACATCCATGCTTGATAAATCCTGATCGTACAGTGAAGTGGATGATTCCCGTCCTGCTGAAATAATATTCCCTTTATACAGTGCAAGCCGAACAGTTCCATTTATCGCTTCCTGACTTTTATTGAAAGCACTCATAATGAAATCCATTTCAGGCGAGAACCAAAATCCATTATAGATTAATTCGGAAAATTTAGGGATTAGCATATCTCTTAGATGCATGACTTCCTTATCCATGCTAATGCCTTCCAAATCTCTATGGGCTAGCCACAAAATCGCTGCGCCCGGAGTTTCATATATTCCGCGAGACTTTATTCCTATAAAACGGTTTTCCACCATATCCAGTTGTCCGATGCCATTTTCTCCACCCAATTTATTTAGGTACATAAACAAATCTAATGGATCCGTTTTTTCTGTTCCGTCGTTTAAATTATTTACATGAGAGGGAATTCCATTTCTAAATTCTATCTCGATCAGGGTTTCGGCATCAGGCGCATTTTTCACGGTATTGGAAAGAGTAAAAATATCATCATCCGGTCGAATAGATGGATCTTCCAAGATACCAGCTTCGTGACTGATGTGCATCAAGTTTTCATCTTCACTATAGGGCCGTTTTTTGGAAGCGGTTATTTCAATATCCCATTCTTTCGCGTAATTGATCATATCCGTCCGACCTTTGAATTGAGCTAGAAATTCAGGGTCCTTCCAAGGCGCGATAATCTTAATAGCAGGATTTAAGGCATAATAACCCAGCTCGAATCGCACTTGGTCGTTGCCTTTTCCTGTTGATCCGTGGGATACATATTCTGCTCCTTCTTTAGCGGCGATTTCAATTTGTTTTTTAGCCAAAAGGGGTCTTGCCAGGGCTGTCCCCAGCAAATACCGGCCTTCATAAAGGGCGTTTCCCCGAAGCGCAGGAAAAATGTAATCTGTCACAAACGCCTTTCGCAGATCTTCGGTATATACTTTTGACGCACCTGTAAATAATGCTTTATTTTCCACAGCCTCAAAATCTTCTTTCTGCCCTACGTTGCCAATGAAGCAGATGACTTCATAACCTTTATTCACCAGCCATTTTAAAATGACGGAAGTATCCAGACCGCCGCTGTAAGCCAGTACTACTTTTTTACTCATGATTAAACTCCAATTTATTTGATTTTATTGTTCTGTAATAACATGTTGACCTATTTGTGTGACACACATTCTTTTTTGTTGGAAGGACCCGATACAATAATGAATTCTGATCACAATTAACCCGGACATCCACAATATTTAGTATTTCACCTGAAGTAGCTCCTTTTACCCATAACTCATTGCGCGATGTACTCCAAAATGCTGCCACATCATTTTTCAGTGTATAATCCAGCGCTTTTTGATTGACATATGCCACAATTAAAACTTCTCCAGTTTCTGCATTCTGAACAGCCACAGGGATTACGTTCTCTTTGATTTTGGTAATCTGTTTCAGTTTTAAGAAATTTATTTGCAGATCTTTTCCTTCTTCAATGTTATTCATTTGATTCTCCATAATTACCGGATGGGAATTCCATTTTGTTTTAGAAAATTTTTCACTTTTGATATGGGCAGAATATCCCGGTGGAATACGGATGCTGCTAACACCGCATCCGCCAAACCCGTCTCAAAAGCATCTTTAAAGTGTTCAAGTTTTCCAATGCCTCCGGAAGCAATAACAGGTATTGACACTTGTTGGCTTACTGTTTGAGTAATGTCCAAATCGATGCCGGATTGTGTTCCATCTGCGTCCATGCTTGTAAGTAGAATTTCACCTGCACCTCTATCTTCAGCTTCCCGAATCCAATGAATTGCGTCGACCTTCAGTGGTTTACTTCCTCCATGGGAATGGACATTCCAGGAACGGCCATTGAATTTTACATCTACAGCAAGCACAATGCACTGGGACCCAAATTTTTTGGACGCTTCATTAAGCAAATCAGGATTTTTTAATGCTGCAGAATTAATTGAAACTTTATCTGCACCTGCATCCAGCAATTCTGAAATATCATCCAAAGAGCGAATACCGCCACCAACAGTAAATGGTATAAACACAGATTTAGCAACTTCATTAACAAGCTCAACAACATTTTTTCGAGATTCCAAGGTGGCAGTAATGTCAAGGAATACCAATTCATCGGCTCCTTCATCTGAATATTTTGACGCCAATTCTACAGGATCACCCTCTGTGGTCAGGTTGATAAAATTCACACCTTTTACCACTTCACCGTCTTTTACATCCAGGCAGGGAATAATTCGTTTTGTTAACATTGGCTTATCTCCTGGAGTGTTAATTTTCCTTCATAAATAGCTTTTCCGACAATGACACCTTCTATGCCTAAATAGGCCAAGGATTTGATATTCTCAATATCTTCTAAAGAACTCACACCACCGGAAGCAATCACGGGCAATTGTGTAATATCAGCTATGGATTTCAACTGTTCAATGTTTGGACCAGCCAGTGTCCCATCTTTCTGTATGTCTGTGTAGATTATCCTGCTAAAACCCAAGAGTTCGATTTTTTTCACTAATTCCACTGCGGTAATGGATGAGGTTTTTCCCCAACCCTGAACAACAACCAGTCCATTTTTTGCATCAATCCCCGCAACCAGACGATGTGGAAACAGTTTTGTCCATTTTTTTATTACTGGCCCCAGATCCAATAATTTTGTTCCAAGGATTAGATCACGAGCCCCAGCGTTGATGGCCTGTTTTATGTGGCTTTCGTTTCGAAGTCCTCCGCCCAGTTCAATAGTTATACCTGTAGATGCTATTTCTTCAATCGTTGCAAGATTTATAGGCTTTCCGGTTTTAGCCCCATCGAGATCCACTACATGAACAAAATCAAAACCCGCATCAAGGAATTGTAAAGCGACCGTTTTCGGTTCAGCCTTATAGACGGTTTTCTGTGAATAATCACCTTGGAGAAGACGGACACATTTTCCATCTATAAGATCAATTGCTGGGATTACTTTAAAATTATTCATTCGAAAACCTCGTTAAAATGCCCATACCATAATCCTGGGATTTTTCAGGGTGGAACTGCACACCGACAACATTTCCTTTTTGAACCACCGAGGCAAATGGCTCACCATATTCTGTTTGTGCGACAATATGTATCTTATTTGAAGGTTTGCAAGCGAACGAGTGCACAAAGTAGGCATGTCCTTTACATAAGATGATTGGATTATCCCGCACAGGTTCCACCTGATTCCAACCGATATGGATTTTCCTGTCGCCTCCTTTTATGGGTATTACTTTCCCGGGAATAATATTCAATCCTGGTGTCAGCCCATTTTCCTCGCTTTCTGATAAAAGGAGCTGCATACCAAGACAAATTCCCATAAGCGGTTTTCCGTCCAACGCCCAATTTTGAATAAACCTGTCTAATTGTAGAGTTGTTAGAACATCCATAGCCGGTTGAAAAGCACCTACTCCCGGCAGGATCAACCGATCGCATTCCGATAGTTTTTTCGGATTCCCGGAAAAAATGCAGGGGATATCCAAAGACCGGAATGCATTGGTTAAAGATCCAATGTTTCCTATTCCGTAATCAATGATACCAATCATAAAATGCCTTTCGTTGATTGAGTACCATCTCCAGTCACAGTGCACGCACGGCGCAAAGCCAGACCCAGCCCCTTAAACATGGTTTCAATAATGTGATGGGCGTTTTTCCCATGCAGTACACGGATATGTTGTGTAATTCGGGCTTCCTGGGCAAATGAACGGAAAAAATGCCCTGTCATAGATGTTTCAAATTCACCGACCTTTTCCACGTCGAATTCAGCGTTAAATGTGCTAAATGGTCGATTGCATACATCAACGACAACTCGGGTTAATGCATCATCCAGCGGACAAAAAGCATAAGCAATCCGTGCAATATCAGTGTTCGGTGACCATGCCTTATAAAAAGCACTGCCCAAGGCAAGCCCCACATCTTCAACGGTATGATGAGTGTCGACCTCAAGATCTCCCTGGCATTTTATATTCAAATCCCATCCTGCCCAGAAAGCAAGAGCTGTGAGCATGTGATCAAAAAAACCGATGCCTGTTTTAACCTGAATATGTTTTTGCCCATGAATATTTATAGATAATTGAATGTTCGTTTCTTTCGTTTTCCTTGATATGTCAACCATTGGCAGCCTCCATTTTCTTAAAAAATTCTAAAACCGTATCAACTTGGTAATCAAAATCATTAATCCCATTCTGATATCCCACACAGCAAAAATCCATCTGTTTACCTGTTTCACTTTTAAAGTTTTTTACTAGCTCCATATCATCCCTTGAGTCACCAAAAAAAACAGGTCGTTCACTTCTCATATCGTTTATAATACTTATTAATTTTGTTGGATTTGGTTTGTCAAGTTGAGCGTCATCCGAAACAGCAACACGTTGTGCTGGTATTTTCCACCCAAGGCGCGTAAATGCCAAGTCCATCTCATTTTTGGTTCTTCCTGAAACAATGCCTGAAATTGACAGATAGGATTGAATTTTTTCAATGGGGGTATATACCGTTTCATTTTGCCACGTGCCTTTAACGAGAATTGTTTCCGGTTCAAAGCCATAAAGTTGTTCGCAAGCAGATGTGCCACCGTAGGCCTCCATCACCAGTTTTGTAATAGACTGTTGAAATGATACTGATAATGAAGGGAACATTTTTTTCAGTGCCATCAATCCACCCCCATAATGATTTAATTCATTCACAAATTCGCTGAACGGTACTGAATCATATGACTCAATCCATGCTGCACCTGCAATAGCAACATTCCAATCATTATTAAAACCAGGAATTCCTTTTAGTTTAAAGATGTGATGTTTTCTAAACCGATTTGACCCGGTAGTGGTTTTCACAGCCAGCAAAACAGCTTGATTAAAGGATTGGCTCGTATCCAGAAGCACCCCATCAACGTCAAATATTAAACCGTCGTACTTCACAGCATCTCCCTGAAAGCACGAATCAATGTATTGTTTTCTTCCGGTTTTCCCACAGTGATTCTAATGTATGATTCTAACCCAGGATATGAAGAAACATCCCTTATTAAGATCCCTTTTTCGGCCAAATAATTGAATGTTTTATCTACACCAAGTTTAGTTTTTACTAGGAAAAAATTAGAATGTGATTCATGAGCCTCAATGCCTTCAATATTATTCAATTTTTGAATCAGTCGATCTCTTTCATTAACAATCTGATCAGCTCTGTTTTGTACCAGTTCATGATTATCCAAAATTGCATCCAAAGCAATGATTGAGGGCATGTCGATGTTAAAGGGCAGCAAGCATTTTTGGATTTCAGTCGCCAAGTCTTTATCCATTAATCCAAAACCGATTCGAAAACCCGCCATGGCAAACGCTTTTGAAAATGTCCTGGTAATAATCAGATTTGGGTAAGACGTCAAAAGCCCTACAGCAGTAACGCCAGAGAAATCCACATATGCTTCATCAATAACAACTAGTCCTGAAGTATTATTAAGAACATCTTCAATGACTGAAACAGGTAAAAGTGTTCCTGTAGGTGAATTTGGATTGCAGATAATGGTTAGTTTCGATTTTGATGCTTTCCTTTTAAGATCCGATTCATCGACGGTAAAAGATGAACTCAAGTTTGATACGTTTATCTGTGCACCTTTTTGTTCTGCGAGCATTTTGTAAACAGCAAAGGAAGGGGATAAGGTACACACAGAATCCTTGGAGCGGATTACCGCTGTAAAGATTGCCTGCAGAACTTCATTTGACCCCTTACCGATAACAACCTGGTCTTTTGATACGTTGCATACAGCTCCTATTTTTTCCTTCAATTCAACCGGTATTAATTCGGGATAACGGTTCCATCCACAGGATAAGATGCGCTGGCTGATTGTTTCTTTGATTTCAGTTGGCCAATCCCAGGGAGATTCATTTTGGTTCAGCTTGATTTGATAGGATGATGTTTTTACTAGATAAGGCGGTTGTTTTATTACATCAGGTTGGATCCAATTCTCTATCATGATTCATTTTCCTTCCGTATTTTTGCAGATAACGCATGTCCTGCAAGTCCTTCTGCTTCTGCCATGGATGTAACGGCATCGATGCTTAAAGGATCTGCATCCTTGGCCTGAATAATTGAATAGGGGACAAGGAAATCAAATACGCTTAACATACCTTTATATCTCGCCGCACCTGAAGTGGGTAAAGTATGGTTAGGGCCTGCCCAGTAGTCTCCCCAGGCCACGGGAGTTTTACTTCCAAGAAAAATTGCGCCGGCAATAAGTTTATCCTGATATGTTTCCGGTTCTGCAACGTGAAGTGACACGTGTTCCGGAGCAATCATATTGGATAGATCAATACACTCATCTAGCGATTCTCCTCTGAAAGAAAATCCATTATTCTGCAGGGATTCACCAGCAATTATTTTTGTTTCCAGCTGTTCCAACAAAGACTGTATTTTGGAAATTGTCTTTTCGATAATGGATTTATCTGGACTTAATAGTATTGTCATGGCATCGTTATCATGTTCAGCTTGAGCTATTAGATCTGCAGCAATCAAGTTCGGATCGGTAGTTTTGTCAGCGATAATTACCAGTTCTGTAGGTCCTGCGATCATGTCTATTCCAACACGGTTTGAAACAATCTGTTTAGCAGTGGCAACATATCGATTCCCTGGACCAACAATTTTATCTACACGGGGAATAGATTCAGTACCAAATGCCATTGCACCGATGGCTTGAGCGCCTCCAACCCGGAAAATATTTTTGATTCCAAGTGTTTTGCATACTTTCATTATTGCTGGATTTGGGGAGCCGTTTTTTCCGGGTGGTGTACAAACAATAATTTCTTTTACTCCTGCCACCTGGGCAGGGATAACATTCATTAGTACTGTAGATAATAATGGAAAATTCCCGCTTGGGATATACACACCCACACGTTCGATTGGCCGCCAGTGGAAAGACACTTTTGTACTATCGCTTTGTGTAAGGTCAAACCCCTCTGGCAATTGTTTTTCATGAAACAAACGAATGTTTTCAGCCGCTTGCAGAACCGCCAGTCGCAATTTTGAATCAGAATTATCTTTGGATTGCAGTAGTATTTCGTCTGAAACGAGCAGCTCTCTAACGTCAACTCCATCGAATTTTTTAGTGAATTCCCTGACCGCTTCATCACCTTTATCGCTGATGACTGAAATTATTTTTTGTACCAGAAGAGAATCCAAAGCAAATGCTGATCGACGTTTTTCCACACAGTTAAATAATTGTGATTTTTTTGTTAGTAATTGAATCATCAGGGAATCACCTTATTCAAGGGGTATTCAATTATATCTGTTGCACCATTTTCTATTAGGAGTGGTATAAAATCCCGAACGATATTTTCTTCTACGATTATTTCCACAGCTACCCCTGAACCATTGGTTAATTGACTGATGGTCGGTTTTTTCATTGCAGGTAGTACGGACAATAGTGAATCCAGTTTTTCATTACTGACGTTCATTTTCAGTCCAACTCTCGAAGTGGCCATTATACTACTCTGCAGCAATCGAGCGATATTGTCGATCTTTTTCTTTTTCCAGGGATTCTTGTAAGATTCTTTATTTGCAATTAGTCGTGTGCTGGATTCCATAATGGTATCAACAATGCGAAGATTATTTGCCCGTAAGGATGAACCTGTTTCGGTTACTTCGACAATGGCATCTACCAAAATGCCTGGTTTTACTTCCGTGGCTCCCCAGGAAAATTCCACATGAGCACTCACGTTATTTTTATTTAAATACTTTTGGGTAATATTGACCACTTCGGTGCTGATTCGCTTTCCTTCCAGATCTTTCACAGATTGAATCGAACTTTTTTCCGGAACGGCTAATACCCAACGAACAGGACGCATGTAGGATTTTGCATAAATTAATTCACAGACTTCCACGACATCCGATTCATTTTCTTCAATCCAATCTTTGCCTGTAATCCCCATATCAAAAACGCCTTGTTCAACATAAACCGACATTTCCTGTGCTCGGATAAGCCATGCTTCTAAATCTGGATCATCGCAGTAGGGCTTATATGCCCTGCTTGATAAAGTGAAATTCCACCCCGCTTTTTTCAATAGTTTCAGGGTTGTTTCCTGCAAGCTGCCTTTCGGTAGACCAATTTTTAATTGTTTGTCCATTTGTGACCTTTCTGTTATAGAACCCTTTGAAAAACCTCTTGCGCAAATAAAAAAGTTTAAAATTGCCCTGCTTTTCGTTGGAAAATTTGTTTATAGCGCCGCTATTAACTACATTTCCCGCCTTAATCAGGCAAATTTTAACTCTTTTTTCTTCATACATAAGGTTTATCAATGGGTTCAAAAAAAAAGCCCCCCGGAGGCCGGGGGGCTTTTATTGTTTAATTATTTTTTTATTAAAAAACTATAAAGTTCCGCCTGACCTTCCTTTTTGAGTAAAGGGACGATGATAATGGTTATGTCGGCGTCGCATGTTCATAATGTGGCTGCGAAAGTATAGATTAATTGGTTTAGGTAGCAAACAAATATTTTTTGTTTTTATTAAAAACCACACCACTATTGTCATCACAAAAAACGAAGTGACGAAGCTTGTCCGCCGGAGCCTTGGCGCAGGAGGGTGATCTCCCCCGCCTGACCATGTCATTCGGGCAGGTTGGTTCTGTTAACATCCGGAGATTATTGATGTCTTTGCATTATTTTCGACAAAGAGATTGCCCACTGAAGTGCAACGATTGTCTGCCGGAGGTGAAACGTAGGCATGGCCACATTTGAAAAATATTATTATTGTAAGGGCAGATATCCCAAGAAAAGCCGACCGTTATTGTTGGGCTAAAGCACCAATTTTTGTATTAAACCATGTAAACCTTCGAGGTTACCTTAATGAAGCCAATTGAGTCGTATTCATATTTTAGCGTTATTGCGTGAACCTCGAAGGTTTTATTAAAAATTCCCGCCCCCATTTGTGAATTATTTTTTCATACCGTATATTTATGCCGTGTAAAAAAATGTATTAAGGGTTAATTAAGGGATATTTTATTGAATTCCCATTGTATCAACATGGAAACGCGATCCCTGATTCACCGCTCCATTAGTTGCAGAAATAAAATCAAATTTATAATTAAATTAAAGAAGACATTGACATGATTCGTACAATTGAAGCAACAATTGATAAAAAAGGCCGCATTAATTTGTCTAAACCGGTAAAATTATCTTCATCCTGCCGAGTATTGGTAACAATACTGGATGAAAAAACACTACCCCATGTGAATGAAGAAGCTCTGTTAAGTGAAGCAGCCCTTGCAGAAGATTGGAATCGTCCGGAGGAGGATGAAGCATGGCAGCACCTTCAAGAGGTTCAGTAGTATTAATACCTTTCCCATTTTCTGATTTATCACAGTCAAAGTTGCGTCCGTCTGTAGTTTTAGCGCCGTCCGGGAAAAGAGATTGGATTCTATGCCAAGTTACCAGTAAACGATATATTGACAAAAAAGCTGTTGAATTATCAAATCAAGATTTCCAAACAGGCTCTTTACGAGTTACCAGTTTTGCACGCCCTGGAAAACTTTTTACCGCAAACGACAGCTTAATAGTTTCAGAAGCAGGTAAATTGAAAGGTAATGTACTTAACTCTATTATTACGTCAGTTATCGATATATTAAAGAAAGATGATATGTAACACTGTACCTAACAGCACGGAAATTACCAAAGCGGATTGTATCATTGGTTTTGGAATGGGCATTTGAACATAGGGAAGAACTTTTGAAAGATTGGGAGTTAGCATCACAAAAGAAACCACTTCAAAAGATAGAACCTTTAGTATAGGAGAAAAAATGCATTTTGTAAAAGATGTTAATTATTTGGGTGATTACAAATTGAAAATTACTTTTGAGAACAATATTTCAAAATTAGTTGATTTACAGCCTTATCTGGAAGGTGAAATATTCAAGCCTTTAAAGGATGTTGGATATTTTAAAAACGTCAGTGTCAATTCAGATATAGATACAATAGTCTGGCCAAATAATGCTGATTTTTCGCCTGAATTTTTATTCGAGATTGGCAATACCGATAATGAATGATCGTGTATTCAAATTGTGCAAAGCCAGCTTATCTTCGTTCCTTCAGGCAACTTTACTCGCTGGCAAGATGGCGTTACGTTTGTCACGAATCTGGAACCGATGTTGGTACATACTTGGCAACAAATTCAGTTTAAAAAAGGATAGTAAAAAATATGAGTACGATAAAAGAATTAATCCTAGATGAATGGAATAATTTTCTACTTAAGAAGAACCTAATATCAAAAACAAGGTTTTACGAAAGAAAAGCGGATTGTTATTTCAAATGGGCAAATAGCTCACAGTCTTATCTTTACGAGTATGCAGCAAATAATTATGAAAAAGCAGCTGAAATCTCTGATCAAATAAAATTCTGGAATAAAGCTGCAGAAGCTCATTTCCTTAGAATAGGTGCCTTTTATAGAGATAAAAACATTGCAAGGTGTTTGGACAAAGCAAATAACTACGACCGGATGATAGATATCGTATTATCGTGTCTTAAGGATAATAATATGAATATGCATTTTGGTGATCTAATAAAAACTATTCATAGGGCAGACAAAACTAAACAATTATTGAAAAGATTTATGGTGTCTTTTCCGATTCAATTTGAAAACCTTGATGTATACGATAACCTTCGACATGAATTATATCTTGTCGAAGATTATGAAGTTTATGGCGATTTAGCATTAGAAATTGCTAGGTTTTGGTTTAACCAAGATGACATAAAAAAAGCTGAGAAATGGTCTGGATTTGCAGCTAATGATTACGAGAAATCAAATAGTATAGAGAAATTAATAGATATTCTTATTTTAAAAACGGAAATCAACCGTCACTTGTACTCTAATGTTACTTCTGATGGATTTTATATATCAGCAATAAGCCGAGCAAAAAACGTTGAGATGCTTGGGGAATTTGTTCAAAAAGCGATGTGGCTTGAACCACTTGACGGGGCGCTAATTATTGACCTTCTCGAATTGGGTGAAAAGGAACAGGCACAGAAAGTATATAAGCAGTATAAAATAAAATCTGCTAGTGGTGAAAAAATTCAAATGTGGGATACAGCAAAAATGATCTATAAAGATCGAAAAGGCAAATAAGTTTTCTTAGATTCGCCATTAGCGATCTTGTGAATAGGGAAATTGAATATTGTATATGTTATGATGTTGCAGTCTAAAGTAAAAAGTCTAGATAGAATTCTCTCAGCAGTTTTTAAACCAGTTGGAATTATAGCTGCTGGGAGCATTCTTACATTTTCTCAGATTAGTGCGCAGAGTTATGGTGTTTTGAGAGGAAATGCAACACTGCAGAATGGTGTTGCGCCTGTTACAAATCTGGAACTGATATTGACAAATGTGAATAATCCTTCAATAGCAGACACTCTTTATTCAGACAGCACAGGAGGTTTCTTGTTTGATGATGTTTCTTTGAAAATTATGGGCGATGAAAAACCTCCAATACCTGGAGGCTTTGAGCTCTGGCAGAGCTATCCAAATTCATTTAGTGACAGGGCAACAATAGAATACCAGGTGCCTTTAGCAACTCAATATTCACTGAAAATATACGATTTGAAAGGACGGTTTGTAAGAGAACTGTCATCCGGACAGCTACAACCGGGAAGATACAGAGCGGTCTGGGACGGAAAAGATAGATTTGGCGAAAAAACATCAGATGGATTTTACTTATACACTCTGGAAACTCCTTACAATGTTCTCACAGGAAAAGCTATAAAGTTGAGCACAGGACCTGTCCGAATACATTCAGCAAGTGGATCAACTTATCGTCCAAAAACAACAGGTAACAATCCTGTTATACACGAACATAACGGAAGACCAATCCAATCTGCAAACCAGAATACAGCACGTAAGACACTTGTTGAAGCATATACGCTTGAAGCAAGAAACATAGAAGCAACTCAGCCAAAGATAATCCCAGCAATATTTAATGTAAATGTGGAAGGGGATACAACAACATATAATATTATGTTAGTCAGAAACAGCATTCCCTCAATAAGCAACCTGTCCTTGTCGCCAATGAATCCTATACCAGGTGACACAATAAAAGTGCTATATGATTATTCTGACGCAGACGGAGACCCAGATTCGTCACTGATAGCAATCTACATAAACAGCCAGTTGGCACAGCAGGGACTCAGCAAACTCCTGCTTCCAGGCCAGACAATAGGTGCCGATTCAGTAAGGGCCATTGTTATTCCAAATGACGGCAGGGAATACGGCCAGCCAGACACAAGCGGTTATGTTGTTGTGACAGTGCCAGTAAGAACAATAAACCTCAACGTGCAAGATTATTTCCTAAGACAATCTGTTGACAGCATGTTTGTAGTGACAAGCAAAGACTCAGGCTATACAAACCAGAATGGAGATATAAGTCTGCAGGCAAGCACTGATAGAGAAGACATAACACTTGTAAGCCCTAACCATATGCTAAGTGGAGTAATACTTCCAGCAAGCCTATCTAACACAGTTTTAACACATTATGTTGCAAACAAAGACACAGCAAACCAGGGAATAGATGAATGGTATTTCGGAGAATATTTTCTGAAAAAAGCTGATTCATCAATGGACGGCATTTATCTAGCAATGACACAGGAATCAGTGCCGGACACAGCATTCATTGGAGGAGATATTGTAAGGCAAAGTGATGGGTTCCACGTAAGCTATGGCTGGAACAGTGTTGCCCAATTAAATGCAATAGCCCAGGTATTGAATGAGGAAGCCGAGCAGTATACAACTGTCCGGGTTCCTGAGGCAGACTCAACATACACCCTGTACAGCGTAAACAACACAGTCATAGCAATAGCAGACTCAAATTTCAACCATGCTGACAGCATTGCCCAGTTTGCTTATCCGAACATGGTTGTTGTGTCGCAAGATTTATTTCCTCCGTTCACTTATGAAGGATTTAAAAGAAAAACAACAATAAGATCAACAACAAGTGGTACCGGGTACAATGGAACTTTTTATGACCACCCTAATAGGCCAACACTTGTAATTGGGAATCAAATAAAATTACAAATACTCTTAACTCTTGGAGCGATAAGTAGTATAATGAGTAGTGAGTTTTATCCTTCAATAATAGGAGAAGTGGAAAGTGATATTGGTTATCCTAGCATTATTGACACACAAGGAGGTGTTGGTGACCCTAATTCTCATGACCAAAGAATGATGATATGGAACATATTTAGGGGGCCTGACCATAGATTCCCTGACCTGCCAGCAGGATTCAACCCACAAATAGCAAACAGATATTTAAATAGAAATTGATAAATAAAATAATTTATGGTGCATCTAACACGCCCACCAGACGACAAAAGTTTGCAGCGTGATTTTAAAAAGTTTGGTGCTAAATAATAGTTAATAAGCATTGTAGACATTCAGGTGACAAGGTTTCGGCGCAGGTGACTTACCCCTGAATTATCAACGTTTTTAATCCTTTTAGATAACCTATTTTCCCCAATCCTTTAATCTGATCAATACACACATCTTTTATAACGGAAACTTTTCTGAACGCTTCTCTGTTTTCTATATCGCTTAAATGAACTTCCACTGTTGGGATATTCACGGAAGCAATTGCATCTCGAATGGCATATGAATAGTGGGTAAAAGCACCAGGGTTTATTATAATTCCTTCAACATTTTCCATGGCTTCGTGAATTCGATCAATGATTCTACCTTCATGATTGGACTGAAACCATTCAATGTCATGCGAACTTGCTTCCGGTGTAGCAGCCAGCCATGATTCGAGATCTGTTAACGTTTCATGACCGTAAATTTCCGGTTCACGCTTTCCAAGCAGGTTTAGGTTTGGTCCATTGATAATTAATATTTTCATTGGATTTCTTTCAGAGATTTAAGCATGAGATCTTCAATAACCTTATTTGTTGTTGCAGCCGATCCTAATTCATTTAAAACGACAAAATGCAATTTCCCCGAAACTGTTTTTTTATCCTTTTTTACAAAAGAGAGCATTTTATCATGATCAAGTTTTGGGAGTGATGGTAAAGGCAGCTTTTGTATGGCATCTTTTAAAATAGTGTATTCACCATTTGATAAATGACCAAGTTGATTGGAAATCCAGCCGGCACAGATCATTCCATATGAAACCGCATCACCATGTCGGATTTTTCCATATCCAAGATAAGCCTCCAAAGCATGCCCGATTGTATGACCAAAGTTTAGTATCCGTCGTAGATTTCCTTCCCGTTCATCCGCGGCTACAATAGCGGCCTTAATTTCACATGAGCGGGTAATGGCTTTTTCAAATGGGAAAGTATCAATATCATCTAACCATAAAGAAATACTAGTTAAAAAAGCCTTATCCCGAATAGCACCATATTTAATGATCTCCCCCAATCCTGAAACAACTTCTTGCCGGGGTAGGGAGTTCAACATATCGGGATCAATCAAGACACCTTTCGGTTGATAAATGGAACCGACTAAATTTTTTCCTTCTGCGATGTTAATTCCCGTTTTTCCTCCAATAGCAGAATCCACCATTGCTAACAGTGTTGTAGGAATCTGAAAATAATCAATTCCGCGCATGAAAGTTGCAGCGGCAAACCCAGCTAAATCACCGGTAACTCCTCCACCCAAAGCAAGGATCATAGATGATCGATCGCAACCTGCTTCCACCATGCGGGACAATACAATCTGGTATTCCTCAAAACTCTTTGCCTTTTCGCCGGTAGGGACATCTATTGTTAAAGAGTAAAATCCTGCTTCAGATAATTGCTCGCTCAGGGCTTTTCCGTATCGATCAATAATACCTTGTTGAGCGATAATAACCCATTTTTGTCCATGGTTTCTCTCTCTCAAAATAGTTGGAATCTGTTTTATTAGTCCAGATTCTATATGGATAGGGTAGGAGCGCTTGTCAAGATTTACTTGGATTGTTTTCATCAGTTCAGACCGTTGATAATTAATTCAGTGATTTGTTTGGGAGTTTGACCATCTACATTTATGGTAATGTGAGCTGTCTCTTCATAAAATTCTTTTCGTTTAGACCAAAGACAGTTTAATTCTTCATCGTTATGTTTTCCATACAATAATGGGCGATCTACCACAGATTGCAAACGGTGTGTTAATTCTGAAACGGATGCCTTAAGAAAAACAACTTTTCCAGATGATTGAAGCTGAATTCTGTTTGATTCATCTAAAATAATTCCACCGCCGCAAGAAATGACGGAATTCTCCTGTTTTATATTTACCAGTGCTTCCGATTCCAACTTCCGAAAATGTAATTCACCATCTTGTTCAAATATATCACGCACAGTTTTTTGGGTATTTGTTTCTATAATTTCATCTAAATCAATAAAAGTCAATTGCATTTTTTCAGCCAACAGTTTACCAACGGTGGACTTCCCCGATCCCATCATGCCAATTAAATAAATATTTCCAGTGTTCATGTAAAAATGTGTTTAAGTGTATTTGCTTTGTACTATTCTTCAGTTCTAAAAGCTTGAATACCTGAAAACTTGAACACTTTATAACGTTCTAATATTTTGCTGTGGCATTCATATGTGCTTTGAGCTGATCCATGGAATCACCGCCGAATTTTTCCAGCAATGCATCCGCCAACACAAAGCAAAGCATACTTTCAGCGATAATGGACGCAGCAGGAACTGCGCAAGCATCGGTGCGTTCTTTATGAGCGTCCTTTTCTTCCTTGGTATGAATATCCACGGATCGCAAAGGTTTGATTAGCGTTGGGATCGGTTTCATAGCCATCCTCAAAACGATTGGTTGGGCATTGCTCATGCCGCCTTCGATGCCACCGGCATTGTTGGAATATCGGGTAAATTTTTCACCGTCCCAGCCAATTTCATCATGGACTTCACTACCGAATTTTGTACCGCCGGTAAAACCGCTACCAATTTCAATCCCCTTGAAGGCATTGACGCTCATCATTAAACCGGAAATACGGGCCTGGAGTTTTTGATCCCAGTGGGAAGGGGAACCGAGTCCATAAGGAAGCCCTGTGGCAACCACTTCGAAAATACCGCCAACAGAGTCACCATTAGCCTTGGCTTCGTCAATGGTCTTCATCATGGCGGCTTCAGCGTCTTTATTTAAACACCGGACTGGTGAAGCATCCGCTGTGGCGCTTAATTGATCTGGAAATAAATCAGCGGACACGGGTGATTCATCTTTTACATCGTGGATTTGGATAACACGACTTCCGACTTCTATTCCGACTTCCGCCAGTAATTTTCTACATACAGAGCCGAGCGCGACACGCATGGTGGTTTCCCGGGCTGAAGATCGTTCCAAAACATTGCGGATATCATCAAAGCCATATTTTTGAACACCAGCTAAATCGGCGTGACCTGGGCGGGGGAGTGTCACTTTTTTAATATCATCATCTACAGGTTCAACGGACATTATCTTGGTCCAGTTTTCCCAGTCTTTATTATGAATGAGAAGACCAACAGGCGAACCAAGTGTTTTCCCATGACGAATACCGCACCAGATTTCAGCGTGGTCGGTTTCGATTTTCATCCGTTTGCCGCGGCCATGACCTATTTGACGACGGGCAAGCTGATGGCCAATATAATTTTCGGTAATCTCCAATCCGGCGGGTAAACCTTCAATGATTCCCAAAAGACCACGCCCATGAGATTCACCGGCTGTAAGAAATGTAAGTCTATGCATCATGAATTATTTCTTTTACTCTAAAATTAGAAGACCAATATTGGTTAAAATTTGTTGTTTATGAACAGTGTTTATTTCACCTAAATGCTTAACGAATCGTCGATTATCAATCGCCCGTACCTGATCGATTAAAATATCGGAATTCTTTTTTAATCCCCCTTCACCTTTTTTCAAATGAACTCGTAATAATTTTGTTTTTTGAATAACATTTGTCGTTATTGGGCATATGACCGTACTAGGATGTATATCATTTAAGAGATTTGTCTGTATCACTACCACTGGTCGTAATTTTCCAGGCTCTGTTCCCAATTGTGGATTTAGATCAGCAGTATACACATTAAACTTTCGAATGTTCATTCTCTAATAGATTCTTCAAACTGTTCAAATTCTTCCAAAATATGAAGCGAGTGTTCCCGAACCAGCATCGATTCTTCAGCAAATGTCTCTTTTAGAAGTTTTCGTCGATTTAACTGATTATAGTATTTCAATGCACGGTTTATGTAAGAATTGCGTGGTGTATTTAATTTTGAAACAATTTCTTCAATTTCGGTAAAAATATCATCTTTAATTTTTACAGATATGGCTTTTGACATGGAATTACCTTAAGTATATACCCATAGTATATACTATATTAATTAATTATACAATCATTTTTCAATTTAAATATACTGTACATTAGTAAATAATTCGTTACAAACAAACCAAAGGTATCCTAATTTGACCACCCGGTCAATTTACGTTTCTTTAATCAATTAGCAACATGAAACCTCTCGAAAAATTACTCATAGAAAAACAGACTTGCATTGTAAATGTATCTGTTTCCGAATTTGCGGAAAGGATTATGAAACGAGGCCTATATGAATTTTCAATATGGTGAAAATAGGGTTATATAGTAGTTCATCTGGAGCATTCCTCCAGATAAGAGAATTATATAATTACACTATTAGAACAGAATTCCAACATTCTTCTAAAAACACATTGATCATTTCCCGTCGGTATTTCAATGGCATCAAGTCATTATCAACGGTTTTACAATTCTTCCGAGCTTGTCTAGTCAGGTTTTCTTGTGTAAGTGTATCCATAGTTTGTTCAACAAGTGTAGGCGACATAGAGACGCCATTCAAACAAACACGAGCTATGTTGTTTATATCTACTGTTGCTGCAACTGTCAATGATGTAAAATCCAGTGTCTTCCGTAGTCGTAATTTTTTATACCACCATTTTTTCGGTTCTATAGACACAGATATTTGGGTCAGAATACTATGTTCTTCCAAATTGTGGAATTTGATACCACATGGCAGATATATATCTTTGAGTGGTTTTTGTGTTATTCCATCAGGGGTCATCAAGGTTATTTCAGCACCAAGTGCGATCAGTGCTGTCGCAGTATCGGATACATTCCGTGAATAGCAATCATTCTTACCGCCAGTAACCTGACAAATATTTCCCACATCCCGCAGGCATGAACCCACACCGTTTCGCCATTCTTGAGATTGATTATAGAAAGAACATCGGTTTTTTACTAGGAGATTCCCACCGATGGTTGCCGTCTTACGCAATACGGGAGTTGCTACAGATTTTGCTGCTTCAGCGATGAGTGGATAATGGGTTTGAATCTCGTCAGACGAAATGATTTCGTCCAGGGTTGTCATGGCACCCAGATGAAGGATTCCTTCTTTGGTAGTAATGGAGTTTAATTCATCAATGCCGCTCAAATCGATAATATGTTCATTCGTATCAAGTTGCTGTTTACGATAAATTTGAATATCGGTTCCCCCGGCAAAAAAAGTGTAATTGTCGGATATATTTCCGGCAATTGATAACGCTTCTTGCGTGGATGAAGGAGTATGATAATAATCCATTATTCATTCTCCTTCAATTTTGACAAGACCTTGTCTGGGGTGATGGGAAGTTCCATCATACGGATTCCCACTGCATCATATACGGCATTTCCGATGGACGGTAATACTGGATGAATAGGACCTTCACCGGCTTCTTTTGCTCCATACGGACCTTCAGCATCGTTCGATTCAATAATGGTAATATCCATATCGGGAGTATCCAGGCTTGACGGAATACGATAATCAAAGAAATTGGCATTTATCTGCTGACCTTTAGCGTACCGCATTTCTTCAGATATGGCCTGCCCGAGCCCCATGTGAATACTGCCTTCAATCTGTCCTTCAACAGAGAGTGGATTTAGCGCTTTTCCACAATCGTGTGCTCCCCAAATTTTGATCACATTTACTTCGCCTGTATTGGGGTTCACCTTCACTTCAGAAATGAAAGCACCGAAACTGTACGCAGGACTCAATCCAGCGCCGGCTCCTTTGAAAGTTCCACCAAGTTTCGGGGAAATGTAATATCCACTTTCCACGAAAGCGCCTCTACCTGCCATGGCGATTTCCACGCCTTCTTCCCAACTTAAATCAATGGATTTGTCTTTATTATAAATACGGCAATTTTTAAAAATCAGATCTTCCGTAATACCTTTTTTTTCTTTAGTGATGGCTTTTGCAATTTCGTCTCTGACTTTTTCTGCTGCTGTTTTTGCGGCATTCCCGACCATAAATGTTACGCGACTGGAATAGCTTCCCAGATCTACGGGTGTTATCTTTGTGTCTGCCGCTTCAACCTGAACATACTCCATAGAGATGCCCAATTCTTCTGCCGCGATTTGAACCAGCATTGTATCACTTCCCTGACCAATATCACTGGCACCGCTAAACATGACAATTCTCCCGTCAAAATCCAGCTTGGCGTGAACCACAGTTTGTGGATAACGGTTCCATAAGATTGGCAAAGCACTTCCACTGATAAAAAATCCACAGGCAACTCCCAGTCCATGTCCAAAGGGGAGTTTACCGTATCGGTTATCCCAATCGCATTTCTCCCGGACAGTATCAAGACATTCACGAACCCCATTACTAGTAATTCTAAATTCACCTACAGTTAACGTATTCTCTTTTAGAAAATTCTTATTCCGCAGAACACAGGGATCCATATTTAAATCTTTGGCCAGCATATCCAAGATGACCTCAACTGCATAGCGTGGATTTACGGCTCCGTGCCCACGCATTGCGCCGCATTGATGTTTATTTGTGTATGTTCTTCGAGTTCTGAACCCAATTTTATCAATCTTATAAGGGCCTTGTAATAGAACTCCATTATAATAAGCTGTTACCACACCGAAACTTCCATAAGCACCACCATCAATTATGATATCCGTATCCAATGCTGTAATTATACCATCATCATTGCACGATACCGACATAGAAATTTCGGTGGGGTGCCGTCCATGATGGGTGATGAATACTTCCTCGCGGGATAAGGTGCATTTTACCGGTCGTTTAGTTTTCGTTGCTATATAGGCCGTGATTATTTCGTGAGGGAATGGGTCACTTTTTCCGCCGAACCCACCTCCTAATGTAGGCTTTTTTACCTGAATTTTGTGCAAAGGTATACCGAGGACCTTTGATAAATTTTTATGTAAATAAAAAGGAACCTGAGTGGCGCTAATCACCGTAAGTGTATCATCCCTGTTCCAAATAGCTAGAGTAGAATGTGGCTCAGTAAACGCATGGTTTGCACCTGCAAATTTGAAGGACCCCGTTTGCTTGTGTTTAGCAACTAATAATTCTTTTTCCGGTTCATTGAACCGAAGCTCAGACGTCTTGTGAATATTTGTTCCATTTTTTGTATGAGAGTGTATCTGTTCTTCCGGCGCACACACTTCCAGTGAATCCTTTGGATCGATAAATGCTTTTATTGGTTCATATTCAACTTTGATTTTCTTCACAGCTTCCTGGGCTGCTTTGATGGTTTCCGCTGCGACGGCTGCCACGATTTCACCTTTATACCGAACTTTTTCGACAGCAATTGCATTTTCATCAGGGCTCATTGGTAATACACCAAATGAAATTGGAATATCTTTTCCGATTACAACAGAACATACACCGGGATATGATTCTGCTTCAGAAATATCAAGTTTAGAAATTTTTGCATGCGATTCCGTACTTCTTAGGAAACTGACATATAACATATTTGGCATACGATAATCATCAGCGTACATTGCCTGACCAGTGACTTTCTGGACAGCATCGATATATGGAGTCGGTTTTCCTATGGGTCCATTCATGACCGCATTTCCTCGGCAGCGTTTTCTACTGCATCAATAATTTTTTTATATCCTGTACATCTGCAAAGATTACCGGAAAGGCTTTCTTTAATTTCTTGACGAGACGCATTGGGATTTTCTTCAAGAAATGATACCGCTGTCATCACAACACCCGGTGTACAGAACCCGCATTGAAGCCCTCCTTTTTCCACCAAATGTTTTTGAACCGCGTGGAGCTTATCACCGGAACCGATATTTTCAATGGTGGTGACATTTTTCTCTACACATCTAAGGGTTGGAGTCATACAGGATAAAACCGGTTTACCATCCAGAAGCACGGTACAGCTGCCGCAGGTACCCTGATTACATCCTTCTTTGGTTCCGATTAAATATAGTCGTTCTCTTAACGTAAATAAGAGCGTCTCATCAGATTGTACTAGTAAAGGATGGGAAAAACCATTCACAGACAATTTGATTTGTTTTAATCCCATATCTTATTTTTTTTACGAACAGCTAATTAATATGTTCTGTGTGAAATTGCAATAAGGTTAATTCACACCTTTCAATAACATTGCGACACCTTGACCATGCCCAACGCAGAGTGATGCAATCCCATATTGCGAATGATTCTTTTTCATACTGTGAGCTAACGTGACAGCAATTCTCAATCCTGACATACCTAACGGATGTCCTAATGCCACAGCGCCACCGTGGATATTTAGCTTATCGTCCGGAATTTGTAACTCCTGCTGACATGCCAACACTTGAACGGCAAATGCTTCGTTGATTTCAAATAGATCAATGTCGCCCAAAGATAAACCGGTCTTATCCAATAATTTGCGGATAGCAAAAACAGGCCCTAATCCCATGGTTTCAGGATTCAGTCCAACATTTACAGTCTGGCCAATTTCTACTAATGGTTTTCCGCCATATCGATCAACGATAGTTTGATCACCTATCCAAGCCATACAAGCGCCATCTGAAATTCCTGAACTGTTTGCGGCTGTGATAGTACCGTTCTCTTTAAAAACTGTGCGTAAACCGGCCAATGATTCTAATGTAGATAATCGAGGTTCCTGGTCATCGGTAATTCTCTGTCCACCCGGTAAAGAAACCGCTATAATCTCCTTATCAAAAAAGCCCGCTTCCTTTGCGGCAAAATACCGTCGGTTGGATTCGATAGTAAATAAATCTTGTTTTTCTTTACTGATAATATAATCTTCAGACAGTTTTTCTGCTGTAAGACCCATATTAGTCCATTGGATATCATATCCGTTGAATAACTCGGGATGATATCCTAGTGCTGCCGTCATGGGAACATGGCCAAGATGTTCTACACCGCCAACGAGCATTTGATTATTGATCCCGGTTTTGATGCTGTCCGTGGCCATTTGTAATGCGGTGAGGCTCGACGCACACAGGCGATTGATTGTTACACCGGGAATTGTATCAGGGAAACCTCCCAAAAGGAGGATCAAACGCGCCAGATTTTTCCCCTGTTCTAAATGCTGTCCTACACAACCCAGATAGAAATCATCGATCAGTTCAGAGTTGAGTTTAGTACGCTCGATTAACGACTGTAGAACCTGGACAGATAATTCGTCTGCCCGGATATTGGAAAATATTCCTTTTTCAGGATGTCCCCGGCCAATGGGTGAACGGCAGCCATCTATGAGAAAAACCTGTTTCATTATATGTACTGTCCTCCATCTACCTTAATCACTTCACCTGTGATATGCTTGGCTCCATCGCCGGCTAAAAAAGCAACAACTTCAGCAATATCTTCAGGTGTACCAATGCGTCCCAATATTATTTCTTCCAAAGCTTTTTCTTTGAAATCATCGGGCATACTCTGGATCATTTTGGTGGCAATGAGTCCGGGGCATACAACATTTACGGTAACATTCGACCGACCTAATTCTCTGGCCACACTTTTCGATAACCCAATCACACCAGCTTTGGCAGCCGCATAATTTGACTGGCCAAATTTTCCCCGCAGAGCATTAATAGATGAAATGGTAATGATTCGCCCTGATTTCTGTTCTCTGAAATTAGGCGAAGCAGCACGGACATAATTAAAGACGCCTTTTAAGTCTGTATCAATCACTTCGTCCCACATTGTTTCGGTCATTTTCCAAATAACTTTGTCTTGATTGGCGCCGGCGTTATTCACCAAAATATCCAGAGTTCTAAACCTATCAATGACTTGATCCACAATTTCCTGGGCTTTTTTAAAATTGGCCATATCTGCCTGAAAATATGCTCCCTTAACTCCCAAAGATTCTATTTCAGAAAGGACTGTTTCTGCTCCGGTCTTATTACTGTGGTAGGTGAAAGCTACATCCGCTCCTTCTCTTGCCAGATTCTTAACGATGGCTGTTCCAATACCAGAACTTCCACCCGTTACCAAGGCGATTTTTCCTTCGAGTCGTTTACTCATATAATTATCCTGTTATTATTTGTTGTTTTTCTTCCGAAAAGGTAATCCTTTGACTATTTGAAAATACTAATCCCATTTATTATAGAAAACGACCTCTTACCATTAGCGAATATTTGCTTAATTAGCTGTTTTTGAGGTGTATTAATTAGTTGTTTTTCCATTGGGGTTTTCGTTTTTCTAAAAATGAGCCGATACCTTCGTTGGCGTCTTGTGTTTCCATCAATTCGTTTGTATAAAATTCTGCAAGTTTGTCCAAATTTTTTGTTAGAGTTTCGTTAAAAACAGTCCGCGCTGCACGATTGGCAAATCGTAATGATGATGCACTTTTGGGCAGGATATACTTTTCTACCCACGTATCAGTACCTTCAATCATAGACTGATGGTCTTCAAACAATTGTGTTCCCAAGCCAGATGACATCACTTCTTTGGATTTCATACTTCTGCCGGTGAGAAGCAATTCATCTGCTTTTGTCTGTCCTACTTTTAAAGGGAGAATCAACGATGCCGGCGGTGCGAAGACACCAAGATTGATCTCAGGTTGTCCCATGCGTGCCGTTTCATCCAAGAAGAGGAAATTGCAGAAAATCGTCAATTCCATTCCACCGCCCAAACATTGGCCGGATACCATTGCCATCGTAGGAACAGATAAATTTATCATTGTTTTGAAAAGTCCATGAAACTGACGCAGCATTTCCAGAACATTTTCTTTGGTGTGTTCAGGAACTGATGCTCCAAAACTGAAATGATCACCAGCGCCGATAAATTGAATTAGTTTCACGTCCCTGTTAATTTCTCCAAGTCCAGATTGTAGTTCTGCCATCATTTCTGCATCCAGAACATTTGCTTTGGGTGCATTGAACGTGAAACGGACTATCTGTCCGTCAAATAGCTCTTCTTTGATTATTTTACTCATTTGCTTTTCATCTTTGCGGAAGTGGAACTTGTCCGCCAACCGGCTGGAACTTTTTCAAAGTTTTGTTTTTCCCCATTCATCCAATAATCCATTATTCCATTAATCCAGTTTTTACTTTGGCAAAATAGCTTCTACTAATTCATCATCCCAAGGATGTCCTTCAGCCAGCATTTGACGAAGTTTGATAAAGTCCACTTCACGGTTTCCTTTTGGTCCTTCGTTAAACGCTCTGAATCCAGCCCGAGCTTCTGTAACCATATTTTGTGCTAACCAGTCTCGATTGGTTTGACTGTTTTGATTCCAATGTTCCAGTTTCTTTTTACGAAGACTGTTCAAGGTTTTGCTGGTGCATTCCGGCATGAGGTACATCATTTTTGTGGCCATTTCATTCACAGCATCATCCAGCGGTGACAGATCCACTTCTCCACTCATTAATAACTCCTTACCCACTTTGTATTCATCCCCGGATTTCTTTTGCCCATAAACGACATCCCCGGATTCATTGATCCATTGATCGGTAATCAAAAGGGGATTTCGTATAAATTCGCCATTCACTTGAAGAACTGGTACCACATCCGTGATCAACCCAAAATTCTTCGCTTCGTAGGCAGTCCACATTTCACATAGAATTCCACTTTGCATGGCGCGCTCGATTCCTACATATAGATGCAGAAAATCCGTACTTCCACCATCGGGTGCACTTCCGTGTTTTGGTCCTGCTTGTCCAAAGACAGCCAAATCACTGGAGATTGTAAAATCACATGCCATCCCAATTTCTTGTCCACCGGCAATTCGCATGCCATTTACACGGCAAATCACCGGTTTATCACAATGGAGAATAGATGTAATCATGTCATTGAAGAGACGCATATATTGCTTGTACTCAAGGGGTTTGCCTGAATAATACTCTGCATATTCTTTTGTATTTCCCCCAGTGCAAAATGCTTTATTGCCAACGGCTGAAAAAATAACGGCGACGACACTACGATCATTTGAAGCTTCACGAAAAGCAAGTATAATTTCTTTCACTGCATTTGTTGTGTAGGAATTATACTGTTTTGGGTTATTTAGCAAAATCCATGCATTGTTCAGCCCAGTAACTTCGTTCCCACTATTATCAAGGCAGGGTCGTAATTTATAGATAATTTCTTTGTAATCGATATCTACTAAATTGTGGTTCACTAAATTATTGCTCATATTTTTTCTCCTTATTTCTTGTTGTTAAGACACAACGACTATACTCTCCTGCCGGGCAGGTATTCTCCCCAAAAAACAGTTTTCCATATTTTTTCCTCTGCGTTCTTTGTGTCTCTGTGGCAAAATTTATTCAAAATCCGGTATCATCACGGATCGTTTCATTAATTTATGTTCCAATGTTTGTTGAAATATTTCGTTGATTTGCGACATAGGAAATGATTTAGTAAATGGTTTTATTTTCAGTTTTCCTTCACTAACCAATTCCAAAACGTTTCCATACAATTCCGGTTTACAACCCCACGTGCCAATAATGTTTGCATCGAATGCCATGAGGTTGCTTAATCTAACTTCCAGTTTATCCATAGTAAAACCGACTATGGAAAGAGTGCTTGCGATACCCATAAGTGCATATCCCAACTCCTGCCCAGCTTTTGTACCGGACATTTCATAAATTTTCCATCTATTAGATAGCGCGCCCATTTCCCGGCATTTTTCTTTTACAGCTTTTTTAATTTCTCTGATATCCATTCCGGAAATGTTTAATGTATTATTTATCTCTACTTGTCCAAGTTGATCTAACTTGTCCTGTGAAATATCCAAAGCTAATATGTTTCCACCGAAAATTTTCGCCAATTGCGCCGCATAAATACCTACGCCGCCCACACCAATGATAACAGCAAAGTCACCTTCCCTAATTTCGCTTTTTACCATCACCTGATAAGGTGTAGAAACAGCATCAGCAATAACAGCTAGTTCTGCTAAAGTATGATTGAGTAGAGTCGCATCTGGAACTTCTGCCAAATACCGGGCAGGAGTTATCACATGACTAGAAAACCCGCCGTGGAAATCATTCCCGGGCATTTGCTGTTTTTGACAAATATTGCTCCTTCCAGCCTTACACAAATCACATTCACCGCAAGGCATTACCGCCGGGATAACGACAGGTTTACCAATCAAATTTGTTGGTCCATCCACAACGGTTCCACTGATTTCGTGACCTAAAACAAGAGGAAGTTCGTGACGTGTCGGAACGCCATAATGCCAGAAACTCAAATCCGTATGGCACACACCGCACCCGGAAACTTCGACTATAGCAAAGTCATCTTTCAGTTTAGGTATGGGCAATTCAACTTTTTCAAAAGGGTGATCTTTCCCGACCATTTGCCAAGCGCGGATTTTATTCATTCCTCAAAACTCCTGAAAATAATTGTGTGTTATGACTCGTATCTCATCGCCAAAATTGACGCCCCCAATGCAACCATATATTGCGGGTTTGGCGCAATAGTTACATCCACCGAAAATTCTTCTGATAATAATTCCAGTAGATATGGATGATATGCAATAACTCCACCGCATAAAATAATAGGTATACTGGTTCTAACAGGTAATTTTCGTATTCGGGTTACTATAGACAGGTAAATACCCTTTGCTATTTCCTCAATGGGAATATCGTTGAACTTCCATCCCAGGATTTCTGATTTGGCAAAAACAGTACAGAAACTGTTTATTATTTTGGAACCTGAAGACATTTTGGCGAGATCGCTCATTTCACCAATCTCTAACTCAGCTTTTTCAGCGATTTCTGTAATGAAAGTTCCTGTACCGGCAGAACACTTATCATTCATATAAAAGTTGATTACTTCTCCATCGGGACCACTTTCAATGATCTTGATATCTTCACCGCCAATGTCAATAATGCATTTTTGTTCATGAAATAATGCTGAAATCCCGGCGGATGCGCAAATGAGTTCTGTTTTTTTAAGATCACCCTCAAATGTATCACGTCCGTATCCGGTGGTACATATTCGTCTGATAGAAAACTGATTATAAATTTCATCCAATTGGTTTTTGAACATGTCTTTGTTCCGGCTCAATGTTGGAATCACATCATTGAACACAAGGTTGGTGGAATTATCTATTACTGCAAATTTAGTGTAAGAAGAACCCAAGTCAATCCCGAGATATTGATCACCCATTTTCTGCTCTTTCCTGCAAATGAATTAATGCTGTTACGGCTTGATTCAATGGTGTATTGATACCATGTTTTTTACCATATTCAACGATTTTACCGTTCAACTGATCAATTTCAGTTTTTACCCCATTCTCAATATCGATCAACATGGACGGCTTATGATGGCCTGCGTTTTTCAAGTAGCTAATGCCATCATCACGAAATCCGTCTTTTATTTCAATATTCTCTTTTTTAGCAACTTGAATAGATTCATCAATAAGCCCAGTGACAATATCCACCGTTTCAGGGAAGCTCATCACTTCTTTCATTGTGCGATGCGATATAGCACAAAGACCGCTCAATGCTGCATTCAATATCGCTTTTTCCCAGACGTGATTCTGAATTTCATTTGATCCACAAATTTCAGTATTCAGATTGACTGAATTCAATAGAGCGGTAATTTTTTCAGCAATAGGTTTTCCTTCTTCTGTCAACGCAGCCACATGGTTAGGGGGATTAAAGAATGTGACAACAACCGTGTTATGATTTTCCATACCGCCGGCATAATTAATAACCATTCTTAATGTTTTATCTATACCAAATTTTTCTGCTGCAATTAATTCATTATCAATGCCGTTTTGAGCACACATAACAAACATTTTTCCCGAATCTATTTGAGATAACTGGTCAACAACAATTTTTAATGCTGTCGTTTTTACGGATACAACAACCAGGTCCAGATCATAAGCGGCTAATTTTTCAATAGAACAGCAGACATTATCAACTTTGATTTGTTTTTTAATGACGTGAGTTAATTTGATACCGGACTTATTTATTTCATCCATTTTTTCCGTTAAAATATCACAGATTACAACAAAAGCTCCAGCATCGATGAGGTGTGCAGATAATGTTAGTCCAACAGGACCGGCGCCGATGACGCCGATTCGTAATTTAGTATCAGTATTGTCTGTCATATTTTTTGCACGGATGTATTTATTTCTTGTATTTTAGCTGTTCGATAAATGTCTCAAGTTTTGTTCGAGTTTGTCCATCAGAAAAAAATCTCAAATCCACCAAATCTCCATCGAAGGAAATAGTGTCAATTCCAGTTGCTTCTTTAACCCGTTTAGGTAATCCAAAACGGCCGTTAGCATTATTAAAGCATGTTTTGGAATTATGAAATACAGCACCATCTACCTTGAATGTTTCCATGAGATTTTTCATCATTTCTAATTTGGTATTTTCTCCTCGGTTGATGAAGATCTGCGTGTATGCATAAGCCATGGATTCCAAAGGATTATTCGGATCAAAATCATCAAACACCCAACTATTGCAATAGGTTGAAGCAACAACTGATGTCTGGTTTTCAGCAAAGAGTTGTGATAGCGACCTCAAGCGTCCCCAAACGGGCATGCCCTCCCAATAAATTCGCACTTGCTCATTGGAGACAACGCCTTCATTTTTCCTTACTAAAATATTTAATTCTGCCAATACTTCTTTGTAGAAATCGATACAAATTTGGGTTCCCCGAAGAACAACAATAGGCGCCATAAGAATACATCCATCAAAAAATGTAAGTGGCGCAGGTGAATGAATGGCGGTCTCCAGGACTTCTTTCCAAAGCTGAGAACCTTCAAAACTCAATCGGACCGTTTCAGATAATTTATCCGGGTTTAAAGGTTTCCCAATAATTTCTTCACCAACAGTGATCAATCTTTTTAATTGTGCTACAACATTTTCCACATCCGCTTTTGTGACCTCTTCCAAATATCGAGGTGGAAAGATACCAACTACAGGACAATCAAACTGGCGACCAAAGAAATTGAACCATTCTGCGACTTCCCTGCATTGATTCGTGTTAAATACAATCAGGTCAGGCTTGGGAATGGATTCCAGCCCATAAATCTTCGTCAATGGAGTCTCTTTCATGAGCCATGCGCCGATATCAGCTGTAAGGTAGGAACAAATTTCACCATCATATCCTTCCTTATGAGCCCTGGGAATATATTTTTCAGCAGCTCGGGAAGCGCCCAATAGAGCACCATGATTTTCAGGAAAATATACTTCAAATCCCAGCGCACGGAGTATTTCGGCCGGACCGGCGCTGGTACACCACGCAATGGGTGATTTCATACCAGTAAAATAATCTTTTAATATTCCTTTAAGTAATATTTGTGATTTCAATTGAGCCATTTCTTATTCCAAATTAATAACATAAACATTTTCAGACACGGTTTCTCCTGGATGATAAAGAGATTCGATATGTGCTTGAAATACCTTTCCAACTACATTGGGGGATAATTTCATGGAAGGTGTTAACTCTTCGTTTTCAATGCTGAGTTCATAGTCGATTAACATCGCTTTTTTATATCGGGAGTATTTTGTATCTATGGATTGATTCCATTTCTGTAAACAATTACTTAAACAATGAAAATAATCATCCATCCCTGTTGGACATTTACAATCCAGTGATTGAAGGGAGTCGTCAGGCTTTTGTGAAAATAAATTTTTATTCGGAAAAAGTAGAATGACTGGGTAATCCCGTCCATTACCAACCATTATTGCATGCGCTAGATAAGAACAATCTTTTGCAATGAGATTCTCAATTTCCGATGGAACGACTTTTTTTGCATTAGATAATTTAAAGATCCGATCTTTTCTTGAAATGAGCTTTAATCCGGTATCTGTGAATTCTCCAACATCACCCGTACGAAACCAACCATCTTTTTCCATAACATCAGACGTAGCATCCGGGTTATGATAATAACCGGTCATAATATTGGGACCTTTTACTAGAATTTCTCCATCGTCATCAATTTTTATTGAGACTCCCGGAATGGGTTTACCCACAACGCCCTGTTGTCTTTGAATGGCGGGATCGGTTATCGTACAACAGGGGGATGTTTCTGTTAAACCCCAGCCTTCCACAACAGGTATCCCATGGTTATCAAAGAGATCTGCAATATTTTTTGGTAGAGGCGCTGCTGCAGTAAAAACAAAACGTAATTCATCATGAAATATCATTTTTTCAACACTTTTATCTTGCATAACCCGCGTTGCAATTGCCTGATAAATCCGGGGGACGCTGAAAAAAATTGTCGGCTTTACCCTTTCCCAGTTATTTAAAAGAATATTTAGATCTTTACCGTTTCCATGTTCAAGCGATAATACAGCACCATTTATAATTGCTGCGAATTTTTCAAAGATACCGCCAAAGCTATGATGCCACGGCAAGTAAGATAAAAACCTATCATTATTATTTAGGTCCCACAGGGCTTTCATTGCCGATTGTTGGGAAAGAATATTTTTATGAGTCAATTGTACACATTTAGGCGTTCCCATGGTCCCAGACGTGTACATCATCAATGAAACAGTATCAGCAGGTATATCCAGTCCGATAATATCTTTGGAATCTGCGGGAGGGGAAATTAGCTCTTCAAAAGGGATCAAATTTTGATAATCATTATTTTCAAAAGGTGAAAAATGAATGATCTTTCTTATTAATTCCGGAGATTTTATCTTTTCAAATTGCTCTTGATTTACTACTGCAGCAAAAGTTGGATTGCAAAATCGCACTAATCGGTCAGCTTTATCTGGCGGATATCCTGGAAATATAGGTACAGAAACTGCCCCCATTGCCATAACAGCTAATTCCAGTTCCAGCATTTCCCGGCAATTCCGGGATAAGATAGCCATTCTGTCACCTCTCTGAAAACCATTTGCTTGTAACCATGACTGTATAGATTGTATATGAAGATAGAAATCCTTCCAAGCTAATGGTGAGTACGTTCCATTTTTTACTTCCTGATAAATTGGATTTTCAGAAAATTTCTCTGTATTCGATTTTAGCAATGTTGCCAAGTTTGCAGCATAATCAGGCAGCGGGGTAGAGCTGGAGTAACAATTGCTTTTAGCCATGACAATGTTTTTTGGGTCGAGTCCAGATGGTTTTCATATCATTGCCACATGCAATAAAACATGAATCACATTCTGCACCCATCGGTTGATTTTCTTTTGTCATTTCTTCTAAATGGACTTCTCTACCCATGGACACAAATAATTCGCAGGCTTCGGATAACCGGGGTTCCTCGCAAGTGAATTGTTTTACCCATCCACCTGCTGCTAATTCTCCATCTTTTGGGGATGCCGCAATACCGCAGAGTTCACTCATGCAGATGCACCCACTTTTTCTAAACGTTGAAGAGCAAGTGTTGCCGCACCAAGTGCAGTTGTAAACTGAACCATATCTCCTTCCGGTACATTGATTATTTCGTCTACATTTTCCGTCAATACATCCACCATTGTTTTAAAACGCATGATTCCGCCGGTAAGTGTAATCTGTGATTCCATCTTAACTCGTTTTAATAACTGAATTGCGCGTTTCACCAATGAAGACATAGCTCCATGCATAATATCAGCAGGAGCCGAACCTAAAGATAATTGATTGATTACTTCAGATTCTGCAAACACAGCACAAACCCCGGAAATAGGAACATCGTCCTTTGATGTTTGCACCAATGGACCAATTTCTTCTGTTTCATATCCCATATAGCGGGCTGTTTTTTCCAGAAAGGCCCCCGTTCCGGCAGCGCATTTATCGTTAAGACGAAAGGATTTTACTTTTACTTTTTCATCCAAGCGGCTGGCTTTCATCGTCTGTCCGCCAATATCCAGCACCGTTCGCGTTTTTGGGAAGAAAAAATTTGAACCCCGCGCAGTGGCCGTTAAATCAGTGACGGTAATGTCCCGATAAGGCACCATATGCCGCCCGTATCCTGTTGAAATTGCATATCCGATTTCATCTTTGGCTAAACCGGAATTTTTCAGAATTATATCAAATACTTTTTCAGAAGCTTTATCCAATTTGAAACCTGTTGGTGTCATTGCTTTCCCAACCAATTCTTTTTCTGGGGAAAGGATGACTGCTTTAGTATACGTAGATCCAACGTCCACACCGATAACATAGCTCATGAAATACCTCCTGCCGGTAATCGACTTTCTAAAATGTGATCCATGGCAAAAAGAGCCGCTCCCAATGCACCCATATAATGGGATTCATCACTCACATTCATTTTCGTTCCCACGTTATCATTTAGAACTTTAACCATGCCAATATTTTTGGCGACTCCGCCCGTAAAGGTAATTTCCTGGTTAAGTCCTACTCGTCTCAACAAGGCAATGGAACGGGAGGAAATTGATTTATGCACTCCCAATAGAATATCTTCGATTTTCTTTCCCTTACCCAACCAGGATAGCACTTCCGATTCTGCAAAAACAGTGCATGTAGTACTTATCCTAACTGGTTTTTCAGAGCGCAAAGCTGTTGCGCCCAATTCATCCAATGGAATATCCAAAGCCATTGATGCTGCTCCCAAGAATCGACCTGTACCGGCTGCACATTTATCATTCATACAAAAATCAACAATCTCACCTGTTTCGCTGACGCGAATGGCTTTCGTATCCTGTCCTCCCATATCCAAGACAGTTCGTGTATTTGGATACATGTGTACAGCCCCTCGGCCATGACAACTAATTTCCGTAATCTGAGTATCACCAAATGTTACTTTATAACGGCCGTAGCCGGTGCCGATGACATAGGCAACTTCCTCTTCGCGACGGTTGCTGTCAGTCAGCGCATCAAGGTAGGCTTTCTCGGCTGCTTTTACTACATTGGCGCCTGTATCAATCAATGATCTGCCAACTATTTTTAGATCTTCATTAATGATAACAGATTTTGTTTGTGTGGATCCAACATCCACTCCTGCCGCTAATGCCATTTTATGCTCCTACCACTACGTCTCTTGCTCTTCGAGATGCCAATCCCTCAAAAAAAGCGTCAATACGGTTTTTCATTTGGGCTTCTGAAACAACCCTTGAATCCATCATATCCGATTCAATAAAAAGACTCGGTAAATCGCTGTTTTCCATTAATGCTCGGCGATTATCCGCCATGCCGGCTGATGTGGTCCTGCAGCTTTTGATGGGATGGTACACCACTCCATCAATATTAAACTCGTTTGCCTGCTTCAGGACTGTGAGTTCAGGATGAAACATGGAATCCATGGCATCACGAACACTAATGAGCACACCTTCGGCCAAGGAGTCTAGGGGATTATCTAAATCATATTGACTACCCAAATTGGCTCCACCGGCAGCGAACCATAGGTAGGTGGACATCACAAAAGTTCCTCCCCATTCTGAAAACATTTCATTGAATCGTCGAAAGATAGGATAACAAGGGACGCCGATAAAACTTAAACGATATTTCTCATCCATAAGCGTTCCAATGCCATTTGCAGACATGTATTCCATTTCTTCTACCAGATTATCGAAGAACTGGGCGCCTTCAGGCGTTCCCCGGTATACGTTGGACATACCTAAGTAAACTGTGCCATCAGTCAGGGCATTAAATAGAGACGGTTTGCTCTGATTCAATTCCAATACCCGTTTCCAACCACGGCTCATGGTATTCACATGCCCCAAGATTTCTCTGAGACGATCAATATCAAATTTCTTTCCGGTAATTTTCTCACAGAGTTCAATTAGTTCTGTCAATTGGACTTTTACATATTTTTTCTCCCGTTCAAATTGCTCATCGCCGGGCCAGGTTCTGGTACCTGCTTCCCTTGTTGCGGGAATATCTATTGAAAACATGGGGATATCATAAATACGTTCCCAGATTTCACCCCATTTTAAGTAGGTATTGCAGGCATTGGTCAACACAGCTAACCGCGGTTTTGGGATGCGCCCCATGGGATGATGACCATTCTGCATCTGAAGGGCAAAATCAGCTTTTACGTACCCGCATATATCGGGCGAATATCCATAATCTTCTGCCTCATTCAAGAAGTCGTCTGCTACATGACGAATAGCCGTTTGCAGAGAATGAATTTCTGGGAACACCATGGGTAAATCAAAAACGCGGAGTATCTCTGCAATGCTGCCCATTACGAAAACATAGGCAGCAGTTTTACCTTCTTCAGCTTTCTGTGTCAAATCCTGGAACCAATCTCTGAAAAAAGCTGCTCCCTCCCGGGTTCCTCGACCGACAATTTCTTTTGACTTTACTTCATTCATATTCTACCTCAATCAAACATTAAGTTTTCGACAAACGTTTCCAGTTGAATTTCCAAATGATCAAAACTGGTCATATTTTCTTCAAATTCGCTGACAAAATAGGGGGTATTATCTTTGTCAAACTGCTGGGTATAAGTCACCTGTTCCTCTAATCCGGGTTCGCACATTTTTGCTGCAGTAATAATCACTGCTTCTGCCTTCGCATTTTCCACCCGTTCCTTTAACATTTTTTCTTTTGGCTTGCGCAGATCATGCTGGACCGGGCTATATGTTGATTTATTGATATAGGCTTCTGCCATTGCTTTTAACGGATCATCGCCAGTGTCAATATCTTCTAATATATACCGCATTCCGATTAGTAAATCGTCATCGACGACATAACAGGATCGGCCGATTGTTCTCAACATATCCAACGGCGGCTGCTCGCAGAAACCACCTTCGAATACAACCCGAATGCGGTCTTGCTTTCTGGCATTTCTTTTTTCGATCTTTGACAAAACTTCTTCCAATAATTCATTGTGTTCTTCTCGTGGAATTAAACCGCCAACGGCCATTAAAACGTATGCTTCATTTATAGTAATGAGCCAAGGCTTGACTCTTTTTATTTCATATAATTTCCGAAGTAAGGCACGGTTCCTATTAAAAACGGATAGGGAGTTCCTCAAATTATCATTTGTTATTTTCTTACCGGCAACCTTTTCGATCACACCTTGAATTCGTTCATATTCTTCTTTTAAATATTGTACAGAATAACTGGAGTTAGGATTTTGGGGTAAATATAGGATTTGACAAGGATAGTCAAAATTTCGCCCCCAGATTGGAGCCAGATTCCTGGCAGCATCACAAATGGGAAGAGTTACAAACATATCCAACTCAACTCGATTGGAAAGAACCTGTTCAAGACAGGTTTTCATTATTGAGCAAAGATAGGATCCGAAACGACTGTCAGCAATCCGAGGTTCCACTGATGCACCAAACATTTTCATAGGCAACATTCCAGCCGCATGTGCAATTTCCTCTGGAAAATATACTTGGAAATGCCCTAACACTTTTCCTCCGGCATCTCGCCAACGTTTAACGGTCATTACATCAGGATCTTCAACTGTTTCCTGGCAAAGCCAAAGTATATCCTCAAGGCTTTTCCCCTTCCATTCCTCCATTACTTTAACAGACATAGATAAAATCCTATTTTGTCATTGTGGAATATTACTTTATCGCTACTGATCATTGGTTTTGTCCCAGATACACTGCAGCATTTTATGTAGCGTATTGATTTCTTGATCAGTCATATTATTAACTAATTCTTGATCAACCTGAACAATAATATTTTCAATTTTCCTGTATAGCTCTTTTCCCTTTTCAGTAAAGAAAAGTTGAATGATCCTTCTATCGGATGAAATTCTTCTTCGTTCAACCAATCCGTCATGTTCCATTCTATCAGCCAGTCCGGTAATGGCAGGTTTATCAAGATGAACACTTTTACCAATATCAGATAGTGATTGGCCATCCTGATTGCTTAATGTATTTAAAACTGTTGCCTGAGATGACGTCACATTGAATTCACTTAATTTTGCATCGAGCATTTTCTTCATCCCTCGAGCCGTCCTAAACATCAAAAAACCCGTTGTTTTTTCCATTGTGCCCGTTGGTCTTTCAAAACTCATTTAAATCTCTTTAATACATTTTTAGGGTAAAAGAATTAATAATCATATCTATCGATAATTGAATATAGTTCACATGTGAACTATATTCAAGCAAACTATATAATCTGCGAGTTTTATAGATGAAAAATATTTATCTACTTATCTGACTGAGGCAATCAATAATGCGAATATTTGCATCCTTTTTACCGACACTGATTCGCAAAGATTTTTCATGTCCAAAAATTGATAAATCACAAACGATTAACCCATGGTCTGCTAATATTTTGTGGACATTATTTTTTTGATCATTATTTTCAAAAGGTAAATATAGAAAATTGGCTTGTGACGGTTTAACATTATAGCCAAGTTGAATTAATTCTTTATATAAATAGTCCCTTTCCTGATCATTATGTTTTGCAGAATGGCTTATATAGTCAAAATCGTCTAATGCTGCTTCAGCTGCTTTTTCAGCCAAAAAGTTAATAGAACGCAGCAGTCGATTCTTTTCGAGTTTTTCAATGAGTTTTTCATTCGCAATTCCATATCCGATCCGGAGTCCCGCCAAACCATAAATTTTTGAAAAGGTACGAAGAGTGATTAAGTTAGGGAATTTTTTTTGGAGTGATACGGAATCCGGATACGATTCGTCTGTGACGTACTCAAAATACGCTTCATCTACAACGACTAGAATATCAGGTGATATCGTTTTTAGAAGCATTTTTAGTGAATCCTCTGTCACTATGGTTCCGGTAGGATTATTAGGGTTGGCAATAAATATCACCTTTGTTTTATTTCCGCAAAGGGGTATGAGATCATTCAAATTACATTCAAGACCGGACATATGTGCAATAACGCATTTTCTTCCATTACGTTTTGCACTGTAAATATAGGCCATAAATGTATTATCAAAAGTAAGGATCTCTTCATCCCTCGCAACCAAAAACCGAGTAATAAGATTTATGAGTTCATATGAACCGGCTGAAACAGCAATATTTTTTGGAGATACTTGGTTTTTTGATGCAAGTTTTTCTTTTAAATTTTTGGGATACCATCCTGGATAGCAATGAATGTTTTTACTGTATTTATTGATTGCCTCCAAAGCCTTATGAGAAGGGCCAAAGGGATTTTCATTAGACATTAGTCGAACAGTCTCAAAATTTTTCTTTAACATTTGGGTTATTCTTTCTATCGATTACAATTTAATTACTGATAATTTGTAGGCTTTCCTTATGTTTTATCAGCTGAAACTCAAATGAATTTTACTATAATACATGAAATAAAAAAATACTTGATTATTGCACCTTCATGTCTAAATTTCTATTTAACATGAATGATAAATTATATCTCGTACTGTTAAATCGGTTCTCCGGTTTTCAGTAGAAACCCATCCCCAACTTTTGTGAAAGGAAACCGCATGAATACAAAGAAAATCATATTATCTGAACAGGATATTCCAAAACAATGGTATAATATCGTCGCAGACATGCCAAACCAACCACCACCCATTTTACATCCGGGTACAGGTCAACCTATCGGACCTGATGATTTGGCGCCCCTATTTCCGATGGGATTGATACTTCAAGAAGTATGTCAGGATAGATTTGTTGATATACCTGAACCGGTACTTGAAATTCTGAAAATTTGGAGACCGTCTCCTTTGATTCGAGCCACTGGGTTGGAAAAAGCGCTTAAGACACCAGCAAAAATTTATTACAAGTATGAAGGTGTAAGCCCGACCGGAAGCCATAAACCGAATTCCGCTGTTGCTCAGGCCTATTACAATAAAGAGGAAGGTATTATGCGTCTTGCCACCGAAACCGGTGCTGGACAATGGGGCAGTTCTCTGGCGTTTGCCGGAGCTCTTTTTGGTCAGGAAGTAAAGGTCTATATGGTCCGGATCAGTTTTGATCAGAAACCATACCGTAAAGCTCTGATGGAAACATATGGAGCCCAGATCGTAGCCAGTCCTTCTCCTGATACAAATGCAGGAAGAGCAGCTCTTGAAAAAGATCCGGATACTCCAGGCAGTCTCGGCATTGCAATATCCGAAGCAGTAGAAGATGCTGTCAGTCGGGACGATACACGTTATGCACTTGGTTCTGTGTTAAACCATGTCCTCCTCCATCAAACGATTGTCGGTCAAGAAGCCATGAAACAGATGGAAATTGCCGGTGAGTTCCCCGATATTATTATCGGCTGTTGCGGAGGCGGATCCAACTATTCTGGATTAGCATTCCCGTTTATGAGAGATAAAATCAATGGCAAGGATATTCGTTTTGTTGCAACTGAACCGGCATCCTGTCCAACGCTTACGAAAGGTGAGTTTCGCTATGATTTTGGTGATACTGCACAGTTAACACCATTATCACCCATGTATACGCTGGGACATCAATTTGTACCACCTCCTATTCACGCTGGCGGGCTCAGGTACCATGGGGACTCTCCTCTTCTATCCCAGTTGGTTAAAGACGGTCTTATAGAAGCAGAAGCGTATGGACAAATAGATTGCTTCGAATCCTCAATTATGTTTGCAAAAACAGAGGGAATCGTTCCTGCACCGGAATCCAGCCATGCAGTACATGGTGCAGTGAAATATGCAATCGAAGCCCGAGAAGCCGGAGAAGAGAAGGTTATTCTGTTTAACCTTTCTGGGCACGGATACTTTGATATGGCTGCCTATACCCAATTTTTGTCAGGCACGCTCAAAGATCATGAAATGACGGATGAAGAAGTAACTGAAAACCTGAAAGCGTTGGAAGGATTGCCGACAATATAATAATAAATCATCGTGTAAAATCAAAAAGGGAGGATTTTATCTTCCCTTTTTTGATTTTAAGAATATACTAAAAAATACTTTTACTGATATTCCATAATACCTGTCGGCGGTACCAGGCAGATGCCCGGATATCAGAGATAGGATTTGCATATTCCAAAACATTATCAGCAAAGATTTCTTTATCTGTTTCTAACATTTGATTCATATTTTTCCCCAATAAAAATTCGCAGGCCGATTTTGTATATTTGATTATTTCTGCAACGGAACCCACAGCTGCTCCAGCGCTTGTTATAACGCCATTTTTATCTACCGTTATATGATATGCCAGGGAAGCCAGTGCTATTTCCATGGAATTACGGTTTCCAATTTTGATAAATCCGGAAACGAATTTATCTGCCGATTTTTGATTTGGAATCAAAACACTTCTTAAAATTTCATTCGTTTTTAGTACTGTTGTTTTCACACCGGTAAAAAATTGAGTAAGCGGTACAGTTCTAATTTGTCCATCTGTGATCAGTATTTCACACATGGCACCCAAAGTGACCAAGGCACAAGATACATCCCCTGCCGGTGAAGCGGTACATAAATTCCCCCCCACAGTGGCTACATATCTGATCTGAGCTGATGCCAGGCTTTCAACCGCTTCGATCATGACAGGGAATTTTTGGAGGTGTTTACTGGATAATACATCCGTCATTGTTGTTAAAGCACCAACTCTGATGCCATCGTCGGTATGACTGATTGATGTAAAATCATTATCTTTTAATTTCGCAAGGTTAATAACGATTAATCCATTCCCCGTCTGCGTTTGTAGTTCCGGAATCAAATCTGTATATCCGGCACCAAACCTGAAATGTTTTCCCTGATTCTGTCTGATCGTCTCTAAAAGTTCATCAGTGGTTTGTGGGCTAATCGTTTGAAAATCCATTACTAGAACCCTTCGATAAACCTTTTGTGTGAAGAAAAAAGAGTCAGAATTTTCCTGATTAAGGCGGGAAATGCAGTTAATAGCCACGCTATGAACAAATTTTCCAACAAAAAGCAGGGAAATTTTAAACTTTTTAATTTGTGCAATAGGTTTTTCAAAGGACTCTACTAACCTTGACCGGACTGTTTTTCGCAAATGGCTTTCAACACCTTTTCAGGAGTGATCGGTAGTGAATTTATTTCCACTCCTAATGTATTGGATACAGCATTTGCAATGGCTGCAGGGGTTGGAACCAGAGGAGCTTCTGCCATACCTTTGGCCCCATAAGGTCCCGTTTTCTCATTGGTTTCTATTGGATAAAAATGGATTTCCGGGATGTCTCTTGCCGTTGGCACTTTATAATCATGAAATGTTGGATTGAGTAAATATCCGTTCTTAAAAATCATTTCTTCACTCAAAGCATAACCTAGACCCATAACAACACCACCTTCTATCTGACCTTCAAGCCCCAAAGGGTTTAGGACTTTCCCAACATCCTGACCTACATGCACATGCAACACATCTACTTTTCCGGTTAATGTATCCACTTCAACCTCCACCGCTTGAGCAGCAAAAGCATAACAGCCAGAGACATTCCCTTTAAAATTCTTATCTTGAAATTCACCGGATGGTTCATAAAAATAAGAAACCTCACATAATTCATGGGGTGGTTTAAAGTGCAATTCTCTAACTATTTTATCAATTTTGAAAGCATTCTCTGTTTTTTCTGATCTTATTTCATCATGTTCAAATACCAGATCGTCCGGGGTTGTATTTAATAATAGAACCGCTTTATCAGAGAGTTTTTTCTTCAATTTTTTCAATGCGCCTAAAACGGAATTGCCGGCAACAAAACTGGTTCTGGAGGCATGAGCACCTACATCCCACGGTTTTACATTTGTATCCGTATTGATTACTTTAATCTTTTTTAAATTAATGCCCAGCTCTTCCGAGGCGATCATTGCTAAAACAGTTTCTGATCCTTGTCCGAGCTCACTTGACCCTGTAATTATTGTCAAGTATCCATACGTATCCAGTTTGAGCGTTGTGCCGCAGCCGTCCGATCGATAAATTTTTGCTCCACCTCCCACATGAAGCATAGATGCAAAACCAATTCCCCGTTTGTATCTATCGCTTTCTTCAACTTTATTTTTAGTTAGATAGCCACTGTGTTTTATGACGGATTCTAATGCAGGTTTGTGTCCACAGGAATCATATTCGAGGCCCTGTCCTGAGATTTCTCCGGGAAAATTTGCGTTAATCAATCTAATTTCAGCCCGATCCATTCCCAACTCATCAGCCATCAAGTCAATATTTCTCTCTAATGCAAAAGTTGCCTGCGGGTTACCAAACCCTCTTATAGATCCGGCAAAAACATTATTTGTATACACCGCATCAGCATCATAGACACAAGCAGGCACTTGGTATAATGATGAAAAAGTCTGCATAATAACAAAGGATGTTTTCGCTCCCCAAGATGTATATGCTCCATTATCTTTAATAATTTTTACTTCTCGAAAGGTAAATTTTCCATTTTTATCTGCACCGGTTGTTAGGTTAATAATCATGGATTGTCGAATAGCTGAATGAAGAAATTCTTCTTTTCTGCTAAATAAGATTTGAACCGGTTTCCCGGTTTTTATTGATAAAAGAGCACAAATAGGTTCAAACGGATGAATGTCCAGTTTACTCCCAAAACCACCACCTATTACCGGTTGGATTACTCTGATTTTTGATGGATCTATTTTAAGGACGTGGGATATTTCTCTCTGATATAGAAATGGGACTTGGGTTGAGCTGTAAAGCGTCAACTCATTGTTTATAGTTGAATAGCTTGCCGTAATACTACTGGGAGATAAACATGTGGGAGTCACTTTCGGAAGAACATATTGCCGGGTGACAATACAGGTACTTTTCTCTTTTTCCAATGTCAAATTACCATGCTCATAATGAAAAGATTCAGAAATATTTTTATTGCCATTATTCCCCTTGCTGAATTTATTTATTTGGGGAGAATCACTTTTTAATGCATCGACAGGATCAAAAACACCCTCTCTTTCAACGTAGTTTACTACAATCAAATCCAGTGCTTTTTCTGCTATTTCTTTGGAGGTGGCCGCCACAGCTGCGATCTCATCACGAATACAATTTACTTCTCCTTTTTTCAATACAGGATGGTCTTGGAGATAGTTAAGGTTTTTAGTATCAACATCATCAGCTGTAATGACACATTCAACACCGGCAAGTTTCTTCGCTTTAGATGTATCAATGGATTTAATGATTGCTGAAGGATATTTGGAGTGTAAAATGGCTCCATGAAGCATTCCGGGCAGTTCAATATCATACCCAAAAACTGATTTACCAGTGACGCGGTCTCCAGCGTCAATTTTAGGAATGCGTTTTCCAATGACGTTCAAATGCTGATCTTTTTTAATATTCAAAACAGAGTCTCAACAGCATTAATAATTTTAACATAACCGGTGCAGCGACAAATATTGCCTTCCAGATTTTTCTTTATTTCTTCCCGGTCTGGTTTGTGTTTTTTCTCATCACATTTGTTTTTAAAAGATTTAATTGTCATCACCATTCCAGGAGTACAAAAGCCACATTGCACTGCACCATGTTCTACCATGGATTTCTGGACAACATCCAACGATTGATCTCCGCCGGAAAGCCCCTCTATAGTTGTAAGCGATTTTCCATCTACATTGATAACAAGGTAGAGGCAAGAGTTGACAGCAACACCATCAACTAACACGGTACAAGCTCCACATTCTCCTCCGAGACACCCCGGCTTTGTACCTTTTAGCTTCAGTTCATCTCGAATAAAATCGATCAGAAGCATTGAAGAGGATACATTTTGTTCAACTTTTCGACCATTAATCGTAAATGATATTTTAATTTTTGTATATCCCATTTTCAACAATCAAGATTTAATAACTTGATTTTTTATCAATTTTCTTCCTTTACTATATGCAGATAAATTCATGGATTTGATCAAATTATTTGGAGATAATTCCAAAATAGCAGCTTGCCAGACTTCGCTGGGGATATGATTAAATGGTTCAATTGTTGATAATAATCCAACAATAATAACATTGGTGGTCATCGCCCTCTTGTCGTTCATATCTATTGCGATTTGGTTCGCGTTTATACTTAGTAGCTTATAGCCATCCAACACTTTTCGAATGGATTCAATATCCGGATATTCTTCTTTCTGAGTATTAATGGGTAAAGCAGAATATTCGTTTAAAATAATTGACCCATTGGGTTTTAACAATTCCAGGAACCCGGGACGAAGTACCTCACTCATTTCCATAACGACAAGTACATCTGCTGAATTGGGCGCCAAGATGGATGAAAACACATTCCCACAGCTAAATGTAGATATAACAGAACCGCCAAGTCTTGCCATCCCCAACGTATCCCCCTTTACAATATGAGTGTCTGAATAAGGTGTTCGTAATGCAACTTCGGATAATACTTTCCCAAAGAATATATTCCCCTGCCCGCCAATACCCCTGATGGCAATTTTTAATGATTCTGGCAGTTTGTCTTTATCAACTTCCACAGTTTCAGTGAATTGGGGTATGTCAATAAGTGGAAAATCGTTTTCCATTTCTCCATTATTGTCAATTATGGAAATTGCATCAAAGGGACAACTCTGTAAACAAACTTGGCTGTTCGAAGAACAGTTTGAACACATGCTCGTAAAATGGGGCGTTTTTGATTCATCCGTTTCGATTCCCGAACAAATGTTGCATAAATCACATTGTTTGCAATTATCATAATTGAATTCAATATTACGCTCTAATTTGTTTCTCGCTACATCGTGGATGCAGTCACCTTCGAGAATGAGAGTTGTATAAATTTTTTCTTCAGCCAATTTCAGAGCTTCTTTCAATGCTTTATCAACACCTTTAACATCAAATGCGTCCACAACAACTGTGCGTCCACCTTCAGCTTCCACGGCTTCCTTTAGGCTGAATTTATGTAGACGGCCTTCTAAATTGGTTTTGGAACTGGGGGATGGCTGTCCTCCGGTCATGGCAGTGGTATAGTTGTCCAATATAACTTTTACCCCAGGTATATTTCGAAAGATCGCATTCCGAGTTCCATCTAATCCCGAATGGCATTCTGTTGAATCACCAATCACACTAATTACTTTATGAGCCATTTCCGGCCTGGATAAAACAAAGCCCTGTCGCATAGAATCGGATGCCCCCATGCATGAAACAGTATCCAATGCATTATTAAAAAATAATAATGTAGAACAGCCGATATCGCCAAATGCTGCATAAATCTTTTTTCGTTTTTTCAATTTGGCAACAGATAAGGCGAATGCTTTATAAGAACACCCGGGACAAATAGATGGTGGTCTGGGTAAAGGCTCTAAATCAATAGTATTTGGTTTTTGGATTGGCGGCAGACCCAATTGTTTTGATAAAAGTTGAATCACATCTTCCGGGGTCCACATAGTTAGAACACTATGTTCATTTTTGCCAATAACCTCTATTCCCATAAGACGAATTTTTTCTTCTAAATATCGATCGCCATCCTCAATAACAAAAATATTATTTGAAAATTTTTCAGCAAACTGACTGATACAATTTTTGGGAATTGGATTTGTAATTCCAATGGATAGAATTGATGGGTCGAGGTTCAAACTGCTTAATACTTCCCGAACAGTACCTTCCGTATTTCCGCAGACAATGATACCCCATTCATCTTTTCCGATTGTTTCAGTAACGAGTTCTGACGTTTCAGCCCAAGCCTGAATGGAAGGAATACGTTCCTGGGTGGCCTTATTATAGTTTTTCCTCGCAATACTGGGTAAAAGCATCCATTCGTGGAGGTTATCTGGCAATTCTATTGGTTCGATTATTCTGGACTTCTTTGTCCGTATCAGCGCCTCTGAATGTGATAGAATTCCCGAGGCTAATACAATCACCGGTGTATTAAAATTTCGACTCATATCCGCAGCCGTACGGGCAATATCATACATTTCCTGATGGTTGCGTGGTTCCAATACCGGTAACCTTGACGAGGCAAAAAAGTACCGCGGATCAATCATATGCTGGGTGCTGGATGGCACATAATCCGTTGCAGCAAAAATAACCAGGGCTCCTGACTTCCCACTAAAAAATGCGGAGGTGGTAATAGCATCAGCTGCTTGGAAGACACCGGGAATTTTCATTGTCACTAGGGCGTCAAATCCGGCGATAGCATGGCCGACGCCTGTGGATACTGCCACAGCTTCATTTACAGACCAGCCGACTTTCATGTATTCCTGTGCATAGGCCAGCGTTCGATCAATTACTTCTGTACTGGGAGTTCCTGCGTATCCCGTCGCGGCGTGGTAACCGGCATGGATGACACCTAATGCAAAAGCAGCATTGCCTTGCAAAATATATGCGCTATTTGCGGATGCTTTTATCTGTGCTTCAACTTTTTCTTTCAGCATTTCGCTAGATTATACCTTTACTTTTTAAATGGGAAATTTCTGTTATTTTCAAGCCAATTTCTGACAGGACGGATTCATTGTGTTCCCCAAGTTTTGGAGCACAGGGAAGTGTATTCTTCTTTGTTGCTAAATATTCCGTATTCATTGGAGCGGGAAACAGGTTAGCTTTTTTACCGCCAGGCAGTATTGTTTTTATCATTATTTTTTTGATTAAATCGAGACGGGCGACATCTTTAACGGAATTAACAGGAGCAACGGCCAGAGTGTTTTTCAGACAAATATCTATAAAGTCATTTGTTGTATATATTTCTAAACCTTTTCTTATGTCACGATAAATATTTTCTCTGTCCGTTTTCCGTCCATTATTAGTCACTCGAATGTCCGCAGAGAGGTGATCAAACCCATTGATTTTTGTTAGCTTTTCCCATTGTGAATCGCTGCCGATCGCCAGATACACATATCCATCTTTTGTAGGGTAACAATTGGATGGTATAAAGCTGCGATGCTCATTTGCGCTCCGGGTAAACAGATCTGCTTCGTCTTCCGCAAACTCCAATTGAGGCAGGGCGGTTATTAACCATGATGAGGCGCATTGAGCCATGGAAATATCAATACGTTTCCCCTTTCCAGTTTCCTGCTTTTCCATCATGGCAAGGATGACTTGGGTGAAAGCTTCATCGCCGGCTTTTAAATCAATAATCGGTAAACCGCATAACATGGGATCACGATCGGGCTCTCCAGTAAGATACATGTAGCCAAACATTGCTTGTAAAGCAGGATCGTATCCAGCACGATCTGGATAATCTGGGCCAAATGCTGAAATACCGCACCAAATAAGAGAGGGATTTGCTTCCTTCAACAAATCGTAATTAATTCCAAGCTGATTATACCTTTTAGGAAGTGTATTGCATAGAAATACATCTACATTCAGTTTTTGAATAATTTGTTTTAGCAATGCCTGACCTTCAGGTTTCTGAAGATTAATCGTGATTGCTTCTTTCCCCACATTCGGGGCGATGTAATAGGCATGCAAATCTTCCTCTCCCGTATCTTCACCAATATAGCGATTTGGATCTCCCGGGTTCTTTTGTCCTAGTTTGCCCGGAGATTCAACGCGAATCACCCGCCAACCTAATTGGACAAATCGCTGCGTAGCATAAGGGAGGGTCAGAGCCTGTTCAAGGCAAATGATCGTTTTTGGTCTAATCATAAATTAAAAGAAAATAGGCTCATCATATTCACCGTAAACATCCTTCATCACTTGGATGATTTCACCTACAGTGGCATAAGCTTTAACTGCTTCAATAACTGCTGGCATTAGATTCACATTTTGTAAACAATCTTCTTTTAGCATATCAAGGGTAGATTGGACTTTCTCTCCATTTCGGTTCGATTTGATTCGTTTTAGTTTTTCGATTTGATCGTTTGCCGCTTCCTCGTTGTAGGGGTGGAATTCCACTGGTTTAGGATCTTCATCTTTTTGAAAAATATTTACACCCACTTTTGGAATGGTTCCATTTTGAATTCCAGTTTCCCGTTCATAGGCTTGGTGTGAAACCTTTTCCTGTATTTTGCCTGTTGCCACAGATTCAACGATACCACCCATTTCGTCTACCAGTTTCATTTCTTTTCTAATCTCTTTTTCAAATAGATCTGTTAGCGTTTCAACGTAATATGAGCCACCTAAGGGATCCACTGTGTCACAAATCCCCATTTCATGAATCAATATTTGCATGGTTCTCAATGAAAGTTCTGCTGCTTTTTCCGTGGGAATAGTGTAGGCTTCATCATAAGAACAAAGAGCCATGGTTTGGGTTCCGGAAAGGGCACTGATCAACGCGTAATATGCGCTACGGATAATATTATTCTCCGGCTGTTCTTTGGTCAGACCGCCGCCGCCGCCACCTGCGATCATGCGCAGCCAGGATGATCTGTCATTCTTCGCTTTATATTCTTCGCGAATAATTTTCGCCCATAATCGGCGACCGCCTCGAAACTTAGCAATCTGTTCAAAAAGATTGCCGTAAATATCGAAATTGAATGAAAGTCGAGATGCAAATTCATCAATAGTGATGCCTCTTTTCAATGTTTCGTCCGTGTACGCTTTTGCAATGCAAAAAGCATAAGCCATTTCCTGTATGGGATTTGCACCGGACTCTCTAATATGGTAACCACAAACACTCACCGGGCTATATTTGGGTACATTTTGAGTGCAGTATTCCACGGTATCCACAACGAGTTTAACAGATGCATCTACAGGAAAAATCCATGTTCCACGACCAATAAATTCTTTTAGGATATCATTCTGAGCAGTTCCTCTTAACTTATTGATATCGTAACCCTGTTTTTCTGCCATAGCGAAATACATAGCCATGAGAACAATCGCGGACCCGTTGATCGTAAGGGATACAGTAATCTTATCCAAATCAATTCCATTGAAAGCTATTTCGAAATCATCCAAGGTATCCACAGACATTCCCACGCGGCCTACTTCTCCAAAGGATCTAGCGTTATCAGAGTCCAAACCGCATTGGGTAGGAAGGTCAAAGGCGACATTTAACCCTGTTTGACCATTCGCTATTAAAAATTTGAACCGTTCGTTGGTTTTTTCAGGAGAAGCAAAACCAGCATATTGACGAATGGTAAAGTGGCGTGTACGGTACATTTTTTCATGAATCCCTCGCGTAAAAGGATATTGCCCGGGCATGTTTTGCCCGGCTTCTGATTCTTTAATATCTTCCTGTGTATACAGGGATTTTACTTCGATTCCGGATTCCAGAAAAACTTTCTTCTCATTCATATAATTATTCTCATTATGAGCTTTTCTTCTCCAATTTTTTCAGGTAAGTAATTACTTCCTCAACAGTTGTACCTGTTGGAAAAGCATAGACAGCTCCAAGGCCTAATAACGCATCAACATCGCCGTGGGGTATATTTCCGCCAACAAGCCAAGGGATTGTTAATCCGTGGTTATCCATGACTGCCTTCACTTTTCCACATAGAATCAAGTGAGTCCCTGACAGAATAGATAAGCCGATTACATCTGCTTTAATATCTATGGCTTTTTGCACAATTTCATCAATCGATTTTCTCAAACCGGAATAAGCCACTTCAAATCCGGCATTTATCGCAGCATGGGCTAATACTTTTACTCCAACATCATGGCCGTCCAATCCGGGTTTTGCTAACAATACTTTCATCATGATTTAATTATTAGCCACGAAGAACGCAAAGAAACACAAAGATATTTCTTTGTTTCATTTTCATTTATTTTATTACTATTCATTATTTTGACAAAAAGTTTATCAGTTTTTTTCTTTTTTTTCACTGCCACTGCTCCTACCACTGTCTCTTTTCATCCATCCATCTTTCCATTAATCCAATATTCCATATGTTATACATCCACCCTGATCACAATTGCTGCTGCCGTATCGCCGGCTGCGCATCCTGTGAAGAGTCCATAGCCGCCTCCCAGGATAACCAATTCCTCGATTAATTCTATTATCAGGCGCATTCCCGTAGGACCTTGAGGATGTCCCCAGATGAGCGATGAGCCATAATTATTCATCGATTTTTTATCCACGCCCATCTCCCGGGCAAAATAGATATCGTTTAATGCAAAAGGATTGTGTGTTTTAATTGCCTTCATATCTGATATTTTTATACCGGCCATTGATAAGGCGCTGTGAGAAGCAGGAACATTTGCTGTCGGCATAAAGCCCTTCTTTACCCTTCCTTGAGCAAAACTAACCAACTGTACTTTAATGTCAGGATTCAAACTGATTTCAGCCGCATGGGTTTTTGTAGTGACAATCATGCCTGCATTGCCGTCAGCGGGAAAGGTTTGCCCTCCAAACGTAACAGTGCCTCCGGGAATAATGGGTTTCAGTTTTGCCAAACCTTCTGCTGTAGATGGAAAAATCCCCTCATCAGATTTAACTGTTCCAATGACCTTACGACCGGTTGGGTTAATTTCCACAGGTGAAACCATATAGCGTCCATGGAAAGCCCCATCATCAGCCAGTGCGTCCTGATATTGCTGATGGCGCATCAATGCTACATCGTTCTGTTCTTCGGTACTGATACCAGCTTCAGCCGCTACATTTTCTGCAGTTTGCAACATGGCTGCTCGTGCAAACGGGTCGAAATTAAAATTGTCCCACACCCAATCTTCTGCAGTGCCCTTTCCGCCGGGTCCCATTGGATTTGGATAGAGGACATGGGGACCGTTTGAAGTGCGGTCTGCTGTAATGCATAATATGGCTTGTGAGCTGTCATGCCCGGATTCAGCTTCAAAAGCTGCACCGGCGATCACTCTGACAGAAGTGGCACAGGCTTGTCCAATCATGGGGCCAGTGATACCTTCCGCGCCAATCATTCCTGCAACCCAAGGAGCGCCATAGAAACAGGATTTTGACGGGACAGTATTTCCCAAATGTAGTGCGTTAAATTCGTTCACATTAATTTTGCGTTTTTTCAGAGCATCCCGCGCGACGTCTGCAGCAAATTTCAGCGGGTGGAGATTTGCAAAGCTGCCCTGCCATTTACAAAACGGCGTACTCCAATAGCCGCCATAAGGAACGTATGCGTTATTGAATTGCATTATTTTCTCCAGTTAAAACAGTAAAAAAATTTCGCCACAAAAGCACAAAGGAATGAAATGGATAAATGAAATAGTGAATTAATGGTAGGCTTCATCATTCAATCTTTCCAACAATCCATTATTCCAGTTATCCAGTTTTTCACAATCCCAGTTCCCGACCAATATTAATACCCAATATTTCAGACGTACCACCACCGATAAGTGTAAATCTGGCATCCCTTAGGTATCGTTGCATGGGATATTCCATGGCATAACCGTAGGAAGCGAAAATTCTGGAAGCAATATCACAAATTGAATTGGCACATTCAGATGCATAAAGTTTCGCAATCATGGATTCCTTTTGCCTCGATAAATCCTTATCGCTTAATGATGCGGCATAGTATACATATTGACGAGCTGTTTCCAATTGAACTGCCATGTCAGCAACTTTTAATCTGATCGCTTGAAATTTTCCAATGGAACGACCAAACTGCACACGGGTTTTAGTATATTCCACAGCATCTTCAAATGCCGCTGTTGCGACACCGATTGCCAAAGCAGCGGTCATGATTCGTATTTCAGCTAAAATATCCCTGAGGCAATCAGTTCCTCCGCCTATTTCTCCCAACAAATAATTTTTCGGTAGTTTTACTTCATCAAAAGCGACTTCGCTTGTAACAGACCCTCTGACACCCAATTTTTCGATTGCTTTCCCAATTTGAACGCCTTCCAAATGTGTAGGAACAAAAAAGATGGATAGTTTTTCATGATTATCTGTTTTAGCAAATACAGTAAAAAAATCTGCTACTGGTGCCGATGTTACCCAAGTTTTTTGTCCGCTTAACAGGAAATGATCTTCAAGAACTTTTGCTTTTGTTCGAATACTGTTTAGGTCGCTTCCGGCATTGGGTTCTGTCATGCAAATGCCGCCGATTTTCTCCCCCTTCAATGCTTGATTAAAAAAATCTCTGACCTCTTCATCTCCATATTTAAAGAGAAAATAGGTAGCCATTAGAGATTGCATTGTACAGGCCGCGGCCAAAGAAAGAGATCCTCTTGCCAATTCAATTACGGCAAGACAATAGGATAAAATATCTAATTCAGTTCCCCCGACTGATTCCGGATATCGCATTCCAAAAAATCCAAGATCACCCACTTTTTTAAAAAGTTTCATTGGAAATTCTTTTTTCTTATCTATCGACTCTGCTTCGGGCTTCACTTCTTTTTCAACGAAATCCCTAAATGTCTTTTGGATTAATTCTTGGTCAATATTTAATTCGAAATCCATTATTTATTCTCTGTAAAAATTCGCGTACAATTATTATCTCCATTTGGAAGAGAACTGATCGTTTCCACTTGAATTTGAGTGCCGAGCTCCTGATTCACATCTTTTACAATTGTTTGCAACCAGCAATCACATCCGGATTGATCTTCTTCAAGAGCATCATATTTTTTATGCCAGTCATACCATGGACAAGCAGAATGAACCAACCGAATTTTTCCATTAATTTCCTCGGTCATTTCTGCAGATTCTCCCATAGCCAACGAACTGTTGACTATCATTTTTGCAATTTGAGGAGCCACAGGTTTGGTTCTATCAATTCGTCTTAAGTATGCCTTTGCTGTATCATGGCCAACAATTTCCCAATATTTCAAAACAGCTTCTTTTGGATCGATGTTCGGGAACATTTTTATAAACGCCTCTCGCCATTCAAAATGGGATGCACGGGTAATCAGGCAAAGGGCGTTAAATTTTTGTTCTGTTGTGAAACTCATTTTAATCCTTTATTTGAACACCATAAACTTCTTCTGCCTGCCTTTTGGAAACTACTTCATTTTGAAAATCATTTCTTACCATTCCTTTATCTCGGTCTTTTGGATTTCCATACCCACCACCACCACCGGCTATCTGGTAGTACAGAGTCCCTTTGGGGATTCCTTCTATCATATCTTTGCTCATCGGAACTAATTTCTTTCCATTGGGATAGGTGAGAGAAATTTTATTCAATACACTCGTTTTTCCTCCAAATAAACCGTAGGGGGGCTTCACATCTCCATCTCCAAACACAACCATTGTTGTATCATCGCCACCTAGTTTGATTTTTGTCACAACACCCAAACCGCCGCGCCATTGCCCCGGGCCACCAGAGTCTTGTAAATATTCATGATGTAAAAGTGTATGGGGTGTTTGTTGTTCAAACATTTCATAATCCTGATCTAATATACCCCCCGATGCATCAATCATCCCAATATGGTCATAGCCGTCTGAACCTTTCAATGCTCCTGAACCACCTTTTAGCCCAAGAAAACAAATATCCACATATTTTTCATTCGTTTTTGGATGATTACCTGTGAACAATGAGCAGAGTAAATGATTCCAACCAGCGGTAATTTTATCCGGAATTGCTTTGCTAAGAGCCTTGGCGATAGAATCGGCAACCTGGGGACATAAGTGATTCCCAAAGGTTGTTGCTGCCGGGTATGATGCATTCAAAATAATTCCTTCAGGTACAATGTATGTTAGGGGTTTTATCATTCCTTCGTTGTGAGGAATATTTGAATTTACCATTTGAAGAAAAGACAATGTAATCGCAGAGCATGTAGATGTGTATGTTCCGTTGACGAATCCTTTCGTCTGGGGAGATGAATCAGAAAAATCAAATGTAATTGATTCATCTTTTACGGTTACTTTTGCGCGAACAGTAAATTCTGTTCCCTTATGTTTACCATCGTAAAAAACCATACTGTCGCCATGATAAACGCCGTTGGGAATGGCAGCGATTTCACTGCGCATCATCGTTTCAGTTGCATCAAATAATTCTTTTTTATGTGCGTCAAACGTCTCAATTCCATATTTATTTACCAGAGCCTGAAGTCGTCTCTCACCCAAGGTACATGCGCCAATTTGCGCTTTAATATCTTCCTGAACCATCGTTAATCGAATATTCGCAAATATGAGATTCCAAACATCTTCTCTCAATGCACCCTTTTCATAGAGTTTGACAGCCGGAATCCGAATGGCTTCTTGCCAGACTTCGGTCGCCTTGGGATTGTACCCGCCCTGAACTGCGCCGCCGATATCTGCCTGATGTCCTTTTGCTGCCGCCCAGCCAATGAGGGTATCCTCGTGGAAAATGGGTTTAAAAATGGCCACATCATTATTCTGGTTCCCCATGGAGAACACATCGTTATGGATAATGACATCACCCGGGAAAATATTATCTCCATATTGATCAAGTATCACCCGGCATACGGGACCCAATGAGAATGACAGAATAGGTAAATTTTCCGTTTGCTCCAGCATCTGACCTTTCGCATCATATAACCCAGTGACAAAATCTTTTGCTTCACATAAAATGGGTGATCGAGTTGTTTTGGTTAATGAAATGCTCATTTCATCTGTGATGGATTTAAAAGCTCGCTGGAAAATTGAAAGGAGAATTTTATCTATCTTAACCATTTTAATTCAATTAATTTTTCTTTGTAATGTCAAATCCATTGGGGTATTTATCTTTGTTATAAACAATGAATGAACCACCTATTCCTGTATTGCAATTGTATGTTTTTCCAAGAAAAATGGTGGTGTTAATCTGTTCAATAATTGCGGGTCCTTCGATGGTGTATTTTCCCGTTAGCTTTTCTCCATCGTAGACAGGAATTTCATTTAAGTCATTCAATTCCGGAATATAAGTATCCCGTTGACATTTTAAAGCAAAATCAGGATTTTTAACCGGATCAGACTCATCTATTTTCGCAAAACTATTAGGTTTTTGGGTTAGTCCAATTGCCCGTAAACGAACATTAATAATTTCCAATTCCGTACCTTCTTCTTCCAGTGAATATCCAAATTGGCGATTGTGTTCTCTATGAAACTCATTCTTAATGTTATCCAGATTGAATGAAGAAATGTCAATCATCTCGACCTGAAGAGGAACCTCATGGTATTGACCTACATAGCGTAAATCCAAGGTTGGAATAAATTCTGTCTTATCTTGACTGATTCCTTCCTGGGAAAGTGTATCAAAACTTTCCTGTTTCATTTCATCGTATAGATTAAGGAAAAACATTTTATCAATATCAGAAAATCGTGTGATATAAGACCGGACATAATCATGTTTTAGGTCGCCTAAAAGCATACCAGTCGCACAGAAGATGGGAGCAACATTGGGAACAACAAACATGGGGATTTCTAATTCACGGCATATTTCCCCAGCGTGGATGGGGCCGGCGCCACCGGCAACAATCATTAAAAATTCTCTGGGATCATAACCTCGCTCTACCGATACCTGGCGGACTCCCTGTGCCATGTTCATATTAATGACTCGATACATTCCAGCGGCAGTTTCAATATGAGAAAGCTCAAGAGGGTCTGCTAATTTATCCTTTAATTTCTTTATAGCTTTTTCTTTATTGAGAGGATATTTGCCACCGGCAAAGAAATTCGGGTCAAGATAACCCAAAATTAAGTCAGCATCTGTGCAAGCAGGTTCATCGCCGTTTCTATCATAACAAACAGGCCCTGGCAATGATCCTGCACTTTGAGGTCCCACTTGAAGCAATCCACCGCTGTCAACCCAGCCAATGCTTCCACCGCCGGCTCCAATGGTTATAATGTCCAGTGAAGGAAGTGCAATTCTATAGCGGTTTATATCCCCTTCGATGCTTGTAACGCATTGACCATTCACCACCATGCTGGCATCGAAACTTGTACCACCCATATCTATCGTAATGCAGTTATCAAACCCAAGCATATCAACATAAAAAGCACCGGCGATGGGTGCAGCTGCGGGACCGGATAAAACAGTCACCGCGGGAATTTTTCGAACAACATCGGGTGAAACGACACCGCCGTTGGACTGCATGATTGAGAAACCACCTTTAAAGTTCAGTGCTTCTAACTTGGCCAGTAATGAGACAATATATTTGTCAACGACTACACCGATATAGGCATTTACAACCGTTGTGCTAATTCGTTCATAAAATCGAATTGAGGGCAATACTTCGTAAGATGCCGTAATGAAAACATCTTTTAATTTATTTCGTAAAAATTCCGTGACTTGTTTTTCATGGGTATCATTCAAGTAGGAATTCATAAAGCAAACAGCGACAGATCCCACCTGTTCAGACTTTAACTTGTCAACAATACCTTCCAGTTCTGATTCATTCACAGGTGTTACTACATTTCCATCGGCATTAATCCGTTCATCCAAGGTTAATCGTAGATAACGAGGTACCAATGGGGTCACATTTTTGTAATGGTTATTATATTGCTCTTCGCGAATGCCTCGTCGCATTTCAAGTGCGTCACGAAATCCTTTTGTGGTGATTAATGCCGTTTTAGCACCTTTCAGCATTAGTAAAGTATTGGTGGCGATGGTTGTTCCATGAACAATTGTTTCAATACTTTGGATGAATTCGTCTTCGTTAATCGAGAGTTTTTCAGCTAATTCTTTGATCCCAGTAATAAATCCAATGGATGAATCTTCCGGCGTGGACAGTGTTTTATGCATCATAGATTCACCTTTATCCGACACCAGGAAAAAATCTGTGAATGTTCCGCCAATATCTACCCCGAGTTTGTATTTCATAAGCGACTTAATCTGATACATAAATATAAATTATTGGAATGGATTGACCGTGTCAATCCAAACATCAACGCGGTTAATGTATTAAATATGTAAAAATTAAATATTTTCATTTTTTCTAATCCTTGTCCATTTTATTTATGAACAAATTCCGCTTTTACTTTTGGGCCGTTTTCCAGAAAATTCTTCAAGCCGATTTTCATATCCTCTGTCTTCATACATTCCCCAAACTGCCTTGCCTCAAATTCTAAGCCATCATCCAAAGTCATTTCAGCACCTCTATAAATGGTATTAGTCAGGATTGAATCAATGGTTTTGCTTAAATGCCCCAATTCAACATCTGGAATTTTTTCGCTATATTTCATGGGAGCTTCCACCATGGACGTCACAGCTAATGATCCATCAGTAATATGCTTCACAAGGGAAATTCCTTCTGTTAAAAGATCTCCTTCAATTTCTCTATCAACCAATCCAATTTTTACTGCTTCAGATGAAGATACGGGACGGCCAGTGCGTAATATTTCGGCAGCGGTGTCTATACCGATCAATCTCGGTAGACGTTGTGTTCCTCCGGCACCGGGAATAAAACCAAGATTCACCTCAGGTTGGCAGGCCAATATGGGTAATCCTTTTTTACAAATTCTCATACTGCAGGACATGGCGAGTTCATTTCCACCGCCAAAGGCAAATCCGTTCATGGCACAGATTACCGGTTTTTTCAGTTTCTGAATTCTACTGAAAACCACTTGGAAACTCCGGGCGTTATCGTAGCCGTCTTCCGGCGTTTTTAGTGAAGCAAGCATATGAATATCCGCTCCGGAGACAAAGGCTTTTACGCCGAAACCGGTGATGACTGATCCGAGAATGGAGTCATCATTTTCTGCTTCAACCAACCCTGCTTCTAAATCCACGATAACATCAAGATTCAATGCATTTAAAACATTAGGCCGGCGTATAGTAAAAAGAGCAACGTGATCTTTCACTGATTTAACCAGATGTGAGGTTTTCCATTTTCCTGAAGCTTTCGCATTTTTTAGAGATTCTGGAATTGGAAAACTTTTATGTTCGGCACAAAAATCTTTTACAATTTGGTAAGCATTATTGAGGCCAATTTTGTTCATTAATGTAAAAGGAGCTTTTACAACCAGTGCAATTTCACAAGCCATATTCAAATCGTGTAGATTGCAAATTTCAATATCCATTATGTAAGAAGACAGGGCAAAATAAGCACCGAGGAATTGCTTTTCTAATATTGCTTCCTTTTCAGAAGAAGTTTCTATTATTTCACCTCGTTTTGCTATATCCCACGATGTGTTATTTTTAACAGCATCCTGCAAGGCTTTGGGAGACCTGAACCAAGGTATAAGTTCATGGCTCATTTCGTCCAATCCGTGATTTGTAATGGGATTTCCGCCGGTTAATGCAAGAGCTGTAAATGGACCGACACCTAAACCGAGAGATTTCCGGGCAACAGCATCAATTTCTTTAACGGTACCATAACCTTTTTCAAGACATAAAATGGCGGTTTGACACAGACCTTCGAAAATGGGATCTACCGCATAACCGTAAGAACTTTTCACTTTTATTGGAACCTTCCCAATAGCTTCATAGAAACCAAGAAGTATATCTGTAATGCTCTTGCTGGTTTCTTCTCCGGGAATAATTTCTACAACAGGGTTACGTTCTGCCGGGAAAAAATAATGGGTGACCAGGCAGCGTTTTTTAATCCCAATATTTTGGAAAATGACTTCTGGTCGCATATGGGATGAGTTTGATAAGAACAAACATTGATTATCACAAATTTCTTCTGCTTGGCGAAAGATTAGATTTTTTATTTTTTCATTTTCCGTGGCGGCTTCTAATACTATTTTCGATCCGGCTATACTTTTATAATCCGAGGTATATGTAATGCTGTTTCTCATGGCTTCAGCCACGTTGGGCTTAAATGCGCCGGTTTCAATGCCTCTTTGTATTTTTTTTTCTATTTTAACCTTTGCATCGGTAAGTGCATCTTCAGAAATATCCAAAAGAACCAATTCAACATGATGTTTTGAAAAGACTTTGGAAAAGTGTAGGCAAATGTCCGGACCTATCTGACCTGCTCCGATGATAGAGAGTCGATTAATAGACAAACTTTGATAATTATAGCTCATTTGGGTATCTAACTATTAATAGAACCCTTTGAAAAACCTATTGCACAAATTAAAAAGTTTAAAATTCGCCAGTTTTTCGTTGGAAAACTTGCCCATAGCCCCGCTAATGACTACGTTTTCCGTCTCAAACAAACAAATTTTAAGTCTTTTTTCTTCACACATAAGGTTTAGCAAAGGATTTTAATAATATTTTCACTATTTTTAAATGAATGTTCGTTTTTTGTATCCAAATACATTTCGTTATTCTCAAATATCAATGAATGCATTAATTATGCATTCTAATGAATATAGAAAATAAGATAAATGGTACAGAATATTTAAATTATATATTGTCAGGACATAAATGCAATATAATAATTCACATGGAAACTATTTACAAGCAAACAATATGAACTGTATTCGTGTAAAAGATTATTATATGCATATATTAAACTGGTAAGAGTTAGTCGTATGAAAACCATCAAAATTATCACAGGACTAGAGTTAAGAATCCAACGAAGGAGGAGACTTGACTTTAGGACTGGGGAGTATCATCGCTCTTAACTCAATGGCTATGCCGATTAAGTCAAGTCCGATTCATACGATTATTTTATGCCGGAGGAATAAAGTCTCGATGAGTGAAATTATTTTGAGAAGAACGGTTAAATTTCTTAAATATTATATGTTATTTTTACCAAACAATTGCCTAATTTGACCACCCGGTCAATATTGATTATTATGGAACAACTAACACTTAAATCCTTCAATCGACTTACACCCGATAAACAAAATCGGATTCTGGATGCCAGTATCAAGGAATTTGCTGAAAAAGGGTACCAAAGTGCTTCTATGAATCAGGTTGTAGATTCTGCGGGTATTGCAAAAGGTTCTCTTTTTAATTACTTCAAAACTAAATCCAGCTTATTTGCTTATGTTTACGGATTAGCACTGGATAATGTAAAAAATTATCTTCGAGCCGTTAGGGATAAAAGTCAAAATGATCCGTTTTTCACCCGATTGGAAAAGATCATGCATGCAGGGGTTCAGTTCATACAGGATCATCCCAGGCTGGCCCGAATATATTTTCGGATTTTATATACATCGGATTCACCACATAGCTACGAAATATTGATGGAACTTAGGAAACTATCGGCAGGATATTTAAGCGAGATTATCCAAGACGGCATAGATCGGAATGAATTGGATAAGGATTTGGATATTGAAAAAGCAGTATTTATCCTTGATAGTGTTCTGAATCGATTCCTGAAGGTATGCCATGAATCCCCTGAATCCGTGAAAGTAAATGAATGGGTGAATAGTCTTTGCCAATTACTTAATAATGGAATGAATCCTAAATGAGTAAATATCCCTCAGTGAAAGAAATGACAGATGATCAACGTATCCGTATTGTTAAAGAAATTTTTTCTTCTGTGACAGATAAGTATGATTTTTTGAATCGATTACTCTCGGGCCGACGAGACGTAACGTGGCGAAAGCGCACTATAAAAGAAATGAATTTTTTTAATACTCATCGTTTTTTAGACGTGGCTACAGGCACGGGTGATTTGGCTTTGGATTGTGCTAAAACCAATACGGATATAAATGTTGTGGGTGTGGATTTCGTCCAGGAAATGGTGGATAGGGGGATTGAAAAAATTACTTCACAGAATCTGTTGGATAAGGTTGAACTGAAATGGGGGGATGCCACAAATCTTGAGTTTGAAGACAATGCTTTTGATGTGACTGCCATTGCATTTGGGATTCGCAATATTCCGGATAAAGAAAAAGCATTACTAGAAATGAAGCGAATCATTGTTCCGGAGGGACAGGTTATGGTGTTGGAACTTACTACACCAGAACCGGGGTTCTGGCGGACCTTCTACAATTTTTACCTGAATGGATTGCTGCCAAAATTGGCACGAATTTTTACGACAAATCCTTCTGCATACGAATATTTGGCTGATTCTATTATGGATTTTCCCACTCGGAGAGAATTTGTGGCGCTGATGGAATCGGTGGGATTGAAAAACTGTCGTGCTATTCCATTAACGTTTGGGGTTTGTACCCTGTATATAGGAAAAAAACATGAGTGAAAATGAATTATTACAATTAATCCAAAGTAAAGAGAAAGATACTCTTGCTGAAAATCTCGGTATTGTTATTACGAGTGCATCAAAAGAAAAGGTGGAGGGTAAAATGCCCGTGGATGGTCGAACAAAGCAACTCATGGGAACGCTTCATGGTGGTGCGTCCGTTGCCTTTGCTGAAACGCTTGGCAGTATTGCAGGAACCATTAACGTGGACTATCCAAACGTATTTGTCGTCGGTGCAGAAATCAACGCAAACCATATCAAAACAGCAAGATCGGGATGGGTATTCGGAGTTGCAGTACCGGCTCATATCGGAAAGCGAACCCATGTTTGGGATATTCGTATTACCAATGATGAGGATCAATTGGTTTGTGTCTCTCGATTAACATTAGCGGTGGTGAAATCAAAATAAACCAATCATTGAGCAAGAATATTTCTATCAAAAATCCTCACATAAAAAAGCAATCAATGAGAGATTTTTGGATTGCTGCCATGAAGCAAAATGCATCTGTGGCCTTATGGCGATGTCCACGGGAAAAGTATATTCACTTTCTTGCTGATTTGTCTCCGGGCTCGACAAAAGGAAGATTGAATCTTCAAAAGTGTAAGAAAGGTTTTGCCATAAGTCCGTTCATGAATCCTGAAGGGAACGAGACTTTGTTCTTGAAAGCAGATGTTCATATAGCTTTGATGGAAGATGGGACATGGAAGATGGAAGATGGAAGATGGGACATGGAAGATGAGACTAAATTAGAAAAATATTGGGCAGAGGTAGAGAAACAATCTAAATCCAATGAAAAAACACCCTACCATTTAAATATCCGACCTGATACAGAGATATCAGGAGAGAAAGCTCATTTCATTAAAATGGTGGAAAATGGCATTGAAGCCATTGAAGAAGGAGAATTTGAAAAGGTGGTTTCCGCTAGAACATTGGATGAACCTTTATCTGACAAATTTGATGTAGTTGAGCAATTCAATCGATTGGAAAAAGCCTACCCGGATGCGTTTGTAAGTTTGGTCTCCATTCCCGGTCGCGGAACATGGATGGGTGCCACACCAGAACTTCTCATAGAATTATCAGATGATCATTTTCGAACAGTTTCTGTGGCCGGAACACAAAAATTTTCGAACGATTCAGAATTATCGGAAGCGGCATGGAACCAGAAAGAAATTGAAGAACAAGCCATGGTGAACCGGTATATCATTGAACAATTCAAAACCATTCGTCTTCGGGAATTTGAAGAAACGGGCCCGCGATCCATCCGAGCGGGAAATATAATTCATCTAAAAACGGAATACACTGTAGATTTGAATGAAGTCCACTTCCCCGAATTGGGTACTGTGATGCTTCATCTCCTTCATCCCACATCTGCTGTCTGCGGGATGCCAAAATTTTCTGCGCTGCGATTTATTGTAGCCAATGAACATTTGCGTCGTGAATTCTACAGCGGGTTTTTAGGTCCGGTAAATATAGGAGGTGTTTCCCGACTTTATGTGAATTTGCGCTGTATGCAGATATTACGAACCCGTGCAGTGCTCTACGCCGGAGCAGGCATTACCCATGATTCAATCCCGGAAAAAGAATGGGATGAGACTGCGTTGAAGTGCCAGACTTTACTGGATGTAATGAATGGGAATAGCCACAGAGACGCAGAGAACACAGAGACAAATAAATTGAAAACACGATGAACACTGCGCGTATAAAGAACACCCAGCACATCTATAATTTAGTGGCAATCTGTGCACAAAAAGGTGTCAGGAAAGCTGTTCTTTGCCCCGGTTCCCGTTGCGCGCCATTGCTCATTGGAATTGGTAAACATCCCAACATTGAAATCATTTCTATCACAGACGAACGCTCTGCCGGATTTGTGGGGTTGGGTTTGGCGCAGCAGTCCGGCGAACCTGTTGCCTTGGTCTGCACATCAGGAACAGCGGCTCTGAATTTCGCCTCGGCGGTCACAGAAGCGTTTTACCAGAATGTTCCCTTAATTATCCTAACGGCAGACCGTCCACCGGAATGGATTGATCAGTGGGATGGACAAACAATTCATCAGGAACGCGTGTATGAACCACATGTAAAAGGCAGTTTTGTATTTGATGAAGAGAATCAAAGCGTCGCAGAAGAAGCCTTGAATCTGGCAATGACAGAAGCTCGTGGACCAGTGCATTTAAATATTCCTATCCGAGAACCGTTTTATCCCGACAGTCTGGATGATATTGTGTTTGCCGCAAGGCCGAAGAATTCCCAGAGAAAAAGTAGAATAGAAAAAATAATAAATGATAAAGATTGGCAGGATCTTCAAGATGTGTTGAATACTGCCCAAAAAGTTTTGATTTTAGGTGGGCAGTCAGAACCCAACGCTGAAATAGTTGGATTGTTGAATCGAATTGATATCCCAATTGTGGGGGATATTATAAGCAATCTCCATCCAGTAAGAAATGTCATAAAGTCTGCTGATTTTATACTTAAAAAAGACGATAAAAATTTACAACCGAATTTACTAATTACGTTTGGTCGTTCGGTTATTTCCAAAAATCTGAAACTTTATTTAAGAAAATATAGACCAAAGGCCCACTGGCATATCGGTTTGGGAATGGTAGGGAACTCGTTTCAGAGTCTGACGAAAACGATTCGAGTGAGCCCTGAATATTTCTTTGAAGAATGGCTGAAACGGGAAATCACTTTTTCAAATCAGAACGGGTATTATTCTATATTGACCGAAGCCCAAACCAAAGTTGATTCGGTGTTAAGATCAAAATTGAATGAATCTGATTTCAATTATTTCAGCGCCGTTTGGAAAATCATGGAAGCAATGCCTGAAAATGGAGTTTTACATTTGGGGAATAGCATGCCAGTTCGGATTGCCAATTTTATCGGGTTAACCCCCCCCAATGTAGATGTATGGTCTAACCGGGGTACTTCGGGGATTGACGGAACGGTGAGCACAGCCGTGGGCCACGCTTTAGCTAATCCAAAACGGACGCATACTTTAATTGTGGGTGATTTAGCTTTTTTCTATGATAGGAATGGATTATGGTTGAATCACGAATTTCCGAAAAAACTACGGATTGTGGTTCTGAATGACGGTGGCGGGGGTATTTTCAATATAATTCCCGGTCCATCGAATCAGGGGGAACTTAAAGAATTGTTCATCACACCCCACAATCGCACTGCTGAATTGACCGCAAAAGAATTTGGATTGGATTATCGAAGCGTATCATCCATGGAAGCATTGAAAGCATCCCTTGGTAGTTTCGAAAAAGGTATCATGGAAATTTTTACGGACATGGTAACAAATACAAATTTTTTGAAATCATTAATGAATGGGGAATAAATATGGATTGGAAACAAAATTGGAAAACGATTAAAGAATACAAAGAGATCAAATTTGATCTCTTTGAAGGTATTGCCAAGATTAGCATTAATCGTCCCAAAAAACACAATGCATTCACACCAAGAACAGTAAAAGAAATGATCGACGCCATGAACATCTGCCGTGATGATGAAAACATTCAGGTCATCATTTTTACCGGGGAAGGGGGCAAGGCCTTTTGCAGCGGTGGAGATCAGAGTGTTCGCGGTCATGGAGGCTATGTGGGCAAGGATGAAGTCCCGAGGCTTAATGTACTTGATTTACAGAAACAGATTCGCTCCATTCCGAAGGTCGTCATAGCGGCAGTAGCTGGCTGGGCCATCGGTGGCGGACATGTATTGCATGTGGTGTGCGATCTAACCATTGCTGCGGAGAATGCACGATTCGGTCAAACAGGACCGAAAGTAGGATCATTCGATGGAGGGTTCGGCGCCTCCTACCTTGCGCGAATTGTGGGACAGAAAAAAGCGAGGGAGATTTGGTATTTATGTGATCAATATGACGCCCAGCAGGCCTTAGATATGGGATTGGTAAACAGGGTAGTTCCATTGGAAAAATTGGAAGACACTTTCATCGAATGGGCTCAGAAAATTCAGAGAAATTCTCCGCTAGCCATCCGGATGTTGAAATCATCCTTCAATGCAGAATTGGACGGACAGGCTGGGATTCAGGAACTGGCAGGGAACGCAACTCTGCTCTATTATTTATCTGATGAAGCAAAAGAAGGTAGAGATGCCTTTGTGGAAAAACGGAAGCCGGATTTTGATAAATATCCAAAGTTTCCTTAATAGCCGCAGAGCCACAGAGAACACAGAGTAAAATTTAGAAATAAATCTTTGCGATCTCTGTGTCTCTGTGGCATAAAAATTATGAATAAATGGATTAAAGCATTTCGCCTGCGAACATTACCGTTAGCTTTTTCCTGTATTATTATGGGGAGCGGGTTGGCGGCGGCTGATGGTCAATTAAATGGATTAGTCTTTGGATTGGCGTTGATCACCACCCTGTTCCTGCAGATTCTGTCAAATTTGGCAAATGATTACGGTGATTTTGTAAAAGGGACTGATAATACAAACCGCGTTGGGCCAGATCGAACTTTGCAAGCGGGGCTTATTACGAAAAAGCAAATAGTGAAAGCCATGTGGGTGATTTCTTTATTATGTTCAATCTTTGGCGTATGGTTGATTTATGAAGGAACGCTTGGATTAGAATTAAGGAAAGCAGGTTTGTTTGCCGTTTTGGGACTCGCCGCCATGGGGGCAGCGATAAAATATACCATGGGGAAGAATCCTTACGGTTACTCTGGTTTCGGTGACCTATTCGTATTTCTTTTTTTCGGCTGGCTCGGTGTGATTGGTTCATACTTTCTTCACACTCACACCCTTTATTTGCGGTTGCTTTTACCGGCATCCGCAATTGGATTATTTACAACAGCCGTTTTGAATATCAATAATATGCGGGATCACGAAGCGGATGCCAAAATGGGAAAAAATACTTTGGTAGTCCAAATGGGATTTCAATGGGCAAAGAAATATCATTTTTTCCTCAATTTTATAGGAATTTTATTCGTAATGGCTTACACGATTCCTGATATTAAAGCTGTTTGGGTTTTCCTTTTTGGATTTATCCTTTTTTTAAAACCAACTCGAAAAATATTAAGAAGTAATGATTTCAAATCTTTTGACCCTTATCTGAAAAAACAAGCCATCGCGACATTTTTTTTCTCAATTATTTTTGTTTTATTTTTAAACCTATGAATTTATCGCACAGCAACAACGCACACAGAAATTCCATTTTCTCTTTGCGTTCTCGGCATCTCTATGGCTTAATAAAATGAAAGCATCTTGGAAAAAACGAACCCTGATCTTTAAGCACCCGGTAGGCACATCCCGGGGTGTAATGGAAACAAGAGTTGTCTGGTATTTATTTCTGACTGATGGAGAAGTAATCGGAATAGGTGAATGTGCTCCGTTACCCGGATTGAGCATAGACAATTTTGATCAGATAGAATCAAAGCTGGATGAAATTTGTGCAGATTCCAAACCATTTATAGAAGATTATTCCCTGTTAATGAAATTTCCATCCATTCGTTGTGGATTGGAAATGGCTCATTTGGACTTAATGAATGGCGGCGGGCAAAATTATTATAAATCATCATTCACCACTTATCGTTCACCAATTAATATAAATGGACTTATCTGGATAGGGGATCCGGATTTCATGATCGAGCAAGTTGAACAAAAACTGGATGAAGGATATCAATGCATCAAAATAAAAATTGGCGCTTTGGATTTTAATACGGAAATAAATATCCTGAAATCCATTCGCACTCGTTTTAGCCGTGATGAGATTGAAATGCGAGTGGATGCAAATGGTGCATTTACTGAATCGGATGTAAAAGAAAAACTGAATCAGCTGGCGGAGTTTGATCTCCATTCCATTGAACAACCCATCAAAGAAGGGCAATGGGAACTGTTATTAGAATTGTGTAAGTCGTCACCCGTACCTATTGCCTTGGATGAAGAATTGATTTCTATTGTTGACGAGGCAAATCGGATTGAAATGTTAGATATTGTTAAGCCACAATATTTAGTATTAAAACCGAGCCTATTGGGCGGATTTGCAGAATGTGAAAAATGGATTGAGTTAGCAAAAGAGAGAAAAATCGGCTGGTGGGTAACATCAGCGCTGGAATCTAATGTGGGGCTCAATGCCATTGCCCAATGGACATCCATAATGAAACCGGAAGGCTTTCAAGGATTGGGGACAGGACAGCTATTTACCAACAATAATCCATCTCCACTTCATGTACATAATGGATTACTTTGGAAAGACGATGCGTCAATTTGGACTGATGTGAATCAATTCGTCACAGAATGGTTGAGTCCAACAGAAACAATGGAATTGCAGACTTCAGGTTCAAGCGGAAGGCCTAAAACAATTATCGTTCAAAAAGACTGGATGGGAAATTCCGCAAAACTTACGGGAAAAATATTTGAACTCAAAACGGGAGATACAACATTACTTTGCCTGCCTATGAAATATGTCGCGGGGAAAATGATGGTAGCCCGCGCCATGGAATTGGGAATGGATTTGAAAGTAGTGGAACCATCATCCTATCCGTTGAGAGAAATTGAAAGTACAATTGATTTTGCTGCTATGGTGCCGCTTCAACTGGAAAAAAGCATAGATTATTTAGACAAAGTAAAAACACTCATCGTGGGCGGTGGACAGGTAAATCAAAATTTGATTAATAAACTTCAATCCGTTTCTACAAAAGTTTATGAAACGTATGGAATGACTGAAACTCTGACACACATTGCCATCAAACCAATAAATGGCCCGAATCAATCAGATGTTTTTACAGCAGTCGAAGGTGTGCGTTTTGAAACGGATGAAAGAGACTGTATAGTGATTCATGCGTCCATGGTGAATCCCGAACCTGTTATCACGAATGATATTGTTGAATTGTTCAATGAAACATCTTTTAAATGGTTGGGGCGGATCGACAATATGATCAATAGCGGGGGTGTGAAGATCATCCCTGAAGTCGTGGAAGCAAAACTGGTATCGGTGATTCCGGATAGACGATTTTTTATCGTAGGACGGCCCGATGAATCACTTGGAGAGACAGTAGTGTTAGTGTTGGAAGGGAAAAAAATGGATATATCATATGAATCATTAGAAAAATTTGAACGACCGAAGGAAGTGTTTTTTATCCCTGAATTTTCAGAAACTGATTCGGGGAAAATACAACGACGAGATACTCTTAAATTGCTGCTATAAGCGCTTGTTTTAATCTATTCAAGTCTACTTTTTCAGAAATATTTTCACCAAACCAGATATCCGCCGATGCCAATCCCTGGGCAATGAACATGTCCAGTCCTCCAAACGTTTTTGCTCCTTTTTCTTTACCCAGTTTAAGCCATTCTGTCTCCAGTGGATTGTAGATTGTGTCTATCATAATCTGGTTCTCATCGATATCGTTCACATCCATGGGAACAGATTCTATGTCAGGCCACATGCCAAGGGGTGTACAGTTGATAAAAATGTGATCAAGCAGTGAAGTGTTCAAGTATTCAGGTGACGAAGATTTAGCTCGGATATCTGATTGTGATTTTATCCATTGAGTTAGCGATTCCGCTTTTTCGTTCGTTCGGTTTACTACTGTAATAGAATTAACATTTGATTTTATGAGCGCATATGCCACAGCCCGCGCAACACCGCCGGCACCAAGTATCAGGCAATTCATTCCTGTTAATTTAACATCATTTAATTCCATCGCTTTTAAAAATCCCATCCAATCGGTATTATATCCTTTTCCGCCGGATACGCAATTCACAGCGCCGAGTTTCTCTGCAAATTCTTCCAACTCGTTTAAAAAAGGAATTACTGATGTTTTGTGGGGAATTGTTACATTTATACCTTCAAAATCATTTTGAGTCATGAAATCAGATAATTGATTCTGCGTGATATGCACTTTTTCATACACCGCTTCCATGCCGAGCTGACCGTATATTTCTTGATGAAGCACCGGACTCAAGCTATGTACAATGGGATCGCCAATGACTGCAAACCGTTTCAAACGATTAAACCTTCCAATACTTTATAAAATTCGGGATAGGAAATGGAGGCACAATCAGGATTGTCTAAATTGGTATCACCGTCTGCAATTAGTCCAGCTATTGTGAAAGCCATGGCAATTCGGTGGTCATTGAATGTTTCGATCGTTGTACCGACAAGGGGTGTGTGGCCATTGATGATAAAGCCATCCTCCAATTCTTCAATATCTGCCCTCATTCGCTTCAGGTTTGAGCAGATGGCATAAATGCGATCACATTCCTTTACCCGGAGTTCTTCCGCTCCCCGTACTTCTGTTAAGCCTTCCGCCTGTGTAGCTAAAACAGCAAAGATGGGGATTTCATCAATAAGCCGTGGTACGTCTTGTTTATTAATTGAAATGGCTTTAAGTGGCTGATGAAAAATTTTCAGATTACCAACCTGTTCACCTGCTTCGTCCCATTGTTTTAAACATTCCATACCGGCACCCAATTTTTCGAGAGCCGAAAAAAATCCAGTCCGCGTGGGATTCGCCAACACACAGTTCAGTGTAATTTCAGAATCAGGAACGAGAGCAGCCGCTGCGGCAAAAAATGCAGCAGTGGAAGGATCCCCGGGAATCGTCATCTCAAAAGCAGATAAAGGAGATGTTAATCTGGAAACAATAGAAGAATTTCCATCTACAGATAATTTTGCTCCCAAACCCTTCAGCATGCGTTCTGTGTGGTCTCGGGAGTTTATTGGTTCGGTTACAGATGTTTTTCCGACAGCACCAAGTCCGGCTAACAATACAGCGGATTTTACTTGGGCGCTGGCGACCGGTGACTCATAATGAATCCCGGTCAATTCGCTTTGATGGATTGTGATGGGTAAAGTCCCATTGTTGCTTTCTGCTTTCAAACCCATTTGAGATAGAGGATTTAAAATACGATTCATAGGACGAGAAGTAAGGGACTCATCTCCCATCAACGTGGCATTAATTCCCTGTCCGGACAACAATCCCAATAGCAATCGTGCAGTGGTTCCGGAGTTTCTACAGTCTAAAGGCTCTTTGGGATCGGAAAAACGACCGCCTTTTACAATTATATCCTCATCATCATTTCTGATTTGAATTCCGCAGTCTTCGAGGCATTTTCTAGTGGTGAGCACATCAGCACCGGTAGAGAGATTGGAAAGCCGGGATTCTCCGTTACATAATGCCGCCAGCATAAGTGCCCGGTGGGAGATGGATTTATCTCCCGGGAAATTGAGCTCACCTTTTATCATTGAAAACTAATCTTGATTGTTTTATTCTGAAATGATCATTTTAATTACATGGTCAAAAAAGTTCAATATATGGACACGTATATAATAACATGTCCAAATCATGGACATGTTATTTTGATAATAATTTGCCTTTGCTCATTTATTGATTTCCATTCCGTTTTAATTCATCGGCGATCAGAAAAGCTAATTCTATAGCCTGGTTTGCATTTAATCGTGGATCACAATGGGTCCGATAGCGATCCGATAAATCCGCTTCCGAAATCTCATCAAATCCCCCGGTACACTCGGCCACATTCTGCCCCGTCATTTCCAGATGGATACCGCCCGTCCGGGACCCTTCTGCCTGATGAATTTTGATATTCTGTTTTACTTCTTCAATAATGTGATCAAACGGGCGTGTTTTTATTCCTTTTTTGCTTTTGATTGTGTTCCCGTGCATGGGGTCGCAGGACCAAATTACAGTACGGCCTTCCTGTTGGACCTTTTGAATCATTTTAGGCAGATAGGCTTCGACTTTATTATAACCAAACCGGGTAATAAGGGTGATACGTCCCGCATCATCATTGGGATTTAAGATATCTAAAAGTTGAATAAGTTCATCGGGATCTAACGAAGATCCGCATTTGATACCAATAGGGTTTTTTATACCGCGACAGAATTCCACATGGGCGCTGTCAAGGAATCGTGTGCGGTCGCCAATCCATAAAAAATGAGCTGAAGTATTATACACATCTCCCGAAGTAGAATCGACTCTCGTCATTGCTTCTTCATACTGTAAAAGCAAAGCTTCATGGCTGGTGAAAAATTGAACCTGGCGAAGCTGAGGTGTATTTAAAGACGTGATACCCAGGGCATCCATAAAATTCAAACTTTCCTGAATTCGGTCCGCTAAATGCCGATACCGTTCTCCCTGCGGACCGCTTTTTACGAATCCCATATTCCAGGATTGCACATGGCGAAGATCAGCATAACCGCCATCGGCGAAGGCTCGTAAAAGATTCAGCGTGGAAGCTGCTTGGGAATAGGCTTTGAGCATTCGTTCAGGGTTTGGTTGCCTTTTATCTGCGTCAAACCGGATGTCATTAATAATGTCACCTGTATAACTTGGGAGTTCTACGCCATCAATTGTTTCCGTGGGGCTCGAGCGAGGTTTTGCAAATTGTCCAGCCATACGTCCCATTTTCACAACGGGTATATTGGTTCCCGACGTCAGAATGACAGCCATTTGTAAAATAACTCTAAAGGTATCCCGGATATTGTCGGCATGAAATTCGGAAAAACTTTCAGCACAATCCCCGCCTTGAAGCAAAAATGCATGTCCTTCTGCAGCATCTGCTAACAATCGCTTCATGGATCGAACTTCACCGGCAAAAATCAGAGGCGGGAATCCCTGAAGTGTCTTTTCTATTTCCGCTAAATGATCTCTATCGGGATAATCAGGGATATGCTTGGCAGTAAATTTTCTCCAGCTGTCAATTTGCCACATGTTGCAAATCCTTTAATCGGTTATCAAGTGTTTTGGAGGCCTGTTTCAAATTCTCAATCATGGCTTTAGTATAAGGATTGTATAATTGTAGATCAGTGTATAATTCCCATGTGTCATTACAGGTTTGATCCACCAGGTCTAACAGGTCGCGGAATCCCTGTGTATCAATTGACGTTTTGCGAATCCCAAATTCTTTCAGCATACGCCCCAGGAAATGTGTTACTCCCTGGGTTTGTGCTGCCAGGCGATCGTGTTGATCCGCAGTCATTTCCATGATTTGAATACTTTGATCTATGAAAAAACCTTTCCAAAAATTAAACTGATTATGAATATCTCTCGTATTATTCACCATCATTTTCTGGCGATTATTTGATATGAATGAGTCGGGTCCAAACATAGGGTGAGTAGCGATGATGCCAATCGATTTAGGAAGATATTTTTCCATGACATCCACAGGGTGAATCTTTACAGAGCATACATCAATAATGGTTACTCCTTCGGAAAGTTTTGGCGCTATATCTGCGATCACCGATTCGAAATGACGAATCGGAACTGAAACGAAAATAGTCTTTTCTTTTAATAAAGTGTCCAGATTCACAAACTCGACTCCGGGGAATGGTGATTGGGTTTTCAGGTCGAAAGCTTTTATTGAAAATCCTTTTTGGAGAATGTTAGCAAGGACTTTCCCAAAGCGGCCAAACCCGATGATGGCGACGTTTCTCACGAGTCCTCCAGTTTTTTAACCCCTAAGAACAGGGTTAGATTATGTTTTAAGTCGTGGATACTTTCCTGGAGAATTTCCAGATCATATAATTCTGCACACGCTTTATTGGCAATCACACCAGCCATAGGTGGGAGTTTCCCTTCTGCCAGTCGTCGAGCCGCTTCGGCGGTATCGTCTTCTTCAATAAGCGGACGAGTCCAGAAATGTTCACTCAAGTAATCTTTGCATTGGCGCAGAGCTTGTTGGTGTGAATGAATTTCAGTCAAATCTCCCACATGGGTTCCAGCGAGACCCAGAAGATTCTGATCTACGGGAATATGAAACATTTCCACGATTTCACAGCGATGTTTCGCTAATGCTTCAACGCTCTCAATGACTACGCCGCCTTGTGCGTTTTCCATGGCAAAAATACCAAACGACACTGTTTCATTTTCCACCGCTGCCAACACCGCTTCAGATGAAATGAGATATTCAATGGATGCTCCTTCAAGCCCATGATTGTGGGCAAACTCATGGGCAGCTTCTTCTGAAAAACTACCTTTTCCACCTTGGATTCCGATTGTAATTTTATTTGACAATAAAAAAACCCCAGTTAATTAACCGGGGTTGAAGTCAGTAGAAGACAAAATGTCTTCAGGGTCTGATCCTCAACCCGTTGTTCATAAAAAATTTATAGTAATAATTCGTTGCCACTTTTGCTTTCCTTTGAGTGAATTTTAAGTTTAAATAATGACTTATACCAACTGATTTTATTTCAAATCACCTTTTTTTTAAGTATATGATTTTGAATCATTATATCACGGTATTTTTAAGTATGTGCATATTTTGATTCCACTTAATAGAAGATCCTGTTTCAAGGGTGTAAATTTTCTATATCTTCCCTAATCCAATGGATGTAATCGTCTAATAAATTTTTTGTTATTTCACCCACATTGCCATTTCCGATTATGGAACCGTTAACGTGTGAAACGGGTACTATCCCAGACCCACTATTTGTAATAAATAATTCATCGATTTGATTAAAATCAGTCACATTTAAGTTTCCGAAGGTAACAGGAGATGAAAATTTTGAGATAATAATTTGACGAGTGATTCCTGGGAGAATATTATTTTGACGAGTAAATATTTTTTCATTTTTAATCCAAAATACATTACTCCTACTTCCTTCAAAAACATCACCTTTATCATCTGTTAAGATTGCCTCAAAACAACCTGCTCCCTGTGCATTTTCATATGCGCTAAGGCAAATCTGACAATTTGTTGATTTTATGGCTGGAGTGTTTCTTTTGGCGTTTACGGTTATGGCTTTTACTCCATTATAAATCGCTTCATCAAGGTTCAGTGGAGATGTGTAAATAATGAGATATCCCGGTACTGCTAGAATGCGGACACGCTGATCGGATTCAAAGAAATCGGACACTACAGATTGAACCATTCTATAGAGTCCCTCTCTTGAAAATTCGATTTTCAAACCAATTATTCGAGCTGATTGAAAAAGTCGGTTTAAGTGCTGCTCAAGAAAAACAGGTTTGTAATTCAACGTTCTGAATGTCTCGTATAGTCCTGATTCATAAGCAAAAGAAGCTCCGCCAATTTGTAAATGTTCATCAGGGACAAATTTCCATTTTCCATTAATCAGTGCTTTAATCACGGTTGAAAGGAAGCCGCCTTGGCCAATGATTCCTTGAATTCATCTTCCATTATTGAACCGATTGTAATTCCTCCGCCCACACCTAGTAATAAATCATTTCTCTGTTGAAAAACAGTTCTTATTGCAATGTTGAATTGCAGCGTACCATCCGGTAGGATATAACCGATCGTTCCCGTGTAAATGCCGCGAGCTGAGTTTTCCAATTCATAGATTGCTTCACAAACACGTTTTTTCGGACAACCCGAAATAGATCCGCCAGGAAGCATGGAAATAAGGGCTTCAATGGGATGAATATTATTTTTTATTTTTCCTTTAACCAGTCCATAAGTATGAAAAACTTTTTCCAGTTTTTGAACTGATTTTGATTCCATCACTTGCACTGAGTCATATTCACATACTTTCCCTAAATCATTTCGCATCAAATCAATGATCATGTAAAGTTCTGCCTGATCTTTTTCGCTTGCGAGTAAACGATTAAGAAGTGTTTGATCCAATTCAGGATCATGACTACGGGCTGAAGTCCCTTTAATAGGTCTAGTTGAAATAATTCGATCCTGAATTAAAATAAATTGTTCAGGGGAAAGACTATGGATAGCCCACGAATCGTCTTCCATAAATGCAGAATAATCCACCTGGTTTTTTGCTCGAAATGACTGAAAAAGTAATCTGGGAGAGAGTTCAGTTGAAGAAACCATGGGATACGTATAATTCATTTGATAAAAGTCACCACGTCTGATATAATTAATGATTCGATCAAAATTCAGGCTGTAGTTTTCTTTTGTAATGGCTGGAGTAAAAGGACACCATTCGTTTAAACCCAACAAATCAAATTCATCTATCATCTGATAAGACTCGTAAGCTCGAAAATGAACAGCAGGCAATTGGCCGTTCAGTAGATAAATAGGGACATCAAGTCGTTTTGCACCAAATTCATACGTCATGAAACCAGCAATGAATTTCCCGGAATATTTTTTGATAAATTGAACTATTTCTTCAGGCGAATCATCTAAAGAGAGTGAAATGGAATCAATCGGATTCCAAGCAGTCAGATTTCCCCATCCCGAAGCTGAATTGCCAATGAACACCACCGGTTTACTATTTTCAGGTATCTGGCTAAACATTGAGAAAATTCTCGATAATTTTTGATCCAACAGGTGTTAAAAATGACTCGGGATGAAACTGAACTCCAAAAACAGGTTTTTCTTTATGAGTAATGGCCATGATTTCCCCATCGTTTGTCCAAGCCGATTTATCGAATTGATCAGGTACGGTATCTATTGACAATGAATGATAGCGTGCTCCTTGGAAAGGAGAAGGAATATTTTGGAATATATGTGTCTGGGAATGATGGATCAGCGATGTTTTTCCGTGAAGAATTCGTTTAGCTTGTTGGATTTCAGTACCGTAAATAGTTCCTATGCATTGATGTCCCAAACAAACACCCAGAATTGGAATGTCATCGTGGAATTGCTGAATGACAGCCATCGAAAGCCCAGTATTTTCCGGCCTACCGGGTCCGGGAGAAATAACAATGTGGGAAGGATTCCAATCCTGAATATCATCGATTTTAAATTGATTATTTAATACGATTTTTATATCAGGATTTATTGGCCCGATACATTGCGCCAGATTATGAGTAAATGAATCGTAGTTGTCGATGATTAAAATCAAAATAGGCACCAAAAAATAAAATATGAAAGCACAGAATCAATTGATGCCATTGTTATCTTGAATGCACTATGACTCTTTTATTTGCATTTTTTTTGAAATTTGATAGACCGGGCTAAAAATAGCCGCAATGTCATCTTTATTTAATTTGCCTTTTAGTTTTTTAGAAAGACGGTCGATAATCTCTTGTTCCCTGTTTGGGTCGCCGATTTCAAGTCCATTAGCAGCTTTTATATCACCAATTTCTATTGAAACGGAAAATCGTTTGACCAGCAGATCTAATATTTGATCATCATAATCATCAATTATTTTGCGGAGGGTGTTGATTTTTTCTTGTGAGTCCATGAAAAAAAGTACACATGCATTAGGATGGGGAAAAACAATTTTTATTGTAATCTATCTTTCAGTTTTAGGTACAAGACCACAGAGAATAGAGATAAACAAAACCAAATAAAAATATTATTGAGGCCAGTTGACAGGCATTACGGGACAGTCTTAATTATAAACTGCTGCAAACAAGGGATAAAGTAGTAACAACATAGCAGCCGGCATGAGAGGCGAGCGTAGCGAGACCCTCTCAATATCGATGTTAGCGAGTATTACAGATTACCACCTATCGTCCCTTTACTCTTCTGTCCACCTTGTTTCTGGCCTACCTTTTTCATGCGAATTCTGTCCATCGCTTCAATGAACCGAAACTCTGTTTTTTGTAGCCAATCAATGCCTTCGTATATCCTCTGCCATTCAGTATCCGAAAACTGAAGGTCATCTACAGACTTGGGATGCATGAGTTGATGGCGTTTGTTAATCGCCTCTTTAGCCTTAACCCAATCGCTACCTGTAAAATCGGGCTGATGATCATCCCCGGTGAGCCGATAAGAGAGACGAATTGCAAGCTTGATCCGTTCACCTGCGTTCTTTGCCCTCCTGTCCATAATTAGAGACTCTTCGGCTTTGGAGACAGTGAATTGTTTTCCCTCAAGTGCGACAACACACATATCCAGATAGCAGTGACTACACCCTTCAAGAAGAGCAATCGCGGAACGAATGAAATTACGTCGCCAGAAGGGGGAGTCTTCCTCGGACATGTAAAGCTGATGCCAATCTTCTCTCAAGATGAGAGCGACTGACAAGTAGTTATTGAGCGCGGTACTCATTCTGGCTACAAGATCTGACAAGTTTTCAGGCTGCAATTCCACTTTGACTCCACGCTAACGGCAAAGCTCACCGGCAGACGGAATGTTTATTCTTAAAACTATCTTTGATTCTCTTAACATTATTTTTCATATTTCCTTCAGTCTAATTATCCCCAGATAATATCTTCATTCTGTTCGTGCCAATGGAGGTATTTTTCGCCGTAATGGTCATCAATTTTTCCTCTACGGACTTTCATTGTTGGTGTTATTAATTCATTGTCAATTGTCCACATATCTGTCACTACAACAGTCGATATGTATTCAAACGACGCGAGCTCATTATTAATGTTCTTAACTGTTTTTAAAAGAGAATCAGCCACAACAGATCTTTCGGATTCTAAGCCAATTTCAGAAAGATTAATTAGAGCCAATGGTTGAGGCATCCCATTTCCCACAACACAGACCTGCTCGATAAAATCATTGGACATAAAATTGTCTTCAATTGGATTGGGAGTTACATATGAACCCTTTGCAGTTTTAAAGGCATCCTTGACTCGGCCAACAATTCTCAAATATCCGTTTTCATCCAGCGATCCTCTGTCACCACTATAGATCCAACCGTCTTTTAGTATTTCAGCAGTCGCTTCAGGTTCTTTATAATACCCTACCATATTATGCGGCGTATACAGTAGTAACTCGCCAGAATCCGGATCAATTTTAATCTTACAATACGGTCCCGCTTTTCCCACAGAATCTAAGGGGGCATCTTTTTGGGGAGCGTTGGTAATCATTGCGGTGGTCTCTGTCATACCATATACCTCAATGAGATGGATATCCAGTTTCTTATACCATCGTTTCAAATTTTCCGGTGTAATGGCTGCTCCGGTCATAGCCGTCCGTAAGTTTTTAAGTCCCAGAGCTGTCCGAATTTTTTTCTTTATAATTCCGGAAACCACAGGAATCTTTAACAGAAAATCAATTTTTTTCTGGGGAATTTTATTGAGAACACCCAAGTGAAACTTCGTCCAAATACGGGGAACGGCAAATAAAAATGTGGGTTGTGTATCCTGAAGGTTTTTCGCAAATGATTCCAATGATTCTGCAAATGAAAAAGTCCCTCCATTAATTAAGCACGTAGATTCAACGGCAACGCGTTCGGCAATATGGTTGAGTGGTAAAAACGAAAAATACGTCTGGTCATTTTTATTTAATAGTCCCAGATGATTCGTTTGTAATTCAATTTCTCCGATCATTGATAGATTTCTGTAGTTCAGCATGACGCCTTTTGGAGAACCAGTTGTTCCTGATGTAAACAAAATTGACCATAAATCGTCCAGATTCGGTATGTAATTTTCCTGTACTGGTTCGCAGTCCTGAATACAATCGTTCCAATCTTCACCTTGTGTGACGTCTGCATTTCCTTCATAATGGGGAAATCTGAGGATGTGAACATCTGATGGAACAGCTTCACTTTTATCTCCCCAGCTATCCAATTTTCCGACGAAGAGAAGTTTAATATCACTTTTAAGGATTACTTCGTTCAGTTGCGACTTTGTCAGACTGGCATAATAGGGAACGGAAACAAAGCCACCCATCATGATTGCTAGATCTGATAAAATCCAATGGGTGCAGTTTTTTGAGAGTAGCCCTATATGATCTCCTTTTTGCAACCCTTTTTCTTTTAAAAATGCAGTCATTTTTCTGGCTTCAATTCCGGCTTCTTTATAAGTCAGCGTTTTCCAATTGTCACCATTAGGCTGTCGGAGAAATACTTTGTCTGGTTGCTCTTTTTCCCATTTATAAAAATATTCTAAAATTGTTCTAAGATTTTTTTCTATTTGATTTATATCCAAAATCTATCTCCTTTATTTTATTTGCAGAGTTGAGAAGAATGACAAAGCTTACCGGTGGAATTCATTTCTCTTTAACACTTTTGTATATTAACATTTATCCGCCGTGGCGGACTTTAACACATCACCGAAGGTGGATTCACGTCCGGCGCAGTGAATGTTATAAGCGGCCATTGCGCAAAACCTCGAGAAGAGAAAATGTCGCCCGTTCGTAGCGGTCTGATTTGGAAGCTAGCAGAACTCCATTATTACCAAATAATTCCGAGTCAATTTCATTGATTAAAGAACAAATAGAGCTTAATAGTTGCTTGACTTGATTTGGTATGATACCATTATTTTTATGAATATCTTCTGATTCCGCGCCAATTTCCTTGTGCGCAATGAGTTTCGATCTAATGGTCAATATACTGGAAACCAATTGCTTGTACTTGCTTAGTGCGTTATCTATTTTTTCAATAATTAAATCGTAACCTCTTTCTTTAAGAGAGGTTTTTAAGTTCCTAAAACTTGCGCTTCTTGAATCTGTGTCAAATAGACAACCTAATTCAATATACATTAGCTTGTAATGACCGGCATTATTTGCATGAAAGAAATCCACATATCGATAATCATTCATGTCATCAAGGTGTCCCGGTAGCGCTTTACCGTCCCCTCTTAAGGTAAACCAAATCTGATAGTGAGCCTGTGCGGCATTAGCACTATCTGCCATTCTTCTCAACAGATACTGGATATCATTCATAAGTAGATAGCATCATCATATTGCTCATAACTTGTTTTTAACCCGTCTAATTTACAAAAATACATTAGATACCTGCATTTGTAGGAAAAATGCGGAAAAGTTTATGTTATATAATCAATCAGTTCAATTGGTGATAATAGTATATTCGTTAAATTCCGCCCCTAAAATTTTATGAGTACACCCACAAAACGCGTCGCATTCCATACGTTGGGATGTAAACTGAATTTCTCGGAGACCGCCACCATTTCCCGTGACTTTATTCGTCATGGATTTGAAAAGGTGAATTACCGGGATGAAGCGGATATTTACGTTTTGAATACCTGTTCTGTTACTGAAAATGCGGATAAAGAAGCACGGAAACTCATTCGCTTTGCAAAAAGGCGAAATCCAACATCATCCATCGCTGTGATTGGATGTTATGCCCAACTGATGCCCAATGATATTGCCGCCATTGATGGTGTGGATCTAGTGCTTGGGGCTGAAGAAAAATTCAATTTACTTAACCATTTGTCCACTGTGGAAACCAATGGTTCTGCCAAAGTGGTTCAGTCTGACATAGACCATGTTCATAAATTCAAACCTTCCTTTTCATCCGGCGAGCGGACAAGATCATTCTTAAAAATCCAGGATGGCTGTGATTATACCTGCTCCTTCTGCACAATTCCACTGGCACGTGGCGGGAACAGAAGTGATACCATTGCCAATACCATGAAAACAGCCCGGAAAGTAGCCCAATCCGATGCGCGAGAGATTGTGCTCACGGGCATTAATATCGGTGATTTTGGTAAAGGTAGTGATGAAACATTTTTCCATCTTATTCAGCAATTGGACAAATTAGAGAATATTGATCGTATTCGTATTTCATCTATTGAACCCAATTTATTGACTGATGAAATCATTGAGTTCTGTGCCGCTTCACAAAAACTCATGCCACATTTTCATGTACCGCTGCAATCGGGATCGGATAAAATTTTAGGCGCCATGCGCCGAAGGTATAAGCGGGGATTGTTTGAAGATCGAATCGTAAAAATTAAAAAAACCATTCCTGATGCCTGTGTTGGTGTAGATGTAATTGTGGGCTTCCCCGGAGAGACTGAAGAAGATTTTCTGGAAACGTATAATTTTCTAAATGAATTGGATATTTCCTATCTCCATGTTTTTACTTATTCGGAGCGACCCAATACAGATGCTATTGTAATTAATGCAGTCGTACCCAAAGAAGTGAGAGCAAAACGCAGCAAAATGCTTCATATTCTTTCAGATAAAAAACAGCGGTATTTTCATGAACAATTTATTGGGAAGACTCGCCGGGTATTATTTGAAACCATGAAAAATGGTAAAATTCTTGGGCATACAGACAATTATATCCAAGTCCAGGTTGAAAGAGAAATCGATCTCATCAATACAATTGAAAATGTCCCACTTATTGATAATCATGGTTCATTCGTCAATGGCCTATTATTAAAGAAAAATTAACTATAAATACTCTATAATCTTGGCGGCAAATCAATAAATGATTCGACTTGAAAACATCTCAAAATCCTTTCCGGATGGAGACTTATTTAATAATGTAAATTTTTTCATCAGGCGCGGTATGCGAGTAGGGTTGGTAGGACCCAATGGTTCCGGAAAAACTACTTTGCTCAAAATTATGCTGAAAAAAGAATCCCCGGATTCCGGAAATGTGCAGATTGAAAAATCTACGACTATCGGATATCTTCCCCAAGATATTGTAATTAAAACCAATCGCTCCATCCTGGAAGAAGTGCTATCGGCTTACCCTGAAGTGGGTGAGTTGGAAGGAAAGATTCTTTCCATAACGGAACAAATCGCCAGTGACCCGGAGAACACGACTTTGATGGACAAACTGGGCAATATGCAAAATCGTTTTGATTCCTTATGCGGATGGAAGTTGGAAGACAAAGCAAAAAAAATTCTGAGTGGTCTTGGGTTCAAGGAAGAACAATTTTCAGAGACTATGGATGTGTTTAGTGGCGGTTGGCGAATGCGCGTTGCCCTGGCGACGATCCTGCTGCAGGAGCCGGAAATCTTATTTCTCGATGAACCCACGAATCATCTGGATTTGGAAGCAACGATCTGGCTGGAATCCTTTTTATCCAATTGGAAAGGTGGATTGGTTATGATCAGTCACGATCGCACATTTTTAGATTGGTCTGTAAATCAGATTCTCGAAATTGACATGAAAAAGGTCAACTTATTTCGCGGGAATTATTCTTGGTATAAAGAAGAAAAAGCAATGCGAATAGAACAACATCGAGCGGCATATCGGAATCAGCAAAAGCAGATAAAAGAAACCGAACGATTTATTGAACGATTTAGAGCCAAGAATACCAAGGCTTCCCAAGTTCAAAGCCGAATAAAGATGCTTGAAAAAATGGAAAAAATCGAAGCACCCACGGAACAAAACCATGCCATGAATCTGATTTTACCCCAGCCAAGCCGACCCCCAACAAATATGGCATCCTGCAGAAATGTGAGTAAACATTATGGTGATATTGAAGTTTTTAATGATATGAATTTGTCTGTGGAACGTGGTCAAAAGATCGGACTGGTGGGGTATAACGGCGCGGGGAAATCGACTTTACTCAAATTGTTGGCTGGAGTAGAGGATGTGACAAGCGGAGCGATCCGCACCGGTGCCAATGTGACCAAAGCTTATTATGCCCAGCATCAGTTGGAAATCTTGGATCCGGATGAAACTGTTTATGAGTCCATCGCAAAAGTGAGTTCAGGATGGAGTGAGAGGGAGATCCGCACCTATTTGGGCAGTTTTTTATTTTCCGGTGATGAGATTGAAAAATTAGTAAAAATCCTTTCTGGTGGGGAAAAAGCTCGAGTTGCTTTAGCGCGGATGCTGGTCGAACCAGCTCATTTACTTTTGCTAGATGAACCCACAAACCACTTAGATATGGTTACCAGAAATATCGTTGAAAGAGCCTTGCTTCAATTTACAGGTTCCATTGTCTGCATTTCACATGATCGTCATTTTTTAAATAATATCACTAACCTGACCTGTGAAGTGGGCAATGGCGGAATTCGATTGTTTGAAGGAAACTATGAGTATTATGATTGGAAGATAAAGGAAGAAAAATCAAATCAGCACGTTGAGAAAAAAACAAAATTACCTTCAAAAAATAAACTGGATTATCAGGAACGTAAGAAGATACGAAATCGATTAACATGGATTGATAAGCGATTTAAGTCCATTGAAAAAGAATTAGAAAGAGAACGTGGTATCATGAAAAATCCGGATTACGCTGACGATTATGAAATTCTTCAAAAAGCCTTGAAGAATATGTCGACATTGGAAAATGAATATTTAGAATTAATGGAAGAACATGAAAAATTGATTGTGGAATAGTGGTCTCCAGTACATTTTGCTCAATACGTTGAGTAAATGATTAAATAAAACGGGAATTAAAATTAATCTTCAATCAAAAAATCCCTCCAGTTCGATATAAATTATCGCACCCTTAAATCAATAATAAGAAGGATAAACCAATTGAATAATCATCCATTTGTAGGACTTGCCGGAAATATTGGCGTAGGAAAAACGACCTTCACGGAAATTACATCAACAAATCTGGGGTGGACACCTTATTACGAGTCAGTGGATGACAATCCATATCTGGGAGATTTTTATGGTGATATGTCCCGGTGGAGTTTTAATCTACAAATATACTTTTTGCATAAACGTTTTCAGTCACATTTTGAAATGAGTAATTCAAACGGGGGCGTAATCCAAGATAGAACAATTTATGAAGACGTTGAAATTTTTGCCCACAACTTATTCAAAATGGATTTTATGGACGATCGGGATTGGGCAAACTATAGAGATCTTTTCAAGGTTATGACTTCCTATCTCCGGAAACCGGATTTGATTGTGTATTTAAAAGCATCCACTGATACATTATTGACACGAATAGCAGGACGTTCCAGGGATTACGAAAAAACCATCGATCCGGAATATTTACACAGCTTAAATGTTGCTTACAATCGTTGGGTGGAATCAATCGAGGATATTCCGGTTTTGATTGTAGAAACAGATCGGTTTAATATTTTTGAAGATAAGGAAAAATTGGTTTCCATCCTGAAAGAAATGAAGAAAAAATTGTCATGAAAAAATATATCATAATGACCATTATTCTATTTTTGTTTGCCTGCAATGATCGCACGGATCAAACCGTTTTCGGATTGGTTATTCATGGAGGAGCCGGTACGATCACAAAGGAGAAGATGAATCCTGAAAAAGAAACTGTATATATAAATAAACTGACTGAGGCATTAAAAACTGGTTATGAAATTTTGGATAACGGCGGTTCCAGCCTGGATGCTGTAGAGGCTACGATTAAGATCATGGAAGATTCACCACTATTTAATGCTGGTAAAGGTGCTGTTTTTACCGGTGCTGGAACCAATGAATTAGATGCTTCAATTATGGACGGAAATACATTACAGGCTGGTGCAGTTGCAGGGGTAAAAACAGTGAAAAATCCAATTTCAGCTGCCAGGAAAGTCATGGAAGAAACGTGGCATGTCTTGTTAGCCGGTGAAGGAGCTGATGCTTTTGCCAAGGAAAAGGGTTTGGATATTGTCCCCAATGTGTATTTCCAAACAGAAAAACGATTTAAATCACTGATGAAGGCTAAAGAAAAAGAGGCTGAAAAACATGGAACAGTTGGCTGTGTGGCTCTTGATAAGAAAGGCAATTTGGCTGCAGGCACATCCACAGGGGGACTCACTAATAAAATGTGGGGTCGGGTGGGCGATTCGCCAATTATTGGAGCCGGAACTTATGCCAGCAATGAAACCTGCGGTGTATCAGGAACCGGACAAGGTGAATATTACATCCGCGGAAGCGTGGCTTATGATATCGCGGCCCAAATGGAGTATGAACAGAAAACGGTTCAAGAAGCTTCCCAATCTGTGATAGAGAAACTCACGAAACGAGGAGGCACCGGGGGCGTGATTGCAATGGACAGAAAAGGAAATATTGCCATGCCATTTAATACAAAAGGAATGTATCGGGGATATTATTTACAAGGTGGAGAGCCTACAGTAAAAATTTATGGCTCATCACAACAATAACGCGTACCAAAAAAATAAAAAAATGTCATTCTGATCCCGATTTGTCGGGAGAAGAATCTCAAGTGTCCACTGATTAAATTACGCTTTAGATACTTCATCCCGACATTTCAGTATGTCGGGAATTCAGTATGACAATTATTTTTTATTTCAGTGTTTATTACAGAACTTAGTGAGGTGTTCAAAATTTGGTGATAGGAATATACTTCATGGTAAAACTCATAATTTATGTTGTCTATTCAGATTTATAATTTATTCGTAATCCTCGATTGGGGGGCATGTGCACACAAGATTCCTATCACCATAGGCATTATCAATGCGTCCGACTGATGGCCAAAATTTTGAATCTTTGGCCCAATCCGCAGGATAAGCAGCCAGTTCCCTTGAATACGGATGTGACCAGTCATCGGATGCAATATGTCGGGCAGTGTGCGGTGCATTCTTGAATACATTATCTTCTTTATCAAATTTTCCAGTTTCAACCGCAAGTATCTCAATTTTAATTTGTATTAGTGCTTGGCAGAACCGATCGAGCTCTGATTTATTTTCGCTTTCAGTTGGCTCAATCATCAAGGTGCCGGGAACAGGAAAGGACATTGTGGGGGCATGAAATCCGTAATCCATTAATCGCTTGGCAACGTCTTCATCAGTAATACCGGAAGATTTGCGGAATGGACGCATATCAACTATAAATTCATGGCCGACCATTCCGTTTTGACCAGTGTATAAAATGTCAAAATGTTCGCTTAATCGTTTAGCCATGTAATTGGCATTGAGGATGGCAACTTGTGTTGCTTTTTTTAACCCAACCCCGCCAAGCATTTTTATGTACGCCCAAGAGATGGGTAATATGCTGGCGCTTCCATAAGGAGCAGCTGATACAGCAGTAATATTTTTTTTCCCATTCGTTGAAACGATAGGATGATCCGGAAGAAAGGGGGAAAGATGTTCTTTAGTAAAAATGGGTCCCATCCCGGGTCCTCCACCACCATGAGGAATACAAAACGTTTTATGTAAATTGATATGGCATACATCAGCACCAAAATCGGCCGGTTTACACAAACCAACCAGGGCGTTTAGGTTAGCCCCGTCTAAATACACTTGTCCGCCATAATCGTGGATAATTCTACATATCTCTTTAATTTCAGCTTCAAATACACCATGTGTTGATGGATACGTCACCATAAATGCAGCGAGGTTTTCTGAGTGCATTTCAGCTTTTGTTTTTAAATCCTGAAGGTCAATGTTCCCACCGTCATCACATTTTACCACAATGACTTTCATACCGTTCATGACTGCACTTGCGGGATTCGTACCATGGGCAGACGCAGGAATCAGGCAAACAGTGCGATGTCCATTTCTATTGTCTGTATGATAAGCTGAAATGATTTTCAGACCGCTGAATTCTCCTTGGGCACCGGAATTTGGCTGAAAGGAATAATTTGAGAATCCTGTAATTTTGCACAACCATTCGCCTAATTCGCTAATAATCTGCTGATAACCGATTGCATGGTTCCGGGGGGCAAAAGGGTGGATGTTTGTAAACTCTGGCCAGGTAATGCCCATCATTTCTGTTGTGGCGTTGAGCTTCATGGTACAGGAGCCTAATGGTATCATACTTGTTGCCAGTGAAAGGTCTTTTTGCTGCAGTTTATATATATACCTGAGCATTTCTGTTTCAGAATGGTAAGAATTAAAAACAGGGTGATCTAAATATGATGATGTTCTCTTCAGATTATCAGGAATTGTTTCACCAATATCTCCAACTGGTTTTGCATTAAAAATATTTAGTAAATCATTTACATCATCAAGGGATGTCGTTTCATCAAGTGTAATACCAAATGTTCCATCACTATAATTCCGTATTAATATTCCGGCTGACTCAGTTTTTTCTACTATGCTGGCATCCGCTTTGAATCGCACCGTATCAAAGACGGTGTCATATAAGAATTCATAACCTGAATTTTTAAGAGACTTCGCAAGATATGCTGTCAAATAGTTAATCCGATTTGCAATGCGTTTTATTCCTTGAGGTCCATGAAACACAGCATACATGCTGGACATAATTGCTAGTAGGACTTGTGCCGTGCAAATATTTGATGTTGCGCGATCCCTGCGGATATGTTGTTCCCGGGTTTGCAGCGCCATTCGTAAAGCAGGATTGCCATGAACATCAATCGAAACGCCGATCATTCTTCCCGGGACTTTCCGCTCGTATTTTTTGTGGGTAGCTAAAAAAGCTGCATGGGGGCCACCATAACCCATAGGAACGCCAAATCGTTGGGCACTGCCAATGACGATGTCTGCGCCCCATTCACCTGGGGGTTTTAAAATGGCGAGGCTTAATAAATCTGCGGCAACGGCAACCAAAATTCCGTTTTCATGAGCCTTATCGCACACATTCGTGTAATCAGTGATTTTACCATCAGATGTTGGATATTGGACCAAAACTCCAAGCGTGTTCTCGTCGGTTACAAATTTGTCTTCATCCGTAACAATGAGTTTAATACCAATAGGTTCTGCCCGTGTTTTTAGTACATCGATTGTTTGCGGATGACAGAATGAAGAAACATAAAAACGATTTCTTTTTGGATTAACCCGGGCAATCATTGCCATGGCTTCTGCAGAGGCTGTCGCTTCGTCCAATAAAGACGCATTGGCTATTTCCATCCCCGTTATATCACAAATCATAGTTTGGAAATTCAAGAGCGCTTCTAATCTGCCCTGACTGATTTCTGCCTGGTAGGGAGTATATTGAGTATACCAACCGGGACTTTCAAGAATATTTCTTATAATAACCGGGGGAGTAATAGTATCTGTATACCCCATGCCAATATATGATCGTCGGAGTGTGTTTTTTTTAGCGATACTTTTTAACATTTTTATTGTGCCGAACTCGTCTATCGGCTCACCGACGTCAAGTAAACTGTTGTCTAATATTTCGGCAGGGACTGTTTTTTGAACAAGTTCATCCATGGAAGAAATGCCAAGGGCTTTCAGCATGGCTTTAATTTCATTTTCATTCGGACCGATGTGCCGGAAGGTGAAATCGTCTGTAGGAGATAAATATTTTGTCATTAATTGTTCAATTCTAGACGTTAAATCAATTAAACAATTTATGGTAATTTATTCAAAACAATCGAAAAGATATTACACTGAAATGCAGGGGAAGTACTCGAGACATTTAATTCAATTTATCCTGCCAATGGTAAAGAAAGCGCCATTTAGCATGAGATGAGCCATAATTTTGTACACTCCGGTCCTTGATTATCATTCGGAGAGATAAAAAATCAGGATGTGATCGGCAACTTTCAGCGCAAGGCATCCTCGGATTTGTTAGTACAAAAACAGTAGATATTGATTGAAAAAATAAATTTTATAATATTTCTTGTATTTCCATTTAATTCAACGGAATTTCCAGTAGATTACGCGAGGAGGTGTAGCTAGGGATACCTATATATTTTCCTGCTCCACTTAAAATTAGTTTACAACAATAATCAACGATAGGGGGCTATATGCGCATCCTAAAAACAATACTTATTGTATCCTTGACTGTTGGAATAGCGTTTGCTGCTGTTTCTGGAACAGTTTCTGATGCAAAAACAGGTGAGCTCCTCATAGGTACATCGGTGTTTGTAAAAGGTACCTTTGTGGGTACCACTACTGATGATAGAGGCGCTTTCTCAATAGAAGCTGCTTCTGGAGATGTCCTTGTGGTGGCTTATATTGGTTACAAAACACAAGAAATTACTATCACCGGAGACGTTATTGAGGTTGCTCTTGAAACAGATGTTTTAAGACAGGATGAAGTTATTGTTACTGGTTTGGCGACCACAGTAAAACGTAGAAATGCTGCCAATGCTGTTGCAGTTGTTACGGGAGATGAACTCGTGAATGCTCCGACCCAGACATTAGATGGCGCGCTTAGTGGAAAATTTGCCGGTGTAAACATTCGCCGGAATACAGGCGCCCCAGGTGGTGGAATTAATGTGAACTTGCGTGGTTCATCCACACTTACCGGCAGCACACAACCCCTCTATGTGATAGATGGTGTCATTTTAAATAATGATGCAAACCAATCCGGTATCGACGTTATTACAGCAGCAACAGGAGCCGGTAGTTCCCGCCCACAAGGACAACCCACCAACCGAATTGGCGATATTAATCCAAATGACATTGCGACGATCGAAGTATTAAAAGGAGCAAGCGCAGCAGCCATGTATGGCGCCAAAGCATCCAATGGTGTGATTATTATTAATACCAAAAAAGGGCGAGGCGGTAAAACAAAATTCAACTACTCAGTGCGAAAAGGTACCTCTGAATTACTAAATAAAATGGGTCACCGCGTATTTGAAACATATGCAGAAGCTGAAGATCAATATGGAGCTGATAATGCTGCATTAGGTAATGATGCCAATGGTAATTGGGCAAACAATGATTTTGATTATGAAGGTATTCTATACGGTGAAACAGGGAATTTGACTGAACATACATTTAGCGCTGTTGGAGGAAATGAAAAAACCCAATTCTATCTTAGCGGTCAATATATGGATGAAGGCGGTATTATTAAAAATACCGGTTACCAGAAAATTTCCGGACGAGTAAATATAGATCATCATTTCAGTGAAAAAGCAAAGGTTTCTATTACAACAAACGTTGTTAGAACCAGCGCCGATCGAGGTGTAACCGGTAACGATAATACCAACTTGACCTATGGTTTTTCCATTGGATTTACACCAAGCTTTATTGATATCCGCGATACGGATGGCGACGGTATTTTTCCAAGCCATCCAATGAACCCTTCTAACCCGTTGGAAACAGCTGAATATTTTGTAAATAATGAATTAACGCACCGTGCATTAACATCCGTGCAATTTGATTACAGCATATTCCAGCAATCTGCTCAGAGTTTAAAGTTTATGGCCGTGGCCGGTGCCGATTTTTATAATCAGGAAAATAAAGTGTTTGCACCGCCATTTCTACAAATTGAAGAAAGCAAAACGGACGCAGGACAATCTGTTATGACAACGACAGATAATTTAAATACAAATCTATCCTTGAATCTGGTTCATAAAATGAAAATGAGCGGATTGTCCTTTAATACAACCGCCGGTCAGCAATATGAAATCCGAGACAGAAATAGCATATTTGTCCATGCCACAGGTATGGTTCCAACACAAGATAATGTGGATCAAGCTAGTGTTCAGAAAGTATATCATACCAGAAGAAAACAGCAGGACAGAGGGCTGTTTGTACAAGAAGAAATTTCTGTTGGTGATAATATTTATATTGCCGTAGGCGCTCGTGGTGACAAATCCAGCACCATGGGGAATACAGAAGACTTGGAATGGTATCCCAAAATGGCAGCTTCTTATCAGTTTGGTGAATTTGTCGGATTGTTTGATAATTTGAAACTGCGTTTTGCCAGGGGTGAAACAGGAAATATGCCCAGCACCAGTGCAAAATATTCTGGTATGATACTAGCCAATATCGGTGGTATTAATGGATTAATTACATCATCTGTTAAGGGAAATCCGGATATTAAACCGGAGCGGACTGTTGAAACCGAATTCGGTGTTGACTTTTCCCTTATGGGCGGTCTGGCCATTGTGGAAGCAACCATGTATCAGCAGAATATTACAGACCTGATACTCCGGGTTGATATGCCGGCTTCATCCGGATTCAGTTCCAGTTGGGAGAATGGCGGTGAGATGGAAACAAAAGGAACAGAATTATCTGTTACACTGAATCCAACCAAATTGGTAAGCCCTGGTGGATTAGACTGGGTATTCCGGACCAATTATTATACCACCATTTCAGAAGTGACGAAGCTGAATGTTGACGCGTATAATTACGGTGGTTTTGCTACTTTCCTGGGTACGTACCATATCGCTGAAGGTTGGTCCCCTACGGCAATTGTTGGAAGTGAGGTGGATGATAATGGCGAATACATCGAACTTGGTAATGAAACACCTGATTACCAGGTTTCGTTCTTCAACAGTTTCAAATTGGGCCCCATTGACTTTTCTTTTTTGATTGACAAAAAAGTAGGTGGACATGCTATTAACTTGGCCAACCTGATTTATGACCTTGGCGGTACAACTGCAGATTATGAAGAGAATGGCGGAGATCGTCTTAGCGGCTTGGGCACGGTAACAAAGCCTTATATTGAATCCACAGCGTACACCATGCTCAGGGAAATAAATCTAAACTATACTCTTCCGAAGAATCTGTCGGATGCCGTAGGCGTCTCATTTCTTCAGGTGGGTATCTCCGGACGAAATCTCTGGATGGATACACCTTACACAGGTTTAAGTCCTGAAGTAAGCCAGTTCGGAAATGAGGCGGTTGGCGGCTCTGTAGATACGGCACCGTTTCCCCTATCGAAGAGTTTCTATTTTAACCTGTCAGTCGGCATTTAACCGAGGAGGATATAGCAATGAAATCAATTAAAAAGAATACAATGATAAAGATCCTCCCTGTGATGGCAGTTTTATTTTGGGTAGGATGTGAGGATCTGGATTTCCCGGATCCAAATAGACCCACACCGGACGTAGCAACGATACAATCACTGGTTACAGGAGCCGAGGCTGGTCTGCGAGTGGATATAGGTATATATCTCAGGGATATCCTGGTAGTAGGGCGAGAAGCATATTACCTGGAACCGGCTGACCCCCGTTACACAGGTGAATTAATGCGCGGTCCCATTGACCCGGGTGGTTTCTTAGGCAACCGTCCATGGAACACCAATTACAAAATAATCCAGAACTGTTTACTTTTGGCAGAATCTGGTGACGACGGTGCTTCCGGTCTTGGTAAAACGTTTCACGCCTATGCTTTGATGCGCGTCTTGAGTCTAACAGATGTAAACGGCGCTCGCTTAAATTATGATGGTGATAAAAGCGTTGCTATTGCTTCAAAATCAGAAGTTTTGGACGAAATTGAAAGCCTGTTGGATGGAGGATATAGTGATCTGAATTCTGCTGGAACTTCATTTTCATTCTCATTGTCTACCGGCTTTGATGGATTTGATACACCGGCAACATTTGCAGAATTCAACCGCGCACTTAGAGCCCGCGTTGCTGTTCATCAAAGTGATTACACCACTGCTTTAACTGCCTTGGGGAATTCATTTCTTGACGTATCCGGCGATCTGAGCAATGGTGTATACCATGTCTTCAGTTCATCCTCGAATGATCAGGATAATGAAATGTATGAAGCTTCAGACGCTGACGTGATTAAGCTGATGGTACATCCATCATACATTACCGATGCAGAAGCTGGCGATCTTCGTTTCAGCAGCAATGTAACGGTCCGTGCCGATACAATCACGTACGATAATTTGGAAAGTTATCTGGCTCCAACCGTATGGGGAAGTTCCTATGACCCGGTTCCAATTATTCGTAATGAAGAATTGATTCTTCTTCAAGCTGAAGCATACATTGGAACAAGTGATTATTCCTCTGCAGAAACAAATATGAACATCGTTCGTACCGTTGCCGGATTGGCCGATTATTCAGGCACCGATGCAACAAACTCTGAAGACCGTGTTCTGTATGAAAAACGCTATTCACTATTTTTTGAGGGACAGCGGTTACAGGATATGCGGCATTATGGAAGAACAGATGAGCTCCCACTAGATCGTGATGGTGATGCAGTTGTGGCTTTTCCGATTCCTGAAACAGAATAACCGGATTAATGATCTGAATTAAGAATATCTTAATGATAAAAAAGGGCTCCATTTGGAGCCCTTTTTATTTGAATAATGTGTATTAGAACTAACCGTTTAAAGTAGAACCGGTTTAGCAACAAATTAAATTATTTAAGAAAAAAAAGTATGACAGACATTTGTGTCTGTCATAATGCAGACAGGAATGTCTGCATTACAGAATTAAACTAATATTTGTACTTTCCATATGTTGCTATACAACTTCTTGTGTTAATTATTTACTGCAATGTTATTTGCACATTTCTTTTTCTTAAATAATCCAAAATGCAATTTGTACACCCTTCTTTTTTTCCAACGATTTCAGGCGGGAACACACCCGGTTCTGTCCACATGTTGTTTAGTAAGAGATTCACTGTTGCTGTAGCAGTATAACCCGTTGTTCTGGACATGGAAGATGTTTTTGTTTTTGGGTCATACTCATCGTATAAGTGATATTTGACTTCCTGTTTTTCTCCGTTACTGGTCCCTCTAATAATGATATTCATAATCGTAAATTCGGGTTCGTTTTTTCTGAGTTTCCATTCCTTGAATAATTTTTTTGATGTTTCTTCTATCTTCGATTCATCAAATAATCCCTTTTCCCGATAACTCTTCATCAGTTTCGCATGACCAGGATAACGAATTGTTTTTTCTTTCATGTTTGGTATATGAGCCATGGTGGTCAGGATAGATCGTAGACCGTCAGAATTAAATGCTTCTAAATCCCCAGTCTCGTCATAGTGGATTAATTCTATGTCAGATAAAGCAGGTTTTATTACCATAGCCCCATTAATCATCATTCTGGCTGGTCGGGTGTATTCTTCAATAACATCGACGGGAGAAAAGGGAGCTTTATAATTATGGGGTGGTTTCGGATATTTTGGTAGTCCACCCACAAAATATTCAAAAGATTGAATTTCCATTTGGGTGTCGTAATAACCCAAAAGATAGTTTGGAATTCCAGGAGCCACGCCAGCATCAACAATGGCAGTAATGCCATTTTCTTTTGCAAATGTAGAAAGATTCAGCACATTTTCAGGTGAAAATGAAATATCCACTACATTCTTTCCCATTCCTAGGATAGTCTTTAGGGCTTCATATCCGAGAAAGCCCGGAACAGCCAGCAAGACAATATCTGCTGGTTTTACCCATTGGGATAATGCATTTTTGTCCATTATATCCAACTGCTGAATATTAATGAATCTGTTTCTGGCTTTTACATCATTCAAGGCAGTCAGATTAAAATCCGTAAGATAAATACTATGATTATATGCCATATCCAACGCCATAGTGGAGCCCACCATACCTGCGCCGATTTGATATACTTTAGCCATTGACAAATACAAAAGAAGGTATTTTTACCGATGACAAGTCCGTGATTATGGATTGGTCCTGGTACGCAGCTTGAAAATATTTGATCAACAATCTGTCGGTTGAGTCAACCTTATTCTGATTATTAAAATTTTGCATCAGTATACAAATCTACTAAAATTATAAGAAACAACTTTTGCAGGGATTTCATTTAGTCTTGATTTCCAGAGTTTCAATTCTTCGTGAATAATTTCCTTGGAAAGCGTATCAATATTATGGTTTTTCAAATCACGACTATAACTACTTCCATCGTTGAATGTAAAACGAGAAAGATAAATGATATCTGTGTTATCCAGCGGTATTTTCTTAATTAATTCTAACGATTTTTCTCTATGCTCATCTTTAAATTTAATTCCACCCAAACCAACAAGAAAAATTGGTGTAACAGAAATCTTTGCAGATTTTAAAGAAATTATTAGATCAACAACTTCATTATTTGTACCAGGCTTATTGACAAAATTCAGCAAATTTTCACAACCGGTTTCCACGCCCGGAGCCACCCGGTTCAACCCGATTATTTTCAGTTCTTTATATTCATTCGACGATTTTTTGGTTCCTGTAAACACATCGATGAATGAGCCAAATCCACCTAGTAGTTGTTGTTGGAATGCCGAATGAGCCTTAATCATTTCAATTCTGTCTATTAATTTTGATGTGGAAATCGTAATGGCATTTGCATCGCCTAAAAATATTGACCGACGATATGAGAGTCCAGCACCAAAAAATTCAGCCACATGATCAAGATGCAGTTGAAATTGAGATTTCGGAATTGTTCGAAACTGCATATTTTTATACAAATTGCAAAAACTGCATGCGTTGTGACTGCAACCTTCAGTGATTTGAAGAACAACAGAGCGGTATTGATCTGGTGGTAAAATAGGAACTTCACCACTCATTTTACAAAATTTTCTGCTATCATTCTTTAGTTTTCCCCAACAAAAATCTTTTGATTTTACTATAATTTCACGAAGCGCTTCATTCATGTCATCGCGATTAACTGACAACAATTCTGCTAATACGAGTCTCCCCGCTTCAACAATTATTTTAGCTTCATTTTCTGGAAGGACTTCTTCAGTCGGCATTGCATTATGTTCGCGGTATCTGATTTGGAAACTATTGTCTAGCCCGCGACGATAATTTATTTTGTTGATAAAACAACCCAATAATCTGCCCATTCGATCATATGAAAATAAAGTATCAGAATTTTTCATCACCGTTAGTGAAGCAGATTTTAATGAGACCTCAAATACTGAATCAGATTTTTCAAAACGAATTTGCATTCTCATCCTTCTTTATTCTGCTTAAGGCAAGTGTATTCCTCATTTGCTTTCTGTCGTCCAGAGCAGATTATATAGCTTCCGTTGTTCTATGGTTTCGATTTCTAAATTTGATTTAATCAAGGTTATGGACATAATTGTAGTATTATGCTTCGATAAAAAGGGTAAATGGAAAACAAATTTAACGGAATGTGATATAAGAAAAAAGCCTGTCAGTTAATTATTAAACTCAACGAACTGTTACTGGATGAGTCTTCCGGTACCAGTCAAAGTGATGTTAAGAAGCGAGAACACATTCCAATTATGGATGTTCAGACATAAAAGCGAAATTTTAAAAAGGTAACAGCTGGAATCCTGCCGGAATCAGATAAAAATGGAATTTGAGAGCTATGTACACATTTATATGATTTGTCATTCAGCTATTTCCATATCTATATTTCAACCAACCATAGAGAGGAAATAAATGAAAAAAATCTTTATAAATCCCTGGGTTAGTATCATTGTATTATTTTTCTTTGTAATGCCTCTTACTGCCCAAGAGCATCCTACTGAACATCCAACTGAAAAAAAAGCTGAACATCCCGCTGAAAAGGAAATTGAAAAGGACGTTGAACATCCTGCCGAACACCCTGATTCACCAAGCGTCACTCCGCTGACAAAGGACGACTTGGCTAAAGCTGTTGCAGATTATGTCAAGAAACAATCGGATGAAAATGATAAATTCATAGTGGAAGATCCGAAAACTGGAGAAAACCTTGAACTCACTTTATTAAAGGTGCACAAAGAGCGCTTATCCAGCGTTGGGGATGATCTCTACTTTACCTGTGCTGACTTTGAAGCCCAAGATGGTAAGGTCTATGATTTGGACGTATTTATGGAAGGGGAAACCGCCGAAAAATTAACATTCAAAAAATTCTCCGTCCATAAAGAAAACAGCGTGGAGCGCTATGGGTGGGAAGAAGAAAAAGGCGTGTGGAATAAGGTTGATTTAAAATAATTAAGAAAGTATTAGATAGAACTAACCTATTCTTTTTTATTTAAGAGCGACATAAGTAAACCGGGAAATAACTCCAGGAGATAATACACCATTTATCTTTACGTGAGGATAGATGGAAAAATTGACGGCATCCTCCGATGTTCCCCCCGGGAGAGGAATGTCTCTCCCGACGGTAAATAATACACGACGATTATCCAAATTTCCAAAATAATAATCTTTTTGGTCCGGATGTTTGTCTGCCTCAGAAATATCAACAGGGGTCCACCCATTTCCCTCCTGATAAAACTCTGTCCAGCAGTGGTATCCATTCACTAAACCGGATGAGCCTTCGGGGATAGAAAAACCGATATTAAACCTTGCCGGTATTTGCTGTAAGCGCACAAGGGCGTTGAATAAACTGTGGTAATCGGTGCAGTTTCCTTTCCCTATATCACACGCATAGACAGCATCACCCTGCCCCCAACCTTTACCGGACTTATCATATATCATGTGCTTGATTATAGTGTCGTATATTTTTCTCACTTTATCCTCACCCGTACTGGAAATGGTATCCGCGATATAGTATAACTGTGGATTTAACGGTACATTTTTATATGGAAGTAAATATAACTCACGAGAGGATACAGGGGTGTATTCTGTGAGAAATTCCGCCTCTTGGCGATGTACTCGAAAATTGATCTTAATTGTCTCTGGTTCAGTTAATTCAAATGGAATCAAATGTAAAAATAAGTTCCCAAAAATTGAATCGTTTTCCATACGATACTGACGAGAAGTCCTTATGGAGAGATTTTCAATTTTTTGGAAAGGTCCCGTTTGCGGAATAGGTATCCATGCTTCCATGATTCCCGACTCATTGAAAATAACTTCATATTCAAAGTCAAAATTGAAAGATGAGAATTTTTCGTTTGAAAAGGAATAAAATACCATCGATAAGATGGTAAATATGAAAATAGTTATCTTATTCATTAATAGTATATTTCTTCAGCATCACCGGCTTCATTATCCCATTAAGCCTTTTCGGCTTTTGCGGCATCAGAGTTCCCATAGTCTTTTCCTTGTATCATTACTTTCATCTTCAGTTTCCACATCAAGATCACTCTCTGGTTGCAGATTTTTAATTAGATCTTTTGTGTCTTGACCCGTCTCTAAATTCTTGAGCATTTCAATTAATGCTTCTAAAGATGGTGCATTTGTAGAATCATCGAATTTCATAATAATTTGATCAACAATGCTTTTTGATAGTTCAGTTTTTATACCATCTATTGTCTCTGATTTAGGTAGTGTTAGAGTGAGGATAACAGATCGCATTTTTTTTTGCACTGCTTCGCTCACCTGAATATAGAAATTGATTTGATTAAATATTTCTTCAGGAATCTCAATGTTTTCATTAATCGAGTTAATGATCTGATGTTTAATTGAGTCTGATAACACTATAGAGCGTGAAGCCTGATAAAATTTATTTAGAATGAAATCAACATCTTCTATCTTTGATACCATCTCAAATATCACTAACAGATCTCGATATGTATCTGCATAACCACCAAGAATTCCGATCATATCATTGCATGCGCCAAAATCATCAAATGCAATTCTATTGCCTAACGCATCAGTTATGTTAACGGGTAAACTGAATGAGCCAAATAAGGCTTTACCACAACCAAAGCAGTATTTCTGTTTTACATTTTCAACCTGTCTGCTACATTTTCTACATTTGCCGATTAATTTTCTCCCTGACTCAGGGCAATATTTATTTCTTTCACCTTTTTCGTTGTAAAGCGGGTAGGATTTATGTGACCAGCTGATATTTCCTTTATCATCAACATTAATATTAAAAACTACTGGTGAAAATGCGATTTCATTATTATTTATAGTCGTTGTTTCTTGTTTCCAGTCCGTATCCTCGATAAGGAGCGGAAAAGTAGTTTCTAAATTTTTAGCTATCTCTTGAAGAACACCTTCTGTAGGATTAGCAATTCTTCCAGATTCGATCTGACTTACAAGCGACTGCTGATTATGTATGTTTTCTTGGGATAAACACATATTTTTTCTAATGTGTTTAATTCGTTCACCAATTTTTTCCATATTTTTATCCCATTTATTTATTGCTAATTAAATTTGGTTTCGACTCGTAAAAACGAATCATACCGCTATAAATAATGTTTCCAAGTAGAAATATATCATCATTAGCCATAAGGAGCAGTCTGTTCTATAAAAACAGTTTTCTTTATCTCCGTGGAGACCTTTTTTTGAATTTTTCAAAAGACGTTATAAACGGTATTTAGTTTAATGAAAAGCTAACCCGAACGGCTCATATATATCAATTTATATATTAATTATTAATATTAGTATTAATATTAGTATTAATATTAATATTACTAATATACGTGTAGTATTTGTTTATTATTCGTCGTGTATAATATAAATACAAATATTATTCAGTTATGCAATAAGCCTAATAATTCCTTGAATTATTAGTAGATATTAGGTTTATACTATTTAAAACAGAAATTATTCAAGTCGATTGATCTCATCAATCTAGGAGTGGTTCGTCACTTATTTTTATAAACTTTTCATTTGATCTTCATAGTATTGAACATCTAAAAGAGTTCAATTGGTTTACCTGATTCCAAGTATTCATCAATTGCTAAATCTAGGTTTTCAAACATTGCATTTACATTACCGAACTCTTTTGCAACTTGATGATCATTCCCAAGTAATTCAAATAATTCTCTTTGAAGTTTTTCAGATTTCCCCCAAAATTCAATTATCTTAATTTGTGCACGTTTAACTTTTTTAGCATCTTGTTCTTTAAATGTTTTAATTAAATGATGGTATATGATTATGGATTGATTAATAAATACATCTCTTACGATATTATTCTTTTTAGATAAATTATTAAAAGTTTTAACGGTCTTTTTACTTATGGCAAAAGATTTTTTTTCACATTTATTTAAATCTTTTTTATCCATCTCTTTTGCTTTCAGAATTACTACATTTGTAAATTCATGCTGTTGATTTAGGAACTCACCAAGTTCATCTATATAATCTTTCAGCTTGGTTTCCTTTGATATTTCACTTAGTGCTTCGATAGTATAATCTGTCAAACGAAATGTCGTTCTCATTGCAGATGATTTTCTCTTTGCGACTATTTCATTTAATGATAAACCAGTTTGAATGGTAAGCTCCTCATAATCAATATTAGTTGCTTTGTTTTTCATACTATCATCACAAACCTACTATAAAGATATAAAGAATACAGAAAAGGATGCAACTACATAAAAGTAAGCAATAAATATTAGTATGCTAAATAACTATGAATATTCTGTTTGTTATAAAGCGTAATTAAACTGAATGTTCGTCGATAAAACCTCTTGTGCGCAGGAATACAATTCCTTTTGTTTATTGGTCCAGTTTAACTACCATTTACACATAAATTTCTAAAAACTTTAGAAAAGTTTAAAATAAACTATAATTATCTATTATCTCTAAACGCGCGAATTTGCAACCTTCTTTGTCATTAAAAGGAAAAACTAATGTCCAGTGCGCCGTAATATGATATCCTAGCTTACCAATCACTTTGCTATGATCGCCATTACCAGTTACCAAAATTTAGAAAATATATTATTCTGTTTATACTGAGTTCACATGGATTTAATCTAGTATATCAACTAGCAATTTTACTAAGTATTCACTGAGTCCTCTAATTTCCTGGACATAGTTAATTGATATTTCTTTGATAAGACTGCACTGTTTTGGCTCAACAAATTCTGGCTGAATAAAGAGTCAACTAATGATATCGGAATGAGATAATTTATTTGTATTCCCTGTAATCTTCTGGCTGTATTATTATTTTTAAATAACTTTATTTCAACCCTATAATATATTTTCTTTTCTAAAATATCGTATACCGAATTTTCGCAAAGAACTTATTGAACTTACTTTAAGAAATCCTATAACCATTCCAAATCTAATATCCATCAAGCTTTCCAAAGAAAAACATATCAAATACGGAATTATAATTGATTGGTAACTGTTTGGAAATTAGTTTGGATATGAAAACGTTATTCAACGTTTTGCGACTTGTGTGTCAGTTTCGAGACAAATTGCATAAAACTGCTTTTGAAGGAAATATTTGGGTTATTGTTGTCGCGTGTGATCCCGGTGCGACTCGAACGCACGGCCAACGGCTTAAAAGGCCGCTTCGATGTTCGAAGTGATTATGCGATAACTACATAAATTACTAGACATACAGGCAATTTTAATATTATTCTAAAAAACAATTTCCGGTAAATTTCAGGTAGTTGAAACACCAAACTCATAACTCGAGAAGGATTTTCAAGAGTGAGCAATATAATGTAGGTGTTTTTATATGCAGGATTGGCACAAGGATTAGAAATGCTTCGTCCCGCTCTATTTATAAAGCACTCACAGGCATTAATTACTTGGTAGATATCTCTAGTCATTAAGTAGCGTCTCACTCTGAATATATGTCTAAGGTCATTGAATCTATGATGTCGAAATCTAATGACCTACAACTTGATTGGGCTTTTTCTTTGATTTAAATTTTCTCCTTAATCGATCAATAATAGGAATATAAATATGGCGACTTTGATTTTGCGGGATACATACCGCGCATTGAAAGAGAAAATGGAATCTCTTGATAAATTAAAGAGAGAGACTTCATTAAAGATTAGAGATGCAGCTAGTCATGGAGATCTTAAGGAAAATGCGGAATACCACGCTGCCAGGGAGGAGCAGAGTTTAATAATATATAAGAAACAATTGCTGCAGTCCCATGCGCCATTCCAGATCATCGAGAATAGCGAAATTGAAACCGACACGGTAGGATTTGGCAATAAGGTTAAAATCCGTGAAGAGGGCAAAGATGAGGCCGAAGACTATTACCTATTAGGTCCCATCGAACTTGATTTGGATCTTTATCCCATGATTGTAACCTACCATTCACCTTTTGGCCGAGCCATAATTGGAAAAAAGATTGATGAAGATTTTATGCTTGAAATCCGGGGTAAAGAGACGAAGTTCACAATTACTGCAATTGAAAAGATTTCTGCAGAATTGGCCAGCCCTCATTGATTGATCTTGTATTAGAGTTCGTGATTGTAGTCCACTAAAAACTTTTACTTCATTCTTGAACAGATTGGTTAAGATTAAAATAGTGTTTTTTCTTATCACAATTTACACCTCACTCAATTTCTCTTAAATAACTTTCAAATAACGCCTGGAAAGCCCAAATTGATTTGACCTTTTTTCATCATATGGGTATGATTTTTTAATCATTTTTACCCAGGCTGTATCTTCTACTACTTCTAGAACAATTGCCGTATTGTTAAGGATATTCATGTATAACGCTCCCACTGGAGCAGGGAAGCCGCCACCCTGTAGAAATGTCCTACCGGTACTATTGATAGTTACAATATCTTTTGGTTTCATAGTGCTTGCTCCTTTTTTAAGGTTCATGCACCAGGAAGGTCTATAAAACAAAAATGACCCCGAGGAGTAGGGGGGTCATCTCTTCCCGGTTTAGCAGTTTTGCTTTAAGCCGCCTGCAAGTTGGTTTAAATCACGGCTTTATCGTTGGTTGAATTTACTAAATTTTTCCTTTCCAAAACGACTTATAGCAACTTTCAATAAGAAACTTAATAAACTTACTTTAAGAAATCCTATAACCATTCCAAATCTAATATCAATCAAGCTTTCCAAAGAAAAACATATCAAATACGGAATTATAATTGATTGGTAACTGTTTGGAAATTAGTTTGGATGTGAAAACGTTATTCAACGTTTTGCGACTTGTGTGTCAGTTTCGAGACAAATTGCATAAAACTGCTTTTGAAGGAAATATTTGGGTTATTGTTGTCGCGTGATCCCGGTGCGACTCGAACGCACGGCCAACGGCTTAAAAGGCCGCTGCTCTACCAACTGAGCTACGGGATCTCATTTAATGAAAATTTGGGGCGGGAAATTACATGAAATCATTTGCAGATGCATTGGAAAATACTCTTTATTTAAATCAATCCAGACTTCCTTCAATGCAGGTCGTATCAAATCCACCACGTGTATTATAAAGGGTTGTTACTTGTAAGCGGTTTGTGTTTAATACCGATTTCAAATCATCATAAATACGTTTTGTCACCGCTTCTTGAAAAATACCAACATTCCTGAAGCTGATAAAATAATATTTCAAAGATTTAAGCTCTATGCATTTACCGCCCTCAGGATAATATTCTATTTTTACATAAGCCAAATCAGGTAAGCCACTGAAAGGACATAAGGCGCTGAATTCATCTGTTTCGGTTGTGATAGATTGATTTGGACTATCAAACTCAAATGTCTCTAGAAACGCTGGTTGAATTTTATCTTCACCCTCAAAATCGAATATTTTACCTTCTGCTTTAGTCATAATGATTCCATATTTACTTAAGTAAGTGACCCCGGAAGGACTCGAACCTTCAACCAATGGCTTAAGAGGCCACTGCTCTACCAATTGAGCTACGGGGCCATATATGCTTTCTTTCCGGAAGCGATACGGGCGTTTTACTCAGAAAATCGGCGGGCAAAATTAGAAAAGCGTTTGGGGAAGTCCAACAACATTGAATTATAAATATTGGAATGATAGAAAAACAAAAATATTAGAATTTTATTAGATTCACACTTGCTCAGAATATATTGACCATGTACTTTTGTTCTCCTTTTGAACCGCAAATATATTGTTTTTGAATTTGCGTTTAGAGAGGTTGGCAAGTGAAAAAGTGAAATGGCTCCGGGTTGGCGTTCGGAGCCATTGTCTTTTTTATATTGTAAATTCTATACGCTTTTTGAAATGGGGGCGACCGGTTTCGACGGGATAAGATCGTTGTAGGACTGCATGCGGAGATCTCGGAATTCTCCTAAAACATCCGAACATTCGTACATGCCGATTACGGCTATATGGCCGCAGCTTAAGATTGCGACCCGTCCTTTATCCGATTTGTCTGTGGTTAGATAAAAGGGCGTCGACTACATAGGCTGGTCTTTATATGTGCCTAACATATCGAGATGAGATCATTTAGGCTGGTCTCGTTATTTGTTTGTCCTTGGCCATTAACGAGATAAGATCTAGCTAGGAGACTAAGCATGTAGATGTTTTACAGGGGTTTATTTCGGACGGGAGTTCGACTCTCCCCGCCTCCACTCGACTTCGCTCCAAAGGAGTGAAGTCGACCGCATTGAAGTCATATTGAGGAGTAAAGTTGATTTACATGTACGACAATCATCTTTGATTGTCGAGTATTAACCAATTAATCAAGTTGCTCCTTTATTTTATTATCTCTCATATGACGCCGTGCCTACATATTATTATTACAGTCTTTTGACAAATCCCCACCGTAAAAATATTCATTAAAATAATCAGCTGACTATCCAAAATTAGAAATAGATGGAAATCAGGTTTAAATTTAAATTGAGTAAAAATATATTCTAATTTCATCCCCATGAAGACGAACATTATTCCAGAGTTACTTTCCCCGGCAGGTAATTTAGAAAAACTAAAGTACGCATTTGCTTACGGCGCTGATGCCGTGTATGCAGGCGTACCACGATTTTCCTTGCGAACACGTGAAAACGATTTTCGGGAAAATTCACTAATTGAAGGGATCCGTTACGCTCATAGCATAGGAAAAAAAGTGTATCTCACTTTAAATATATATGCCCATAATGCCAAAGTTGACGGATTCATTCGTGAGCTGGAAAAAATTGATCAGTGGAAACCCGATGGATTAATTATCGCTGATCCGGGATTAATACAACAGGCTATAAAACGTATACCCCATATACCGGTTCATCTATCAACCCAAGCCAATGCCACCAATTGGACAACCGTGGATTTCTGGAAGGACTTTGGAGTCAAACGAATTATATTATCCAGAGAACTTCACCTGAAGGAAATCTCTGAAATTCACGAAAAAGTATCGGATATTGAACTGGAATCTTTTATTCACGGAGCTATCTGTATCGCCTATTCCGGCCGTTGTTTAATTAGCAATTACATGAATCACCGGGATGCCAATCAGGGTACTTGCACCAATTCCTGTCGATGGGAATATGATTTGGGACAATACACAGAAACCTTATTAACGAAAGAAAATAATCAAACCTCTTTATCTTCAACAGAACATTATAAAAGTCCAGGAAGCGGATATTTTGTTGAAGAAAAAGAAAGATCCGGTGAGCAATTTCCTCTGGAAGAGGATGAGAACGGAACATATCTCTTTAATGCAAAAGACCTTTGCGCCGTGGAACTTTTGGGTGATATCCGTGACGCCGGTGTCATGAGTTTCAAAATCGAAGGCAGAACGAAATCGGCTTACTATGCCGCCATGGCGACACGATCGTATCGGAAAGCCATTGATGACATAGTTAGTGGGAAGCCTTTTGATCCAATCAATTTGAATGATTTGATGGCCTTGTCCAATCGGGGGTATACAACCGGATTTTACACAAGAAACCCTCGTGAATTTGGTGAAAATTACCACGATAACCGTTCCCAGGAACGATCTCATAAAGCCGTAGGCATGAATTGCAATTGGGATCAAACAACCGGATTATTATCGTTTGATATTAAGAATAAGTTAGGAGTGGGAACAGATATTGAAATTTTTACTCCAAACGGTAAAGCAACAGTCCACGTTTCAGAACTACGGAATGAAAAAGGAAAGCGCGTTGATTGGATTCACGGCGGAGCAGGAAGAGGAGCATTCCCATTAGAAAATGACCCAGGGGAGTTTGCGATTATTCGTCGAACTCTCTATGATGAAGAGAAAGAATTATCGGTCAAAGGGCAGTAAAATTATACCACCTGTGAAATTATAAACTATCTAACTTTTTGATTAACTTAAAATATTTTTCAATACCACAGTAATACCATTAATCATAAACTGCACAGCAATCACCATAAGAATTAATCCCATAATTCTTTGGATGATGCGCATGCCGGTGACACCGATTCGCCTACTTAATTTTTCCCCACCCATAAAAATAAACAGAACGGAAATCATTACTAACAATATTGAAAAAATTAATGTTCCGAAACTAAAAGGTGAATCCGTTTGGGCGGATAATAACATAGCGCCTGTAATTGCTCCGGGACCTGTAATTAATGGAACACCAACAGGTGTATAAGCAATTTCATTGGCTGTAATAAATTCTTCTTGTTCTTTCGCTGTGGTTCTGGTGCGACCTACTTTTGCATCCAACATGTGCATGCCGCTGCGGAAGAAAATAATTCCGCCCATGATTTGAAAAGCTTCAATGGTGATTCCAAAAAAGGAAAAAATAATTGAGCCCAAAAAGGCAAATACAATTAGAGTTGTGGTTCCAGTAAAAACACCTTTTTTTGCGATCAATACACGATCTTGTTGACTATATCCTTCCGTCATTGCCAGAAAAACAGGTGTGATCCCTAATGGATTGATCAAAGTGAAAAGGGTTGAGAGACACAATATTAAAAAATCTAATTCGGTGTTGAAAATATTAAGCATATTACATTCGTTCCGGTGCGGAAATTCCCAGTACCTTTAATCCATTCGATAAAATCACTTTTACAGCATTTATAAGAGCTATCCTCGCTGACGTCAGCTCATGATTGTCCGCTATGACTCGACACTCGCTATAAAATTTGTGAAATCTTGTTGCCAAGTCCTGTAAATAATTAGCAATCCCCTGAGGCTCCAGCGTTGTATAAGCAATTTCCATTATTTCAGTGAATTTGCCAGTTGTTTTCAATAATTCTAATTCTGCTTTGTGATTAAGTAATGATGCGTCAAAATTTGTTTGAGGATCTACTCCAAGACTTTCACCATGCTTTATGATATTGCAAATCCTTGCATGGGCGTATTGTAAATAAAAGACAGGGTTTTTCTCGGACTGATCCGCAGCCAGATCCAAATCAAAATTGAGATGAGAGTTCATACTGCGCATAATAAAGAAATAGCGAACCACATCAACTCCAACATCATCTATTAATTCTTTTAATGTTACAAAATCAGCTTTTCGAGTAGACATTTTAACTTTTTGACCATTTTTTAATAATGTGACAAATTGATGGATGAGTACTTTAAAATGGTCTGTGTTATAGCCAAGTGCTCCCACAGCGGCCAATACATCCGGGTATGTATCCACATGATCAGAGCCAAAAATATCTATAATGAAATCAAATCCCCGCTCCACTTTATTGATATGATAAGCCATATCCGGAAGACGGTAGGTGGGTTCGCCGGTGCTTTTTATTAATACGCGATCCTGATCCATTCCCAAAGATGTGGTTTTAAACCATGTGGCACCATCAGCCTCATATATGAGCTCTTTTTCTTTTAAATCAGAAATGGTTTTATCTATTGCGCCAGTCTCATAAAATGTTTTTTCATTTGAGAATTGATCATGGATGACACCTAATTGATTTAAGGAAGATTTAATATCATTAAAAATAGCTTTTTCGGCAGTCTTACGAAAAAGCTCATCACTACCTTTAAGATTCTTCCCATGCTCATTTAAAATGACAGCTGCTATTTCTTTGATGTAATTACCTTGGTAACCATCCTCCGGAAAATCTGTGCTTCCATCTGTTAGCTCACGATATCGTGCTTCGACGGATTCAGCCAACAAACGCATTTGACGTCCGGCATTATTAAAATAGTATTCCCGGGTGACCTCGAAGCCATGCCACTCCAAAATATTTGAGACGGTATCACCCAGTACGGCCTGTCGTCCATGTCCCACCGTCAAAGGGCCGGTAGGATTTGCACTAACAAATTCAACATTTGCTGTTTTATCGATTCCAATATCCGTTTTTCCAAATGAATCTTCTGACTTCAGAATTTCAGTGACCAAAGATTGATAATAGGAAGAATGTATCTTGAAGTTTATAAAACCCGGGGGTGAAACAAAAACATCAGCGATGAATTCATCGTTTTTATCAAAGTACTCAATAATTTTTTCGGCAATTTCCATGGGCGGTTTTTTAGTCGTTTTTACCAGTGATAAAGCAATGCTGGATGATAAGTCGCCATGTTGATCATCTTTTGAAGATGTTATCAGGATGAAACCAGGGGTGAAATCAGCTAATTTAACTGCTTCAGATAATTTCGTTTGAAGATATGTTTTCAGGTTCATCGTTATATTCAGTTAATGGAGCATCCGCCCAAAGACTCTCCAGATTATAATATTCTCGTTCTCTCGTTTTAAAAATATGAACAACCACATCGATATAATCCAATAGAACCCAATTTAACTGTTCATATCCTTCAACCCTCCATGGCTTGTGTTCAGTGCCTTTACGGATATTATCGGATATGGCCTTTACTTGGATATCGGTATCGGCTGAACAAATAATGAAAAAATCAGTTAGGCTGGTAATTCCTCTAACATCTAGAGAAATAACATTTTCGGCCGTTTTTTCTAATGCCAACGTGGCAATAGATTCAGAAAGAATACTGGCTTCGTCAGCAAAAGAAGAAGAGGAAGACAATGTTATTGAATAAATTCGGCGATTGGTTTTATTTTGGAAATGTCTTTCCCCAGTATGATAGTAACATCTACGCTTAATTGATCATTCGGTAAATGTTTCACACGAGGATCGTTTTTTTCATCCATTGAGAAAAGATCTGCAATCTTCTTTAAACCCTCAAAATTTTCATTTCTTAAAATAATTAATGTTTGATCATAATTATAGTGATCAGCATTTTCTGACCGGACCACGTCTAATTGTTTGGTTCTTAAGAAATCAGATATTTTCCCCGCCATGCCTGGAATCCCACACCCGTTTAAAACTTCAACTTCAATATCCAGAATTGGGTTTTGTTCATAAATCTCAACAGCCAGTTTAGGGGTATTTTGAATTGCCGGAAATGTTACTTCGATTGGAACACCGTTTTGGATTTGTCGGTTTGAGAAGGAAAAGATAAATGCTATAAGCAACAATGATAAAATCACAATTGCTGAATTGACAATTGTCCCTTGAATGTCTTTACGCTTCTTCGGCCTGTTCGTACGAGGATTATATAGGAGACTATTCTTTTTACGACGTTTTATTTTTGCCAAGAATTAATAACCTCTCAAGTGAAAGTATCGGTTTGGTCTTTGATAATATGTAGGATAATTATTGATTTGAAAACTGAATAGACTATTTTCGGACGGTTTATAATCCATTCCAACATTATAATATATTTGCTCCTGATTGTTTATTCCTCCCATTGAAGGCTGAACCAAACTGATTTGTGTATTCAGAATCATATTGGGAGAAAGGGCAAACGAAAAAGAATTTGTGTATGCGCCTATGCTCATGGGTGTACCGCCCATGGATGAAAAAGACATAGAAAAACTATGATTCATTTGATATCGGTTTGGGTCAAATAATGAAGCAAATTCCGTCCTCCCAGTAATGGATTCACGGATGTTTGTCAGCGGGACATCACTTCTAAATTGTCCAAATGCTGGAATCGTAATTGCCACGAGCAGTATAAAAACGAAGCAATTTGAATTATGTGTATGTTTATTCACGGTAATAATTTCGCTTTAATTGTCCCTTTTTGCAATCCCCCAATTAAAAATTAGTTCCGTGATTTTATTGTACCACCGCCTAAGCAAATATCACCATCATAGAATACAGTTGCCTGGCCCGGCGTAACAGCAAATTGGGGTTCTTGGAATTCAACGATTAATTCATTTTTTTTACATTCAACTATAGTGCATTTCTTATCACGCTGCCTGTAGCGGATTTTTGCAAACAGTTTAGTTTTATCAGGGCATTTCCCACTGACCCAATGTAAATTATTTAGGACCAATTCTTTATGAAACAGGGCCGGGTGATCATGCCCCTGGGCAACAATCAGCTTATTATTTTCCATATCCTTATTGACGACATACCATGGTTCTTCCTTAAAACCATATCCACCGCCAATCCCTAATCCTTGGCGTTGACCCAATGTATAAAACGTTAAGCCGTCATGCTGACCGACAATTTTACCATCATCTGTTACCATATCCCCAGGGTCGGGCTTAAAATATTGAAGAAGAAATTCCTTAAAATCGCGCTCCCCGATAAAACATACGCCGGTACTATCTTTTCGGTCGTAGTTAGGTAATCCTCTTTCTTTTGCAATAGTTCGAACGTCCTTCTTGGTTAAATTCCCTAAAGGGAAAATAGCTTTTTCCAGCTGATGCTTATTTAACATATAAAGAAAATAACTTTGATCTTTATTTTTATCTGCTCCTTTTCGTAAATGAATTAATCCGTCGGTTCTTTCAATTTTGGCATAATGCCCGGTTGCAATACGGTTTGCTCCTAAAGCCAGAGCATATTCAAGAAAAGCCTTAAACTTGATTTCTTTATTACATAGTGTGTCCGGGTTCGGTGTTCTTCCAGCAGTATATTCTTTAAGAAAAAGATTGAAAACACGTTCTTTGTACTCCTGTGTAAAATTGACTGTGCGCAACGGTAAATCCAGATACTCACTTGCCATGAGGGCGTCTTTATAATCCTGTTCGGTGGTGCAGTATTCGCTGTCTTCTTCCCAGTTTTTCATAAAGACACATTCAACGTCGAATCCTTTTTCTTTTAATAGAAGTGCGGATACAGCGCTGTCCACACCGCCGCTCATTCCAACGACAATTTTTTCAGACATATTAGGCTGCGGAACGAATTTGTTCCAGGGAAGAGTTGATGGCTTTAGTTAGGATGGTCACTTCTTCAAGGGTGTTTACCAATCCGAAACTGATTCTCAACGTGCAAATGTTTAAATCGTCATCCACGTTCATTGCAGATAATATTTTAGATGGCTTAACGTCGCCGGATGAACAGGCCGAACCGCTGGAAACTGCAATTCCCCTGCGATCTAAATGAGCCATGAGCAAGTCATTCCTGTAATCGGGGAAAGAAACACTGATCAACCCGGGAAGATGATGGTTTGGATGGCCATGATAAACAGCATTGGGGAGAATATTATTTAACTGTTTTTTGAATGTTTCAGTCAATGAATGAAAATGATCTGCAGATGTTTCAACATTTTTTGCAGCTAATTCTGCGGCCAGTCCCATACCGCTAACCCCAATCGTATTTTCTGTTCCTGCGCGTAATGATCGTTCCTGGCTGCCGCCGTAAATAAGCGGTTTTAACTTTAGTCCATTTTTTATGAATAATGCACCGACACCCTTTGGTCCATAAAATTTATGGGCTGAAAAACTCATGCAATCAACCCCAAGTCCTTTAGAGTTAATAGGAATTTTACCCAACGCCTGAACCGCATCAGAATGCAACATGATACTGTATTGTTTCGCAATAGCGGAGATATCCGTAATGGGTTGAATTGTTCCGACCTCATTGTTGGCCAGCATAATAGAAATTAGTCCCGTTTCTTCTGTGATGGCATTTTCCACATCCTGCGGATCAACTAAACCATTTTCGTTGACACCAACAGCTGTATATGTCACGCCAAAATCTGATAAATGTTCTAATGTTTTTAATATAGCCGGGTGTTCGATAACTGAGGTAATCACATGTTTTTTATCATTTCGAGCCACATTCCACAACACCTGATTATTGGCTTCTGTCCCTCCGCTAGTGAAAATAATTTCCTGTGGTTCACAGCTAATGGCAGAGGTCATTTGCTTCCGTGCTGTTTCGATCAGGGCCCTTGCTTTTCTGCCTAATGAATGGACGCTTGAGGGATTGCCAAAATGAAGTTCACCCACCTCATTCATGAGATTTTTTACTTGAGGGTGCAGGGGAGTGGTGGCGCTATGATCAAAATAGTGCATTACATACTGTAATTTTAGAGGTAGAAATTACGAAAAAATAATAGAGACCTTTACACTTAAGGTTTTGCAAAGGTCTCTAATACTTATACGTCGTTACGAATAGTAGCGTAACGAATAGTGTTCTGGAGATTTTTATAAAAAGGCGGTTGGTGTTCTTCCAGTAAATCAATGGTGGTTTGTTGGTTATAATCATAACGAACAACATCCCATTCAACAGTATTATTGCCAAGGGTTAAAAAGGCAACGGAGCCTCGTGTATCCTCATCGAAAGAAAGTCCTGTTGCGCCTTGGCAGAGGATCGTCAAATTTTCACTTGTTTCATTCCGGGGTACATGAACGTGGCCGTGGACAAACAGAAATTGAGATACATCCGGATGAGCATGCTGCACATGGTTCCGCCAGTTCAACGCTTCACCCATGGTTGGAGGCATATCATCGCGTTGGTACCAAGCATGGGTAAATTCAACCAGGGTTGAAGCCACAATTTCTCGATGGGCAATATGCATGGATTTTGCGAACGCGATACCATGTTCTCCCACCTGTTCAGCTGTCCATTCTTCATTAGCAACAATGGCCTGGCAGATAGGATCGTCTGGATTCATTCCTTCAAGAGAAGGCTGTTCCTGTGCCCAAAGTCTCTCAATAAGATAACGATCATGATTGCCGCGAATAAAAATGCAATTTTCTATGGACATAAGGATTTCCAGCGTTTCCTTTGGAGATGGGCCCAGGGCAAAACAATCACCCAAACATATTTTTTGATCAATATCGTTACGTTTATCAATCAACGTTAATGCTTTTTCCAATGAAGCCACATTGGCGTGAATATCCGTTATTATTGCAAAAGTTTTGGTCGGCATAAGTGAAAAATATACCCTAGACAATTTGATAAAACAAGATCGAAGGTTCTTCTTGGCTATATTGTTTGAATGCGTTTAAACTACTGGTCGAAAATGATTGAATCTTCTTTATTAATCGCCGGCTCGATTGCCATTGATACTATTGAGACTCCCGAGGCTCGGAAAGAGAATATCCTTGGCGGTTCGGTTACATATGCATTGATTGCCGCCCATCGGTTTGTCCCTTGCCATGTGGTGGGTATTATTGGGTCAGATTTCCCAAAAGAGGGGAAAGATCTTTATCAATCTCTTGCAAGTAACCTTTCAGATCTTCAGGAAGTATCGGGGTCCACTTTCAGTTGGGGAGGGCGTTATTTAAATAATTGGGATGACAGGGAAACACTATATACAGAGTTAGGTGTTTTCGAAAATTTCCAACCGTTATTATGCGAGGAGAATATAGATGTAAAGACTGTGCTGCTGGCCAATATACATCCTGAACTTCAGATTTCTATTATCAATCAATCTGAAGCAGATATTTTCATACTGGATACCATGAACCTTTGGATTCATACAACCCGGCCGCAACTAGAAGATGTTCTAAAAAAGACAAATATTTTATTGCTGAATAAAAGTGAAGCTGAATTATTAACGGGTCGCTCAGATCCCCAAAAAGCAGGAACGGAGTTGTTGAATTATGGGCTCGAAAAAGTCATCGTTAAACTCGGTAGTAAAGGGGCATTGTTTATCAGCGAAAGAGATCAAATCCGGATTGGAGCGTATCCAGTGAAAAAAGTTGTTGATCCCACCGGAGCCGGTGATGTATTCGCCGGTGCATTTTCCGGAATTTTAGCTGCTGGAGGAAACGAAGTGGAAGCGATGATTCAGGCTTCTGCATTGGCATCCATTTGTGTTGAAGGGTTTGGTGCAGAAAAGATTTTATACTGTTCTATTGAAGATGTTACCGATAGAATCAATTATTTGCAAAGCACTCTTGAACTTTGAAAAGAACCCCATCTTGTCTAATTTTCTGATCTATTATAACATTAATAATTTCAATTAGAGGAATCATATCACCCATGAAGCGAACTATCAAAATATTATTTTTATTTTTCGCCCTTTTTATGTTGGGTTGTCCCAGCGAAGAATACACATCTGCAAAACTATATTTGCAGCAAAACGATTATGAAAAAGCTGAAGAATTTCTTATCAAAGCGATAACAGTTGAACCGGATAATCCTGAAATTCCCTTTCAATTGGGTCATCACATTTATGGCAGGTCAGGGCGCTGGGCAGAAATGAATGATGCTTTCGATAAAGCCCTGGCAATTAATCCTGATGCGAAAATTTTAGATGGCAGAACTGTTGATGAATTCGTAAATATGTCCCGTTACCAGTTTTGGACTGATGAGTATAATGCAGGTGTTCAAGCATACAATAGAGCTAAAAATTTAGAAGATGAAGAGAAAAATGGTGCAATCAAAGATGCCATAAATGAATTTATTTCTGCTGTTAATATCAAGACCGACGAAAGCTTGACTTATACTATGTTATCAACATGTTATTTTGAGTTGGGAGAGACAGACAAGTCAGCTGAATTAATTATCAAAGCCGTTAGTATTTCCCCTGATGACGTCAATGCTAACTTATCGGCTGGGCAAATCCTGGCTAGAAATAACCGTCCAAGTGAAGCGCTGCCATATTTAGAAAAAGCAGTTGAATTAGATCCGCAAAATAGTGCAGCTATTCGCACCTTAGCCCAAACATATTATGATGTTGGAAATACGGAAGCATCCATTTCCACGTATGAACAAGCAATCAATGCAACAACAGATAATAAAACGAAAGCTGATTTACATTTCAATCTTGGAATTTTATACAATCAAGTTGAAGAATTTGATGCAGCAGAGGATCATTTTACAACTGCTTTGGACCTTAACCCAAGTGATGTGGAAGCCATATTGGGTATGGCTCAAACATTTGAAAGTAATGAGAGATGGCGTAAAGCAGAAAAATTCTATAAAGAACTTATTTATCTCGAACCGGAAAACCCTTTACATTACCGTGGAATAGCGAGAGTTCTTTTACAGCAGGGAAAACAAGATCAAGCCCAAAGATATTATGATAAATCAAAAAAATATGAATGATAAAAAATCATAAATCGTATTGAAAAGTCCCTCGAGAAATCGGGGGATTTTTTTATCCCAATTTTTGGCGTTTATTCAGAAAACCATTCAAAGCGATATCAAGGTTTTGATCTGTAAAAAGTGGTACATAATCAATCAACTGTTCACGACAGCGTTTTCGATATGATTGTTGAATACTGTTGATTAGTTTTTTATAATCTGTTTTTATTTGCCACGGCTCTGTGGTAAGGGTTTCTCCACTCTCCATATCTTTAAAGCGCGTCCGGACATTAAAATCGAATTCCAATTCCTTACGATCCAGGATCTGAAACAGAATCACTTCTTGTTTATTGTGTCGGAAATGTTTCAATCCATTAATGATATCTTCCTGGTTATCCATCAAATCGGAGATCAGAATGACCAGCCCACGCTTTTTAATTCTTTCAGCCATTTCATGCAAAACTGGACCTATTTTTGTATCATTTCCACATTCAGGTTTTTCAAGATTTTTCAATATTAAGTTTAAGTGGCTAGCCGTTGAACGGGGGGGGATGAATTTTTTGATTTTTTCATCGAAAAGAATAAGCCCGACGCCGTCCCGCTGATTTAACATTAAATAAGATAAAGCTGCAGATAAATATGATGCATAATCCATTTTTGTAATGGAACCACTCTTATATTTCATGGAACGACTACAATCCAATAAAATGTAAGACCGAAGGTTTGTTTCCTCCTCATATTGCTTTACATAATATCGATCCGTTTTTCCATAGAGCTTCCAATCAATATGGCGAATTTCATCACCGGGACCATAAGCTCGATGTTCTGCAAACTCCACACTAAAGCCGTGATATGGACTTTTATGCAGGCCAATGATATAGCCCTCCACAACTAAACGTGCTCGTAAAGCCATATTGTCAAGTTTAGCAACTGTTTCCGGATTGAGATATTTTTTCTTATCTATCACGATAGATGTTAGATGTTAGGTGCTAGATGGTCTGTCTTTTATTGAATTTTGATATGCGATCAGTTTTGCTTTTAACTTTTCGATGAATGGTTCAGCATTATTCAATCGCTCTTTCGCAATATATTCTAAAGCTTCTGAAACAATTAATTGTGAATGAGTTTCATACAATGAAGCTAAAGCAATATCAATAAAATGCTTTCTATCATTAGCAGTTCTTCTACCTGTACTTTCAGCTATGCACGAGGGAATGCCGATTGCTGCATCTCTTAATTGGCTTATCAAGCCATATTTTTCTTCTTTTGGATATGATTTTGTAATCTGATAGATAGATTTCACATACTGTACTGATAATTTGAAAACTTCTAACTTTTTAAATGAAGCCATTTCATTCCTCCTCCTTTTTTTAACGTCTAACGTCTAACAACGAGCATCTAACCTATAAGTTTTAAAACAATATCATCCACTTTGACACCTTCGGCTTCTGCGTTGAAATTTGTGATGATTCTATGGCGTAAAACAGGCAAAGCCAATGCATTTACATCCGAAATATCCGGCGTTGAGCGGCCTTCCAATACTGCACGACCTTTGGCGCCAAGAATTAAATATTGTGAAGCTCTTGGGCCAGCTCCCCAGTCTATCCATTCGTTTACAAAAACAGGAGCTTTATCCGAATTCGGCCTGGTATTGCTGACGAGATCGACAGCATACTCAACCACATTTTCTGCCACAGGAACGCGTCTAACCAATCCCTGAAATTCCAGCAGTTTGGATTTTGAAATAATCGCATTCAATGTAGATTCCATTCCGCTGGTTGTTGTCTGAACAATGGTTACTTCTTCATCTCTGCTTGGATAATCAATGTTAATATTAAACATGAACCTGTCCAGTTGTGCCTCAGGAAGCGGATAGGTTCCTTCCTGTTCTATGGGGTTTTGAGTTGCCAAAACAAAAAAAGGCTCGTCCAATTTATAAGTCTGACCGCCGGTCGTAACTGTATATTCCTGCATGGCCTGCAACAGTGCAGATTGTGTTTTAGGCGGTGTCCGGTTGATTTCATCTGCTAAAATTATATTCCCAAAAATGGGTCCTTTAAAAAAGCGGAATTCACGCCGTCCGGTTGTGTGATCTTCTTCTATGACTTCCGTCCCGGTAATGTCACTTGGCATTAGATCCGGTGTAAATTGAATGCGGCTGAATTTGAGGTCTAATAATTCTGACATGGATTTTATTAATAATGTTTTTGCCAATCCTGGAACTCCAACTAAAAGAACATGCCCCTTACAAATTAGGGAAATTAGAAAATGATCGAGAATATTTTGTTGACCGATGATTACTTTACCAATTTCATTCATAAAATCCTGGCGAAATTGTTCCAATTCTTTTACTAATTGTGCGTCTTGTTGTGGTGACATTTTTATTCCTAATTCGTAATTAAAGTTTAGAAGGGGGGCAAACTTAATAGCCAACACTCCTTGAATCAATCTTATTGTCTTGCCAAGCCTTAAAAGATGATCGAAATTCTCCATCCATGAATTCTGAAACAAATTCAAAACAGGCTCTAATCGGACTGAATCAAACCGAACTCGGACGTATTTGCAGACATTTGCAAGAACCATCATTTCGAACCGAACAACTCTTTACATGGTTATATAAAAGCCGCGTGAATTCATTTCATGAAATGAGAAATTTCCCCAATGAATTGCGCCAACGATTACATGAACAATTTTGTATTCATCCTCTTGAATTGATTCGCGTGACTGGTTCAACTACTGAATCCACGCGCAAGTTCCTTTTTGGTTTGCAAACAGGTGAAATGATTGAATCGGTGTTAATGAGAGAAAAAGACCGAGTGACCATTTGTATTTCTTCACAAGTTGGCTGTGCAGTGGATTGTCTTTTTTGTGCAACCGCATCTATGGGCTTTCAGAAAAACCTATCCGTAGGTGAGATTGTTGATCAGTTTCTGCAAGTGAGTAAAGAATCACAATCAGCGATTACGAATATTGTTTTCATGGGCATGGGCGAACCGTTTCTGAATTATGACAAAGTTATTGCAGCGGCTGATCTATTAAACAATGAAAATGGGATTAAATTTGGAGCACAGCGAATCACTATTTCTACAGTGGGTATTGTGCCGAAAATCATCCGTTATGCAGGTGAGAAACATCGTTATAAATTGGCAGTCAGTTTAAATGGTTCATCCCAGGAAAGTCGTCTTAAAACGATACCCATTGCCAAGAAATATCCACTCCCGGAGTTGATGAGCGCAATTGACGACTACACCTCGAATTCCCGCCATCCGGTTACATTTGAATATATATTGATAGAGGGGGTTACAGATAGCATGGATGATGCACATAAATTAATTAAATTATTATCAGGGAGACGATGCAAAGTAAACATCATTCCCTATAATGAAATAGGTGGGGATTACCGCAGGCCTCCAGAAGAAGTAATTGAAACGTTTGTTGCTGTGATGAAAAATGCCCCATTTCAAGTGACAATTCGGTGGAGTAAAGGGACAGATATTTCTGCCGGATGCGGACAATTAGCAGTGTTGGAAAAAACTTCTAAATAAAGATGAATTCGTTAATCTTTAAAAACCATATTAATTAAAACATATGAACATAAACATTCGGAAAGAAGTAGAAAAAATTTCTAATGAAATCATTGCTACCCGTCGGGATATTCACAAATATCCTGAACTGGGTTTTGAAGTTCATCGCACGGCGGGGTTGGTGGCGGATCGATTGACTGAACTTGGATTCGATGTCAAAACCGGTGTTGGTAAAACAGGTATAGTCGCTGATTTAAAAGGCAGTAAAGGTTTAACTATTGCTCTCAGGGCAGACATGGACGCCCTGCCTCTTCAGGAAATCGGGGATAGTGAATTTAAATCCATAAACGATGGTGTCATGCACGCATGCGGTCATGATGGACATACGGCGATGCTATTAGGTGCAGCAAGAGTATTGGCGAATAAAAAAGATAAGATTAGAGGAACGGTTCGTTTTTTATTTCAACCTGGAGAAGAGGGAGAAGGCGGAGCACGGTTTATGATTGAAGATGGTTGTTTGGAAGGTGTTGACGAAGTGTATGGAATTCATTTATGGAATTATCAAAAATATGGTGAAGTGGGTGTAAAAGAAGGTCCAATCCTGGCGGCAGCAGATGAATTTAAAATCACCATAAAAGGTACCGGAGGACATGGCGCCGCCCCCCAAGGATCAGTGGATGCCGTAGTTGTATCCGCACATTTAATTACTGCTTTGCAAACTATTGTCAGTAGAAATACAAATCCATTGGAAAGTACAGTTGTCTCCATTGGTATGATTAATGGAGGATATAATTTCAATATAATTGCCGATGAAGTCGTTTTGCAAGGTACGGCTCGATCATACACCGAGGAAAACCGGCAAATGATAAAAAGACGCATGCAAGAAATTATTGACGGGATAGGCCAGTCATTCGGCGCCACCATTGATTTTATTTATCGTGATGGCTACCCGCCGACAGTAAATGATAAAGGGGTCTATGAGAAACTTTTGGCTTCAGCTAAAAAGATTGTTGGCAAAGGGGCGGATTACCCTTATCTATCTATGGGCGGTGAAGATTTCAGCTATTATGCTCAAAAAATACCTGGTTGTTTTTTCTTTGTGGGATCTGCCCCGGAAAACCAGCCCTTCAGAAGCGTACCGCACCATTGTTCCCATTTTGATATTGATGAAAGGGCTCTACTGGTTGGGGCGTCTATTTTTGTACAATTGATTGAAGATCAATTGATGAAAAAAAATTAATCTAATTGTTTTAAATGAATCTTAATATGATGAAGTGATTTTCGAGCTGAACGGTTAGAAAATTTATTCAACAGTCTATTGGCTTGATTTAAATTTCCATTATTTAAATAATTCTGTACCATCTTTTCCCACTTTTCCTGTTGTGATATAATCGCTGTTGTTTCAGTTTGCGTTTGATTTCTAACAGATTTAATTGTTTCCGCGTTTGACATATCAACTTTCTGCTGTAGGTGACGAAATAACCACCATGCAGATGTATTGTTTTCATCGGGATCATCCACTGTAAACGATTTAACAATTTTCGAACCAAACGGATATAAAGGAAAATATGGACCATAAGCAGGAGTGGCCATGGTATACCATAATACAGAGCCATATTCAGAAGGTAAATTAGGTCGCAAATGAGCCACAAAAGATGACTGGCATAAGTTTGAGCAAATTGGTCGTTTCGCCCCTCTAGTTCGGCATGTAATTCTATCCGGTTCGAAAGGGGTTGGAGGAGTATATCCATCAGAATTATGGTAACGATCTCTTAATACAGTCATCAAATCTTCAGGCTTTATTTTGCCTTGTTTATCCTCTAATAATATTTCAACTCTTTCTTCCCGATCAGAATCATAATTTTCACTCATAAATTCTGAATCGCCGTATGCCATTTTAAAATTGAATGGCCCCTCTTTTGGATCATACCAACCTTTATCAATAGCATTTTGAATTAGATTTTTGCTGGACAGATCAAACTCTTCACCAATTGTATAGCGATTGGCAATAGCAATTATTTCATCGTCTTTAAGTTTTTTAGCAACCCAGTTATGTGTGGTCGTTTCAACAATCCAACCCTCATGCGGATCTGCTAAAACATAAGTTAATCCGCTCCAGTCGGCTTGACCATATGTATCAATAAATGTAATTATAAGATTGACAGCTTCTCGGGCAGTTGCAGAGCGTTCTAAAATCAATTGTCGAATGGTGTAACGCCGAATCCCCACTTTTTCTAAACTTTCTTCTTTTGAATACATCCAATTACAACTCATCGTCAATCCGGATTCATTCATTCCCACGAGAATATTATTATAGGATAAAATTGTTTGATTCAATTCATCCTTACTGGTTTGCTTTGTATTCCCCGAAGCCCAATAATCCAGTTTTTTATCTGTATTTGGAATTGTTACATAAGGCACCCATGTTGAATCATCTTCGGACAAGTTATGATTGACCCGCCATAATCGTCCTACAGTCAGGTTGCCCATATCTTCATTATGTGCATGGATGATGGATCCATCAGCTGTAAGGCGCTTACCCACAAGAATGGTCGTGCATGGATAAAGCAGAGTTCCACAAAAGAAGAGAATTGATATTTTCTGAATAAATTTTAACATTTCGTCTTTAAACTTACAAAAATTGTTTGTTGATAGAAAATCTAATGATGATTATTTCCATTCTGTTGTTTTGCAGTGTTCCTCATAACTGCTTACATTTTGATATTGATAAACGGTCACTATAGATGTGATCGCATTTTTTATACAATTAAAAGAAGATCAATTAATATCATGAAAATAAATGCACTTATATTATTAATAATCAACATTTTGACTGCTCAAGTGAATATTATGGATTTGGTGAGCCGTTATGATTTAGATGGAACTGAACGGAAATACAGTATCCGAGATGAAGAGCCATATTCAGGAAAAGTATTTTTCAATTATAAAAATGGTAACAAAGAATTTGAAGGATTTTTAAAGGAAGGCCTTCAGGATAGCAATTGGATTTGGTATTATACAAATGGTGTAAAACAACAAGAAGGAGTGTTCAACAATCTTCGGCAAGAAGGTTTATGGATTACATGGTATGAGAACGATCAAATCAAGCAGGAGGGAGAATACGTCCATGGGAAAAAACAGGGGACATGGTCTTTATGGTATGAAAATGGAGTAGTATCATCCGCAGAACCCTATCGTGATGGGCGTCTTCACGGCAAATTTATTTTATGGTATGATTCTGGATATAAAGAGGGGGAAGCGCTATATGTACATGGATTAAAGAACGGTTATGATCGGGGCTGGTATGAAAACGGGGCCCCTCAATGGGAATTCTATTGGAATGCAGGAAAAAAAGATAGTATTCACCATCGCTGGTATCCTGATGGTCACAGATTATATACACATCATTACAGTTCTGGTCAGCCTCACGGTGAACAGAAAGAGTGGTATGGAGACGGAAACAATCGTCTGGACGGTGAATTCCATAATGGATTATTTATTGGTCATTGGACGTGGTGGTATCCGGATAGAACTGTAGCATTAGACGGGGATTTTGCATTAGGAAACCCCAGGGATTCCTGGATTTGGATTACACCGGAAGGTGATGTTCAGGACATAGATTTTCCCTCACTCAAATGGGTGGAGAGCCGAATCAAGGAGTGGGAAAATTTTCTTAACTCAGGTCCTTGATCATATATTGAACAGTCTTTTTGCTTTGCTCAGTATTCTGTGTCCCTACTGAGTAAAATCCATACTTTTTATGAAAAAGAATTGAACCAGAGTTCGACGGTTTAATATTTACTTCGCAGGCCATGACAGGTTTTTTCTTCTGCAGAGCAAATGATTGGCCATCATTATACAATGCCATACCTAATCCTTGTCTTTGATATTCCTTTGCAACGGCAATTCTATCAATATAGTAGAACGATTCGTATCGTTCAGAAATCCAAGCATAGTTCATACTGTCATATGGTTGGTTTTCTTCCATGCCCATGAGAAATGCGGCAATCTCATCCTGTTGTTTTATAATCCGAAAATGAAATGTTATCTTTGCCAGTTCTTTCAATCGTTCAAGTGTTAAAGCGCTCACGTGGGGTTGGGATTGTTGATTCAATTCCAGAACTTGGGGGAAATCTTCCGGAGAAATATCCTCAATATAAAAAGACATCAATAACCAATGGCAGTATTTTCTCCCCGAGTATCGCCGCCGCCGGTTATCCATTCATCTGTTATAACGATGGCGTTTGCTTTGCCTAAATATTCCCAAGGGTGCATTTTTACAACGTGTCCTTTTTTCTCCAGATTTTGAATGACATCCTGAGGTAATCCTCTTTTTTCATAAAATAAAATATCCGGAAGCCATTGAGCATGTGTCCGTGGAACCGATACAGCTTCCTGCACATCCATCCCATGAACGACGACGTTAAGTATACTTTGAAGCGTGGTTGTAATGATTATAGAACCTCCGGGAGATCCGGTAATCATAAATGGATTTCCATTTTTTAATACAATAGTAGGTGTCATAGAACTCAAGGGACGTTTCCCCGGAGCAATAGCGTTTGCTTCTTTCCCGACTAATCCAAAAAAGTTTGGCGTTCCGGGCTTGGATGAAAAATCGTCCATTTCGTTGTTTAAAAAGAAGCCGGCACCCTCTACCAAAATACCACTACCAAAACTTAGATTAATAGTAGTAGTGACGCTGACGGCGTTGCCGTCTTTATCAATGACCGAATATTGGGTCGTTTCTTTACTTTCGTATCCGGATGGATTGCCGGGAAATACGTCACTGCTTTTTGCAGCTTTTTCCATCGAAATACTGGAAAATCGCATGGCGGCATAATCATCGGAAAGCAGCATGTTAAGTGGAATATCCCAGAAATCCGAATCACCCATATGCTCAGCCCGGTCTGCATAAGCTATTCTCTCAACTTCTGTCAATAAATGTATATATTCTGAAGAATTCCAATCCAAAGAATCTAATTGCGTCAATTCAAGCATATTTAACATTTCGATTAATACGGCACCACCTGAACTGGGAGGACCCATGGATAAAATGTCATATTCAAGAAAATCTCCTTTGACCGGCTCCCTGTACTTGGAGGTATAATTCAGTAGATCTTCGTAGGTGATGAAGCCATTTCCTCTTTGCATTTCCGCTACAATTAGATCTGCCGTTTTTCCTGTATAAAAACCATCCTTTCCCTCACGAGCAATGCGTTTCAGTGTTTTAGCAAGGTCCTTTTGTTTGAAACTGTCGCCAGCTTTCCAGGGTTGACCGTCATTACGAATAAATACTTTTGCAGCTGCATCATTCTTTAAAAAGAAATCCTTAAAATTATTGAAACGGGTTGCTTCAAAGTGACTCAATTTGAACGTCTTTTCTGCTAATGCAATTGCTGGCGCTAAAAGTTCTCTTCTGGAAATATTGCCGGAGCCATGTTCTTCCCAAACCTTCAGTAATCCATCTACACTCCCAGGGACACCGGAAGCTGCCCGGGTACGTAATGACATATTTTCAATAATATTTCCATCGTCGTCCAAGTACATATTCCTATGAGCATCCGAAGGAGCCTTTTCTCTGTAATCTAATGTAAAATCAGATCCATCTGTTTTTTGTGCAACCATAAAACCGCCCCCGCCAACATTGCCATTAGAGGGTGATGTTACAGCTAGGGCAAACCCCACAGCAACCGCTGCATCGATTGCATTTCCACCTTTTTTCAAGATTTCAATGCCTGCTTCAGATGCTTGTCGACTGGTGGAAACAACCATTCCATTTTTAGCATACACCGGATTAGGCGTAGCTGAGAAGACTTGGTTGCTGAAAAGAAACCAAATTGTTATCACAAAAAATTTATTTGACATAAATGTTAACTCCTTTGAATAATTTGAGAATGTTCCAATTGTGTAATTTGTTTATCTGAGTAGTGCAAAATTTCTTTAAGTATTTCTACAGTGTGTTGTCCCAAGTTTGGAGCAGGATTAGTTTCAATCTCAGGCGATTCAGAAAGCATAACCGGCCCCCGAGCAAAAGTATAAGACCCAACATCCGGATCATTAATTTCAACCAATGATTTTCTTTTAGAAACCTGTTCAGAAGAGAAAATATCCTTTGCAGTATAAACCGATCCAACAGGAACACCGTTTTCATTCAATAATTCTTCAGCTTCTGCCCGCGTTCTTTTGGAAAGCCATTCATCGATTATAGGTCTTAAAAATTTTGCATTCGACGCCCGAGCTGTTCCGTTTATACTTCGTTCATCTTCAATCAAATCATCCCGTTTCATTGTTTTGCAAAGTCGAGACCAGATTTGATCATCCGGAACATTTAACGCCAAATACCCATCGCTGCATTGGAAAGCGCCTCGCGGATAAAGATGCGTGAGTCTCCCTCGATGGGGTTCTACTCCTGAAATAGAATATAACATCACCATTCGTTCGTTAAGAGAAAGCATATTGTCCAACATGGCGCTATCTACAAATTGTCCTTTCCCGGTTCTTTCTCTCATAAAAAGCGCTTGTGTGATTCCAAAAGATGTACAAACGCCAGAATAAACATCTGCCATTCCATAAATCGTCCAAGATGGGGGTTTATCTTCAAATCCTACTAAATGCATAATACCACCCATGGCTTCTGCGACGATGTCAAATGCAGGTCTGTTGGAGTCAGGACCGCGATAACCCTCTAATCGACCAAAACCGGAAATAGCTGCATAGATCAATTTTGGATTTTCTTTTTTTAGATCATTGTACCCAATTCCCATTTTGTCTGTGGCGCCCGGTCGAAGATTCTCCACAACCACATCAGCGGTTTTGACTAATTCTTTGTAAATCTTTCTCCCTTCATCAGACCGAATATTCAATGCGACGCTTTTTTTATTGCGATTGTATGCCATGAAACCGCCGGCTTTTTTCTTGCCATCTGGTCCTTCAGCAAAAGGGGGAATTGACCGGCGGGGATCACCGCTGCCGGGACGCTCAATTTTAATCACTTCTGCGCCTGCATCAGCTAAAAGCATGGTACAATAAGGTGCGGCCATATACTGTTCTAATGCAACAACTCGAATACCTGAAAGAGGACGGTCTATCGTATTATTCATCAAGTGATTCCACCAATGTTGATACACCTTGTCCAACTCCAACACAAAGCGTAGCTAAACCGTAATAAGTTTTTTTTTCATTAGAATTTCTTCGCTTCATTTCATGGACAAGTGTTGTGAGGATACGAGCACCGGAGCATCCCAATGGATGACCCAAAGCAATGGCTCCTCCGTTTACATTCGTAATGTCAGGATTCATATTCATTTTTTTCATTACGCCAATGGCTTGGGCTGCAAATGCTTCATTGAGTTCGATTAATCCAATATCATTTAAAGAAAGATTAAATCGTTTAAATAATTTTTCAGTAGATGGGACAGGCCCATAACCCATAACACCTGGGTTCACTCCCGCCACAGCAGATCCAACCCAACGAGCCATTGGTTTTAGTCCAAGTTCATTTGCTTTTTCCCGGCTCATAAGTAGAACGGCGGCGGCACCATCATTAATTCCACTGGAATTTCCAGCTGTTACAGTGCCATTTTTTCGAAATGCCGGTTTAAGTTTTGATAATTTTTCAAGTGAAAGGTCTAATAAAAATTGGTCATTTTCAATTCGATATCTTGGATGCTCATCCGTGTCAACTATTTTGGGGTTTCCTTTTCGCTGATGAACAGAGATTGGAATAATCTCATTTTTAAATTTCCCCTGATTAATTGCATTGATTGCACGACGTTGACTTTCCAGAGCAAACGAATCTTGTTCTTCCCGGGAAATCTTAAGCTCTTCGGCAATATTTTCGGCAGTCTCACCGAGGCTGATAATCGGATATAAAGCATCAAGTTTAGGATTTGGGAATCGCCATCCAACAGTAGTATCAAAAATCCTTGGATGTCCAACTGCCGGTAATTTTTGTGGTTTTGGCATTGCCCAAGGAGCGCGACTCATACTTTCAACACCACTCCCAATAAAAACATTTCCTTCTCCGGCGATAATAGCTTTTGCCGCCTGATTGACAGCTTCCAAACCGGAAGAACAATTTCTATTCACGGTTACACCACTAACTTCTATAGGAAACCCTGCCAGGAGAACAGCCATCCGAGCGACATCTCGATTATCTTCTCCCGCTTGGTTTCCACATCCGGCATAGACATCTTCGATCAAATTCGGATCAATTCCGGTTCTTTCCACTAAAGATTTTAAAACTTCCGCAAGAAGATCATCGGGTCGGACAGAGGATAATGCCCCGCCAACTCTTCCGATGGGAGATCTGACGGCATCTATAATGACAATCTCTTTCATCTAATCTCTATTCAATTCAGTTCAGAAAAAAATTCACTTATTTTCTTTAAAAATAATCCTATCCGAGGGTGATAATTATGAATAAAAGAATCCGGGTTATCATTCAATTCGTATGCTTTAATGATTTGAGCTGCTTGTTCATCTGTTTCCATATCCAAAAAGCTGGTGGATAAACGTAATGCTAAATTTTTCGGATCATCTCCAAATGCACTTCCGGGAAGGGTTGCAATTCCATAGATATTTAACAAATATGTTGAAAGATCAGTGCATGAAAAAATACCCATTTCATTTAACGTGTCTTTCCATTTCCGAAATGAAGGATAAAGATAAAACCCACCGGATGGTTTAGGGATATCGAACCCCATATCTATTAACGAATGATAAATGTAATGTGTTCGAATTTGGTGAATAGCAGTACATGTTTTAATATATGCTTCAATTTCTTCGTTCCCACTATAAGCGAACACCGCTGTGTATTGGATGGGCGCCGGTACGCAAGACCAAACACATCCGGCAATGGCTTGAAACGAATTTGAGAGAGATATACCGATATCGCCTTTCGGAAGAATAGCCATTCCCAAGCGCCATCCACCTAATGATAAATGTTTGCTTAGTCCGCCAAAAATGATTGTTTTTTCCGGATAATATTCTGCTATTGAGCGATGAGTATATTCATCATGCGTGACAAGACTGTATATTTCATCACTTAATACGTAAAGACCTTTTTTCCGAGCCCAATCAGCTACTAATTCCAGTTCATGGGCAGATGCTACATTCCCCACTGGATTACTAGGAGAATTCAATACAAGCATTTTGGGAGATAAATTAATACGAATTGCCTCGGCATAAGCAGAATCCAAAAGATCTACATTTAAGCAATATTCTTTTTCCGCGTCTAAAAGAAACCTATGAACCGATCTTCCGGTTAATTTTGCAATTGAACTATATGAAACCCATGAAGGCTTTGGGAGCAGTAAGTCCCCATCAATTGACTGGATCATGGCAAAAAGGAGAGATTTACTCCCAACGCCCACAATTACCTGATTTGCACTAAATGTACTACCATGTTTTTCTGAATAATATTTTGCCATGGCATCCCGCAATTCCGGGAGACCTAATGAAGGAAGATAACTCCGCTGGGAAGCATTTTCTTGAAGCGCTCTTGAAAGTGCGGGATGAACAGGGAAACGGGATTCACCAAAACCTAAATGTAATATATCTTTTCCGGCTGCCCACATGGCGTTAACCTGTTCATTCATGATAAGTGTTGGAGATGCTTCCGGTGATTTCATTTTTTATCTATAATCTTAAAAAAGAGTGGTGAATTTATATGAAAATAAACGCTAATACACAGGATGAAATAAAAAAGGGAGGTAAATAGCCGCCCGTTTAATACCTAAACGATAATTTCGTGTAAACAAATTTACCGTTCATGCCATTTGGCGAAGATGCTGGATAAACGAATGCACCATCATTATTTCTACTGACAAGTAGATTTTTTTCCGGCAATACATCACCCAGGTTCTTTGTCCCAAGAGCAAGGTTCATTGCACCCAGATCAGCCGTGAATTCCAAATCCATAATCATAACTGCATGATAGACTTGAGCCCACCCATCACTGTACTTTTCAGAATCAAAATTCGGCTCACTACTAATAGTATAGCGACTATGATATTCACCAAATTGATGTAATTTAAGGTTTACACCAACAGGTACACCAAGAACCGGAAGTGAATATCCGCTCCAATTTACACCCAAAACCATATTGGTTTGTGGCTGAGATCTGGTCATGGTGCGCTCTTCTCTGGCGTCAAACATGGTGTTCTTTGCTTCTGCGACAAAGTCAGCATCACTTATTACGGATGGTTCAGGTGAAGATGAAAGACCGCTTGGTAAATGGACATCATCAATTTCAGTAGAGGTGCAGTTATATCCAAATGAAAGATCTAATACACCTAATTTGCCAAGGTCCATACCATAAGCTGCTGTCAAATCGATACCGGTTGTTTTGGTATCAACACCATTCATAAAGAAACGGCCCCCAGAGGCATTTTCATCAGCATCATCAAGCAGTTTTTGAATGGCAACTCCAAAAGGATTGTTTACTGCATCAGTACTGCCTGTGAAGTTACCTGTCAACACGATACGGTCTACAATGGCAACATTGTAAACGTCAGCATTAATACGGATGTCACCGAATGTTAATGAAGTTCCGAAACTCAAGTTCGTTGATGTTTCAGGAGTAAGCGCTTCAGCACCCAATGCGACCGGGAAGCCATGACTTACTGGGAATGTACCCACTTCAAATGCGACTGTTTCACCCGTGATAGGGTCGGGTAGGAAGTTTGTAGCGATCTTGGCCTGATAAGACTGAGCTAATGCCGGGGCACGGAATCCAGTACTAAACGCACCGCGCACCACAACGCCTGGCATAGGTTCTGCACGAATAGTCCCTTTGAAACTCAAGTTGCTGTATGTGTGATCTGAACCATCAAGCTGTGTATCATTATAGCTTTCCATACGGGCGGCGGCACCAATGCGTAGTATACCCATTTCTATTTCAGTATCACCATAAATAGCTGTCACACTGCGATCTGCATTTTTTGTAGCCAATTCATTAGATGGTTTAAAACCGCTAAAACACTGGCAGCCACTTCCGGCTGTGCTACTGTTATATCCAGTATATGTTACATTACCCAATGAATCTTCCTCTGCCGAATCCCATCCGACAACACTTGTACCTGCTTGTCCGTTGGTAAAAGATGCAGTTTCACCGACATAAATACGGAAACTTTCAGAACGCAGTTCTAATCCGGCAGCGACATTAATGTTACCCATTTTAGTAGTACCATCAATGTTTGTGGTGTTCTGCTCAAACTTAAAACCGCCAATATCATACCTGCGGAGTTGTGCCGGGCCATAAGAGGCATTCGTACTCTGCATATAGTAATGAAAATCATTTGAACCATACGTATTACTAATGTCGTAACTCCAGCTTCCGAAGACACCTTCAATTCCAAAAGCGGTAGAAAAGTCAATAACCGTAGGTTGGATATGAGGGACATAACCGGTGGGGTTGGAACTTAACCAAACCTTACTTCCTTCGTCTGCTTGGCGGGTAAAACATCCTGTGTCACCATGACGGCTTGTATATCCACCAAAGGCATAATATCGTTTGTCACCTGATGGCAAATCTGCATTAAACATGAAACCCATATTATCTTGAGCTTGGTCACCCCAGATCATCCGGAATGGATCGACAAACCAGTTTGATCCGGATTTCAACCGTTGCGATTCAGCTACGTCATCACTCCAATAATCGGAGTTGGGTTCAAAATACTGTTCACCTTCTACACCAACACGATTGGAGCTGCCGCGAGTGCGGTATTCAGCTGCAATGAGCAGTGAACCGCCATCACCAATTGTAAAACCGCGAGTTAACTGATACTGAGTGACTTCACCATCATTGATGGTATAATCTTCACTACTGGTAACAATTGCTTTTGGATTTCCGCTGCTACGGGAATAATCAACTTCTGTTGTTGGGTTCCAAGTATACGGTTCTGTTTCATCGCCATATTTGATCCCATAGAGGTCGTAGCCTTCTGGAATTGCTTCAATAACATGTTCATTGTAGCCGGAATAAATATTGAATGTTCCACCACTGTTTTTGGATTTTAATACAATATTGATAACACCGGCAATGGCATCTGAACCATATTGAGCCGCGGCGCCGTCCCTAAGAACTTCAATGCGTTCAATAGCCGCTGCTGGTATGGCATTAAGGTCAACACCATTGTCACCACGACTGGGGCTGTTATTTACATGCACCAATGCGGTAGAGTGACGTCGTTTGCCATTTACAAGCACCAATACCTGTCCTGAACTCAAACCGCGAAGAGTCATTGGACGTACCGTATCAGAACCATCTGCCATGGAAGTTCTTGGCATGTTAAAGGAGGGTGCCAAAGACTGGAGGATCTGTGCAGTTTCTGTAAAGCCGGCACGGCGAATTTCCTGAGCTGTGAAAATGTCTACTGGTACAGCTTGATCTTCTGCCGAATGTGCAAAACGAGAACCAATCACAGAAACTGCTTTCGCAGCTAATGTACTTAGGGCAAGAGTAAAACCAGCCTGGACTTCTCCTGCGCCTACAGACACGCTCTGACTGGCGGATTCATAACCGATGTAAGAGGCGGATACCATATAGGTTCCGGGCGCTATACCAGAAATTGTATATACACCACCACCATCGGCGGCTGCTCCTAAGGATGTTCCATCAACGACGACATTAGCACCGGGTAAAGCATTTCCATTTTTGTCAGCTACCAAACCAGATATGGAACCACTCTGTGCAATAAGGCCAGAAAATATCCCAAGGATCGCAATTAAACTAATGAGTTTTTTTATTTTTCTCATTGGTTAGTTGATTGGCATATAATAATAACACACCTTTTCCAACCTTCTTGCAGAAGGGATTCACCAAAACCTAAATGTAATACATCTTTTCCGGCTGCCCACAGGGCATTAACCTGTTCATTCAGGACAAGTGTTGGAGATGTTTCCGGTGATTTCATTTTATATCTATAATCTCAAAAAAGAGTGGTGAATTTATATGAAAATAAACGCTAATACACAGGATGAAATAATAAAGGGCGGCATATTGCCGCCCGAGATGAATCAAATATAGAATGGATTGTAGGAGATGTAGATGAAGAAAGAGCTCGTTGGGCATGCAATAATGCTGAAATTGGAGCAGCAACCGCCCATCCGGGAAAATTTGCGGACTTGGTTTCTTCCATCATCCATACCAAAATTCCCATACCAAAAAACGCAATGAATGTTTTGAAAAAGAGTAAAAATGCAATACCCATTGGAATTAAATTAACAAATAACTAATCTAAAAAGATGGAAATCATGAAACACACCATAGCACTCATCGGTTTCGGCACGGTCGGTCAAGGACTGTGTGAAATCTTGATACATAAAGAAAATGAACTGAAAACAAACTACAATTTTGAAGGCAACGTGGTTGCCGTTTCGGATATGCTGAAAGGGTCGGTCTATTGTTCTGAAGGATTGGATATGCAGCAGCTTTTGGATTTGGCAGCCGCCGGAAAATCACTGGAAGAGTATGAATGTGAAAAGGACTGCGGCGGATGTGAGAAGGGATGGGATGCCGTCACCACCATCGAAAAATCCAATGCTCATACAGTTTGCGAATTGGCTTACACTGACGTGAAAACAGGCGAGCCGGCCATGACCCACTGCAAAACTGCCTTTGAAAACGGGAAAAATATTGTCACCAGCAATAAAGGTCCCGCTGCTTTGAAATACAAGGAAATGAAAGAATTGGCCGATGCCAACGGCGTACAATTCAAAATTGAAGGGACGGTCATGTCCGGCACACCGGTGTTGAATTTAGCTGAAGGTCCTTTAGCCGGCTGCACCATTTCCGGAGTGAAGGGAATCCTCAACGGCACCACCAATTATATATTATCGGAAATGGAAGCCGGAAAACCTTACGCCGATGCCCTTCAAACAGCACAGGAATTGGGGTATGCCGAAGCCGATCCCACCGGTGACGTGGAAGGATTTGATGTCATGGCGAAAGTCCTCATTCTCGCAAATGTCGTCATGGGAATTCCCCTCACTGCTGCTGATGTGGATCGGGAAGGTATCACCGGAATTACACCGGAAATGATTTCGGGTGCAACAGAGCAAAATGCCCGTTGGAAATTAATTGGTGGCATCGAAAAAAAGGAATCGGGTTTTCAAGCGTATGTTCGGCCAACCATGATTCCTAAAACAAATCCCTTGTCCGGTATTATGGGAGCTGCCAATGCTCTCACCTTTTCTACGGATTTAGTTGGTGAAATCACCATCGTAGGTGCCGGTGCAGGAAAAATAGAAACAGGATTTTCTATCCTCACCGATTTGTTGGATATTCATACCGGAATGGAGGTCAAATAAAATGGACATGCTCATTGGTGGGAAATGGGTCGGAAAAGAAAAGACCATTGATGTATTGAATCCTTTTGACCAATCATTAGTGGATACGGTACCGGAGGGAACAGCGGCAGATGTTGATGCTGCGTTAACCGCAGCGAAATTCGGCTACGAAATTAATCGAGAATTGCCGGTACATAAACGAATTTCAATCTTGAAAAAGACTGCGGACATTATGGAAAACCGGTTTGAAGACTTGGCGAAAACAATAGCAACAGAGGGCTCAAAAACCATTCGAGAAGCCCGCAAGGAAGTGGGGCGTGCCATCAATACCATCACCATTTCGGGTGAGGAAGCCCGGCGGATTCACGGCGAAACCATCCCCTTTGATTCGGCAGAAGGTTCAGATAACCGCGTGGGGTATTATTATCGGTTCCCCATCGGTATCATCGTCGCCATTACGCCTTTCAACGACCCGTTAAATCTGGTGGCTCATAAGTTAGGTCCTGCTATTGCCGGCGGAAATTCCGTCGTACTGAAACCTGCAACGGTGACACCACTTTCTGCACTCAAACTTGCAGAATGCCTATTGGAAGCAGGATTGCCAGAAGGAATATTATCCGTAATAACGGGACATGGGAGTGAAGTCGGCGAAGCACTTGTATCAGATAAAAGGGTCAGCATGGTCTCCTTCACAGGCGGAGTGGAAGCAGGAAAAAAAATTATGAAAAACATCGGACTAAAAAAAGTTGGCATGGAATTGGGCTCAAATTCTCCGGTAATTGTTATGGATGATTGCGACTTAAAACCGACCGTTAAATCTTGCGTTTCCGGTTCCTTCTGGGCAGTGGGACAAAACTGCATTGGCGTCCAGCGTATTTTTATTCATAATGCTGTTTATTCAGAATTCAAAAATATGTTTGTTGCTCGCACCCATGAATATTCCGTAGGATATCAATTGGATGAAAAAACAGACATGGGTCCCATGATTACAGAAAAGGAAGCAATACGAGTCATCGACTGGGTGGATGAAGCAAAAGACATGGGAGCAAATTGTCTATGTGGTGGTAATAGAAACGGTAGTTTAGTACAACCCACGGTCATGGAAAATATGCCGGCAGAGGCAAAGTTGGATAGTCAAGAAATTTTTGGGCCAGTGGTTACCTTGTATAAAATCGATTCTTTAGATGAAGCAGTTGAAAAATCCAATGCCGTAAATTACGGGCTCCACGGCGCCATTTTTACGCAAAACCTAAAAAACGCATTTCAGGCAATCCAAACTATGGACGTGGGCGGAATTATGGTGAACGATTCTACGGATTACCGCGTGGATCTCATGCCATTCGGCGGAGTGAAAAACAGCGGGCTGGGACGGGAAGGAATTAAATATGCCCTGCAGGAAATGACCGAGCCGAAAGTGGTGTGTTTTAATTTGTAGAATTGGATGAACAAACAATGGCTAGCAATATCACCATTGTTTTGTACAAACTTGGGTTACAATTCAGCTTTACCAATTTCAGTTTTTCCATTTCAAAAAATGTATTAGGTTTAAAAGTAATTAGCAGCATCTTGTTGGTATAATTAACAACTATTTTACGTAAAATTAATCAAAATGAAATGATTATTCTGAGTTAAAAGATTTTTTATTAGCACATTAGAATACGTATTCAAGTACTAACAACAATTGGTCATGACAAAAAAAGGAAATAACCATTAAATTCGATACAAAGACAGTCCACGCCGGAATAAAGCCGGATAAAGAAACCGGCGCCATTCTTCCACCGCTTCACCAAACGGCAACCTACGTTTTGGAAGAAGTGGGGAAAGATAAAGGGTTTGACTATACCCGTTCAGCAAACCCCACACGGCAGATGATGGAAGAACATCTTGCTGCTCTGGATGGAGGGAAATACGGTATTGCATTCGCCAGCGGAATGTCTGCTGTTGACAGTTGCCTAAAATTTCTAAAATCAGGCGACCATGTGGTGTGTTCCGATAACGTGTATGGCGGTGTGTTCCGACAATTTAATCAGGTACTGGTAAATTACGGATTGGAATTTACCTACGTAGATTCGTCAGATTCTGAAAATGTAGAAAATGCTATTCGTCCTGAGACCAAATTAATCTGGATTGAAACTCCTTCGAACCCCTTGCTCAAAATAACTGATTTGGAAGCGGTTGGTACCATTGCCAAGAAGCATAATATTCTCTTTGGCGTTGATTCAACATTTGCCACACCGGCTCTATTGCGCCCCTTGGAATTTGGTGCAGATTTGGTTATGCACAGCATTTCTAAATACATCAGCGGTCATAATCAACTCATCGGAGGAATGGTCATTACAAACAGAGAAGATTTAGCTGAATATTTGCGATTTATCCAAAAAACTATCGGGGCAGTTCCCAGTCCCTTTAATTGCTGGCTCACCTTACTGGGTGTAAAAACTCTTGATTTGCGTATGAAAAAACATAATAAAAATGCCATGGCGATAGCCGAATATTTGGAAGAAAATCCAAAAGTGGCGACAGTTGCATATCCGGGGTTGTCTTCCCACCCTAATCATTCAGTGGCCAAAGAGCAAATGTCCGGTTTCGGTGGGGTGATTTCGTTTGAATTAAGCGGTGGAATCCAGGCAGGAAAAACTCTCATGCATTCAGTCCGTCTTGCTCAATTAGCAGAAAGTCTCGGTGCTGTGGAAACTATGATTACCCACCCGATAACCATGACACATGGGGACCTTCCAGAAGATGAACGTATCGCCAGAGGATTGACTGACGGATTAGTTCGCATTTCCGTGGGAATCGAAAATGTTGATGATATAATAGCTGATTTGAAACAAGCATTTGCAAAAGTATAACCTCTTTAATGATAAAATCTCTTTAATTAAACCACCAAATAGGTTTTGAACCTGTTCTCTGTTTTATAGAAGAATCGTCTAATTTAGATTATTGATAAATAATGACTGAATATAAAAAAGAATTAGGGCTAAAAGAGTGCGTTTCCATCGTCATCAATCGCGTTATTGGTTCTGGGATTTTTCGTACTCCAGCACCCATTATGGCGTTAGTGGCCTGTACCTCATTGTTTGGTTTAGTTTGGGTTATTGGTGGTGTCATAACAATTTTCGGCGCTGTTATTTACTCAGAACTCACAGCCATGCTTCCTAAGTCTGGAGGTCCCTACGTTTTTCTGAAAGAAGCCTACGGGCCATATATTGCCTTCATCCGCGGGTGGGCAATGTTTTTTGTTTCCGAATCCGCTCCAATTGTGGCAGTGGCGCTGGTTTTTACTGATTATATAAATGCAATTTGGGAGATAACCGCCGGCACACCCTTTGGTCTTTCGGTATCTTTTACCATTTCCCTTTTAATTATTTGGGGATTAACGGCAATAAATTTATTCGGTGTAAACATGAGCGGAAAATTTCAGGTATATTCCACCATTTTAAAAGTAGTTGCCATGGGAGCAATTATTGGTATTACGCTCACATCTTTTTCCACCGGGAATGCAGAAAACTTCGTCAATCCTCTTTGGCCCGAAACATTTGGCTGGCACACCGTCTTAGCTGTTGGAGCGGCGTTAAGATATTCGTTCTTTGCCTTCAGCGGTTGGGAAGGTGCAACCTATATGGCTGAGGAAGTTAAAGAACCGCATAAGACTTTACCGTTGTCGATTTTCCTGGGAATCGGCGGCGTAATGGTGCTTTATCTCGGTGCAAATTTGGGTTATTTATTTCAATTGGATGTTGATGCAATCATTGAAAATAAATCAGTTGCATCTGCTGCTGCGAAAGTAGCCTTGGGAGCCTTCGGCGGTATTCTTATTTCTGCTGCTGTGGCTATTAACGCATTTAGCAATATTAGTAGCCAAATTTTATGCAAAGGTAGAACCTGGCACGCCATGGCAAGAGATGGTTTGTTTTTTGAAAAATTCAAGGTACTACACCCCGTTTTCAAAACACCCAATAATGCCATGATTGGACAAGGCATTTGGGTAACTGTCCTCCTTGTTTTTTCTTTTCTTTCATCTAATTTACAGCCCGGTGCAGGAAGCTCTAATGCCTATGAAGTTATGATTGATTATTTTTCTGCTACCAGCACTGTATTCAATCTATTGACCTTTGGCTCCATTTATATTTTGCGCAAAAAATGGCCGGATAAAAACCGCCCATATAAAGCACTTTTTTATCCCTGGAGTATGATTATTGTGCTCATCCTCTACTCGATGTTTTTAATCATAACATTGATTACAGCCTTTATCCCTTCTTTAATTGGTATGGCATTAACCGCAAGTGGAACTCTTTACTATTTTAAAAATGTGAAACATATAGCACAGAATGAAAAATAAATTATCCAATGCAATTATTAGTACACTCATAAGGATTCACTGGTGGGATGAGCTATAAAATGACAATGTAAGAAATACGTTACTATCGGAAAACAAGGTAATACCGTGTCCGACTTCCGGCGGATGTTCCCCTTGTTTTGGATGAAGCAGTAAAATAATTACCCCCGTTCTTTTCTGTTGGGGGTAATGCCAAAGCCGAAGAAATACGGAACTTTAAGCCCTTTTAGGAGTGGACTCAATTATCATTATTTGTTAATACTATTACCTAAATTAAGCGATTCCGTAAAACAATTTGTTTATCATGTGAAATGCGGAGCATATTTCAATGTGGCTTAATTGTTCCTTGAAAACTTACACATAAAGTTCATTTGCTGAACACACTACATATGTAAAGAACTTATCCTCTACTACCAAGGGAGACTCGCACAATTTAGATAATGATAATACGTCAGACTTTAATCATTGCCGGATTAATAACTTCAGAAAATCAGGAGTTCTGAAAATAAAAAAAGGGCGACTATTCAGTCGCCCTTTTTTTATAATGAAACAATTTCGATTAGAAATTGAGTGATAATTTCGTGTAAACGAATTTACCGTTCATACCAAAAGGTGAAAGGGCACTATATACAAATGAGCCATTATTTCCACCACCTGGTTGTGCACGTTTTTCCGGCATGACGTCAAAGAGATTGTTTGCACCGGCAGATATAGTTGCCATTCCAAGGTCATAACCTACTTCAAGGTCCGTTAAGATTTTATTTCCTAAAACCTGAACCCATTCATGATCAGTTACAGATTCACCATTGGCGTTGACGTATGTACGTGTCCAGTCTTTCCAAGTACCACCGGCGTTTTCAGCCAAAGTGAGCGGACTGTCATTTACTCCATCACCATCATGGTCTTTCTTATAAGCTGCACGGCTTAAGGTTTCCCCAACTCGCCAAATATGATATTTAACATACCAGTTATCTTTAGAGAAGTTTGCTGTTAAATGAAGATTATCTTTTGGCTGAGATCTCTCCATTGTACGGCGTTCCTGGTTGTCAAAAAGAGTAGCATCTGCGTTTAACACATCTGCTAACCCAGAAGGTGTTCTTACCTCGGTTATTTCTGTAGTAGTGGTATTGTAACTAAAAGAAAGATCCAGATTACCCAAAGTTGCTAAATCCATTGAGTAAGCTGCTATAATATCTAATCCAGTTGTTTTTGTATCAACACCATTAAAGAAAAACCGACCACTGGTTGCTTCTGGTACACCGCTTGTTGCAAGCAGATCTTTGATTGTTTGCCCCAATTCGCTATCACTTACTTTAAAGTTACCGGTCATAACAATCCTGTCCGTAATGGTAACTGAATAAGCATCAACACTTACTCTGATACCACCCAGATTTGCATTTAAACCGGCACTCAAATTAAATGAGTTTTCGGGAGTGAGTTCTTTTGCACCCAATGCTTGAGAAAATGGATTATCAACAGGGAAGTTACCCACTTCGTATGCGAGAGTCTGTCCATAAGTTGAAGATCCAGGATCATCATCTATCCTAAAGTTAGTTGCAACTTTAGATTGGAATGCCTGCGCTAAAGCAGGAGCTCTAAAACCAGAACTAACTGCACCTCTAGCAACAATACCATCTGAAACTTCATATCGGATAGTTCCTTTGAAATTTACAGTTGATCCAAAATCACTGTAATTTTCAAAGCGTAATGCGCCACCAACACGCATGCCAGCCATTAATTCCATTTCGGCATCTGCGTAACCGGCATAACTGGTTCTATTCGCATCTTGTGTCGCCGCGGCATTAGACGGTCTAAAACCACTAAAGCACTGACAACCACCACCAGCTGTATTTGAATTAACACCTGTGATAAAGGTATCTGCATATGCAATACCATTTGTATCAGATGAAGTGGTGTATGCGTCCCAACCGGTGATATTGGTTCCTGCCTGTCCATTGGCATAAGAAGCTGTTTCACCAGCATTAATACGATAACTTTCTTTACGCGTTTCTGCTCCAACAGCTAAATCTATATTACCCATTTGAGTTGTTAAATCTAGATTGTTGGTTAACTGAGTAAATACAAAGCCACCAATATCATATCGACGAATTTGTTCGGGGCCAAATGATGCATTTGTACTTAACATGTTGAAATGAAAATCATTAGAACCATAAGTGGTACTCACATCATAACTCCAGTTTCCAAACACACCTTCCATGCCGGTAGACATAGAAAAGTCTGTTATTGTAGGTTGAATATGAGGTACAAAACCAGTTGGATTTGAACTTAGCCAGGTTTTGTTTCCTTGATTGGGTTTCCGCGTATAACAACCGGTATCTGCTTTGCGAACTGTGTAGCCACCAAATGAATAAAACCGTTTATCACCGACAGGTAATTCCGCATTATACATTGCGCCAGCATTAGTCTTGGCTTGGTCGCCCCAAATCATTCTGGTGGGATTTATGTACCAATCACTGCCAGGCTGTAAGCGTTGAGTTTCAGCTTCGTCATCAGACCAATAATCTGAATTGACTTCATACAAACGTGCAGCTTGAAAACCAACTCTATTTGATGCTTCCTTCGTCCGTGCTTCAGCAGCAATCATTAAATAACCATCGGCGCCAAGTTTAACACTATTGCTATATTGGATTTGAAGTTGTTGACCATCTGTGACGACAAAATCTTCGCTACCAGTAATGTGGGCTTCCGAACCTGGTGTAAAATTGTTATTAACATCAACTGTTCCGGTGGGATTCCATTCATATGGTTGACCATTCCCGACCCAATCATAAAGATTGGCGCTCTCAGGGATTGCTTCAGTTACATGATTGTTTTCTCCTCTATAAACCGTAAATGTTCCACCATCATCAGCCGTTTTCAATACAATATTGATTACACCGGCAATAGCATCAGAACCGTATTGAGCGGCAGCACCATCACGTAAAACTTCTATTCGTTGAATAGCTGCTGCAGGGATGGCATTAAGGTCAACACCTGTGTCACCACGACCAGGGCTACTATTCACATGGACTAATGCGGTCGAATGACGACGTTTGCCGTTAACAAGAACTAACACGTGTCCAGAACTTAAACCACGCAAGGTCATAGGTCGGACAGAATCAGAACCATCTGAAATACTTGTTTTAGGCATATTGAAAGATGGCGCCAGTGCTTGAAGTATCTGTCCCGTTTCTGTATAGCCAGCTCGGCGGATTTCCTGGGCAGTAAAGACGTCCACAGGTACAGCCTGGTCTTCTGCAGAGCGGGCAAAACGTGACCCGATCACAGATACAGCTTTACCAGCCAATGTGCTTACATTTAATGTAAAGTCAGCCTGAACGGCTCCTGCACCTACAGTTATACTTTGACTGGTGGATTCATAACCGATGTATGTAGCGGATAATGTATACGTACCTGGTGCCACACCAGCTATTGAATACGCACCGCTCCCATCGGCTGCAGCCCCTAAGGATGTTCCATCTACGGCCACGTTGGCACCGGGTAGAGCATTTCCATCCTGGTCTGTTACAGTACCAGAAATAGAACCACTCTGTGCCATTAGGCCAGAAAACATCCCAAGGATTGCAATTAAACTAATGACTTTTTTCATCATTTTCTCCTTGGTTAGTTAATAAGTATGTATAAAAAAACATACATTTTTCCCTTCAATGTAGAAAGGAATTGTTAAAACTATGGCTAAATGGGTAAACATACCAAAGTTTATTTTAAAAATTTAACTTTAATAAATATTGTATTATGAATAATGGAATATTTCGTCTTTGATTTTTTCGACAAGTTCTTTTTTTGGATACTCTTTCTTATTTTTGATGTCTCTATAACGAAGAGTAACGGTGTTTTCTTCGAGTGATTAGTAATCTACAGTAATACCAAAGGGAGTCCCTGTATGGAAACGATTGCAGTTAATTCCGCAAATCTATTCGCTTATTTTTTTCTCCCTAACTTCTCGCAATAATGGCTCATTACCATCGTGGCTTACAAGATTCGATTTTGTTTCACAGAATCAAAAATGCATAGTTTTTTTACGTTGAAATTGATCTTAACAACATCATCTAGTTTCGCTGCATCAATTCCGCGAACCTTTGCAACCAATTTGTCTTCTCCTACCTTAAGATGTAAGATCGTCTCATTTCCAAGTTGTTCAGCTACTATAAGGGGTAAAGAATGCCCATCATCCGCTAAGCGGATTGTTCCCGGTCTAATCCCTAGAACAACAGGTTTATCATCTAATGTCTTGATATTTTCTACTTCCCTAAGATCAATCGACAGGCTATCTGCTAAAAATATGCCCTTTTCTAAACGCCCTTTTAATAAGTTCATTGGCGGCGATCCAATAAACCCAGCCACAAACATATTTTCTGGATTCCTATATATATCCATTGGTTTTCCAACCTGTTGTATAATACCATTATTGAGGATAACGATCCGGTCGCCCATCGTCATTGCTTCCACCTGATCGTGGGTTACATAAATCATGGTTGTTCGCAACTGTTTGTGCAATTTAATTATTTCTGCCCGCATGACAACTCGTAACTTGGCATCCAGATTCGATAAGGGCTCATCTAATAAAAACACGTGTGGTTCGCGGACAATAGCCCGACCCAAAGCAACGCGTTGGCTCTGCCCCCCAGAAAGCTCTTTTGGTTTTCGATAGATTAAATCCTCAATTTTTAATATTTGAGTAGCCTTCTCCACACGATCCTTAATTTTTTCTTTCGGCGTTTTTCGAAGCTTCAAACCAAATGCCAAATTGTCAAACACATTCATATGTGGGTAAAGAGCATAATTCTGGAAGACCATTGCAATGTTTCGGTCTTTGGGTGTAACATGGGTCACACAATCATCTCCAATGTAAATTTCACCTTCGGTGGGAGTTTCCAAGCCGGCAATCATTCGCAGCAATGTTGATTTTCCGCATCCCGAAGGACCGACAAATACTAAAAACTCCCCATCACGAATTTCCAAATTGAAACTGGGTATAACGACAGTATCTTTGCCAAATACCTTTCTGATATCTTCTAGTTTTACATTAGCCATTTTTCAGTCCCTGTTATTGAAATTAAAAAGATCTCCGCGTTTGAATTGCACGCAAACATTCAATCGTTGATTCTGCTCCGGAATTTCTATTCACTGATAAAGTTCCATTTATTCCATCAAAACAACGACCGGACGCAGGATTGTACATGGGTGTTTGTGCAATGTTATCTCCTTTAAACCACATAAATACTTCTTCGGAAAGTTGTGCGTATGCAACATTGTTTTCTAGCATCGATAATGATTTTAAGCCTCGATAAATTGAATTTATTCCGTAGGCAATTTGTGGGAGGGAGTCCATTTCAGAATGACTGGAGGAACTTACAGTTAATTCCCACGGGAAATTATTTTCAAGTAAAAATGGGACAAAGGAATCTGCCCACATTTTCACACTTGACAGCAAAGCACTATCTGCTGTGATTTTATACGCTTCAATGAGTCCAAAAGCTTGATTGTTACCCCAATTATGCCAAATATTTTTCCAACAAAAATACATTCCATTTAAATCGTCTTCAGCTGCCTGATATTGATAACCAACTAATCCCTTGGAAATTTTATCAATGGTATCACAGTAATCAAAGTTTCCCGTATTATGCAATTTGGACAGGGCTATTAACAATTCGCTGTTTAAATCAGGAGCGTCTTTGATCAACCAAGCAGGTCCCAAACCAAATTGAGTCATTTTCTGATCAGGGTACATTTGAATGGCGGTTTGAATATGGCTGTCAGCCGCTTCAATCCTGGCTTTTATTGTGGATAACAATTCGGCATGTTCAGGATCATCAACAAAAATTTTGTAAGCCGCAGCCAATCCTCTCAATCCCCGAACAGCCCACCACCCAAAATCTGCAACACTGTTTTGATGGTTTGTATTAATGCTCCCATCATCGTACATAAAATTGTACCAAAGACCATCATTTCTGCTCATGTAAAGCAAAAATTGGGTCATCCCTTTTGCAATGGGAATCAAGTCCCGGTTATTGTAGGTTAATATTTCTGTCTCTAACACTTCCATGAAACGCCCAACGTCATCTACGCAAGTGATTCCCTCTCCGGGCGCTGGTGTGGGGTCATAGTCAGGAGCATCGGCATAAATCCAAATATAGGTAATAGTTGTTCCTTTAATCTTTATACTATCTACCAAAGACAAAGCATGAGATAAATTAATAGGTGATGTTATATCGGTTGAATTATCATCGTTTATGGAATTTCCACATCCTACCGAAATTAAAAGAAATAGACTAGGAATTACACGTTTCATTCAATTTACTAAATTGTCACTAGAAAAAACCAAATTCTGCAAATCAATATAGGCGACGCCCATGACTGTATCCGCTCCAGCATAAATACAGTAAATGCGATTATCCTTTAATATTGTGGCACAGGAAAAAATTACATTCGGGATAAATCCGTTAATTTCCCAATCCAATTCGGGTTCAATAATCGGCTCTGTCTGTCTGGCCAGTACCTTACTCGGATCCTCATAGTCCAGTAAAGCCGCACCTAACCGATAATGATTCTTTTCATCAACACCATGGAATATCAGGAACCATCCCTCATCAATTTTAACCGGTGGTCCTGCAATTCCGATCCTGGTTTGGCTCCATGAATCAGGTATGGGCGACATGACCTTTTTATGATCAACCCAATGTTCCAGATCATCAGAAAAACAAATCCAAATATCCGGATGCCGACGGTGAAACATGCAATACTTACCGTCAATTTTTTCCGGAAATAATGATGCGTTCTTGTTTGGCTCATCTAACACTACCCCGTGTCTTTCCCAATGAATTAAATCATTGGAAGAGGCCAAACATATTCTAAAATCATCCGGGAATCGATTTCCAAAACCTGTATATGTCATATAAAATTTATCGTCAATTTTAACAATTCGCGGATCTTCAGGACCTCGCAATTCTTGCGGTACATCATTTCTTAAAATGGGTTCAGTTTTTCGTTCCCAATGAAATAAATCATCGCTGGTGGCATAACCCAAAGAATTAATGTAAGGGCCGTATTTCTCGTTTCCGCCTAAATCTGTCGCTCGATAAATCATATGAAATTGATCATTATGATATACTGCTCCGGCATTAAAAACCGCTACTTTTTCCCAATTATGTTTTTCTATTGGCTTTAGTATAGGTTCATCAGCCATTCGAATTAATCTCATATCTTCTACTTTTTTTCCTTCTAATAATATTTCCATTAACTGTTATTCAATTATCCTTTAATACCGCTGGAAGCCATGCTTTCAATAAATTGCCGTTGAAATACTAAGTACAGAATTACCACCGGGATTGCAAGCAATGTTGCGGCTGCCAGTATAGTTCCCATTTGAGCATCTGCCTGGCCTCCAGTGGCAAACAAAGTCACTCTTTGAGGCATGGTCATCAATTCTTGTTTTCTAATAACAATTATCGGCCAAAGAACATCATTCCAGCTATTCATAAATGTTATGATTCCTACCGTAACTAATGCCGGCTTTGAATTAGGCCACACTAACTTGAATACAATGTATGTTTCACTGCAACCGTCCAGTCTGGCTGCTTCAATCAATTCTTTGGGAAAAGCTTTAAAATACTGGCGAAGCAGAAATATTCCAAAAACACTGATCATAGCAGGAAATATTAGTGCCATATACGTATTGACCCAGCCAAATTTCACCATTAAAACATACATGGGAATTAGGGTAACCTGGAAGGGGATCATCATAGTCAACAACATGATTGAGAATAGTAATTCCCTACCTCTAAACTTGAGTTGGGCCAAAGCGTATCCAACCATTGAGCTGAATATCAGGACCAACCCCGTTACGGAGCCCGAAACAAAGAGCGAATTAAGAAATGATCTTCCGATAGGAATTTTCATAAATACATTATAGTAACTTTTCAGACTGAATTCTGAAGGAATTAAGTTGGGATACTGAATTTCAACTTCAGGTTTTAGAGTTGCCGATATCATCCATAGAAAAGGATAAATAAATGTTATTGCAAAGATACCTAGAATAAAATAACTAAGATATTTGAGGAAATATTTATTCATATTTCACGCTCAATATATTTTCGTTGCAGCATAACGACTGAAAAAATAACAAATGCCATCATGAACCCCAAAGTTGCAGCATATCCCATTTTATAAAAACTAAATGCTTGTTGATAAATATATAAATTGGTCGATAACGTACTATTAAGAGGGCCGCCACCGGTCATTATGTAAGGTTCGATGAAAAGGGAAAAGCCTCCAATTGTTGATAGCACGATAACGGTTATCAATGTCGGATTAACCATAGGAATTGTAATATGAAAAAATTGTTGGATTTTACTGGCGCCATCAATATCAGCAGCTTCATATAAACTCCTGGGAATACTCTGTAATCCAGCTAATAAAATAACGATATAAAGCCCTAAATTTTTCCAGGTTGCCATAATAGCGATTGCGGGCATGGCTACCTTTGTGCTCGTCAACCATGGTATTTTCTCAAGACTCATCCCTAATAAAATATTGTTCAGTAAACCCGTTTCAGTTGAGTACAGTTGTTTCCATAATAAAGTAACGACAACACCTGAGATTACTACCGGGATAAAAAATGTACTTCGAAAAAAACTTTTCCAAATTAAATCCGGACTGTTTAGCAAGGCTGATATCAACAATGCCAAACAAATCTGTAACGGAATATGAATGATTAGAAAAATAAAGGTATTCAACAACGCCTTCCAAAATAACGGATCCTGAAACAAGGTAACGAAATTTTGTATTCCAATAAACTGCATTGAGCTCAGCATATTCCATCGCATAAACATCAGGATCAGAGAAAAAATGATCGGAAAGGCTGAAATAATAATAAAATAAATGATGTACGGTGAAGATAAAATCCATCCGAATTTTTCTTCTCTGGTTATCATTGATATTCCCTTGTTACCTGATTTTGAACCTGGGAATTAAGATCATTTAAACCCTGCTCCAGATCTTTTGCTCGATAAATTACAACGGCATCCCAGGCTTTTGAGATCATGTCAAAAATTTCCTGTAAATATAATGATTGATCCAAACCAACGACGTAGGGGATATGTTTGGCAAATATTTTTAACTGAGGGTTATTAATAAAAAATTCTGAATAAATAGGATCTGATAGTAAATGTTTACGTAAAGGTAATTGTTGGGTTATTTCCATAAATTTAAGATCAGCCTCTTTCGAAGTCATAAATTTTACAAATTCCCAGCATTCCAGTGGATAATCAGTATCCTTGAAAATAATAATATTTTTTGGATCTCCATATGTATAAGGGAGCATATCTTTTTCTACTGTCGGAATTCCAGTATAACCCCACTCAAAACCAGGTTGCGCAAACCTTTTATAATGTGCAATTGACCAAGGTCCTGTCATATGAAATACAAGTCTCTCTTGAAGAAAAATGTCTTCTTTAAACATACTAATAGGTAATAGTCCATTGGTATAATTTTCACGGAATAAATTGAATACTGTTTTTGCAGGTGATGCATTCAATAGTACCTGTTTATCTGGTGATATAAATGTTTTACCCTGAGAGGCTGAAACATAAAAAGGATAGAAATCGAATAATCTTTGATACCAGATGGGAGAAATATTTGGATCCATCATCCAAATCGGTTTGATAATATTTTTATTATAATCAATAATCTTTTGTCCAATTTTTTTCAGATCATCATACGTTTCAGGAGGAAAAGAATTTAATTTTTTTCCCAAAATATTTTTATTATATGCTAATAGTATTGGGTTTCCTTTCCACGGAAACTGGTAAAATTGGCTATCGGATGACATAAATTGTCTTTCAAGGTTTTCTGGAATTCTCGCGGCCAAATAATCCGGAAAATCAGGAAATTGATTGAAATTTATAATAACATTTGCCTCTCGATATTGTTCGATTACGCCCGGCCAAGTATTTGAATAGATATCGGGAGATGTTTTTCCAACAATTGCGGCCAATAACATTTCTTCACTGGACTGTCCCTCGGGAATGGGTTGTAATTTAATATGGCGATGGGTGGAATCTGAATTCCAAAGAGCTACAATGTATTTTGCAAATTCTAATTCGAATGTATTTGAGGCACACCAATACTCAATGTAATCTTTTTGACTATCTCTGCTACAGCTTAACATACTAAGCATAATGAGATAAAAAATGATAGTAGTTTTATTCTTCATTTAATTTTTTATATTGTTTTTAGTACAAAATGACAAAATCTTGCCAATGATTAAGTTAAGATTTTCTGTATAATATTTCACACAAGATTTTTTGATTAGGATTTAATCTCACAGCATCCCGCGCCAGACAACCTTAAATCGGGCTGCTTTTTGGCATAAAACTATTTTTTCTCTAGCGTAAAATTGCCATTTTTTGGATTTCATTCGGACTTATAAAATTAGGTTTAGAAATTATAATTATTTAAGGATCAAAACTAGTTGAACGGGTTATTTCGAAAGATTTTTACCTATCGAATCTAGTAATTGGAATTTAGATTATAGCGTTTCCCAGTAAAACCATGCGACTCAGAAATAGCGGTTTTTCAGTTCAACAGTAATATTTTTGACTCATTCAGCGGCACAGCTACCAGGACTAAAACCGATGAATATTCCCTCAAGAAAATAGTTATTAATGGAAATATGTTTATTATAATTATGATACAACCGTAATAAATATTCCATATTTAAAATAAGATAAGATCATATTCATATACTATATTCCGAAAATATCAGTTCATTATTCTAATAAATATGTTTTAAGTTATAATTAACATAAATATTCGTTTAAATCCAATTATTGACAATCTAATAATATAGATTTAAATTGATGCAATATTAATTAGTATCTCAACTAAGAGTTACTAGATGAGATACCTGTTATTAAATATTTGATAAGTAGTTCAATGAAACCCGAGGAGGTATCTCGTGAAAAGAAGAACACTATTAATTACTACTATGGTTAGCTTGCTTCTTGTTGGGCAAATTTTCGCTCAAGGGAGTGCGGTGAGTGGCACAGTCACTTCAGCTGATAACAATAATCCCCTGATTGGTGTAAATATCGTCGTAAAGAATACGACTATGGGAACGACAACCGATGCGGATGGTAACTATGCATTGGAAGGTATTTCTGGCGACGCTGTACTCGTTTTCTCTTATATCGGTTATACAACAGAAGAAGTTTCAGTTGCTGGACGATCAGAAATTAATGTTGCCCTATCATCCGAAGCGATTGCAGGTGAAGATGTTGTGGTAATCGGTTACGGTACGCAATCGCGTAGAAATGTGACCGGTTCTATTTCCTCATTGAAGGAAGGAGATTTCACACAAGGTGCAAATTCCGATCTGCAATCTATGCTTCAGGCTAGAGTACCAGGCATGGTTATCACCGCAAACAATGGTGATATCGGAAGCGAACCGCGGATCCGTATTCGTGGTGGCACATCTATAAATGCCAGCAATAATCCCATAATTGTAATTGATGGTGTACCCATAAATAATTCATCGGGACTTCCTAATACTTTTACTAGTGGTGGGGGTAGCGACATAAATGGAACCCGGGATAATCCGCTGGGTATGCTGAATCCTAGTGATATTGCCTCAATTGACGTTCTAAAAGACGCTGCGTCTTCTGCTATTTACGGAGCCCGCGGTGGAAACGGCGTTATACTGATTACCACCAAAGAAGGACGCCCAGGCGATGTTTCTTTGACTTACAGCGGCTCTACCAGTTCTTCTTCCATTATCAATAAGCTGGATTTGATGAACAGGTCTGAATATTTGAGTTATGCAGAAAGCATTGGCGCAAGTCCTGAAGATGGCGGCGCCGATACTGACTGGCAGGATGAAGTCTTAAGAACGGCCATTTCCAAAAGCCATAATGTTTCATTCAGCGCTGGTACACAGCAAACGCAATACAGAGCCTCAATCGGCTACTTGGATCAACAGGGTATTATTTTAAATTCTGGACTTCAACGTTTATCTGCCCGCTTGAACGTGAGGCACGCTATGCGTGATAATAAACTTAAATTGGGTTTGAAGATCAACCCCAGTTTCACTACGCGTCAAATGACACCCCAAAATCAACGGGCCGGTTATTTCGGTGGTGTATTCACCAACGTTTTAAAATTTAATCCGACATACCCAGTGTATAATGCCGATGGAACCTATTATGAATATCCAACCACGACAATCCGGAATCCCGTTGCCCTGCTTAACGAAGTTCAAGACGATGGCGAAAATTTACGCGTTATCACCAACGCAACTGCAGAATATGAGTTGATTTCGGGGTTATGGGCGAAGACAATTGTGGGTCTGGATTTGGAATCATACACCCGTAAAGTTTATGAACCCAATACTATTCCTTATGCGGCGGCAGTTGGCGGGCAGGCATATGTCCAAAACACTCAAAGACAAAATGTCCATTTTAACTCAACGCTGAATTACAAAACAACAATGGGTAATTCAAGTATTAATGCTTTGGCTGGGTATGAATTCCAGGAGTTTACCAACAGCGGGTTTGGAGCAACGAGCAAAAACCATGTCACCGATTTCTGGGGATACGATAACCTGGACGGTGGCGCCGATTGGACAACTCAGCCTTACTCGTTCAAAAACCAGAACCGATTAGTTTCTTTCTTCGGTCGTGTTGCTGCTAGTGTGGGTAATAAAATTAATGTCATGGCGACCCTACGCAGAGAAGGATCATCCCGCTTTGGTGAAGATAACAAATGGGGAATGTTTCCTTCTGCCTCTGTAGGTTTTCGCGTTACCGATGATATTAAAGTAAGGGCAAGTTTTGGTATTACCGGAAATGAGGGAATCGGGAATTATCGTTCGTTGCGTACACTTGGTTCCGGCGCCAATGCCGTTATTGGTGGTACGCTAATGTCTGGTGTTTCCGCAAACCAGTTAGCTAATCCTGACCTGAAATGGGAGACAACCAGTGATATAAATCTGGGCGTGGACTTTGCCTTGATGGGTATTACCGGTACAGTCGACGTGTATTCCAAAACAACCGAAGATATGTTGGTTGAGGTTAATGTACCTCAACCGGCGGTGGTTACCACCAAACTGGATAATGTGGGTAGTGTGGAAAACAAGGGTTTAGAAATTTCTCTAAATTCGGTCATTATGTCCACGAAAGATATGACCTGGTCCGCTGGCTTCAATTTTGCCACGAGCAAGAATGAAGTGGTCAGTCTGGGGAGCGATGTGGAAAAAATTATCACGGGTCCCATTGGCGGAGCCGGGTTAAGCGATGTATATACATCAATCATCAAGCCTGGAGAAGAGTTTGCATCATTCTATGGATATAAATTCCTGGGATATGATGCGGACGGGCAGGAAATATTATCAGATAAAAGGGAAATCCTAGGTTCTCCTTTTCCGGATTTCACTTTTGGTATAACGAATACGATTAATTACCAGAATATAGACTGTAGTTTCTATATATGGGCAGTGCAAGGGAATGAGATCTTGAACAACACCCGGCTGGAATACCAGCGGCCCTCTAATCCTGCCAATAACATTAATCTTTTTAACGAGACGGCAGGCGATGTGGCAGATGGCCTAGGTAAAGACGCAGCGGTGGGTTACACGGATCGTTTCATTGAAGACGGATCGTTTATCCGGTTGCAAAACGTAACACTCGGTTACACGTTTAATACCGCACAGTTTAAAAACTTACGCTTGTACGTGAGCGCCGATAACCTGATTACCTTAACTGATTATACAGGGTTTGATCCGGAAGTAAGTACCGTTACCGGATTGGCTGAGGGGGTTGACTATACTAACTATCCCATGGCCAAAACCATTTCTGTCGGTATAAACATTGGATTATGAAAGGAGTCATAAACATGTTGAAAAATAATAAAATAATTCGACTTTCAATCCCGTCTTTCTTCATCTTACTGATGTTTTGGAGTTGCACGGATCTGGAAGAATCACCCTTCGATTTGGTAACACCGGATAAATTCTATCAAACGGAAGCTGAATTAACTGCAGCAGTTATACCTGTTTATAATAGTCTCGGGCTGACGGAGTGGAGTGATTTTGCACACTTGCGGGATGTCTGTACGAATACAATAGTCGTACCCACGCGGGGTGGCGACTGGGACGACGGTGGAAAATGGCGGCAACTTCAGGAGCATACCTGGGTCGCTACCTCCGGCCCAGTCAGCGCTGGCTGGGGAGATCCCTATGGAGCTATAGCTAAGGCTAACCAGACTCTGGCTGCTCTTTCAGCGGCTGAACAAACCGATCTAGTTTTGACCTTCACGGCTGAAACTCGGGTGCTCAGGGCCTTATTTTATTGGTGGTTGATTGACCTTTACGGGGATGTTCCACTTGTAACCGATGCGGAAACAGATCCGGATAATCCGCCCGCTCAAACTTCCAGGGCAGAAGTGTTTGATTGGATAGAGAGCGAAATTCTTGCATCTCGAGACGACCTTGAGACATCACATGGTTCTTCAGGCCTTGGCCGGGTAACCACAGGCGCGGCTAACACATTGTTGGCTACCTTATATCTGAATGCCGAGGTCTATACGGGAACTGCAATGTGGAGCGATTGTATTACAGCATGTGACGCAGTCATTAATTCCGGTGAATATTCTCTAATGCCCACAGTTATGGACGTCTTTGCGTTTAAAAATGAGGGACCAGCCAACACGGAGTATATTCTCTTTGTTGCGAAGTTGCCTTTGGATGGAGTCCAAGCTTTCCGCCATATGGCAACCCTGCACTACAATCAGCACTCCGGGAGTCCCTGGAATGGATTTTCCGTTCTGACCGATTTCTATAATAGTTATGAAGACGAAGATGACCGGCTGGAGCAGATATTGGTTGGGCAGCAGTATGTGTTGTGGGGATCAACTGCGGGTGATTCGGCATTTGATCGAAATGGTAACCCGTTGGATTTCCAAGTGGACTTTCCTCTTTTTGATGCTTCTGAAATGGATGGACCGCGTATGCTCAAGTGGCCCATCGATCCGAATACCAGCGGCTGGTTTTCTGGCGCTGACTTTGCCATCTTCCGTTACTCACATGTCCTGCTTATGAAAGCGGAGGCAGAGTTTAATTTGAGTGGTGGTGGTCTTGCTTCGCTCAACCAGGTGCATGAACGCGCTGGTCTTCCTGCGCTCACAGCTATTTCTAACGATGCTATCCTTGAGGAGCGGAGCCATGAATTCCTTTGGGAAGGATTCCAGCGTCAGGATCAGATCAGACATGGAACATTTCTTAGTGCATATACACTTAAAGATTATGTTAGTGCTGACCATTTAGTACTCTTTCCAATTCCGCAAAGCCAGTTGGATGCAAATCCAAATCTGGTGCAGAATTCGGGTTATTAATTACAGGTATTCCTGACTTAGGAATTTTAATTTCTTGGTTAGTATGTGACCGACCTCTCGTAGTGAGTGAGGTTTAAGAAAAAAAGAGCGGCCCCGATTGTAAGGGACCGCTCTTTTTTTTAGATGTCATTCTGATTCGCCGCCAGGCGGAGAAGAATCTCAAGCGTCCTTTGATCATTGTATGCTTGAGATACTTCACCGGCTAACGCCGGATTCAGTATGACATGTATTTTGTTTTTTTAGGTACGCATTCAACTACCTTGAGAAGGTGGGAAAAAAGTACATGTGTAACTCACAAATATTTACATACCACCTTCTCAAGTGTGATTAATTTGCTTTATCTTATTGATATCAAATGTGGTGATAAAGAATGAAAAGTGTAAGATGTTCAGCGATTATCACGGTAATTGTCTTTCTTTTACAATTTGTATTAGCAGACAGCCTATCAATCCATGAATTAATTCAGAAATCAAATCTATATAACGATAGATTTCCTACGGAAAAGGTCTATCTGAAATCAAATAAATCCGTTTTTAAGCCTGGAGAAGATCTTTGGTTTAAAGCCTACGTTGTTGAATCCAGGCAAAATAGACTGTTATCTCTGAGTACCGATCTCACCGTCAAATTAATTGATGAAAACGGCGCTGATATATTTAATAATCGATTCAAGATCAATGAAGGAACAATCAATGGAGTTTTAAGAATACCCCGGTCGCTGGAAGAAGGTAACTATGTTTTGGTGGCCTATACAAACTGGATGCAGAACGGTTCTGCTGAGGAAGTCTTTAGTCAGGAGATTATGGTAGTAAATTCAGTTCTTCCATCATTTTTTCTACACGTGGAGTTAATTGATTCCTTATATCATCCGAAGGACGTTGTGCGAACACTGATCAAAATGCGATCACGGAAGGGGGCGCCTATAAAAAAGCGTAAACTTAAATATGTTGTCAGGATAGGTGATGAAACGTTTATAAAAGGAAAGAAAAAAACAAATAAAGAGGGCTTTGCGCAGATTGAGTATCCCTTACCGGATAATATAGCACAACATTTTATTACTTTAAACATCCAGGCCAAATACAAGAAAAAGATTGAAGCCAGAACTGTATTAATACCCACTCATAACCCGTTCGTTAAGTTGGAGTTTTTTCCCGAAGGTGGTAATCTGATCAGTGGAATAAGGACCAATATTGCTTTTGGAGCGCTTGATAGATATGGTAAACCCTTCAATTTTGAAGGGGAAGTGATCAACCAGCATAATGAGAAGATTGCTGAACTAAAAAGCTTCCATGATGGAATGGGAGTTTTCTCTATTACTCCCCAAATGGATAATTTCTACCGGGTTCGAATAATAAAGCCAATGGGATTCCGCCAGACTTTTGATCTTACGCCAATTGTCCAGGATGGTATTGCTCTATCAATAGTACACCAGGATCGTGATTTCATTACAATGAAGGCAGAGACAAATTTGTCGGAAGAACAAAAAACATACTGCGTGGCACAAGTTAGAGGACAAATCTATTGGGGGGCAAATATTTCCATCAAAGATTCGAAAGTATTAAAAATTCCGACTAAAGTATTTCCCTTAGGCATAGCCCAAATTACCATATTTGATAATACCGGGGCGACGAAAGCAGAGCGGCTTGTCTTTGTGAACCGCCATAAGAGAATAGACCTGGAAATCAACCCGGTGAACAAAGAGTATCGGCGGGAGAAACAAGTAGCCGTTACTATTAATCCACGGGATGAAAATGGTATTCCGATACAAATGGATATGTGCTTAACTGTTATTCCTGAAAATCGACTATATACAGAGGAAACGCCGAACATTCTGGCGACTCTCTTGCTCACCTCCGATTTGAATAGAAGTATCAACAACCCAAATTTCTATTTTGAAAACTCCCCGGCGGTAGAAAAAGCCTTGGATTACCTACTCATGACTCAGGAGCTGCAGAGTTTTACATGGGAAAAAATTGTTGAAATGGATGAAAATATGAGAATGGCCACCATCAGCAAGGGTGCTGTATCGGGGACCGTTTATCATGATGGAAAGCCGGTCAAGGAAGCCCGGGTGTGGCTCGTAAATATTGAAGGGCAAGCGTTTGAAACAAAAACCGATGAGTTAGGTAAATTTCAAGCCTTTTCTGATGGAACCACTATTCTGGATGTCATATTAATCAGGGCACAAACACCTGATGGAAATGATCAGGTTAGAATTGTGCACGAAAGTTTTGCTGAAAGAGTGAATAACCTATTTACTCTGAATGCGGAGCAAAAGTTGCAAAATGACATTAAGCTCGATCGGTATAAATATTCAGAAGATTGGGCTGATCCAGTGACTGTTGATGAGGCAATTATGATTGATAAGCATTTTTCAAATGTTGCAGACGCAGCATTCAAGAGTGAGAGAATACCTCCGTGGAAGAACCAAATCTCAACAATCGGGGTAATGGAAGCAATCAGAATGGTTAAGATATATAGAATAAGTGGAAACAGAATCTTTTTTCAGGGCTCATCATCCATCAGTCTCACAACCGGTGCGCTGATTGTTGTCGACGGTGTAAAAATGGGGCATGATTATCAATTATTAGAAAGTATCGATCCCAACGACGTGGAAGATATTCAAGTACATTTGTCTACCACTGGAGTCCAGGAGTTTGATTCATTCGCAGTGGATGGTGTTATTGAAATTACAACCAAAATGGGTACGGAAAGTGAAGCGATAAGTGCAGCCGAAAGAAGACAACCAACTTTGGAAAATCCATTCTGGATACCAATTATCCAGGCGGACGAAACCGGTGTATTAAATTTCAACTATTCCAATCCAGATGCAGAACTGACATTAATGGGAATCATTGAAGGAATTAGCACCGACGGAGAACTTGGGAGAACTGAATTCAAGTACATTATTCATTAAGTTAAAGAATCCGAGCGAGGAAAAAAACATTGAACTGATTAGCCAAAAGGGGAAATGTACGTTTAAACCTAATAAAACAAGGTTGCTCTATTCAAAAACGATTGAAGTTGGCTGCTTTTTTTAGTCGAATCTAATCCTTTCTGTTGGGTATATTTTTGCCTGTGATGAATATGTTGAAACCTATCTCCCGTTGGCCTGGAATATATCTTATACTGTTAGTCTCTTGCGGCAAACAACCTTCCACTATTCAAATCAATAAGATGTTTACTATGCTCCCAGCTGATTACACTCAGCTGGAATTTGAAAACAAGCTCATCGATGAAACAAAATTCAACGTTTTTAAATACCGTAATTATTACAATGGCGGCGGCGTAGCCATAGGCGACGTGAACAATGACGGTCTTCCGGATGTTTATTTGACTTCTAATCAACAATCCAACAAATTATTCATTAATGAAGGTAATTTTCGGTTTAAGGATGTAACAAAACACGCACGAGTAAGAGGAACTCATAAATGGTCTACCGGTGTAAGCATGGTGGATATTAATGGAGATAGACTGCTAGATATTTATGTGTGCAATTCCGGTAATATCAAAGGAGATGACCGTGCGAATGAACTTTTTATCAATCAAGGAATCAACGAAAATGGTATTCCCACATTTAAAGAAGCTGCGGCAGACTATGAAATTGACAATCGTGGATTTTCCACGCACGCAACTTTTTTCGATTATGATCGGGATGGGGATTTAGATTTATACGTACTTAACAACGCGTTCCGACCATTGAGTACCTTTGATCTTTCAAATAATCTACGTGAAGAAAGGGATCCTTACGGAGGGGATTACCTTCTTCGAAATGATAATGGAAAATTTGTGGATGTGAGTAAAGAAGCTGGCATCTATGGGAGTGTAATCGGGTTTGGCCTAGGTCTGACAGTGAGCGATATCAACAACGACCGGTGGCCGGACATTTATGTGGCGAATGATTTCTTTGAGCGCGACTATCTCTACATCAACAATCACGATGGCACCTTTACAGAAAACCTGGAGAATATGCTTCAGCACACTAGCCTTTCATCAATGGGTTCAGATATTGCCGATATCAATAACGATGGATTCATGGATATATTTACGACCGATATGTTACCGGAGGATGATTATAGACTAAAAACGACATTTAACTTCGAAACCTATGCATTTAACGAAAAAAAAGCAAACTGGGGATATTTTCATCAGAGACCGCAAAATGCTCTACAGTTAAGCAATGGGTATATGGGATCGACGGATCAAATGACATTCAGCGATATTGGACTATTTGCGGGGGTTGCGCAAACTGATTGGACTTGGGGTGTTGATATTGTGGATCTGGATAATGATGGATTTAAGGACTTGTTTATGTGTAACGGCATTTACCAGGATGTTACTAACCAAGATTATATAGACTATCTAGCGAGTGAAGATAATGTGCGCAAGCTCATCAGTGGAGAGCAAATCAATTTTCCGGAACTCATTGAAAAAATACCCTCAACGCCATTATCAAATTTCGTTTTTCAGAATGAGAAAAATCTAACATTCACTGACAAAACCAAGGAATGGGGACTGGATGACCTTAGCTTTTCCAACAGTCTTGCTTACGGTGACTTAGATGGAGATGGTGATACTGATCTGATTATCAATAATATAAACCAACCTGCGTTTGTATATCGTAATGAAGCGGATTCCCTAACAGATAATCACTTTCTTAAAGTAAAATTAATAGGAGATGGATTAAACAGTTTTGCCATCGGTGCAAGAATTAATCTTCATAGCGCCAACAAGCAGTTATTTGTTTTGGAACAGATGCCCATGAGAGCATTCCAATCATCACATGATTATATCCTCACTTTCGGGTTGGGAAAAATTACAAAGGTAGATTCAATAATCGTTCTTTGGCCGGATGGAGCCCAAAGTAAATTAGAAAATATTGCGGTGGACACTATGATTACGATTCGGCAACAAGAAAGTGTTCCCACTCCTCAAAAAAAGATAAAAGATATTGCACCGGTCTTTCGTGAAATAACGAATGAGTTCCAACTCCGATATGTACATAAGGAAAATAAATTCATAGACTTTCAACGTGAATCCCTTATTCCGCATAAATTGTCAACTGAAGGTCCAAAAATCGTTAAGGGGGATGTGAATGGCGATGGGTTGGAAGATCTCTATATTGGGGGTGCAAAGGGTTCTCCTGGAAAGTTGTTTATTCAAAAAGAGTCAGGTGCTTTTATAAGCACAAATGAAAAATTATTTGAACAAAATAGTATTTCTGAAGATGTCGGAGTATCTTTCTTCGATGTGGAAGGAGACGGAGATATAGATCTTTATGTTGTTTCCGGAGGAAATGAATATTCCAGGCAAGCACCTGCTCTTCTGGATCGTTTGTATATCAATAATGGACTGGGTGACTTTTCTCTTTCTAAAAATAAGCTGCCAAAGTTTTATGCCAGCGGTTCCTGCGTTAGACCGGGAGATTTCGATGGTGACGGCGATCTGGATTTATTTGTTGGGAGTCGAAGTATCCCTTGGAGGTATGGGTTAACCCCCACCAGCTATTTACTGCAAAATAACGGGCTGGGGAATTATTCAATTGTTACTGAACAATATGCTCCCGATTTAGCTAACATAGGATTAGTGACTGATGCAGAATGGATTGATTATGATAATGACTCGGATTTAGATTTAATTGTTGTTGGTGAATGGATGCCTGTTACTATCATGCAAAATAATGATTCCCAACTAATTAACGTTACAGACCAAAGCGGCTTAGGCAAAACAAACGGATGGTGGAACTGTATTCTGGTTGATGATATTAATGGCGATGGTCGTGTTGATCTAATTGCCGGTAATCTCGGTAAGAATTCGAAAATGCAAGCGTCAGTAACAGAACCGGCAACAATTTATATATCGGACTTCGATGGCAACGGTCTGTTGGAACAGATAGTATGCTATTATAAGCTTGGCAAAAACTACCCCATGCTCCTGAGACCCGATATGGTAAATCAGCTGCCCTACCTAAAGAAAAAGTTTCCGACACATAATGACTATGCCGGAAAGCAGATAACGGATATTTTTAGTCAAGAACAGCTGAAGAGAGCAGTGGTCCGTAAGGCTTATACTTTTGCTACAACTGTTTTCTACGGTAATAAGAATGGAACCTTCCAGCAGTCTCCGCTTCCTGCGGGGGCACAGTTTTCGCCAGTCTATGCAATCATAGCCAAAGATTTTGATGACGACGGTAATAAGGATCTGCTTCTGGCTGGAAACTTCTATGGTGCAAAACCTCAGCTGGGGCGGTACGATGCTAGCTATGGTACTCTATTAAAAAATACTGGGGACGAGAATTTCGTACCTTTATCTATTCAGAATAGTGGACTGTCCATCAGTGGCCAGGTTCGGGATATGGTTTCAATTACGTGGAAAAAGAGGCAAAAGGTATTAATAATTACAAAAAATGACGCCCTCACTCAAATATATGAAATCATACCGTGATAATTAGAAGTAACAACTTGAGTAAATGGAGCCAATATTTCTTAAGATAATTATTAATTAAAAAACCAATTGTGATTGAAGTTTCTTAGCCGGAAGCGTAAATTTTATTAAGAGAATTATAAATGTAAATATCTGAAACTAACAGTATCATAATAATAAAAAGGTCAAATTCATGAATAACCAATCAAATCTAATCGACAGAGCAAAAGAGTGGCAACATCGGTTGCTTTTATCCGTTTTGGCTTTTTTATTGTTCGAAACGTTAACAGGCCTTTCTATTTATTTGCTCCCTTTTAGTATTTCTAATCAAGTCATCGTGTTATTGCATACGGCAATTGGCCTTCTTTTCGTCCTACTTTTTACATGGTATCAAATCCGCCACTGGATGGTTTATCGTTCTATGAAAATGCATCATATTAAACTAACCGGTTATTTTTCCATGGCTGCGACGGTAGTATTAGCTGTTACCGGTCTGGTTTTGACCTTTCAAGCTGTATTTCAGACAAAAATTAGTCCTGGTTGGGATCTGGTTCACATCATTATAACGTTTGTTCTTATCGCTTCTTTACTCCCACACCTTATCGTTATCGTGGTACGGGATTTTAAAGAACGGGGAGGAGAAACCATACAACCGGTCCTGGCAGCACAAAAACAAAATGGTTTGTATACTCTTTTAATAGTTGGGTCACTCTTTGTCGTATCCGCTCTTTTAGTGTATGCATATGAACCGGTAAAACTGGTGAATGAATTCCCTGAAGACTATAGTTACCTTTTTGGAGAAGACCGTCCTTTTGCTCCCAGCTTGGCACAAACAGGTTCAGGTGGAGCTTATGATTCCCGTTCTTTAGGTGGGTCTCAAAGCTGTGGGACTTCAGGATGTCATGAGGAGATCGTGAGAGAATGGGAGGTCAGTGCTCACCGCTACTCGTCTATGGATCCGGCTTTTCAGCTCGTCCAGAAAGTGATGGCTGAACAAAATGGCCCTGAATCAACTCGTTACTGTGGTGGGTGTCACGACCCAATCTCGTTATTTTCAGGAACGAAGAATATATTTACAGAAGAATTAACCAATCTTATTGGATATCAAGAAGGTGTTTCCTGTATTGTCTGTCATAGAATAAAGGAAACCGATGTCAAGGGGAATGCCAGTTATGTGGTTGTTCAACCAAAGCGTTACATGTTTGAATTGCATGAAGGAAAAACAGCCCAAGTATTAAGGGATTTTTTAATTCGCGCATATCCAAAATATCATGTCGAAAGTCTGCAACACCGTTTATTTAAAAGTCCGGAATTTTGTGCTGCGTGCCATAAACAGTTCATTGATCAGGAGATTAATAAGGTGGGGTGGGTTCAACTCCAAAATCAATTTGATAACTGGCGCAAAAGCAGATGGAACCACCCGGATGATCCGACAAAAACAATTGAATGCCGTGAATGTCATATGCCGTTGACAGACTCGCGAGATCCTTCGAGTGGAGATCAGTTGGATTACAATCGAAATATCAACGATAAAAAGCACCGTAGCCACAGGTTTTTAGGAGCCAATCAATTCATACCGCGGCTTCTGGACCTCCCAGGCGCAAGTGAGCAGATTGCTCTGACAGAAAAATGGCTCCAGGGTAAAATAGAAATTCCTGAAATTGAAGACAAATGGAACCAAGGTCCGGCGGTTCCTTTGGAATTGGTTGTGCCGGAAAAGGTTGCGTTTGGTCAGGATGTAAAGATTGAGACGATTATTCTTAACAATAAAGTAGGGCATGATTTCCCTACCGGCCCTATGGATATTATTCAAGCTTGGGTGGAATTAATTGTGACAGATCAAAATGGAAACGAGGTTTTTTCTTCAGGGCTCGTTGATGACCGGAATTTTATACAACCGGGATCTTTCATATTTAAAGCGGAATCAGTTGACCAATATGGTAATCTTATTGACCGGCATAATCTGTGGGAAATGGTAGGAGTCCGTTATCGCCGGGTTCTATTTCCCGGTTTCTCCGATAAGGCCGAATTTTCCTTTTCCTGCTCTGGTAATGTTTCTTCCGAAGAAAAACAATCCGATACCAAAGATGAGTTTCAGTTTCAAGTCTCTGATGACCAAATCACAGAATTACATATTTCTGCAAAACTGCTTTACAGAAAAATTGATCAATTCTTACTTAACTTTCTTCTTGGTGAGGAATCTGGCGTGACAGCGCCGATTTCAGTTATTTCTGAAGACCAGAAAATAATAGAAGTCGTATCTATAGAAAAATTGTAAATACGTGCCAGTAAAATTCTCCCAGCGAAAACGTAGTATTTTTACGACCTCGATTAGTATTTTCATTGTTGTTGTACTGGTATCCGTTACAATTTGGTCACTCTCAAAGCCGGATTCACCTTACAGACCAGGTGAAAAAATTGAAGGACTAACGACTGACTTAGCCCGCGATATTCCGGACAATTATCCAAAGATCGTTTTTACGGATGCTACTCAAGATGCAGGGATTTCCTTTAGGCATTTCTCCGGTAAGCGATCAACTCAACTTCCCGAAGATATGGGGTCAGGCGCTGCTTGGGGAGATTACGATAATGATGGCTGGTTGGATCTGTTCATAGCCAACGAAGCAGGACCCCTCTCTCTTAGTAATGAGGATATTATTAATTCCCAAGCACACAGTGTACTTTATCATAATAACAGGGATGGGACTTTTGAGGAAGTCAGTATTCAAGCCGGGGTTGATTTCCGGGGTTGGGCGATGGCACCCGCGTGGGGCGACTATGATAACGATGGCTGGTTAGACCTTTTTATTTCTTCGTATGGAGAGAATGTGTTTTACCAGAACAACGGAAACGGCACATTCACTGATAGAACCAATGAAACAGGATTTGGCGGACTGCCAGGATTCTGGACTGGAGCCTCTTGGGGTGATTTTAACCGGGATGGTTTTCTCGATTTATATGTGAGCGGGTATGTACAATATTCATATCAGGAGAACCAGAAGTCAACCCTACAGTACAAAGCAGAAGTTCCTGTGAGTCTTAATCCTTCTTCCTTTAAACCGGAACGGAATCTTCTCTATCGAAATAATGGTGATGGAACGTTCACAGAGATTGCCGGGCCCGCTGGGGTTGAAGACTTAAAAGGGCGCAGTCTGTCAAATGTCTGGTGTGATTTTGACGATGATGGCTGGCCTGATTTATACGTTGCAAATGATGTTTCTGATAATGTTCTTTTTAGAAATTTAAGAGATGAAACGTTTGAAGAAATAAGCCATACAGCTTTAGTGGCGGACTACCGTGGAGCCATGGGAATCGCAGTGGGAGATTGGGACGGAGACGCAGACATGGATATGTTTATTACGCATTGGATTGCCCAGGAAAATGCGCTTTACAGTAACTTACGATCCCAATTTTCTTCTTTGGGAATATCTACTCCAAACACTACCAGATTTATGGATGAAGCAGATCGTTATGGATTGGGACAGATTGCTCTCGATTATATCGGGTGGGGTACTTCTTTCTTTGATTATAACAATGACGGTAGATTGGATTTATTCGTCGTGAATGGAAGCACATTTCAGCAAAAACAGAAACCATGGCTTTTGATTCCCATGCCGGACCAGCTTTTCTGGAATCGGGGAGCTAACGAGGGATTCTATGATGTTTCGGCTGTTAGCGGTGAAAGTCTAAAATCGGAATATGTGGGTAGAGGCGCCGCCTTTGGTGACTATGATAATGATGGCGATGTAGATATTTTCGTCGTAAATAATGACGGGCCGGGAGTTCTTTTAAGAAACGATGGAGGCAACCGGAATCGATGGCTGGGAGTGAGTTTGGAAGGGGTGCAAAGTAATCGACAGGCTATTGGAGCGAAACTACGTTTAGTTTCTAGTAACGGTATACAAATACGCCAAATAGGGGCGCAAAGCTCGTATCTTTCTCAAAATAGTTTGATTGAACATTTCGGTCTTGGAACTGGATCGAAAGTGGACACCCTTGAGGTTCTTTGGCCCAGTGGGAACAGACAGGTTTTACTTAATATAACAGCGAATCAAATAATTAGAATAACAGAGGGAGACAACTCCCTATAAGCGTGGACAGCTGGCGGGGATGCCAATTGCAAAAACATGCGTAGAACTATTATTATACTGCTGATCTCTTTCTTGACTTTATTTATTATAGTCTCACAGTTAAAAAAGCGTTCTACATCCGTAATATTTGAACATCAAAACAGCGGAAAAACTATCGTGGAGAAAGAAAAAATTCAACAATTTTGGCAACTTTACCGTCAAGCCACGCAGTATCGTCTATCGGGAAAAATGACAGCCGCCGCCGAAGCCTATGGCAAAGCGCTTAGATTCAATGAAAAGCATGAAGATGCTCTGTACTATTTGGGTAATGTATATCTAGAATTAGATGCATTTGAAAACGCAGAAAAATCTTGGCAAAGTTTGATTAGGATTAACCCTATCAGCTCCAGGGCACATTTCCAATTGGGAGACCTTTATATCAACTTCACAGAAGAAAAGTTATTCAACATCGAAGCAGCAGAAGCTGAATATCTTCGCGCTCACGAAATCAATAAGGAAGAAACCGCACCAACACTTCGTCTGGGTTATGTTTCTCTTATTCGAGGTGATTTGTCCGAAACCCAACGCTACTTTGATGCAGTAATAGGTTCAAATTACAAAAGTGTAGAAGCGCATTTTCTAAATGGCTATGTTGCGTGGAAAAGAGGAAATCCACAGATGGCTTTAACTCTATTGGAAAAAGCAGGAAAGTACTCGCATCCGGAATTACCGGTGGAGGGTGTTTTAGGCGAGGGAGATACGAAAGAAGGACGTTCATTTAAATTATCAGAATCATCACGACATAAAACTCTTTTTGAGGATTTTATTCGAGATTTATCAAATATGGATGAGATTATGACTTCAAAGCAAATGGACAATCGGTACGAAGAATTAGATGCCTTTCTCAAAGAAATCAGAGAAATGATTTAATTGTCTAGGATTCTTTTCTAACAGACATTTTTACTCTATTTTTAATAGTATAATTATACTCGAAGAATTAATACCTATAAATTGTATGAAAAAGAGGGTTTTGCAAAGCCCCCTGGTAATTACTTCAAAACAATGAAAAATAATTTTGGGTGTATCAAATATAATCCGCCATATACGGAATTCTTTATTGCAGTTTCTTAACTGACCTTGTAATTTTAAAGATGGTTAGAGGATGCTTATATCCTCATTAATTTGTGCATGAACTAAGCGTGGTTAAAAATATGATACATCAATCGAATTAAGTCGGTTGAACAAAAAAAATTGTAACATAAAAAGGAATGAAAAATGATACACGATGGAAGTATAACAATAAAACAACTCATTGATGAGTCACAGCCTTCAAATCATGAGCGTGAGGAGCTAATACAACTGGGAATATTTTCACCAGAAGGGCATGTCCAGCATTCACCAATACATCCCCATGAACGACCTCCAGTACCTAAAAAAATTGTCCACACACCAGATGTACTCAACGAAGCTTATGACTACTTTCCCAGGCCATCTTCATTCTCTCGGGCTCTATGTCTCAACTTAAATGGTTATAAATTATTGTTAATCTCTGGAACTGCAAGCGTAGATGAAAACGGTAATACTATCCATGTTGGAGATTTCCGGGCTCAGTGTTGGAGAACGTACCGAAATATTACCTCTCTTCTTGAATCTGAAAATATGACTTGGCATGACATCGTGCGAACTTCTTGTTATTTACGAGACATTGAAAGAGACTATAATGATTTCAATGAAGTGCGGACTGTCTTTTTCCACTGGTGGGGTTTAGACCCTTTGCCTGCAAGCACCGGCATACAAGCGCGTCTGTGCCGCGAAGATCTGCTTGTGGAGATCGAAGCAATAGCTTTGTGCCCTGCAGATTCAAGCAAAGATTAGTGAGACTCATTACTAATCATTACCATGAAGGATTGTAAGAATCCAGTGAGCTGCGAATAAACTAATGGATAAAAATAAAAACAACAACCATAGAAGTTCACACTCCCCCCTTGTCAGATTAGTGGATCGGGAGACAAAACCTGAAGGTACCATCGTAAATGTTAAAGGGATTCAAATTGGTGGATCAGAGTTGGTGGTTATTGCGGGACCGTGCGCAGTAGAAAATAGAGAGCAATTGCTGAAAACCGCACGGACTGTTCAAGCTAGTGGGGCCAGTATACTGCGAGGAGGTGCTTTTAAACCCAGAACCTCCCCATATAGCTATCAGGGGTTGAAAGAAGAAGGATTGGAATTGCTAGCCATGGTTGGGTTAGAAACAGGGCTTCCAATTGTTACTGAAGTCATGGACCCACGCCAGGTAGAATTAGTAAGCTGTTATGCGGATATGCTTCAAATTGGATCCCGAAACATGCAATGCTTTCCGCTTTTAGAAGAAGTGGGACGAAGTGATAAACCAATATTGTTGAAACGCGGCATGTCCGCCACCGTTGACGAATTTTTGTTTGCTGCTGAGTATATTCTTAATCAGGGCAACGAGCAAGTCGTCCTCTGTGAACGGGGTATACGAACGTTCGAAACGGCTACACGCAACACATTGGATTTAAACGCCGTTCCCCTGTTAAAAAAGACTAGCCATCTACCTGTTATTGTTGATCCAAGTCATGGAACCGGTCATCAATGGATGGTACCGTGGATGGCTAAAGCAGCGGTTGCTGTAGGTGCCGATGGTCTACTTATAGAAGCACATTATAATCCAAAGGTGGCATTAAGTGATGGACCGCAATCTCTGAATCCGGAAGATTTTGACCTAATGATGAAAGAAATTCAGAAAGTTGCCAAAGCCGTTGGGAGGGACATTTTAATTCCAACATTTTCCCACTAGAAAAATCTTTATCGTATTGGGAAATAGGTCTACAAATAAAAGATAAAAACATATGCTTACAACAAGAATCCTGCAAACAACATTTAAAATATAACAATTTTAATGAAGTGGTTCTTTTTCTCTCTTTTCCTCATAGTAAACACTGTATCTGTATTTGCCCGACCTCTGCCAGATTTGATTTTTGTACAAATCCCCACTCAAGCGGAACCGGATTCCCCGGTGGTAACATACTTGAATATGGACATGAACAAGTATGTAGACGGAGCCCGAATTGTAATTTACCGTCCTTTTTTAAATGAACTAGTGAATCTCACACCAGAATTCACTGCGGCTTGCGATCCGGATGTATCCTTTGACGGAGGAAATATCGCGTTTGCCGGGAAAAGAAAACCGGAGGATACCTGGCAAATATGGACCATGAAAAAAGACGGTTCCCAAAAAATCAAAATCACTCAGGAAGCAGGAGATTGTTTTGCCCCTGTGTATGCCGGAACCCGATTCTATCTTAACGATCCGCAGCCAACGCCACAGATTATATTTGTTGGAACGGGGCATGGTTGGAAAAATATAAATGAAGTGGATCCCGTGTTGGCATTGTACAGTACTGATTTGGACGGAAATACCACTCGACGCTTAACCTTTAACCTCCACAGTGACTTTTCACCGGATATTTTACCCAATGGACGGATTGTCTTCACCAGTATGCAGATTATTGGAGATAGATATAATCCAACTGAAAAATCAACCTTAATGGCCATCAACAATGATGGTACTGATTTAATGTCCTTTTATGAAGATCATGAGGCGCCGGTCTTTATGGACATGGTACATGTTTCCAGTTTCGATGAACGGATTTATTTTATTGAATCAAATCAAGCCACGTGGTTAGGTGGTGGTGATATTGCTTATGTATCTTATAGTCGTCCGTTGAGCACATATCATAAATTAAGTCGAACTCTAAACGATCTTTTCCACAGCCCTTGCATTCTTCCTAGTGGAGATTTGATAGCGTCATATCGAAATAATTCACAAAATACATTTTATGGACTTTACATTGTTAATCCTGAAACAGGAAAACGGCAAAAGGAAATTTTTAAGGAAATAGGCTGGCATTCCATCGATGTTCATATCCTTGCTTCACATCCCAAAGTAAAAGGCCGCTCAAATTGGTTGATTCCAGGAACTACTACTGGTGTATTCTATTGTCTGAACAGTTACAGGACAAATCTGTATTATGGAGAAAATATCGCCCCTGGAACTATTAAACATGTGCGGGTAATCGAAGGAATGCCGGTTGAACAGGAAACCTATTCAACTGAAGCTTTTGCTCCACAAAGAATTTTAGGTGTGGCTCCCGTTGAAATAGATGGTTCATTCCATATCCGGGTTCCGGCAGAAATCCCAATTACTTTTCAGATGTTAGATAAAAATGACATGGCTATTCGTACACAAAAAGCCTGGACTTGGGTGATGGGGAATGAAAATCGCGGGTGTATCGGATGTCATGAAGACCTGGAAATGGCACCTCCTAATAAGATAGTAAATGCCATTATGAAACCGCCAGTAGAACTTACGATTCCGCCAGAGCAACGCCGAACGGTTGATTTTCGCCATCAAATTGATCCCATGATCAAATCAAAATGCGCTATTGCCGATTGTCATATTTCCGGGCAAGCCCCACCAAATTTTGAAGTTATATCTAACTCGAGAATCAGCCCGGTATATCAGACGCTTACAGACTCCGTTCAAGGCAGGGAAGATTACCGGTACATAGTTCCCGGAGAGGCAAGGGAAAGTCCATTAATGTGGCATCTTTTAGGTGAAGAAACTGGATCTGGGTCGACTCCCACTGGTCAGAGTGTCAAACTGATTCCTCTGGAAAAACGGCTCAAACAAGAGGAACTCATTTTGTTTATTGAATGGATTGACTTGGGTGCGCAATGGGACATACAAACCGCAATTAATGTGGATACTCTTAATCACAATATAATGGGAAATAACTAATCCTGGAGTTTGAATGAACGACAACCATCGGAAATACTTAATTGGTTTACTTGGATTATTCAACCTGTTCCCCCAAACTCTGACACTGCATGCACAACAGGAATTGCCACAGTTGGTTGATATTACTAAACAGGCTGGTATTACCTTCATACATAGCATCGGCGATGACGATATGTCTAATATTGTCGAAGGCAACGTCGGTGGTTGTGCTTTTTTCGATTATGACAATGATAATGATATAGACATTTATCTAGTTAATGGCGCCTGGGTTAAGGAATTCAGTGATATCCGCTGGCGCACAAATAAGGGTAAGCTTTCAAACGCCTTATTTCGAAATAATAGTGATGGCACCTTCACGGATGTAACTGTCGTAACTGGGGTTGGCCACAAAGGTATGGGTATGGCCGTAGTAACAGCTGATTATGATAATGATGGGGATCAGGATATCTTTGTTAGCAACTGGGGACCAAACGTCTTTTTCCGCAATAATGGTGACGGAACGTTTACAGATGTTACCAAAAAGGTTGGATTGGAAAATGACTTGTTTGGGATCGGCAGTACGTTTCTGGACTATGATCAAGATGGTTACCTGGATCTGTATGTGGGGAATTATATTGAATATGATCCGGATTATCAATATTTTTATGCCGCGCAAAAATTCCCCGGACCCCTGTCCTATCATGGTCAACCGGATATTCTTTACCACAATAACGGGGATGGTACATTCACCGATTTAACCAAGCATGCAGGTGTATATAACCCGGAAATAAGAACAATGGGCGTCACCTCCTGTGATATTGATAACGACGGAGACTGGGATATTTTTGTGGCAAATGATGCCATGTTGAATTACCTCTACCGTAACAACGGCGACGGTACATTCACTAATATTGCATTACAAACGGCCACAGCCTTTGGACAAAACGGAGAAGCAACCGGTTCGATGAGCGGCGAATTCGGTGACATTGATAACGACGGCTTTGTCGATATAGTTGTACCGGATATGGTCTACAGCTGTATATATAAAAATACTGGTGCGGGCTATTTCGAAGAAATGAGTGCTCGCATGAAATTAGCTGAGGCCTGCGGGCAATACAGCAGCTGGTCTGGAAATTTCTTCGATTTTAATCACGATGGCTATTTGGATCTTTTCATTACCAACGGGCATGTACAGCGGCTGATCAAGCAGGAAGATTTATTGTTACTTAATGATGCGGGGAGAAAATTTGTTAACATCTCAAAAAATGTGGGTTTGGATTTCCAGGAGAAATTTGTTGGGCGCGGGTCAGCTCCCGGTGATTTCGACAACGATGGAGACCTGGATTTACTAATAATGAACCTGAATGACCGCCCGCGTCTGCTTCGTAACGATGGGGGCAATAGACAAAACTGGCTCATGATCCACCTGATTGGGACAGAAAGCAACCGGGATGCAATTGGTACCCGAGTTCGAATAACTACTGGAAATAAAACGCAAACCAGATGGCGGATGAGCAGTTCCGGCTACCTATCGCAAGGCGATTACCGGCTACATTTTGGGTTGGAGGATATTAAACAAATTGATAGAATTGAAATTCACTGGCCTACCGGCAAAATCCAAGTCCTTGAAAATATTAAACCAAACCAAATAATGACGATTCGGGAGCCAACTTCGTAAACGTAAAGAGGGCTTTGCATAGCCCTCGTAAAATAAAAAAAATGAAAAAGTATGTAACCTTATTATTTCTTATTATCCTTCTCGGCATGGTCGTGCTAGTTAAGTTGAAGTTTCCTCCAACTAATCACGGCTTGGGTCAGGATGCCAAAGATCGTGTGTATGTAGGTGAGAAAGCTTGCCGTTCATGTCATTACCGTCCCGGGAAAAGGGATCAGTTTAACCCTTGGAGGCTAGCCAAACATGCCAAAGCGTATGCTGCATTGTCCATGCCGGAATCAAAACAGATTGCAGAATTATCTGGTGTTGACGTAGAACCTTATGAGAGTCCCATCTGTTTAGGATGTCATACTACCGCTTACAATGTGGAAGCGTGGGAACGGGATGACGCTTTTAATTTTGAGGATGGTGTGCAATGTGAACTTTGCCATGGGCCCGGTAGCGAGTATTTGGATAACGACATTATGCGGGATAGAGAAAAGGCTGTAAAGGCCGGTCTAATCATACCGGAGGAGCGCGACTGTATGAGATGCCACAAAGAGAAAGGTTCGCATACAGCAGTTTTGGATGTCAAAAAATTTAATTATGAGGAAGCGCTTGAGGAAATCGCCCACCCCTTCCCCGAAGGAATATTTAAGTTACTTTATAAAGCACAACAAATTCTTGATGAATTGTTCCCCAAAAGTGAATCACCGGCAGAATTACTTCCTGGTCCAAAATATGTTGGTGCCCTTTTCTGCAGTAAATGTCACGGGTCAACATCAGATGATCGGCAGTATGATAAATGGCGTTTTTCCAATCATGCGCAGGCCTACGCTGTCCTCAACACCAAACGGGCGAATGAGATCGCCCGTGAGATCGGGGTGTTCAGTAATCCACAAAAGTCAGATAAATGCCTGAATTGCCATATCACCGGCAGTAGAGAACCAACCGGTCGATTCAACGACAGTTTCGATTTGGTTCAAGGGGTGCAGTGTGAAAGTTGCCACGGCCCCGCAAGCGAACACACAGTCGAAGCAAAAGATACAGCAGCCGCAAGAACTCGATTACGTAACGTAGATAAAGATGTCTGTGTCACCTGCCACACTGAAAGCATTCACGGCCATGAATTTGATTTTGAAACCATGTGGCCCAAAATCAATCATTCTAAATGGGAAGAAAACTATTCTGAGTTAGAGTATAAAACGCCATTCAATTTGGCTATCACCCAGAATGGTAAGCGTCTATTTGTCGCTTGTGAGGCCTCAAACAGTCTGATAGTTGTTAATGTCCAAACTGAAGAAATTCTTGCTGAGGTAGAAATCGGCACGCAGCCGCATTTTGTTTGCCTCTCCCCTAACGAAAAGCATGCCTATGTTAGTAACCGTGGTTCGGACAATGTTTCTGTGATCGATACAGAAACGTACCAAGTGCTTGCAACCATCACCGTGGGAGATGAACCCCACGAAATGGCAACCAATACAGAAGGGACTATACTATATGTTGCCAACGCCGGTACCTATGACGTCTCCGTGGTTGATTTAGAAAAAGGTAAAGAAGCCAAACGGTTGGCAGCCTCCCGTGGGACGTGGGGTGTTGCACTCTCCCCTGATGGTCAGTATATTTATGTAACTAACAACTTACCCCGATTCGGTAAATTTCGGACTCCCCCCATGTCGGAAGTGACGGTTATCGAAACAAATCGTTCTACTGTTAAACACCGCTACACAGTGCCGGCCGCCAATTTGATCCAAGGGATTGATTTTGCTCCAAGCGGTGAATTTGCGCTGGTGACTTTAATCCGAACAAAAAACCTGGTTCCGATGACACGGAATATCCAGGGCTGGATCATAACCAATGGTATCGGCATTCTGTGGCACGATGGCCGTGTGGATCAATTGTTGCTGGATGGGGTGAACGACTTTTTTGCCGATCCCACTGATGTGGTTTTTTCAAACGACGGTAACTACGCTTTTGTTAGCGGCGGTGGAGTGAATGAAGTTGCCGTGATTGATGTCAGAAAAATGGAACAAATCTTACGGAATGCTGACCCGGAGGAACGCGTTGAAATACTACCCAATCATCTGGGGATAAGTACAGAGTATGTCCTTAAACGGATTCCGGTGGGACAAAGTCCACGAGGTATGGTGGTTTCCCAAGACAACAGATATTTGTATGTGGCGGATGGATTAGATGACGCCATTTCTGTTATTGATATCAAAAATCAAAAGCGTGTTAATGTCATCGATCTTGGGGGTCCGAAAGAAATTGACCAAGCCCGCTATGGCGAGCACATTTTTCACAGTGCAGAGTTTACATTTGCCAGACAGTTTTCCTGTCACTCCTGCCACCCGGACGGCGGCGTTGACGGAATAACCTATGACATTGAACCAGATGGCCTCGGTATCAATCCCGTTGATAACAGGACCTTAAGAGGCATCAATGACACTGCCCCCTTCAAATGGACTGGGAAAAACCCCACACTAAAACGGCAGTGTGGACCCCGGCTGGCAGCATTTTTTACGCGAATTGATCCCTTCAAACCTGAACAATCAGAGGCATTAGAACGATATATTGTCACCATTCCTCGACCTCCAAACCGCTTTAGAACCGGCCAAGAATTCACACCTGCACAGCGGCGAGGTAAACAGATTTTTGAACGGGGATATGACAACTCCGGTAACAAAATACCGCCCGACAATCGATGTATTACTTGTCATATGCCCCCATATTATACAAATCGGGAATTATCAAATGTTGGAACAGCCTCACAGATAGATACCCACGAAACGTTTGATGTACCCCACCTGAACAATATTTACGCGACGTCACCTTATCTTCACGATGGTCGGGCTAATTCACTGGAAGAAATTTGGACCATCTATAATCCAAACGATACGCATGGGTTAACCAATGATCTAACTAAGGATCAATTGAACGATCTTATTGAATATCTGAAAACACTATAGAGAGGATCATAGGATATGTTGAAGCTATTGAGTTATTTTTTGATCTTTTTCGTTCTTAATTCTCAGGGCTTGAGTCAAGCTGATACCATGACCAACCAAAATGGAGATCCCTTTGTTTATACTGAATGGGAGTCCTTTACAACGGAATCAACTCACGGTCAATTGATCAATGACCACATCTTCTTTCTGGAAGCAGATGGGGATAGTTTATGGATTGGTACTGAGGGCGGGTTGATACTATATGAAAGGGGAACTTGGAAAAGTTGGACGGAAAAAGACGGTCTACCATGGAATGTAGTGATGGGGATAGCCAAGGATCCGAAAACAGGTGACTTATGGCTGGCGCTGTTTGGTGAAGGCATAGCCCGGTTCAGTGGCGGTTATTTTGAACATTTCACTCAGATGAACAGTGGATTGCTGAATGATGTAGCATATGGAATAGATATCCAAGGGGATAATGTTTGGGTTGCTACGACTGCCGGAATCAGTCGGTACAATCAGGTAACTGGTGAATGGAGCGTATTCAATGAGAAACATGCCCCTATGGAAGAGGTGTGGACTTACAATGTGGATGCATCAGAAGACAAAGTCTATTTTGCTGTCTGGGGCGGCGGTATCCTGGAGTGGGACGTAATGAGCCAGACTTGGAAGGATTATGTTGATCCCGACAGAGAGATGGAAATCGATCTTTATCGCGACGATGGACTGGTGCACATGATTACTACTTCTGCATCTTACGTCGACAAAGTACTTTGGGCTTCCACATATTTTGGATTAAGTCGCTATGACGGACGTAATTGGCGAGGGTACATGGATCACGATAGTGGTCTTCCCAGTAATTTTATTAATCTCTCGGTTGGCCGAAGCGGAACTTCTTCCTATAACTGCACTGATAAGGGGTTGGGTGTATTGGTTGATTTTGAAAGAGATACTTGGGTGACTTATAAACGGGATACGGAAGATACGAAAACATGGTCGGCTCATATCATAACAGGGAACCGGGAAATCAAGACTCTATCCACGAATCTGGACTTACCGAATGATTTTATTATTGCCGTGGAATTCATTGGAGATGATGTCTGGATTGGCACTGGCCACGGGCTGGCCCGAGGTATTGGCCGGGGGTATTTTCCAGGGTTAAGAGGCCAAGACAGGACGTCCGGCGTCTCCAAGGCTTCTGTCCCCAAAAATAGAAAATGAAAAAATTATGAAACCACAGAAGTATAAAAACTACAAAGTTGTATTGTATGAAAATGAAAACCAAACATTGGGAACACTATTAGCAATTTGGGTAATTGCGTCAACCTTTTTTGTGAGTGTGAATATAAACGCACAAACGGTCTTACCCGTTACTGCTGATGATTCTGATAATGTATTATATGGGAAAACTCCCTGGGAATATTTACCCTATAACCGCTTTGAGGATCCGTACACGCGATTTTTTCTGAACACCCTGGAATACCCCGGTTACGGGCGACATATTCCTGAGCCTGGACGAATTGACACCGTGAAAATAGGATTCATCGGACCAATTATTGGTTTTGTTTCGGGGTCGACAGGTGGTTCTCAAGAAATAGAATTAAAAGTGAACCAACGCGTGATTCGCTGGGATGGATACCAGGCATCCCACCTGGCGCCTATCGGGGTTAAGATGCGCCAAGGAGCCCAGCTTGCCATCGACCAGGCAAATGCAAATGGCGGCTATCGAGGAAATGTCCCCTTCAAATTACTTGTTCGAAATGATAACGGAAACTGGCGCTCCTCCGGCAGAGAAGTTATTACTCTTGCTTACAAAGACAGTGTTTGGGCCATTCTCGGCACTGTGGACGGAGCAAACAGTCACATCGCCATCAGGGTGTGCCTGAAAGCTGAAATTCCCATAATGAACACTGCGAACACGGATCCAACCTTTGTTGAAACAAGTATTCCATGGGCATTTCGATGTATCACTGACGATCGGCAGATGTGTTATTTACTGGCGGATTTCGCTTTTAAAAAATTGGAGCTAAAACGGGTCGCCGCCATACGCGCTGTGAATCGCTATGGCCGTATGAGCATTGATGAGTTTCGCGATGCTGCCACTAGGCTGGGAAATCCATTTTTGGCCGAATTGCAGTATCAAGAGGGTGATACCGATTTCAGCCACCAGTTAAAAAAGCTTCAAGCTTTGAATGTGGATGGAGTAATTACTTACGGTAATGCAAAAGAATCTGCACTACTACTAAAGCAAATGCGGGAAATGGGGATGAATCAGTGGTTCTTTGGCAGCGATCGCATGGTTACACAGGACTTCCTTGATATAGTCGGAAATAATTATGGCAATGTCGCTGCTGGTTATCCTTATGATCCCACTCGAAAAGATCCAAAATATCTACAATTTATTGAGGACTTTAGAGATCATTACGGGGAAGAACCGGAAACGTATGCAGCTCACGCATATGACGGCATGAATATACTCATTCAAGCCATCAAAAAAGCCGGGTTAAACAGAGCACTTATTCGGGATCAACTAGCAGCAATCACCAGTTATGAAGGCGTTACCGGTAGAAAAGAATTCGATGCGGTCTTCAGCAACAGAAGTCCCGCCGTTCTGGCCATCATAAAAAATGGTCAATTTGACTTTTATACCCAGGAAGAAATTTTCTCGGATAAATTTGATCCGGGCAACTGACCTCACCACTAATATGAAAATCTGTCAATCGGTCTGGATTATAAGGTTCTTTATCTTTAGTTCGATCCTAATATATAGTCAAACCCAAAGTGTTAAGAGTGTTGACCAATCAGGACCACCACCAAATGTTTTGGATACACCGGTTAGTTTTTCAGGATGGAAAGGAGCAACTGTGAATCCTGAAAAACTACAGGAAATTCGTTTGGGTTTTTTTGTGACGGAAGACTTGGCTGATCCAGTTGGGGTACCGATGTTTAATGCAGCAACATTAGCGCTGGAAGCAGCTAACCGTAGAGGCGGTTTCCAGGGAGTTCCCTTCCGGCTGATCAGGCGCTGGACGAGCGATCCCTGGGGTGCAGGTTCTAAAGAAGTAATCAAACTGGTCTACCAAGACAGTGTATGGGCATTAATTGGCTCTGTGGACGGCAAGGCTACTCATGTAGCGGAACAGGTAATAACCAAAGCCTGGGTACCACTGATCTCTCCTGTTTCCGCTGATCCTACGCTTACGTATATTCGTATTCCGTGGATATTTCGACTGCCACCCAATGATCAGGTACAGGCACAGGTAATTTTTGACCTGGGCATAGAAACCTTGTCGCTACAACGCGTTGGGTTGATTACTTCAACTGATCATGATGGGCGTATATTTGCAGAACAAATGGTACGGGCCATGACTAGAAAGAATATTCCTCCCGTTTTTCATTTTCAGGTACCTATTTCCAATGTTACTTTTAATCACATTGTCGATCGGGTAGCACAGTTCAATCCTACGGGAGTCATCATGCGTCTGCCATGGGCTAAAACTCTCGAAATGCTGTCTTGTTTTCAATACAACGCTGTTGATATTCCTATATTAATTCCATGGATTCCGGGTCTACTGGAAGAAGATCTCACAAAACAATACGAAGGAGATATTTTATATGTACAGCCATTTACGGAAGCGGGAAACCCGACTTATGCCGTTTTTGTCGAGGTCTACGAAGAGCGATATGGTTTACCTCCAACCCCATGTGCCGCTTATACATATGATGCTGTTAATTTATTGGTTCAGTCAATTCAGACCAGCGGTTTAAACCGGGCCCTTCTACGGAATTCTATTGAACTGAATGATGGCTTTAAGGGTGTTACAGGAATAATTTCTTGGGATAATGGTGGCGGTAACCAGGCGAAACCTGTTCTACAACGTCTATCCCGAAAAATAATATACTATCCCCGATAAATGAAATGTTCAGGAGCAATGAAAAGTTAGGAATGACTTCTGGTCTCTCTTATGCTTGTTAAAAAAGATCAGCATCAAATCATCTGGAAACATTAATTTCTTTATTGGAAATTTGATGTATATTTTGAACAAATTAAAAAGAAATGAAAATATTAATATGAAACTCAAATTAATTAAAAACGCACTGACTGCAGCAGGGATAACATTACTTTTGTTTCTCATTGGTTGTGAACAAAAAGTGGAGATTAGTCCGGAAACTGCAAAACAAATGATTAAACACAGGAATCTCGGGCTGGCCTATTTTGAGGAAGGTCAGTTTGGAAATGCTGCTGAAGAATTTCACAAGCTAGTTGAAATAGCGCCTAAAGAACCCCTGGGATATGCTAACCTTGGTTTGACCTATATGCGGATGATGGGAGAACTGGAACAAGCTGAAAAATGGCTGCAGGAAGCGCTAAAACTTGCCCCGGATCATCCTGATATCGGCTTTTTATTAGCAAAAGTATACGAATTGA
>VAOY01012836.1_pt1 | contig 131118 bp, 107 predicted proteins | sample 3393881 | NCBI WGS metagenome assembly VAOY01 (sample SAMN08290430, study PRJNA428436) | hydrothermal vent metagenome | isolation source: Deep-sea hydrothermal vent chimney | place: Indian Ocean: Southwest Indian Ridge
ATTGAACAACCGTCCAAGAAAAAGACTTGGGTTCAAAACACCTAATCAAGTATTTTTTGGAGAATCATACAATGTTGCACTTACTACTTGAATCCAAGTTAGTATAGCTGTATGGAACGGCAATATTACTTGTATCAAGACCAGCTAAAAACCAGGAGGTTTCATACATACCTAAAGGAGTAAATATATTCTCCTGGCAATAGTCTGCGAAAGGAGTATCAGCTATCGCCTCAACCAGATATCCGATAAGCGTAACCGCTACATTACTATATTCCCATTGTGCACCTGGTGCCCAGTTATTAAATGGCCCCAATGAATAATAACTCCCGCCGGACATAAAATAATTAACCAGAAAGCTATCTAAAGATACTGGAGAATCACTACCCCAGGAATAAATTGATGCAAGATTCACATAATAATAAAAATCATTATCTATGCTTGAAGTATGGGTGAGAAGTTGGTAGAAAGTGATGGAGTCATTTGGAAACGACGGATTGATTATTTGTAATTCTGGTGGTAGGTAATTATTAATGTTGTCATCAAGTCCGAATAATCCCTCCTCCCAAAGTTGCATGAGTGCTGTAGCAGTGAATGGTTTAGAAGATGAGGCGATTATAAATGTGGTAGAATCTGTCACCGGCTGGTTTTGTTCAATATTAGCATAGCCGTAAGCACCGGTCCAATAGACATCTCCTTCCCTGATTATACAAGCGGAGACACCTGGAATATGATATTGGTCCATGGTCGCAATAATAAATGAATCCAATGCGGCCGAATCAAGAATAGTTAAGGTTCTATCATACTCTTGTGGAAAGTCTCTAAAAGGAATATTATCTTGAAAATATTCATGCTGGGCGTTTACAATTTCTGATAGAAAGACCATAGCAACAATGATAACCATGAGCTTTTTCATTCTGCGTACCTCCTATATTGTAAAATGATTTTGGGGAAGAATCGTACTATAAATCAGCGTAAGCGTGAAACAAACTCCGTAAAAGCATCATCATCACACCGTAAATCAGAAATTCTATGGGTGGAATGTACTATCCCACATGGATAATTGCAGTATTTAAGACCTTATTATACGAATAGGTATTCTTTGTCCACCCTGTCAACCTCCTTTTTCAACCCGAGGTGTGTCAGCGTGGGATATAACATATATAACGACCACCTCCCCTTGGACTGGGGGGGGGGTACCCATGCTTTCCTCATTATTAATTAGCTAACCATATCAATATTATATATTCATATTATATTTGTATGATATAGTTTACCAGTTTCTCATACATCAAACATCTGTAACTGCTAATATCAATTAGTTTACAGGATTTTAAGTTCTTCTGGCATGATGTTTGATGTAGTATTTATATATGGTAACAAACAATAAAGGAAAAAAATCATGAAAACACTATCAATTAAACAACATAATAAAATAAACCGGTTAAATAACAATTTTATCGTATCCATGTTTATGATGGCTCTTGCTTTCAGCCCTTTCTGGATACTTACACTAATATAATTCAGACAACCAATTTTTAATTTTTTGTGTCAATTATACAAATAATAAACAAATGAGGAAATCATGAGAAAACACTCAAAATCGATATCCATAAAACAAGACTTGATTATGCTCTTGTTTTTTCTAATACTTGCTATCAGTCCATTTTTTCTGATATAATATATTACGCATTATATCCATTGTACAAAATTCTTTGAGATTACATAGGTATTCTCAACAAGGTATAACCCGTACCATCTTCCCTAATAATTTTCCCCAGTTAATATTGCCCCATAGTGTGTCAACGTAGGATATAACATATATAACGACCCCCTCCCCAAGGACTGGGGGGATACCCCATTTTGATGCGTGTCCATCTCAGTGTCCATCATTTTGGTGTCCATTATTTGGGTATATTTGACATTGTTTGAATCAGTTTGAATAAAACAAAAGCCCCTCAATGAAGAAGGGCTCTATGTCGGTCAGATTGGGTTTCTGACGAGTCGGGGTGAAAGGATTCGAACCTTCGACCCCCTGCTCCCAAAGCAGGTGCGCTAACCGGGCTGCGCTACACCCCGTGATAAGTTTCTGGTGAGTGGTAACTTGTGAGTAGTACACTAATCTTTTAATTACTGTCCACCTATTACCGCTAATCAGCTACCAGTAACTAGTTACCCATAACCAGTCACCAACTGAGGGTGAGCGATGGGACTTGAACCCACGGCCTCCTGGGCCACAACCAGGTGCTCTAACCTGCTGAGCTACGCCCACCATATGCTTTCATTTGCCTCAAATAAAGCTGGCAAAATTACTGGCGATTATTGACTCCTCCAAATGCTATTCGCACCACTTCGCCGTGCATTATTCATATGAACTTCCGTAAGTTTAACCATGCGACTTTTACCCCGCTATATCGCCAGAGAGCTTGTTTTACCCTTTGTGTATTCATTATTGATAATTGTGTTTATCCTTTTTATCAATTTTTTCTTACGTGCCATAGATCGTTTCCTGGGGAAAGGACTGGATATATTCACGATATTGGAATACCTTTTTCTCAACCTCGCGTGGATTGTTGCATTGGCAGTTCCCATGGCTATCCTCATTTCAACATTGATGGCTTTTGGCCGATTATCTGAAGATAATGAAATTAACGCCATGCGGTCTTCCGGAATCAGTTTTTTAACAATTCTTTATCCCGCGCTGTTATTCGGTGCAGGAGTGTGCGCACTATTGATTGTTTTTAACACTAGTATTCTGCCAGAAATGAATTTCCATGCCCGCCTATTGGCAGGAGATATACGAAAAATGCGTCCCGGGCTGGATATTGAGCCGGGACATTTTATCGATAATATTCCGGATTATTCCATGATCATTCGTGGGAAGAACGGTGATCTGATGGAAGATGTTCGCATTTTCAGCAAAGAAAGTAAAAAAGTACAAACCAGCATTTATTCTGAAACAGGTAAACTCTCAACAATCGATGATGCAATTATTCTAACTCTATTTAATGGAGAAATCCATGAGCTTGATCTGGAAAATTATAATAATTATCGTCGGATCAGTTTTGACAAACACGTGATTACTATTGCCGCAGATGATTTATTATTAAACCGCCGGGATACAGCCAATCGCTCTGATCGGGAAATGACCCTGGACGTTATGTATGATAAACGCAATAAATATGCAGAACGAAAGCAACGTGTGGAAGAAAGACTTCGCAACACTATTAAAAAAGTACTCGGGCAGGATCTACTACCTGAGAGTTTTATTCAAACGGAAAAATTGCTGAATATTTATAAAGAACACATAAAACAAGACACATCTCTGACCGCTGCACAACTTAAATTAAAAGAAAGGCGCGTACGCAGCCTCGAGCGACAAGCAAAAAATGAATTTCGATTAATCGCAACTTACAAGCGAAATTGGAATAAGTATTCCGTAGAAATACATAAGAAATTCTCCCTACCTATGGCGTGTATTCTATTCGTTTTAGTGGGGGCACCTTTAGGTACACTTGCCAAAAAGGGTGGATTCACAATGGCAATCTTGTTGGGCTTCGGATTTTTCCTTATTTACTATGTATTTCTTATGGGTGGTGAAGCAATGGCGGATCGTAATATAGTTTCGCCTTTAATTGGCATGTGGACACCCAATGCCGTTCTTCTGATATTTGGATGGTACCTGACACTGCACGCTGTCCGTGAAAGGGCTCCATTTACGATTAAATTCCCATGGCAAAAGAAAGATAATGAGAATGATACCGAATGATATAATCACTGCAAAAAACAGCGGAAAATCGATTAATGCGGATGATCTTCATGCATTCATCAGCGGGTATGTAAGCGGCAGTATTGATGATTCCACAATGACAGGATTGCTGAAAGCCATTTTTGATTATGGAATGACATATGAAGAAATTTACACGATGGTAGATATCATGATTTATTCCGGAAAACAGATGAATTTTGAACATATTGATGGATATGTATGTGATAAACATAGTATCGGCGGTGTGGGTGATAAAACATCATTGATCATTGCTCCTTTGTTAGCCAGTGCCGGATTATACCTCCCCATGATAGCCGGACGCAGTCTGGGGCACACCGGTGGGACACTAGACAAACTGGAAACCATTCCTGGTTTTAATGCAGATATTCCTATAATCGAATTTCAAAAACTAGTAGAAACAAATGGGTATGGAATCATGGCCCAGACGAGGGAAATTTGCCCAGCCGATGGAAAGATTTATGCCCTTCGGGATGTAACCGGGACAGTTGCATCTGTTCCGCTGATTGTCGGTTCTATCATGAGTAAGAAAATAGCCGAAGGAATCAAAGGTTTGGTTTTGGATATCAAAGTGGGCAGCGGCGCATTTTTACCAACATTGGAAAAAGCCACAGAACTAGCAGAAATACTAAAAAATGTTGGGGAATATTTTGGTGTAAAAACGGATTTGGTTTATTCAAACATGGATCAGCCTTTAGGGAAATTTGCGGGTATGTGGTGTGAAGTGCAGGAAAGCATTGACTGTCTCCAAGGCAAAGGTCCTGATGACACTATGGCGGTATCCCTAAAACTTGCATCAAAGCTTATGATCCAATCCGGGAAAGCCCAAGATGAACATGATTCGAATACAATCTTGAATGAATTAATCAATAATGGTTCAGCCTTTGAAAATTTTGATAAAATGATTATTACCCAGAGTGGTAATTTGTCGAACGCTGATAATGAACCAACTTATACAATAGATATATATGCCGAAAAAGATGGAATTATCCAATCAATGGATACAACTCAAATCGGCTGGGGGCTCGTGGATATGGGTTGCGGACGAAAAAATAAGAACGATATTTTAGACTCGACCGCCGGATTGGAGTGTCATCGAAAAATAGGTGATGAAATTCAAGCAGGCGAAAAAATCTTTACTTGTTTTTGTAATAATGAAGATAAACTTAAATCAGGTGTAGAAAAAATTGCCAATTCAATCAGTATTGGCACTGATTTGGTTGAGCTGCCATTATTTTATAATTAAAGTTTCCGGCAAAAGATTGGTTGTTTGTCAGTTCTAAAAAAGGGGTTAAAACACCTTAATTTTATTGTTTTTCGTTACGTCTCCGTCATAAATAACGGGGTAATTGATTTTCTCGATCATACTAATATCTTGATACTTGCCCCGTCCTTTAGGTCGGGGTTTAGAAATTGTAAAATAATGGGATTTATCCCAATCTGTCTGAAGGTGTAGCAGCAAAGTTCTTAAACTAATTTCTGTGAACAGAACACAATTTTATCGGTTCTGTTCCAGATATAAACACTTCCGTTTCCACTGGGCATAAATCCGTTGGTTTATTTTTCGTGACTTGGCAAATATTCATTTCAATAATATGTTCAGGTCTCTCAAACTCTTTCCGGCTATAACCAAGAGTATCATGGCTGGCACGCATAAACCGTGCCCAGGCTGGGAGAGCTGCCCGGCTGCCGTCTGAACCTTTTCCTAGGCTTACCTGTGGATCATCCACACCAAACCAAGCCCCTGCAGCAATACGGGAGGAAAATCCCACAAACCAGGCATCGGTCCAGCCTTGGGTCGTTCCAGTTTTACCGGCCGCTGGATGGTAAAAAAGATACTTCCATCGAGCAGACCCACCCGTACCTCGATCCAATACTGTTTGCAATAAATTAGTCATCATATATGATGTTTCCGCACTTAAAACTTCTTCCTGATTGGGTTTATACTCCCGGAGAACATTTCCATATTTATCTTCGACACGAGTAATCCCGTATGGCATTGAATGCACACCTTTATTCGCAAACGTGGCATATGCACCCACCATTTCCAATAGATGCACTTCAGATGTGCCAAGAGCAATGGCGTCCACAGCGCGGATATCAGTTGTAATACCCATTCTGCGGGCTGTCTGCTTAACGGCTTCAGCTGGAACTACTTCTTGCACCATGCGCACGGATATCAAATTTAGAGAACGCCTCAATCCTTCCCTTATGGTGGTTAATCCTCCGGTACTTCCATCATAATTCTGGGGCATCCATTTAACCCACTCACCATCCGCATTTCTTACATTAAGGACCACCGGCTGATTTAATAATTGTTTCGTAACCGGTACACCGTTGTCCACAGCGGTTGTATAAACGAATGGTTTGAACACAGATCCCGGTTGACGTAACGATTGCGTCGCACGATTGAATTGATCAGGATAATCTTGCCGACCTCCTATCATCGCCACAATTGCTCCCGTTCGTATATCCAAAGCGACAAACGAACTTTGGACTAATAATTTATCCCGAAGATCTTCATATAATTCCATCCCCCCGGCCATCATAAGTTTAACTGAATCTTCAGGATAGATACCTAAATAGGCCAGTTTGGAAAACTCTTCTTCATCCCCAAATATGCGTTGATTCAATCTTTCTTGATTTTCTTGAACTGATTGAAATACCGCATCTTCTGCAATTTTCTGTAACCTGGAATCCAATGTGGTATAAATTTTTAACCCATCTCGATAAATATTCACACCCAGATCATCATCTTCCCGCTCCATGAAGCGGCGGACATACTCTGTAAAATGAGGAGCAATTCCCCGAGTCTGCTCCTGTTGGATATAATCTAATGAGCGTGCCCGGGCTTCTGCATATTCTTCCCGGGTGATGTAATTCTGGTCTCGCATTACTCGGAGAACGACATTTCGTTTGGTCAGCGCTCGTTCAGGATGTCTTACCGGCGAATACCGAGCCGGCGCCGGTAGTAGTCCCACAAGCAATGCACTTTCATCTACAGATAATTCATAAGCATGCTTGCCAAAAAATCGTTTCGATGCCGCCTGCACACCATAAGTTCCGTGGCCAAAGTGAACACTATTCAAATACATTTCCAGAATTTCTTCTTTGGTATACGTCCGTTCAATCTGGATGGCTGTAATAACTTCCTTAATCTTTCTATTAATGGTTTTCTTGAAACCAATGTTATCATACAGGTTTCGAGCTAACTGCTGTGTCAGTGAACTAAAACCGGAACGATAACTCATGGTGATCGTATTAATAATAATCGCTCTGAAAACATCCCGGAGAGAAATACCCCAGTGACTATAAAATCGTTGATCTTCTTTAGCCACTACGGCATTAAGCATATGCTGGGGAATCTGATCTAATTCCAAAAACACGCGTTTTTCATAATAGAGTTCGTTTAAAAGTTTTCCGTCAGCAGAATATATTCGTGTAACCAGATCAGGATCGTAATTTTCCAATTGTTCGATAGAAGGAAGATCAATGGAAAGGTAAAATATATAGCCCAGGACAATAACCATGCCCGTAAAGACAATATAAATAGAATGTTTTATGATACGCGCCCAGGATTTCATAGGGTGAATTTAGTGATGGATTAGAAAACGTAAATTGAGGAATTGAACGACGTCAAGAAAAAACTGTTCCAACCGGATCAGTTCTTTTTTCTCGGCTTTATCATTTTTTCCGGCTTTACCAGCCTATCAAAATCGTCTCCGCTCATATAGCCCAATTCAACGATGGTTTCCCGGAGGGTTTTGTTGTTCATATGGGCTTTTTTGGCTACTTCCGCTGCTTTATCGTAACCAATATGGGGATTCAACGCCGTCACTAACATGAGGGAATTATGCAGATTCTTATGAATCCGCTCCTCATTAGCCAGGATGCCGTCCACGCAGTTTTCTGCGAAGGATACAGACACTTCAGCCATCAACCGAATGGACTGGAGGATATTAAAAGCCAATACCGGACGGTATACATTTAATTCAAAATTCCCGGAAGCGCCGGCCATAGTAATGGTCACATCATTCCCGATCACTTGCGTGCAAACCATGGTCACGGCTTCCGCTTGAGTGGGATTGATCTTACCTGGCATAATGGAACTGCCCGGTTCATTGGTGGGCAGAATAATTTCTCCGATTCCAGAACGGGGGCCGCTCCCCAGCCATCGAATGTCATTCGCAATTTTATTCAGGGAAGCCGCGACTGTTTTTAGTGCTGCGGATAATTCAACAATGCTGTCATGAGCACCCAATGCTTCAAATTTATTAGGAGCTGTGACAAATGGGAGTCCTGTCAGTTTTGCAATTTCTAGCGCGGATGCATCTGAAAATCCTTCCACAGAATTAATCCCAGTTCCCACAGCCGTGCCTCCCATGGCTAGTTCATAGCAGTGGTTGAGGGCATTTTTTACCCGAATAATTCCATGTTCAACTTGAGACGCATAACCGGAAAATTCCTGACCCAAACTTAAAGGTGTGGCGTCCTGCAAATGGGTGCGCCCCAGCTTGACAATGTCTTTAAATTCTTCAGTTTTTTTAGCCAATGAATTTTGGAGTTTTTCCAGGGCAGGGATTAATTGGTGGGTGGTGGATTCTACTGCGGCAATATTGATTGTAGATGGAAAAGTATCGTTGGTGGACTGGGACATATTTACATGATCGTTGGGATGAATCGGATATTTACTCCCGAGTTTGCCACCCAACATCTCAATAGCCCGGTTAGAAATGACCTCATTCACATTCATATTTGTCTGAGTGCCGGATCCGGTCTGCCAAACCACTAGCGGAAAATGGTCATCCAGTTTTCCTTCAATAACTTCATCTGCTGCAGTTCTAATTATTTCAGCCAGCTTTGAATCAAGATTTCCAAAAGATTCGTTTACAGTTGCGGCAGCTTTTTTCAATATTCCATAGGCACGAATAAAATCCCTTGGGAAATGTTCATTACCTATTTTGAAATTTTGAAGTGAACGTTGAGTTTGAGCACCCCAATATTTATCGCTTGATACTTCTATCGGGCCTATACTATCTGTTTCAGTGCGAGTAGACATATTATTATACCTCCCAAGTATCGCCTGAATTTAAAAGTTCTTGAATGCTTCCGGTCCCACGTATTTTTACAGCTGTTTTCATCTGGCTAGTAACCAGTTCATCATACACCGGAGCATCAATATCATAAAACACGCCAATTGGATCCGGGAATTCGTTCTGATAAGTAAAGTTGGCCAGCATAGAAGCAATCACATAATCTTTTTCATTATGAACTAAAACATCATCAATGGAGTATTTACCATTTATTTCGATTATTTTTGGCATTTTTCCAACCATGCGAATGCCTTTTGTCTTTTTAGGACCAAATAGCATTGGCTGACCATTTTCCAGCCAAAGTACCTTATCCGCTTTGGTATCTTTATCTGTCATTGGAGCAAATGCACCATGATTAAAAATTAGGCAGTTTTGATAAATTTCTAAGAAAGCTGTTCCTTTATGTTTATAGGATCTTTCGATCATAGACTGTAAATGTTTTGTTTCACGATCGATAGTCCGTGCCACAAATGTTGCGTCTGAGCCCAGTGCAAGGGCTACAGGATTAAAAGGGCGATCCAAGGATCCTTGTGGCGTTGATTTTGTTATTTTTCCAACTTCAGACGTCGGTGAATATTGACCTTTGGTTAACCCATAAATTCTGTTATTAAATAACATAACATTAATATCCAAATTACGCCGCAACAAATGAATAGTATGGTTACCACCGATAGATAATCCATCTCCATCCCCTGTAACCACCCAAACAGACAGCTCCGGATTTGCAATCTTAACTCCGGAAGCAATGGCCGGAGCACGCCCATGAATTGTGTGAAAGCCGAAAGTATTCATATAATACGGAAACCGGCTGGAACAGCCTATACCGGAAATAAAAACAATTTTTTCTTTATCTATATTTAGGTCTGGAAAAACTTTTTGCGTTTGGGATAAAATTGCATAATCACCACAGCCTGGACACCAACGCACCGCTTGGTTAGAGACAAAATCCATTCGTGAATATTTTTTTGTTTTTGTATCAGCCATGATCAGCTTCCTAACATTTCATTCACTTTATCAATAATTCGCCCTTTGCCAATTGGTTTTCCCCTAACCAGGTTTAACCCTTTTGCATCGATTAAATAATCAGAGCGAATCACTTTAATCAATTGCCCTAAATTGATCTCAGGGATTAGTACATGCTTGAAACGAATTAAAATTTCTCCCAAATCTTTTGGCATTGGATTCACCCAGCGTAAATGGACATGACTGACAGATTTTCCTTCTGCTTGTAGTTCTTCAGCTGACGTGCGACAGGAGCCCTTAGTCCCCCCCCAGCTTAGTATTAATAAGTCACCACTGTTTTTACCGAAGATCTCTGTCGGTGGAATATCTTGAACAATGTTATCCACCTTTTGCTGCCGTATCAGAGTCATACGGTGGTGGTTTTCAGGATCATGACTTACATTACCCGTAATATCTTCTTTTTCTAAACCACCAATGCGGTGTTCCAACTCTTTGGTTCCCGGAATCGCCCAAGGACGGGCTAGCGTTTCTTTTTCTCTTTTATATGGAAAATATTGACCATCTACCAAATCGGATGTATCTGCAAATTTCACTTCAATGGGAGGTAAATCATCAACATTTGGAATAGCCCATGGTTCTGAACCGTTCGCTAAATATCCATCGGTTAAAAGAAGAACCGGTGTCATATATTTTAATGCAATCCGACATGCTTCATAAGCAGTATAAAAACAATCACCCGGCGTAGACGAAGTAATTACTGGTATAGGCGCTTCCCCATTGCGACCATAAAGTGCTTGGAATAAATCTGACTGTTCTGTTTTTGTCGGCAAGCCAGTGCTAGGTCCGCCTCGCTGGACATTCACAATCACCATGGGCAGTTCAGCGATCACAGCCAAACCCAATGCCTCTCCTTTTAAAGCAATACCCGGGCCTGACGAAGCAGTGACTGCAAGATTTCCGGCGAAAGCAGCTCCAATAATTGATGTCATACCTGCGATTTCATCTTCAGCCTGAAATGTTTTTATATTATGATGTTTTAATGCAGAAAGTGTATGCAGTATATCACTGGCCGGAGTAATTGGATATCCACCAAAAAACAACGGAAGTTTTGATTTTTCAGCTGCAGCAATTAAACCCAGTGACAATGCATAATTACCAACAATATTCCTGTATTTTCCAGGAGGTAGATCTGCTTTGGATACTTGATACCTTGTAGTAAAAATTTCGGTTGTTTCACCATAATTATATCCAGCATTCAAGGCGCGTATGTTTGCTTCAATTAATTCAGGTCGCTTTGCAAATTTCTTTCTTAACCAGGTTTTGGTTGTTTCCTTTTGTCTATCAAAAATCCAGAATAGAAGCCCCAATGCAAATAAATTTTTTGTTCGTTCTACAGTCTTGGATGGAAGACCCATATCTACGCATGCTTCTGAAACAATTTTGCTCATATCAATAGCATACAATCTAAAATAATCTTCCAATGACCCATCTTCTAACGGATTGGATTCAAATCCGGCATAGGTAAGATTCTTTTTTGTGAAACTGGCAGTGTTACAAATGAGCATGCCGCCATGCTCCAATTCGTCACGATGAACCTTTAATGCTGCTGGATTCATGGCTACCAATACATCCACTCTATCACCAGGTGTATGGATATCTTTGGAACTGAAATGAATTTGAAATGCACTAACACCAGCCAAAGAACCTGCAGGTGCTCGAATCTCAGCCGGGTAATCTGGTAATGTACTTAAATCATTTCCGACAATAGCGGTGGCTTCCGTAAAACGACCACCGGTCAGCTGCATCCCATCGCCTGAATCTCCTGCGAAACGAATGACTGCATCATCAATATTTTTAAGTGTCTTACTCATGGAAGGTATATATCTGAATATTAAGGGTTAGATATAAAAATGACCAGATATTTCTAGGTCTATTTGTAGGTTAATAGTATTGATTTCAATCGTATTTATTACCTGTGTGGCTTCAAATTTACCAATGTGTTTATACGTAAATCAATTGGATTAGTAGTAGATTATGATGTCGATGAGAAATTGCACTTTATCCCCTATCTGCGTAAACTTGACGTACTTCTATGAGTCCTAAGCATAATCCGAGTCAACTATCTATCTTCCCGGAACTGTCCGGGGACGTATCTTCACCATCTATTGCGACCATCCCTGAATTCGATAATGCGCTAGGTAATTTAATTAAAATGAGCGATCTGGGGGCATTCATCCAAATTAACATTCATGGTATCGACAAATCGTATTCTTTGAATTTAAACGAATTACACATCCCATCTGAATTTCTACAAAAAGAGACTACACCCGTTACTGTTCACTTATTTTCCCACGAAATAAAAAATGAATTAAAAAAATTAACTTACGAAGTGAAATCATTTTTTAACCGTGGGAATTCGTTTAATACTTCCTTTGGTTATTTTTTGTTTCGAAGTCATTTTCCTCAATGGAAAACCTATTTAAAAAAATGTCAACAAACGATTGATGATTACATTTCAAATACATTTAGCAAAGGAGCTTATGGACATTACTTTCTAGATCATTTTCAAAAAGGGTATGACTTAATAAAAGAAACAGCAGACGTAAGAGCTCCATGGGTTTTTAGAGAAAAAATACTATTAAAAGATATACAGGATCTACGGCATACACTTTTAGAAGGTGGCTCTACACTATCGACTTTAAAGCCTACTGATTTAGATTTTCCATTTCAATTAATGGTGTTGAAAACAATGCACATTCCTATGGTTCTCCATCAATATCAAGCCCAAGTTCATATCCATTCTGTATTTAAAACCATCCACTTAGATTATCTTATAGATATAGAAATCAATACGATTGAAGATGTAAGAAAATTGACCAAAAAACTAAAATGAAAACGAAAGAACAAATTCGACTATCTACATTATCCCACGGATCAGGTTGAGCGTGTAAAATCGGTCCTAAAGACCTAGCCCAGGTTCTGGGTAAACTCAATTTGATGAAAGATGACCGTGTCCTTGTTGGCTTTGATGGCGCCGACGACGCGGCAGTGGTACGTCTAGATAGTGGTAAATACATTCTCCAAACAGTAGATTTCTTCACTCCAATTGTGGACGACCCATACCAATTTGGACAAATCGCGGCGGCCAATTCTCTATCTGATATTTATGCAATGGGTGGAACACCTTTATTCGCATTGAATATTGTTGGTTTTCCGATAAATGAACTATCAAATTCAATTTTAACTGATATTTTACAAGGTGGCGCTGATAAAGCTGCCGAGGCCGGAATTACCATTGTGGGCGGTCATTCCATTGATGACAAAGAACCAAAATACGGTTTGGTCGTCACCGGGGAAGTGGAAAAACACGATCTTGTTCGAAATAATGGGGCACTCCCAGGCGATGCTTTGATTCTGACTAAACCACTGGGAACAGGCATTATTGCCACAGCCATCAAAAAAGGCATAGCTGAAACAAATCAAATTCATGCGGCAGTGTTATCAATGTCCACACTGAACAAAGAAGCTGCGGATGCGATGAATGGATTGAATGTTCATGCTGCAACCGATATTACCGGTTTTGGACTTTTAGGACATCTGCTGGAAATGTGCAAGGCCAGCAATGTTTCCGCTGAAATAGATTTCGAAAAACTTGAATTCTTACCGGGCGTGAAAAAACTGGCATCAAAAGACATAATACCGGGAGGTTCAAAAAGGAATCTTGAATTTGTAAAAGAAGAAGTACACTTTCAAGATTCACGATCTGAAACAGATCAATTGTTAGCCACGGATGCTCAGACGTCCGGTGGTCTATTAATATCTCTACCAGATCAGGACGCTAATAAATTTCTTGAAATTTTTAATAGTACTGCACCATTTCCTGCAGTCAAGATTGGAAGGATTACAAGAAAAACCGATACGTTTATTACGATCTGATATTTTTATCTCAAAAGATTTATCTTGCAAGATAAAATAGTTCCAATTCGGAAATTCTTTTTATTTAAACTTGAAAATAGTACTTATAATATCATAGAATTACCGTATAGGATATTTTGATCTTATTACCTTTAGACCGATTCAATAATGAAATATGACAGTTTCGCGATACACTGTTACACGACAAAAGCTGAAATTTTAGGATGAATTATCCTACTATCAATCTATTTCTTAACCGATCCTGGTTTACCAACCGAAGAAATTCTGAACCCAATCTTATGTCCGCTTATCTCCCATACGCCTTCAAAAACCAGGATAAATACGAATAGGGAGGTTTACGTTGAAAACGAACTGCTGGGATTACATGAAATGCGGACGCGAACTTGGAGGGATAAAAGTAGCTGAATGCGGTGTCTGTCCAGCGGTAACATATACTGCTTTTCATCGAATAAACGGCGGTTATAATGGCGGACGCTATTGTTGGGAAATAGTAGGAACCTTTCCAACAAGCAATCTTCGCTGCTCCCATGCAGCTCTGATCAAGGATTGCACATTATGTAATTTCTACAAACTTGTAGAGAAAGAATCTGGAAATCAATTTGTCGTATAATAATTTTAATAAAGGATCATTCTAATGAGCTACTGGCGAGTTCCACTGGATATTCAAGATGTAAAAATTCCGAAAGGTGAAATTCATATCATTATTGAACGGTGCAAGGGATGCAAATTTTGCGTAGAATACTGTCCAAGGGATGTTCTGGAAATGTCCACTGATTTTAACCCGAAGGGGTATCATTATCCTAATGTGCTGAAAGAGGGTGCCTGTGTAAACTGCAATCTCTGTGAAATGATTTGCCCGGAATTTGCAATTTACTGTTTAGAAGGTGAGGAACAATCGCCCGAACCGGATGAAGTGCTAGGAAAAGGAGGAAACCATGAAAGCTGATCCTATTGGTGTCGCAACAGGAAGTCATTATATAGACGGGGATCATGCTTGCGCGGAAGGTGCAATTGCCGGAGGCTGCAGATTCTTGGCCGGATATCCTATTACACCCTCTACTGAAGTGGCAGAACGTATGGCAGAACGATTTCCCAAAATAGGTGGCATGTTTATCCAGATGGAAGATGAATTAGCATCCATGGCTGCTGTCTCTGGCGCTGTCTGGGCAGGCGCAAAATCCATGACTGTCACCTCAGGGCCAGGTTTTTCACTGATGATGGAAAACCTTGGGCTGGCTGTTATGATGGAAGTCCCCTGTGTCATCGTTAATGTTCAGAGGGGCGGCCCCTCCACCGGACTACCCACACTTACAGCTCAAGCGGATATGATGCAGGCACGATGGGGATCACATGGCGATTATGAGATTATTGCATTATCCCCCAATTCTCCACAGGAATGTTTCGATTTAACCATTACAGCGTTCAATCTTTCGGAAGAATGGCGCGTACCTGTTTTATTCATGATGGATGAATGTGTGGGCCATATGACCGAAAAGGTAATCATCCCAGATGCAGATGAAATTGAAGTCACTCCGAGAAAATTTTATAAAGGGAAAAAAGATTTATATCGGCCTTACAAATTTAATGGATCAAATTCAGTAGCTCCCATGGTCAAAGCAGGAGATGGTTATTTTATTCACATTACCGGACTCACTCACGATGAACGGGGTTATCCGGCAATCAATGCAGAAGCTCAGGAAAAAAATGTGAGTCATCTGGTAAATAAAATTCTGAAAAATGAGAAAAAAATTCGGATCATCGAAGAGGATCAGGTGGATGGAGCAGATGTGGTTGTTGTCTCCTATGGAATCTCTTCCCGCGTCGCCATGAAAGCAGTGGAAGCAGCTAGGGAAAAAGGAATAAAGGTCGGAACATTAAGACTCGTAACTGTTTGGCCCTTCCCTGAAAGCCGAATTCGTGAATTGGCAAAATCCGTTAAAGCTTTTATTGTTCCGGAAATTAACATGGGGCAAATCTCGTTGGAAGTGGAGCGCTGTGCCCAGGGAAACGCGAAAACAATTCTTGTATCCCATGCCGGAGGCTGGGTTCATGATCCAACCGACATTCTAAATGCCATCGAGGAAAGTATCGTATGAGTGAAGTTATTACAGATTATACAGATAAACTGACTATCCCAAAGCCTGAAGAAAATCTTCGGCACCCCATGGAGACTTATATTCGATCAGAACGATTTCCTCACATTTGGTGTTCCTCCTGTGGGATTGGAACTATTCTCACTGCATATATTAGTGGTCTTCAAAAATCCGGATTGGACCCAGAAAAAGTAGCTGTTGTTTCAGGAATCGGCTGTTCAGGCCGTTCTGCCGGATATCTGAGGTTGGATAGTTTTCACAGCACCCATGGCCGTGCTCTTCCATTTGCTACAGGGCTTGCATTGGGGAATCCAGAGCTGAAAGTATCAGTCATCAGTGGGGATGGTGATATTGCTGCCATTGGAGGAAATCATTTCATTCATTCCGCCAGGCGGAATATGAACTTGACCATTATCTGTATCAATAATTTCAACTACGCTATGACCGGAGGTCAAGCCGGGCCTACTACCCCAATTGAAGCCAATGCATCTACGACACCTTACGGCTGTTATGAATATCCATTTAACTTACCATTTTTGGCTGAATCGAGTGGAGCAGTTTATGTGGCTAGATGGACATCTCTTCACATCAGGCGCATGACCAATGCCATTTCCGAAGCATTGCAAAAACCGGGTTTTTCCTTCATTGAGATTATTTCTCCCTGTCCGACACTCTATTCTCGGAGGAACAGGCTGGGAACCGGATTGGACTCACTGAAATTCTATCACGACAGTGCCGTCATACAGCACGGCGCTGATACTCGAGAAGTGGATATTGAATATCAGAAGAAAATCATTGTAGGGAAATTCGTGGACAAGGAAAAACCGACTTTCACTGAAGCTCGGGACAAATTTTTGAAAAAGAAACTGGGTGATCAATTTGTACCATACAGGGGACCAAATTATGGACATTAGATTTTCGGGATTCGGCGGTCAGGGTATCATTAAATCAGGGACTCTGATCGGGAAAGCTGCCTCACTTTACGATGATAAATTTGCAACCCTGACCCAGAGTTTCGGGCCTGAAGCCCGAGGTGGAGCTTGTGCTGCACAATTGATCATAGATGAGAAGCCTATTTTTTATCCCTATATTGTTCGTCCGGAAATTCTAGTGAGCTTGTCTCAGGAAGCATACGAAAAATTTCTGGATGACTTGATTCCCAATGGCATTCTTCTCACAGACACTGACCTTGTAAAACCACATAAAATTCGTAAGGATGTGAACATGTACAGCATCCCAGCCACACGCATTGCAGAGGAAATGGGGAACCGAATTTTTGCCAACATAGTTATGGTTGGATTTTTCACTGCTATAACGAACATTGTGAACTCTGAGGCTGTGAAAAAAGCTCTTCCAAGTTCAGTGCCTGAGCGTTTTATCAATATAAATATGGACGCTTTCAATAAAGGATATAAATACGGAATAGATATCCTTGAAAAAATGAAATCAGATTCAAAGAAAAAGAAAGAAAAAGCAGAAGCTTAATTCGATTTATATAAAGTGATATATTAAATCTGCACCAAATGAACAGTTCAAACACATCCACATTTACATTTCAAAATAAACCTGACCAATTGTATCAGTTGGGCATGGCTGAACCATCCCCGTGCACCCTGGCATGTCCTGCCGGTGTAAATGTAAAATCCTATGTTTCTCTTATTTCGTCAGGACGTTTTCAAGAAGCCTTGGATGTGGTGCGTGAACGTAATCCCCTCCCTGGAATCTGTGGTCGGATATGTACCCATCCTTGCGAAGCCTATTGTGCTCGAAGTGAAATCGACTCTTCTGTAGCTATCTGCTGGTTGAAGCGCTTCGTGGCAGACTATGAATTGAGACACCCTGGAACCAAGCCTAACAAAATAAAACAAATCCGGAAAGAAAACATCGCTATCATTGGATCCGGACCAGCGGGACTCACTGCAGCCAACGACTTAATCCGACTGGGATATGGAGTAACTATTTTCGAAGCACTGCAAAAGCCAGGCGGAATGCTCATTGCAGGAATCCCATCTTTTCGACTACCCAGGGACATTTTAAAAGTGGAAATTGATGCCATTCGAGCACTTGGTGTTAAGATCAAAACGAATAATAAAATAAAAGGGAAAGACGCCATTCAAAAACTATTGAATTATGGTTTTGATGCTGTATTTCTTGCCGTGGGCGCCCATAAGGGGAAAAAACTCCATATCCCCGGTGAAAATAAATATAAAGGAATTATTGACTGTTTGGATTTTCTGAACCAAGTAAATTTTGCTTCACCACCTGACCTAGGGGAAAAAGTTATTGTTATCGGTGGTGGAAATTCCGCTATTGATTCCGCCCGGACTGCCGTGAGACTGAAAGTTAAAAAAGTCCACATCATTTACAGGCGTTCCCGGGAGGAAATGCCTGCCAATACAGCGGAGATTGAAGAAGCGGAAAAAGAGGGAATTAAAATTCATTTTCTGGCCGCTCCAAAAAAAATTATTGGGGAAAATGGGAATGTCACCGGAATGGAATGTTTGAAAGTGAAACTGGGGAAATTGGATGCCAGCGGTAGAAGGCGTCCTGTACCTGTCGAAGGATCTGAATTTATAGTAGAAGCTGATACAATTATTTCCGCTATCAGTCAAGAACCGGATTTGGATTTCCTTGGAAAAGATCATGAATTAAATATAACCAAGTGGAATACTTTTGAAGTAAATGAGGATACTCTTGCTACTTCTATGACTGGTGTTTTTGCTGGCGGAGATGTTGTGCTTGGACCCAGCACAGTTATTGATGCCATTGCCCAAGGTCACGTTGCCACCCGGTCCATTCATCGTTATTTGAATCATAAACCACTGCAACGGGAAAAAAGAACCGGCTCCCCCCAAGAATGGGAATTCAAAGTAGATACTACCTTGCATGAAAAAACAAGAAGGGCCATTATGCCCATGATGAACATTCCTAAAAGAAAGAACAATTTCACTGAAGTTGAATCCGGATTCAACGAAGCAACCGCCATTGCGGAAGCCAGTCGTTGCCTACGATGTGGTCCCTGTAGTGAATGTTTCATTTGCGTTCCGGAATGTGGAAAAGAAGTGGCTTTGGTTTCCGGACCAAATGGACAGGAGGCTTCTGTTTTCCGCATACCACCTGTGTATAAAAACCTGGATCCAGCTCATTCCCCTTGGGGTGGATCTCTGGTAACCGGAAAGAAAACAGTGCCAGTTCAGTTGGATTCATTAATTCCTTATGTGAACGAATCTCTCTGCCGAGGGTGTGGAGATTGTGTAAATGTATGTGATTACGATGCGGTGCAACTGAACCCCAAAACGGATGAAATTTCAATAGCTACAATCAACGATGACATCTGCCGAGCTTGCGGAACCTGTGTGGCAGTCTGTTCTCCAAGCGCCATTATTCCAAGGTATTTTAATCAAGTATGGCTTGACCAAAAGCTCAATGCCATGGATCCGAATAAAAAGAATATTGTGGTTTTCACATGTCAGTGGAATGGCTCTCATATCGAAGGAGCTGCCTTCCCCGATTTCCAATCAAAAGATACAAACATAATTTTTGCCCATTTCATGTGTTCAGGCAGATTGGAGTCATCATTCGTTTTCCAAGCCCTCAACCAGGGAGCAGATGGCGTGTTGGTTACGGGTTGTAGTACCGGCGAATGCCATTATGATTTCGGCGTTCGTCAATCCCAAAAAACCGTGGAGACCACTCGCCAGCTTATTCATCTTCTAGGGTTGGATTCAAAACGGTTTGGATATTCGCAGATAAAAGGGGCCGACCCTGAAGCATTTATTCAGGCGGTAAATGAATTCATAAAAGCACTTCCTCACAAGAATGAACCTAAATCCGTGAGCAAAATTAATGTACCTGAAATAATGGCGGAAACCCCATGAGCAGTGTACTTACGGAAGCGATTAAAAAAACAAATGCTTATGCCTGCCTGGAATGTGGAAAATGTACCAGTGTCTGCCCTGTTTCCAAATTCAACCGCCAATACTCTCCCCGAAGTTTGCTCACTAAAGCAGTTCGTAAAAATTTCGATACATTATACAAGGATTATGATCTATGGAGCTGTTTAACTTGCAAAAGGTGCGACGCAGTATGTCCTTCCAATATTAAATACAGCGATTTGAATCAAATTGTCCGAACCGGCGCCAAGGATGCCGGATTTCATGGAAAATGTTCCCATTCCGGCGCCATGGAAATGCTTCAGACCATTATGACTACTCCGGAATTAAATCAAAATCGATTGGAATGGGTTACTGAAGATATGGATATCGCTGAAGAAGGTGAAGTTCTGTATTTTGTTGGATGTGCACCATACCTGGACGTTTTCTTTTCAGATTTGGATTTATCAATAATGGAAGGGGCCGGGAGCAGCGTAAAATTGTTGAATGCTCTTGGAGTCACCCCTGTTCTGCTTCCAAACGAGCGATGTTGTGGACACGATTTACTGTGGAACGGAGATGTCGACAATTTCAAAATGTTAGCCGAACATAACTTGGAAGCCATAAAAAAAACCGGAGCTAAAACCTTATTATTCTCTTGCGCAGAATGTATGAGTGCTTTTAAAGATTTATATCCTAAATATGGTTTCACGGTTAATCTGGAGCTGAAGCATATGAGCCAGTTTCTAGCAGAAAAGATTAAATCTGGAGATTTAAAATTGAACGATCCGGATCAATCCCTGACCTACCAGGATCCCTGTCGGCTGGGACGCCACATGGGAATCTACGATGAACCCAGGAAAGTGCTTCAGCCAAACGGATCAAATTATTTTACAGAGATGAAACAGAGTAACAAGGGTTCGCTCTGTTGCGGAGTCAGTGCCTGGATGAATTGCGATACCACATCCAAATCCATACAGAAAGAACGGCTGAAACAGGCCAAAGAAACCGGAGCCGAGGTTTTGGCTGTCGCCTGTCCCAAATGTCAGATCCATCTGGTCTGTACAATGAAAGACCAGGCTGTAAAGGATAAGCATGGAGTTCAAATCCGTGATATTTCAGCCATTACTTTGGATAGAATGATTTTAGAAACATGAAAAATGGAGACCTGAATGAGTAATGAAATGAGGATCGGAGTTTTTGTCTGCGAGTGCGGATCAAATATTGCCGGCTCCCTGGATTGTGAGGCTGTCCGGGAATATGCAGAAGGATTACCGGATGTAGTCTGTTCCGTCGTCAACAAATACACGTGTGCGGAACCTGGTCAACGAGAAATAAAAAAATATATTAAAGAGTATAATCTAAACCGGGTTGTTGTGGCATCATGCTCCCCAAGGATGCATGAACCTACATTCAGAAATTGTGTTGCTGAAGCAGGATTGAATCCATATTTAATGGATATGGCGAACATCCGTGAGCACTGCAGCTGGGCACATTTGAATGACTGGGACGGGGCAACAGAAAAAGCGAAGGGTATTGTTAAAGTTTCTGTTGCCAGAACACGGTATTTACGTCCCCAGGAGGAAACGGTATTACCAGTGATAAAGGAAGTATTGGTCGTTGGCGGAGGTGTAGCGGGTATTCAAGCATCGCTAGATCTGGCCGATGCCGGGTATCAAGTTAATTTAATAGAAAAGGAGGCATCCATTGGTGGGCTTATGGCCGCGTTAGACAAGACGTATCCCACTATGGATTGTTCCATATGAATACTCGGACCGAAAATGATGGATGTCGGTCGACATTCTAAAATCAATCTTCTTACTTATAGCGAAATAGAAAATATCGGCGGTTACATTGGGAATTTCCAGGTTACCGTTCGGAAAAAAGCCCGGTATGTGGATGAAAAAGAATGCAATGCCTGTGCTGAATGTGAAAAAGTCTGCCCTGTAGTAGCGGCTGATGAGTTCCAGGAAGGCTTCTCTTCGAGGAAAGCAATTTACATGCCTTTTCCCCAAGCGGTGCCATCGGTTTATATACTGAACGATAAGGACTGCCTAGGACATAATCCCATTGCCTGTGGCAAATGTGCGGAAGTATGCGAAAAAAATTGTATTGACTTCGACATGAAAGATGAAATCATTACACTAAATGTGGGTACGATAATCACAGCAACCGGTATGGACGTTTACGACCCCACAGAAATGGACGAGTATGGATATACTCAATATGAAAATGTGGTAACCAGTATGGAATTCGAGCGGCTTATTTCTGCCGGCGGCCCTACGGAAGGGCATTTCATACGGCCAACTGACCGAGAGACACCCAAACGGATTGCCTTTATTCAGTGTGTAGGATCCCGTTCCAATTCACCCACAGGTAATCCCTATTGCAGCAATATTTGCTGCATGAATACTATCAAAGACAGCCTTCTGCTTACGGATCATTACCCAGGTACTGAAATCACTGTCTTCTACGTTGATATCAGAGCTTTTGGTAAAGGATTTGAAGATCTGTATCAGCGGAGTAAACAAGCGGGAGTACGATACATTCGTGGACTACCAGGTGAAATATTCGAAGATCCAAAAACAAAAAACCTGACCATGCTAGTTGAGGATACAGTTGCAAACACGGTTACAGATTTCGAGTTCGATATGGTTGTTCTTTCTGTTGGAGTCATTCCCCGTAGAGACAGCCATATGATTCAAAGGTTGTTGACCCTGTCCACTACTACAGACGGTTTTTTTATGGAATCCCATCCAAAGCTCAAACCGGTTGATGCACCGACAGGTGGTGTCTTTTTAGCAGGATGTGCTGAATCTCCAAAAGACGTAAAAGATAGTGTAACCCAAGCCAGCGCTGCAGCTGCCCGTGCACAAATACTATTGAATGCGGGAGAAATTAATGTAGAGGCGATTACATCGCAGGTGTTGAAAGATTTGTGTACCGGCTGCCAGGTATGTGTGAAGGTCTGTCCCTTCCATGCAATTACCGGCGGCGATGCCAAAATGAAAATTCCAGTGGAAATTGTCGAAGCAGCCTGTCAGGGTTGTGGTACCTGTGCCGCTGAGTGCAATTTTGATGCTCTACTGATGAAGCACTTTGAGGATGAACAAATCATCGCCCAGGTCGATGCCATTACCAGCAAAAATCCATCTGAAAAAGCTGTTGTATTTGCCTGCAATTGGTGTTCTTACGGCGCCGCCGATCTGGCAGGATTATCGCGGATGCAGTATCCTACTTCCCAGCGGGTAATAAAAACTATGTGCAGTGGACGTGTCGATTCCAATTTTGTTCTACATGCGTTCGAAAATGGCGCACCTATTGTTTTGGTTAGTGGATGTCATTATGCTGACTGCCATTATATTGATGCCAATCGATGGACTGTGAAACGGGTCGATAAACTCTGGGATAAAATGGAACGACTCGGCATTCGTCCTGAACGTCTACAGTTGGAATGGATTAGTGCTGCCGAAGGGAAAAAATGGGCGAATACTATGAAAGACCTTGAAAAAATGAGAGCCCAAGTAACACAAGAGGAAACGGAATACACTATGAAAGTATTAAAAGAAGACCGGGAAAAAGCAGAAGCGCGAAAAAAGAAAAAAGCAGAGATGAAAGAATCGGTAAAAGAAATTCCTATAGAAGTTATAGCATAAGGAGTTTTCCTCATGGAAGAGATTGATTATAAATGTATGCATTGCGGAAACGAGTACCGCGGTTCATTTGATAAGTTAATTCCTATCGAACGAACATGTCCAAAATGTAATAGCAACAGCATTCGCAGGGCGAAAAAGAAACCCAAGAAACCTTGAGGATAATAATTGGACAAAATGCATTGAATTAAAAAAAGGAGGACAACATGTTCGAAAAAAATCATGATTATTTCCGGGCGTTTGTCAACGTAAGTAAAGCGATTAGTTCCACTCTGGATTTCCAGAATGTTTTAAATGAAATTGTAGAAAATGCCGTTAAATACCTGGAATTGAGTGCAGGAGCTATAAGCATTTGGAACAAAACGGAAAACCGTCTGGAAATGATTGCACACAAAAACCTTAGTCAGGATTTTCTAAACAAGGGGCCTGTCTACGCTGATAAGAGTATGGGGCGGGCACTAACAACCAAAATGCCGGTCATCATCCCCAATATAGAAAATGATGCCGAACTACAGTATCCGGAAGCTTGCAGAAAAGAAGGTATCAAAGCAATTTTATCTATTCCTATTATCTTTAAAGATGATGTTATTGGAGTTGTCAGATTGTTTGATAACAAAACCAGGACTTTCGGTAAGAAAGAAATTGAATTCATGTCTTCGCTTGCGGACTTGGGTGCAATTGCGATTAAAAATGCCCGTTTCCTCGGCCAGCTGAAAAAAGATCACCAACGGGAAATGGATGACTTATGGGACTATTTCAGTGATATGTCGGATACTCCCCAGTATTAATCGTCCAAACACATATAAATTTTATACCCGACCAAATTAGTCTGAATTATTTCTTGTAAAATATTTATTTGAATAGGTATATTTAACCGACCATTTTGATCGGATTAAATCATGCTTAAACTTACACGCAAAGTCGAATATGCTCTTATTGCTCTTCGACATATCCAGAATAAAGAAACACACGCTGTAACCAGTACTAAAGAAATCGCAGAAATATATGATATTCCTCTGGAAATACTGGCTAAAACACTTCAGCTAATGGCTCGAGGAGGTCTAGTTGATGCTGTACACGGTCCTAATGGTGGATATAAAATCAAGGCCAAATTGGAAAACATCAACATGATTGAATTTTTTGAGAAAATCGAAGGGCCATTAGGACTCATGGATTGTTACTTCGACTCCGATTGCACTCAAATTTCTGCATGTAATATCCGATCTCCTATTCAAAAAATTAATGATAATATACGCAACATGTTTGAAAACATGTCTGTGGGCGAAATAACTCAGTGAGGTTTTATGGCTGTAGATAAAAAGCAAATTATTGAAGTATTACAACAATGCTACGACCCGGAGATTCCAGTTGATCTTTGGAATTTAGGGCTCATTTATGATATCAATATCAATGACAAGATCATTGATATAACAATGTCTCTTACAACACCCGGATGTGGAATGGCACAGTACATGGCAGAAGACATTAAAAGAAAAGTATCCAATTTAGACGGTGTTGTAGAAACATCAGTTGCAATCACCTTTGATCCACCTTGGAACCCAGCGATGATGACGGATAAAGCCAAAGAAAAACTAGGCTTCTCCCCTAGCAAAACTCAATCAGAAAATGTTACAACTGAGTGGGAATAAATATGGTTGATCAAATACAAGAACAATTAATAGATAATTTTGCAAATGCTAATAGAACCTGCAGTTGTGGAACAAGTTTTTCTGTTTAGTTAAAATTTAAAAATATTATGTCCAAAGTAATCGAAAAAGCCTTAGAGCAAGATTATAAGTACGGGTTTGTCACTGATATCGAGCAAGACACCCTTCCTCCCGGGTTAAATGAAGATGTAATTCGTACAATCTCTGCTATAAAAAAAGAACCGGAATTCATGCTGGAATGGCGACTAAAATCCTATCGGAAATGGCTCAACATGCAAGAACCGACATGGGCAAAAGTCAGTTATCCTAAAATTGATTACCAAGCCATCAGCTATTATTCTGCTCCAAAGAAAAAAGAATTAAAAAGCCTGGATGAAGTGGATCCGAAAATTCTGGAAACATACAGCAAACTTGGAATTCCAATAGAAGAACAAAAAATGCTGTCCGGTGTTGCTGTGGATGCTGTGTTTGATTCCGTTTCAGTCGCCACCACATTCAAGGGTGAGTTGGAAAAACACGGCGTTATCTTTTGCCCTTTTTCGGAAGCGGTTCAAAATCATCCTGATTTGGTAAAAAAATATTTAGGCTCTGTTGTTCCTTATACTGACAACTTTTTTGCAACTCTCAATTCAGCAGTGTTCACTGACGGTAGCTTTGTCTATATCCCCAAAGGTGTGCGCTGTCCCATGGAGCTCTCAACTTATTTTCGTATCAACGCCGCTAACACCGGCCAATTTGAGCGGACACTTATTATTGCTGACGAAGGCAGTTATGTGAGCTATCTTGAAGGCTGCACAGCTCCCATGCGGGATGAAAACCAACTCCATGCTGCCGTGGTTGAGTTGGTCGCCCATAAGGATGCTACCATTAAATATTCCACCGTACAGAACTGGTATCCTGGTGATCCCAAGACAGGCAAAGGCGGTATTTTCAATTTTGTTACCAAACGTGGAATCTGCGCGGAAAAGAATTCCAAAATATCCTGGACACAAGTTGAAACCGGTTCTGCCATCACCTGGAAATACCCATCCTGTATATTGAAAGGTGATAATTCTGTGGGCGAATTCTATTCCGTTGCCCTGACCAATAATTTTCAACAGGCGGATACAGGCACGAAAATGATTCACATTGGGAAAAACACAAAAAGTACTATTATCTCCAAAGGAATTTCTGCTGGAAAAGGTCAACAGACCTACCGTGGTGGAGTCAAGATTATGAAAAATGCCGACAATGCACGGAACTATTCCCAATGCGATTCCATGCTCATCGGTGACAAGTGCGGTGCCCATACATTTCCATACATTGACGTTCGAAATCCAAGTGCACAAATGGAACACGAAGCGTCCACATCATCCATCGGTGAAGACCAGATTTATTATTGCAACCAGCGGGGTATTTCTACGGAAGATGCCGTCTCGCTTATCGTCAATGGTTTCTGCAAGGAGGTCTTTAAAGAACTCCCTATGGAGTTTGCAGTGGAGGCCCAAAAGTTGATGGAAGTCAGTTTGGAAGGAAGCGTTGGTTAGTTAACTTTTTAATGAATTAGGAAATCATGTTAGTAATCAAAAATTTACACGTCAGTATCGAGAGCAAAGAAATTATCAAAGGAATTAACCTGACCATCAACGCCGGTGAACTCCACGCCATTATGGGGCGGAACGGTTCAGGGAAAAGCACTCTCGCACATGTCATCTCGGGGAAAGAAGGCTATGAAATCGAAGGTGAAATTTTGTTCAATGGCGAAAATATTCTAGAAAAAACACCGGAAGACCGGGCGCTTGCAGGAATTTTTATGTCCTTTCAGTATCCTGTGGTTATTCCTGGCGTAAATAATACGTATTTTTTAAAAGCTGCCCTGAACGCCCGACGCAGAGCTAACGGTGAAGCAGAATTAGATGCCATGGATTTTCTCACGCTGATTAAAGAAAAAATAAAGTTAGTTGAAATGGATGAAAGCTACTTAAGCCGAGCTGTGAATGATGGTTTTTCCGGCGGTGAAAAAAAGCGGAATGAAATTCTTCAATTGCTGACTCTGGAACCAACTTTTGCTATTTTGGACGAAACCGATTCCGGTCTTGACATCGATGCACTTAAAATCATAGCCAATGGTGTGAATGAATATCGAAATGGTGATCGCGCTATTCTCGCCATTACACATTATCAACGTCTTTTGGATTACATGAAGCCGGATGTGGTACATGCCATGATTGATGGTAAAATCGTCAAAACTGGTGGTATGGAATTGGCGCACGAATTAGAAGAAAAGGGTTATTCCTGGCTGGTGAATTAATGCAGCATTTTCGATCAGAACTGGAAACATTACAATCAAAATGGTCTGATGAACCAAATAGACTTTCATTGTTAAGGCAGAAAGCGTTCAGCCGTTTTACCGAATTGGGCTTTCCCACCAAAAAATGGGAAGACTGGCAATTCACGAATTTCTCCCCTTTTGATAAAACAGAATTTCGAATGGCTTCGGTAGAAGACTTGAATTCGGCAAAAGATTATCATGTTCAATCCATTGGTAATTTTTATTCTTTTATCATATTAAACGGACATTATCAGCCACAGCTTTCAAATGTTCCGGAAGGTGTAACTATTCGAACATTGCTGGATGTGTTTTTAAAAGATGAGTCAATTGATTTTTCACCATCAGAGGGAAATCCCTTTGTTGCCTTGAATACGTCTCTAATGAATTCCGGACTGGCTATTGACATTGCCGATGGTATAGAATTAGACAAACCCATCCACTATCAATTCCTTACTACTAATCTCACTGATACGGTGATGAATCATCCCCGTTTGCTGATTCGAATAGGGGAAAATGCATCTGTTTCCATAATTGAACATTATCATGGTGATAACTCGAAGCTTTATTGGAATAATTGCGTTACCATTGCTGAAATCGGTCAAAACAGTTTATTGAATCATTATCGAATATTAGAAGATACTGGATATCATACCGGTAGTATGGAATACCATCTACAAAAGGACGCTGTATTGAATGCAACGTATTTCAGCAAGGGTTCCGAACTGTTTCGCGGTGATGTACGCATTTACTTTCAAGGACAAAATGCATCGGCGGAATTAAACGGTCTTTTTTTATCAAAAGATAATCAGCATGTGGATACACAGGTCATTGTGGATCATAAGAACCCCAATTGTACTAGCAATCAATATTTTAAATATATACTGGATGATTACGCCGGGGGGGTTTTCAACGGCAGAGTCATCGTCCGGGAAAACAGCCAGAAAACGGATTCAAGCCAGACCAACAAAAATTTATTACTGAGCAAAACAGCATCCATGCATTCCAATCCCCAACTGGAAATCTATGCCGATGATGTGCGCTGCTCTCATGGCTCGAGCACAGGTCAGCTTAATGAGGATGCTTTATATTATTTACGCACCCGCGGTATTGATATTTCAACTGCCCACCAGCTAATGGTGGAAGGATTTGGCGGAGAAGTATTATCAAAAATAAAGGATGAAAGCACCTCGTCTTATTTACATAAACAGCTCACTACATGGCTTGAAGAATTGAACAATGAATGATCTAAGAGATTTATACCAGCAACTGATTCTTGACCATAATCAAAGCCCGCAAAATTTCAGAGATATGGAAGACGCTACATCCAAAGCCGATGGCCACAACCCCCTCTGCGGCGATGAAATCACACTCTATTTATACTTGGTAGATAACACAATTAAAGATATCAGTTTCAAAGGATCCGGCTGTGCCATTTCCAAAGCATCCGCCTCGATTATGACAACACTCATCAAAGGAAAAACAATCGCAGAAGCTGAAGATTTGTTTACCCGGTTTCACACCATGATTACTACCGGCAAAATAAGCGGTGATATAGGAAAACTGGCAGTCCTTGCCGGCGTTCATAAATTCCCTTCCAGAGTAAAATGTGCGGTGTTAAGCTGGCACACCATGAACAATGCACTCCACAATAAAACAGAATTAACTACAACTGAATAATTATGATTAACAGCAGAAATACTGAAGAAGTTATTACATTTAGCAGAGATTGTACCGCCACCATGATTCCTTCCGGAACAAAAGGGAAGGTCATTAAAGGTGAGCATGGTATTATCACTCAATCCTTGGGCGGTAGTTATACTGTGGCCGTTAATGGCAATCTTTACCGCATCGAAGGTGAAGATGCCGATGCCATTGGTAAGGAACCGGTTAAAAAAGAAAAAGAAAAATTTCAGGATGGACAAACGGTAGATGAAAAAGCGGTCTGGGATGCCATGCGTTCATGTTACGATCCGGAGATACCTGTCAATATCGTTGACTTGGGATTAATTTATTCCTGTGATTTTTCCAAAGTAGAATCGGGCGCAACGCTGGTGGACGTCTCAATGACCCTTACAGCTCCCGGTTGCGGCATGGGACCTGTGATCGCCCAGGAAGTGGAGCAAAAAATTTCAGGTGTTCCCGGCGTTGCTGATGTCATAGTTAGCCTAGTATGGGATCCGCCCTGGGGACAAAATATGATGACCGAAGTCGCCCGGCTGCAATTAGGATTACTTTAATAACTTATGCTAGATGTAATAAAAATCCGCGAAGATTTTCCAATCTTCTCAAAACAGTCTAACGATTTTGTTTATTTAGACAGTTCATCAACAACCCTCAAACCTCAGTTCGTGATTGATGCGGTAGACATCTATTATAGTCAATACAGCGCCAACGTGCACCGCTCTATTTATACTATTGGTGAACAGGCTACAGCTGCATACGAAGGCAGTCGAAAAAAAGTCGCTGATTTTATTAACGCTGAAGACAATTCTATCATTTTTACAAAAGGCACGACTGAATCCATCAATTTGGTGGCTTACGCCTGGGCGAGGAAAAATCTAAAAGAGGAGGATGAAATTCTCCTGACGGAAATGGAGCATCACAGCAACCTGATTCCCTGGCAATTATGTGCAAAAGAAACTGGTGCAGTTCTCAAACACATTCCTTTTAATGAGGACGGTACGTTGGATTTATCTGAACCGGAGAAATGGTTTACAGATAAAACAAAACTGGTGACTGTTATCCATCAATCCAATGTATTCGGTACGATAAATCCGGTTAAGGAAATTGTTAAAATGGCTCATGATGTTAGTGCAATCGCAATTGTTGACGCAGCTCAAAGCGTCCCCCACCAAAAAGTGGATGTTCAAGAATTGGATTGTGATTTTCTGGCTTTCTCCGGTCATAAAATGTTAGGACCCACAGGGGTGGGTGTTCTTTATGGAAGACCGGAAATATTGGAAACCATGAATCCGTTCCTAGGTGGCGGAGAAATGATTAAAACCGTGTCTTTGAATGAATCGACATGGAATAACATCCCTTGGAAATTTGAAGCAGGAACGCCCAACATTGCTCAAGCTATTGGCCTTGGCGCTGCCATCGATTATATCAATTCTATTGGATTGGAAAAGATCCACCAGCATGAGCAGGAACTTTTGAATTATGCCCTGAAAAAAATGCAGGACATTCCTGAAGCCACAATATATGGAGCGGCATCGGAGCGGGGAGCGGTTATCAGTTTCAATGTGAAAAATGTCCACCCTCACGATCTATCTCAACTGTTGGATAATGATGGTATCGCCATCCGAGCAGGTCATCATTGTGCCCAGCCCATCATGAAAAAACTGGGTGTTTCAGCCACAGGCCGGGCCAGTTTTTATCTATACAATACAAAAGAAGATATTGATCGGTTGTGTGAAAGTATAGTAAAAACAGTTAATTTTATGGGTGGAAGTAGATAGAACAAGCCACAGAGGCACAGAGAAAAATCATTAAATTGGCGATGGCTCTGTGGACTACTTAATAATAATTATGAAAACAAATTGATGAACCAGCTAAATGAACTCGCAAATATGATTATTGGCTTGACTGTTCAGATTCATAAACAATTAGCCCCCCGGTTTATTTGAAAGTATGAATGAAAAACTTTTTGTGTTAACTTGAATTTACAGGTTTAAGTTTTGAAGGAAGGAATCAAACGATTCATAATATAATGGTCATAAACGAAGGTTACAGAGGAAAACCACAATCATCCTCTCTGTGTCTCTGTGGCTAATAATAAAAGAGGTTATAATGACTGAAAAAAAACTAAATAAATACATGATTACTATGCGTTGGTACGTGGAAACAGACGAAGATCTAGTGGCCGGCTCACAGGAAACGGATCAAAAACTACTGGAACTTTTACGGCACAAGGAAGATGGTACAAAAAGTTGTTCTCTGTGCCCAACAAGAAATAGTGAAGGCTACGCAATTTTAGATTATAATTATTTTGCGGAAGAGAAAAAACGGGTATATATGTCAGTAGATAAAATTAAAGATTAATTAGCTACAAGATTACAAAGAGATCATTCATGTCCAATAACCGTGTAAGCTGGGAAAAATATTTCATGAACATTGCAAAAGAGGTGGCTACGCGATCCACCTGCGACCGCAAGCATATTGGCGCAGTCATTGCCCGGGATAAAACCATTCTTTCCACAGGATATAACGGATCAATCCGTGGTCTTCCCCATTGCGATGAAGTCGGTCATGAAATGGTGGATGGTCACTGTGTCCGCACCACTCATGCAGAAGCCAACGCAATCGCCCAAGCGGCAAAGAATGGGATTCGCGTAGATGAAGCAGAGATTTTTATTACCGCTTCCCCCTGTTATAATTGTTTCAAGCTCATTGCCAACTCTGGAATAAAAACCATTTATTACGATGAATTCTATCGGGATGAACGCATCCTGAAACACGCCAAGGAAGCCGGGATTGAATTAGTTCATTTGGATTGATTATAACTTATTATACACTGTCATACTGAATGAACGACATTGAATGAAGTATCTCAAGTGTTTGTTGATTATTGTAAGTTTGAGATATTTCTCCTGACATTTCGTGTCAGCATCAGTATGACAATTACTTAATAATTATAAGTCCGTTATACCCGTCTTCGCCAATTCGGGCTGGTTGGATTATTTATTCCCGAATCAAGCCTGCCAGGGTTTTCCGCAGAGTCTTTAATTTAAATGTTTTTTCCACATGGCCATGCTCTTTTAACCATTCAGTTGTTTGAAAATCCCTGCTCGTTTTATGACCTGTATATTGTTCGATAACCCGCTTACCGGAAAAACCGATATGCCCTGCGCGCTCCTCAAACATGCGAATCCCTCTGGATCCATACCCAATGGCTACACCACCTAGAGTCGGATCTGTAATCAATGTAATTACTTTAAGCCCCTCCCGTTCGACCCTTGTTAACGCAACATGCGCCTTTGGAATACCCACCATGGATGAACAACCTTCATGCATGCGAGCGCCACCACCCGTTGCCTGAAGAATCATGGGAACGTGTTTTTTTATGGCGATTTCTGCCGCCCGCCAGATTTTTTCTGCAGACGACATGCAAAATGACCCGCCCAAAAAACCAAAATCCGCTCCAATATACACGATAGGTTGTCCCTCAATTTTCCCGTCTCCTGTGATCATAGCCGTCAAAAGACCTGTCTTTAAGCGGGTTGCTGTCAGTTTTTCCTCATAATCAGGGAAAGATAAAATATCCTTATCTACAATCTGTTTCGTATCATTGTGTTCAATAAATGAATCTTTGTCCAAAGCATGATGGATATAATCCCACGCTGTGAATCGTGCATACCGACGTAGACAGATGAGACATACGAAGCCATTATCTTCCAGTTGGATGTAGTTCTGTGGATCATAAACTCTTTTTCCACTAATTGTGGTACAATTCCCATGTCTTTTGATAAAACCACCGAGTGGTTTTTGAGGTATATTCGTTTTTACTGCTTGAATAGATTTAACTTCGTTTGCGGTTACTTCGCTCCAATGACCAATTTTTCTCCAGCGACTTATTCGCTTTGTGAATACCTCATTATTAGGAATTTTATCCAATTTTATCAGCCATTTTTCAAGGACTTTCTTTAATTCGCTTTTTAATTGGTTGGGATATTTGTGAGCCGGGCCTGGAGTTTCCTGAATCAGTTCATCCACAATACCGACTTCAAACCCTTCTTTTGATGTGATCCACATGGCTTCGGCAGCGCGATTTGCTTCCTTACGCGTATGGAATAAAATAGAAGAAGCTGCCTCCGGTGAAATAACCAAATATGTTGAATTTTCCAGTGCAAGTACAACGTCGCATCCCGTTAAGGCAATGGCACCACCGCTGCAGCCACGGTTTAAAATTATAGATAGTGTAGGGCGCTTGGTTTCAGCTAATGATTGGATGGTGTTTCCGATGCGCCAAGCGATTCCCCCTTCTTCCGCCGCTTCTGTTGGGTCCGCACCAGGTGTATCTAAAAATGTGATAACGATTCTTTGTTCATCATCCGCAAGCTTAATTGCTTCCACAGCTCTCGAATAAGAAGATGGAGTTGGCATACCATGATTCCATTTTTCCAACGTTTCCGAATGGGTCATTGCCTTTCGAATTTCTTTATAATTTGATGATGGTCCGCTTTGCTGACCGATGAGCATGAGTTTAATCCCATTAAACTCCGCCCGATGGGTAGGAATCAAACAGGCGCCGAATTCATCACTTTCCAAACATTCTTCAACATGTTCAAAACATTCGAGATAGTCCAAATATTTTGGTCGTTCAGGATGAAAGGATAGCTGGTATTTCTCGTATTGAGACAAATTATCTATGGAGTTTGATGAGTAGTCGAAGGAGCCGTCCTTTTCGAACGGTAAATAAAAATGATTATTGTTTGCCATGCCGGCTGAATTGATTAAATGCGTTCAGCAATTAATTCCGCAATATCGATCACATCCATTGTTTCATCCTGTCCTGTCACTTTTCTGCTGTCATCCATCATAATCATACAAAAGTTGCAGGATGTAGCTACTGTTTTTGCACCCGTTTCAATGGCTTCTTCAAATCGCTCAATATTCATACGTTTACCGGTATTAATTTCGTACCACATATTCCCTCCACCGGCGCCGCAGCAAAAACTTTGGTCCTTTGTCCGCTCCATTTCAACAATGTCATTTCCATCAACCATCACAGATTGTAATACTTCCCTTGGTGCATTGTATTCCCCTTGATGGCGACCAAGGTAACAGGCATCATGAAATGTAACTTTTTCAGTAAGATTTTTCTCCGGTTTGATTTTTCCATCAGAGAGAAGCTGACTGATAAATTGTGAATGATGGATTACTTCTAATTCAGCACCCATTTCACCATAATCATTTTGAAGCGTAGTCAAGCAGTGTGGGCATTGAGTAATTATTTTTTTAACACCATACTTCTCAAAATTTTCCATATTCTGCGTGGCTTGCATCTGAAATAAATATTCATTTCCAATTCGTCTTGCAGAATCGCCTGTGCAAGTTTCTTCATTTCCAAGTACCGCATAATCCACATTTGCCTTATTTAGAATTTTTACGACTGATTTGGATATTTCTTTACCTCTATCATCATAGGCGCCGGCACACCCAGCCCAGTACAAATATTCAGCAGAGCCTTTTTCCCTCATGACAGGCACATCCATCCCTTTCATCCATTTTTCACGATCTTGAGGAGACATACCCCAGGGATTGCCATAGGTTTCTATTTTATTGAAAACATCCATGGCATCCTTCGGGAAATTACTTTCCATGAGTACCAAATCCTGACGAATGCGCAGAATATCCACCATGGGTTCATTGCCAACCGGACAAACTTCAACACAAAACCCGCAGGTTGTGCAGGACCAAACTGCTTCTTCAGTTAGCATCCATTTAGTAAGAATATCCGTTGTTTCATCTCCAACAGAAAGTGATGTCAAATGCTCATTAAAATAATACCGCTTATTAATTTCGATGGCGGATGGAGACAATTCTTTCCCGGTAATATATGCCGGACATAAATCCTGACAACGATTACACATAATGCAAGCATAGCCATCCAAAAGCTCTTTCTGCGGAAGATGCTCTAACTTTGATGCTCCAAACTGTTCTGCATTTTCATCTTCAAGATCCATGATCTCCAATGTGGCCGGCGATCTGCGTTCTTTGGCTACCATGTAGTTGAGGGGTCCCATAAATAAGTGGGCATGTTTTGAGTATGGGAAATAAGGCAGAAATCCTAGGATCAATCCCAATGCCAGCCACCAACTGATATGTTCTCCTAAAGCCAATGATGCTTGAGTCATACTCAAATTTGTCCACAGAAATGAAACTAATGTAGCCGCCGGTTGGCTCCAATCGTGGCCATGAATAGCAACTTCAAATGAAGCACCTATGAATCGGAAGCCCACATGACACAGTATAAACAACCCAACGATAAACGAATCGCGGCGCATTCCATTTCTGGCTGACTCACTTAATAAAACCGGATCATTAACAATAAGATTTTGATCTTTAGCAATGAATCGCCTGAAGATGAAATATTTCACTCCACCCAAAACCAACAGACTAAAAATGTCCACAAAAAACCTATAAATATCCCCTATTATATTATCTGGAAGAAAATGAAACTCAGGAATCATTCCATAGAGGACATCCACCATATTCACAGCCATATATAACGTAAAGCCCCAAGCCACCGCTGCATGGATTCCCCCAATGATCGGCCGTGTTTTAAACAAGGTTTGTTGACCAATAAATACACTAATGCCCTTCGGCAAATTTGAAAGTGCTTTTTTCCAGTCAATGGGATCGGTTCCCCGACCAATGACCTTAAACATTTTGCTAAATGTCACCCATGACAATCCCATGGATACAAAAACCAATAGGATAAAAATAATTCTCTCCAGATTAGAAAGCATTAGAAATCCAGATTATGCTTGCAATGCTTCTGTCAGTTTTGGAATGATTTCATGAATGTCTCCAACGACACCATAATCGGCAATTTCAAACAGCGGCGCGTCGGGATCCTTGTTAATAACAACAATATTTTTAGAGCCTTTCATGCCAACCACATGTTGAATAGCTCCGGAGATGCCCAATGCCAAATACAATTTTGGCGCCACTGTTTGCCCGGAACTACCTACCTGATGATGATTCGGTAACCAGCCGGAGTCCACAATCGGTCTGGATGAAGCCAATTCGGCGCCGATCACTTTCGCCAATTCTTGAACAAGTGGAATATTTTCCTCTTTTCCAATTCCACGGCCAATGGAGACAATCAATTCAGCGCTGGATAAATCCACGCCACCCGCTTCTTCCTGGAATGGTTCTTCCGGGACTGTTTTTATTGCTGAAGCATCTAAATCAACATTGACTGTTCGAGTTGGCGCTGAACCACTCTGAATATTCTCAGCAGAATAAGCAGCCGATTGAAAACTAACCAAGATCGGTCCCTCGCCACTGGTTTGTAAATCTGAAACCAATTTTGAATTGAATGACAACTTATAAAATGTTGGTTTATTTGCGTCAACAGTATGAGAAACAACATCATTCAGAAACGGCCGTTTCAGTTTTGCACTTATTCTGGGAACATAATCCCGGATTTGATATGTATGTCCAAAAAAGATATAGTTTGGATTTTCTGCTGAAATCATCTGTGCAACAGCAGCAGAATATCCATCTGCTGTGTATGAATTCAGGTTTTCGTTTTCCAAAGAAAGGACTTCCTCAACTGAATATTGAGAAGCTTCCGCAGCTAGAGCTGATGCATTCTTTCCCAATGCTAATACGCCAACACTTAAGCCGCATTCATTCCCTATTTGCTGGGCGCCGGTAATAGCTTCCAAGCTCATGCGATGAATGCTTCCGTTTTTGTTTTCTAACACTACCAAAATATTCATCATGTTCCCCTAATTAATTCGAATTTCGTTTTTGAATACGTTCACTAGTTTGCCAACTATTTCATCTACAGAACCTTCAATCATTTCCGTTTGTTTTTCCTTGCGCTGGATAGATAATTTTTTGAACGATTGCTGGAAGTCAGTATTTTTTAAATCGTTAAATGAAACATTCTTAATTTCTTTTTTCTTTGCAGTCATAATCCCTTTCAATGAAGGATACCGCGGAGTATTCAATCCGGACTGGATTGCCAAGCTCGCAGGCAGTTTCATTGTTTGCCACTGGAACCATCCGGCTTCCAGTTCTCTTTTGACTCGTATATCTCCATCCTGGATCTCCGTAGATACAACAAGCGTTGCTGTTGTCATCCCGAGCATTTCACCGATAAGCACTCCTGTTTGACCAAAACCCAGATCATCAGATTGTAACCCCGATAAAACAAGTTCAGGGTTTTCTTCGCTAATTACTTGAGTAATAACAGAAGCAATGGTTAATGGATCTGTACAAAAAGGAGCTTCCTCTTTTATATGTATGGCTCTGTCTGCGCCTTTTGCCAGCGCTTCACGGATTGTTTTCTGACATCGATCAGGTCCCAAGGAGACCACAAACACCTCACCTTCACCCAATTTCTCTCGAATTTGCAATGCTTCTTCCAAAGCATAGATATCACTTTCATTCATTTCAAATGGCAAACCACTTTCCTGTATCCAACTACCATCTGTAGTTACATTAAATGTTGCTTCACTGCCAGGAATTTGTTTTACCAACACACAAATTTTCATTTTAGTTTTGTTCCTTCATTTAGAATTAATAAATAATCATTATCATAGAAAGCCGATTCGTATCATTAAACAAACCTATGTCTTGTTCAAAGTTAAGGTCAATCGTATATTTCCCCATTGAAAAAACATGACGCACATATCCACAATTATTTTAGCAAACGTTCTTTTTATCATGGGAACACTCATTCTTTTATGGGCGATATGGCGCTGGATACAACAACACAAGTATAAAAAATAACCAAAATATTCTTTAAAAAAATAATTGAAAAAACTCCTAGATTCGTAGTATACTTTACCATTGGTAGGGACTAGCCTTTGCCAATCGAAGGAAGTTTTCATTCACTAATAGATAACATGGTAGGAGAAATACATGAAAAAACAAATGTTAACAGGAATATTACTTTTAATTACTTTATCAGTAATGGTACAAGCACAATCATATACTGGTACATACCAGATGGTCGGTATTAAGGTTGGTTACCATAACCTAGCTCGTGCAGTAGAAAGCGCAGGTGATTCTGTGGCTAATTACTATGTAGAAGCAAAATGGCCAAATGCCGCTACACCGGTTTATTCTCACATATTAGCCGGTTATGCACCGGGAGATACAATCATTGTAGTAGCAACACCTGATTTATTACTTACACCTGCCGGGCTTGAATATGTCGGTATCGATCTTTCAGTTGCGTTGGATATGGATGGTGGACGAATGTTGATACCTGCGGTTGAAGGAACATCAAATACATTTCCTACTACTACTACAGAAAACTGTTCATCGTTTGCCGTCGTATCTCCGGTCAATGATAATGCTCTTATTTCGTCTACGTACAATGATAATTCACCTAATTCTGCTGAAGGAGACTATGGTACTTTTACTTGGGGATTTGGTATCGCTGAATCGGTAGTATTTGACTGGTTTGTAGCTCCGCAGGACTGGGATAATCCTTCAGGTCTTGAAAACTTTGGTCAACTCAAAGGTTTTTTTAACGAGAGTGGATCTGGATTTGATAAATTGGAAGTTTCCTGGCACGCGGTTGATGGTCAAGGTTCTGACAGCGGTATTGATGATGATGGTAAACGCGATCGTTTTTTAGGAATCCCTATTGTACCAGGAGATACCGTAACTACTGCTTACCTGGCTTCAATCGGATTAGGTATAAATGTAGGTTCTCACCCCATACTTGGCGGTGAAGGCCTTGATCTGGATGGCGATGGAGAACCGGATGGAGTCGTTAAAACTGACTGGGGTTATCTTTTTGATCCAAAAGGCGCTGATGATGTAATGATGAGTGGCGACGAACCATTGCAATTTACAGGCTATTATTTCACCTACAATTTCCTTTCAGCTATCGGTTTATTTGAAGGTTTGTTTGAATTCCATTATGGTACATACGCCGATTTGCAAGCGGCCTTTATATTTGCAGCCGATTCCACATTAAGAAAATTTGGTGCACCAGCAACATTTTCCACCGCTGTTGTAACTGCTTTGTCTGATTCCCTAACAACCTGGATTGCTGCCGGTGTGGCCGCCTATATGGCTGAAGGTATGGACCAGACAGAAGCAACGTTAAAAGCAACGGAAGATGCCCTGCAAGCCGGGATGCTCAAAAGTATCGGCGGAACTGCGCTGTACGAAACTCCAGCGACCGATCTGTTCTTCTCTGAATACATAGAAGGTGGAAGTTATAACAAGGCCCTGGAAATCTATAATGGAACCGGAGCTGCAGTTGATTTAACGAATTATCTTGTGTTGGGTAACTATAATGGTAACCCATTTAGTGACACTTTACGGTTTCCAGCTGGGACAATGATAAATAGTGGAGATGTTTATGTTATTGTCAATGAAAAAGCTAGTACAGAGATAATAGCTGAGGCAGACACAATAATTGAAGATCCATACGCCGCTGGAACATCATTTATTGCCTCATTCAATGGCGATGATGTCCGCGGACTTTTCAAAATTGACGGATCAGACACAACCTGTATTGATCTATTTGGTTTTTATGATCTCAGTGCAGACACATCAGCCGACCCCGGTTCAGGATGGGATGTTGCTGGTATAACAACTGGTACCAAAGATCATACACTGGTTAGGAAACCTACAGTCAAAGTTGGAAATACTGACTGGACAGCATCAGCCGGGACAGATGCTGCATCCTCCGAATGGGTCGTATTAGCTAAAGATTCAGTCACTGAATTGGGGAAGCATATACCCTTTACAGGATGGACTTTCCCGAATGATTCAGATCACGATTATGACGGAACCAGCGGACGGTTGGTTTTCCAAATCGGTAATTCTTGTGTGCCAAGCACCCAGATAAGAGATGTTCATGCAATTTTTGATAATTTCACGGTTGGTATTGAATCAGAAGATATTCTTCCGGCAAAATTTGCTGTTCATGAGAATTATCCCAATCCTTTCAATCCCATAACTAATATTAGTTTTGACTTGCCTGAATTCTCACCTACAGAAGTAACCGTGTGGAATTTGCTGGGGCAGCAAGTAGCTACACTTTTTAACGGAGAACTACCTGCCGGCCGTCATACAATTTCCTTTGATGCCCGCAATGAAAATGGAAACATGCTACCCAGCGGTATCTATATTTATAGAGTAGAAGCCGGTAACAAAGTAGCAACAAAGAAAATGATGCTGTTGAAATAACCCTAATTGCATCCATTTTTTTTAATATTAATGATTAACCAGACAGCTCCGCTCCCCGGCGGAGCTGTCTGCTAAAAAAAAGTATCAGATGAAAAAATTAATTCTTCTTTGCACTAGTTTACTATTACTTCAGAATCTTTTAGCCCAATCCGGATCAGTTACCGGCCAAATAAGCGATGCCGATAATGATGATCCACTCATTGGAGCGAACGTCATTATTGTGGGGACCACGATGGGGGCAGCTACGGATTTGAAAGGTAACTACTCTATTCGAAATGTTCCCATTGGAGCTGTAACTTTAAAAGTATCGTACATTGGATATGAAGAGCAGACTCTGGATTTAACAGTTACATTGGGTGAAATTGTTAAAGCAGATATTGCCATGGAGCGAGAAGCAATCCAGATGCAAACGTATGTGGTTACTGCTTCCCGTAGAAGAGAGCGCGTGGAAGATGCTCCAGCTGCAATCAGTGTTATAACACAAAAAGAAATTCGTCGCGAAAGCAATACAAATTTAGGAGATTATTTAAAACAAGTCAAAGGTGTCGATTTTACACAATCAGGTGTGGATAGTTATAACTTAAGCGCAAGAGGATTTAACTCATCATTTAGTTCCAGATTGCTGACTTTAACTGATGGCAGAATGGCTAATATTCCATCGCTGCGCTTGATAGCATATAACGTTATTCCAGTTTCTTTTGAAGATGTCAAGCAGTTTGAAGTCGTACTGGGGCCATCATCCGCTCTTTATGGTCCGAACGCCCATAGCGGTGTTCTTAATATCATTACATCCACACCTCGTGAATCTGTAGGAACAACAATCAATATACAAGGTGGTGATCTGGCTCAAGAAGGCGGATACCTACGAAAATTAACCTTTCGTCACGCAACTGTATTCAAAGATATTGGATTTAAAGTCTCTGCCGTTGCTTTTAACGCTTACGATTGGGAACACTTCAATGATGATGAATATGAAGGGCACGACCCTGCATTTATTGGTCGTAATAGAATGATTCACAATGGTGTAGATGATGTTGGTCTCGCACGTATCAATATAGCTGAATATGGAAATCCTAAATTCTCAGAAGAAATGCTGATAGAAATTTCAAGTGGTGAAATTCCTGATAATGGAATTGATGATAATGGTAATGGTTTTATTGATGAAAACCTGGATTGGGTAGATCTTTTTTATAGAGACAATATAGATGAAACATTTCCAGCCGGCACTGAAGTGGGAAGCCCTTTTATCACTCAGGAAATGGTCGATGCTGCAATTGATGATCAATATAATAGGTATATTTTGGATAATGGCACCATTCTTTGGGGTGTAACGGAAGAAATGATTGGCAGGGCTTATTCTGATGGACTTGATAATGACGGCAATGGTAGGATCGATGAGGGAATCGATACCGGCATTGATGACAACACAGAAGTATGGTATGACGGAGTTGACAATGATGGAGATGGTTTGGTAGATGAAAAAGATGAAATCGGATCACGCTGGTTAGGTCGTTTTGGAAGTATTAAATCAGGAATATTTGACGAAGATACCGGTGAATGGTCTGGATTTGGGTTTGGTGACTATACATATGATAATGAAGGTAACATATTGTTTGATACCAACAAAGATGGAGTGTATGGCGGAGAAGGTGATTTTAATTTAGAATACCCTTCTAATCTCCCAAGATTTGAATCGGATGCAAATGATGATGGTATTAATGATTATCCGGATTTTAGTGTGAAAAATTATCGATATGATTTAAGAGCAGATTATAATCCAAATGATGATTTCGCCCTAATCTTTTCACATGGTTATGCCTATGCAAGAAATATTAACATTACTGGAATTGCCCGTTATCTGGCAGACGGTTGGGTATATAGATATTGGCATGGCCGATTACGGTATAAAAATTTCTTTTTACAATCCTATCTTAATACCAGTTTTTCAGGCCCAGCCAACAGACCTACACGGAACCTTGCTACAGGCGGTATAATCTCTGATCGATCAGGGAAATGGAGTACTCAATTCCAGCATGCAATGGAGTTACTAAATGGAGATTTCCGATTTGTTTGGGGTATCGATTATTTTCTGACGATGCCAAATACTCAAGGAACAATTTTATCTGACGACGAACTTTCGGATCGTCGGGATAATAATAGCAATGGTGAAGGTCTTTCTCCAACAAGTTATGCGGACTTTAATGATAATTTATTGTATGATGCCGGTGAACCCTTTAACGTATGGTCAAGTGATTCAACAGATAATGTCTTTGGAGCTATCAGGGATGGTGTTGATAATGATGGAGATAGTGATGATTATGAAGATACAAATGGTAATGGTCAACCAGACCCCGGGGAACCGGGAGTTAACGGTGTTGGGAATGTGTTTGCCGATGGCATTGATAACGATGGCGACGGCAAAGTTGATGAGAATATTGACGAGGGGATTGATGAAAGCGCTGAAGATAATCGTTATGTTGTCAATGAACTGGGTTTGTATTATCAATTAAACTGGAAACTGACTGATAAACTTGAACTGGTACAGGCGACCCGGTTTGATACCCATGATCGGTTGACAGATATGATCGAATTCAACAATGCTGACCGTAACTACAACCCTTTTAATTGGCGGTTCAATTTTGATAAAACTGACGGTCTTCAGGTTTCACCTAAAATAGGATTGGTGTGGCGCCCCCGTGAAAACCAGAATATTCGTTTAACCTATGCCCAGGCGTTCAACAATCCTTCCAACCAGGCATTGTTTTTAGATATTTTTGTTACTCGTGTTTCTACATTTAAAGTCTATGCACGGGGAGCCCATGGTGGATATATTTATCCCAGAGCAGATAGTACAAACCAGATTTATTGGAAAGACCCTTATGATGCGTTTGTTTTAAATGAATATAATCCAGAAACACATTTGTTCTTTTATCCATCCACCGATCCTAAGATAGATGGATATTTCAAAAATGAAGTCGTCGATAGAGAGGGAATTTTTCCTGAATTGGTTCAAACTCTCGAGTTAGGATATAAGGGAAGAATCACACCAAAACTTTATGGAACATTGGACATATTCGGTAGTCACTTCAATTCATTCGTTAGTTCTGTGACATTCATTACACCGATTGTTGTTAAAAAAGAAGCTTTAATGACGGACTGGAATGGAGATGGTGTTATAAATGAGGACCCGAATAATATTGTAGATGAAGAAGACTTTGATTTGGCGTTTGATCACTGGCGGGATTTCATTGACGGCGTAGCTGCCTTGGATACAACCAGTGGCCAGAATCCTCCCATTGTAGTCGGCTATGTTAATTACGGTGATGTGAGTATGGGTGGTTTCGATATGAGCCTGACCTGGTTCTTTAACCGCGAGTGGACATTAGGCATGAATTATTCCTATTTAAGTATAACTCAATTCTATAATCCCGTTACCGGCGCTCCCGATCCAATCAACGCTCCTAAACATAAAGGTGGCATCAAGATTCAATTTAATCCAAGGAAGTATGATTTTAGCGGCACTCTAAATATACGTTATGTGGATGCATTTCCATGGTCATCAGGTATTTATTATGGAAAAATCAATACATATTTTTTAAGCGATCTCCATACGAGCTATAAATTTAACGATCATCTTTCTGCTATGCTGTCGGTGAGCAATATTCTTGACCATCGCCATATAGAAATTATGGGTGGTCCAACATTAGGTCGTTCAATCGTTTTACGCCTGCAAGCTAAACTTTAAATATTAAACAATAAATGCCCTTGATTTTTAATGATCTTCGGGTGTTTAAATATCTTTCCCAATTTTTAGCTGAAAGGTGAGTCTATGTTTAACAAATTCCACAGAATAATAATAACTACAATAATTTTTTCTTCATGGTTATTTGGCCATTGTCAAGTACCATGCGGTATATATGATGATGAAGTGAGTATCCATCAAATAAATGAGCATATTACTACTATTGATAAAGCTATCGAGCTAATTGCTGGTGGATGCCATGAAATGCAAACAAATAGTTGATCCTGAAAACACTCTACACTTATCAGAATTGACAGGTACTTTTGCCGGTCTTTATTTTGATAAACACGGTTTAGAGCATTTGTCAGACCTTGAGCATGATAAATGATTCCCTGGCTGGATAGTATAGATAAGTCCCTGTTTCATTTTTTTAATGAAACATTATCGAATGCTTTATTTGACGTTTTCATGCCAATCATTACCAATCAGAATTATTGGGTCTTCCCTATTTTGATTCTGATAATAATGTTGATTGTTAAAGGAGGAAAACGAGGTCAAATTGCCGTAGGTCTCCTAATTATTGCTCTTGCAACAACAGACGTGATTGCAGCACAGATTATCAAACCCTGGGTTGGTCGTCTCCGCCCTTCTCACGCTATGGCTGATTCAATTAATCTCCTTGTTTCAAAAGGCGGACGATACAGTTTTGTATCAAATCATGCAGCCAACATGTTTTGTGCTGCAACAGTTTTGACATATTTTTATTCTAAATGGAAGAGAATATTCTACTCGATGGCTGTTATAATAGCCTTTAGTAGAATTTATGTAGGAGTTCATTACCCCGGAGATGTGATAATGGGAGGTCTATTTGGTTATGGTATTGCTTGGTGTGTTATTTCCCTATGGATCATTTTTAAGATGAGGGAGATGAAAAAAGGACGACGATGGGTCCTTCATGAATAGATTTAATTCGGCAAGCCGGATTTCGGAGGTTTAACGCCAAACCCCTGAAATGACTCATTCCCCGGTGACTTTATTTCACCGTGCTTTTCTTCAAACTTTCTAATATTGTCCTTCAGAGCCAGCATAAATGCTTTGACGTGAGGTGGCGCCATGATAATTCGAGAATGAATTTTTGCTTTAGGAACTCCTGGTAAGAGCCTGGTAAAGTCCATTACAAACTCAGCTGGAGAGTGCGTGACTACAACAAAATTGGCATATTCACCACTGCTAACCTTTTCATCTAACTCAATATTGATCTGTTGAATATTTTTCTTATCCATCAATTCCTCCTGAAAACATGATTAAAATGTATCAAATTCTCTCCGGTTAAATTCTTCCCAATCTTCATCCAAGCCTTCAAATTCAGTATATTCCTGCTTCTTATCGTTATCGCCACCCGTTTTATCTATAATCACTTCATTTTCATATAGACTGAATGTATCTTTTTTCTTTTCAAATTCTGCCGGGTCTACTTCCTCTTCCTCTGTCTGATCAAGATCCTCAATATCTTCACTATAAATATCTGTATCGAAAAAATCCAAATTTTCAACGATACCATTTGTCATAAGATATTCAAGAAAATCTAAAAATTTTCTATTTTTTAAATCAGTACGACAAATTGGGCATGTCAATTTCTCTTTGAGTTTTTTCTCCTCAAGAGTCGTTTCACAAACTGGGCATATTATTCCTTCTAGCATAAATTTTTCCCTCGAAAATCGGGCGTAAAGTTAATCGAGCGTTTTAGCATCGTCAATAACTTTTATTCACTTTTTTTTTAATGTGATGGATAAACATTGTTTACACAATGCAAATAATTCTAATTCCATAAACATTCTGAAGCGGGTGGAATTAGACTCATGGCGCGTTCAGTTAAGGCGGTTATTGTAAGTGAAGGATTCACTCCAGGGTTCGCCGATATCATAGAGCCATCGCATACGTACATGTTTTTGTATCCAAATACCCGATTGTTTTTATCTATTACGCCCTCATTTTTATCCTTCCCCATACATACTCCACCCAAAATATGTGCTGTCGAAGGTATGCCAAACAATGCTTCGTAATTGGGCATCATTGCCTTTCCGTTCATTATTTCTGCATATTTATCTGCCAAAGTTTGTGCTTCAGGTATAAATGGTGTTGGGGCGTTTCCATTCTCCATACCTGTTTTCATCCCAATTCCAAATGGACCTTCACTAAAATTTAATGTGCTATCGATCGTTTGCATAAACAATAAAACTTGCGTTCGTTTCGCCCAGTCATCAACAAAGAGTGTCTTCAGATTATTTATGGGATGTTTTATTAAATCAGCCATTATTCTGTAAAATCGTGTAATAAAGGATTTTCCTTCCACTCGGGGAAGCATAATTAATCTCCAAATTCCAGAACCTTTAGAATAGCGTACCGGTTCCAGATGACTGTGTTCACCGATATGAAGAATAGACCCGATGGCGACGCCTTCAGAAAAATCGGTTTCTTTATTCAAGGAAGTAACGGGCATTAGCGCTTCAGAGTTCGTTCTAACCATGGATCCTACTTTCTCTGATAAATTGAATAAAGATGATTTTTTTAATTTTAAAAGCAATTTGACAGTCCCCAAAACGCCTCCTGAAAAAATGACTCCCCGACAAATATATTTACCCGATTTTTTCAAGATCCACGATGTAGATTTCTCCCATTTCACCTCATAACCTTTAGATCCATCTTCCTTTTCTAAGGGTTTTACATCAACCACTTTTGATTCTGCCTGGACTCTTGCGCCGGACTGTTGAGCTAAATATAAATAATTTTTATCCAATGTATTTTTTGCATTAAATCTGCAGCCGACCATACAACCACCGCAAAAGTTACATCCTGACCTTTCTGGCCCTTTGCCGTTGAAATATGGATCAGGGACAGTCACGTCTTGCTTACCAAAATATACAGACACATTTGTATGCTCGAATTCATCTTCTCTTTGTAAATCCACCGCCAATTCCTTTAATGCAATATCGCCCGGTTCCAACCTTGGATTCTGATCTGCACCAAGCATTTTTAAAGCCAATGGATAATATTCTTTTAATTCATCCTCCCAATCTGCCAAATGTGACCAACTTTTTGCCGCGTAAAATGACTTTTTTGGTACAGGCAGTGTATTGGCATAAACTAGAGATCCACCACCTACTCCTACTCCGGATAAAATTCCAATATGTTTGTAAAAGGTTAATTTAAAAAAACCAAAAAATTTAAATAACGGAAGCCACATCCATTTTTTCAAATTCCAGATTGTTTTTGGGAAATCACTGCTTTTCCACCACTTCCCTTTTTCAATTACCAGTACTTTATATCCTTTTTCTGATAGGCGTAATGCGGAAACAGATCCACCAAATCCTGAACCGATAATGATATAATCGTAATCAAACATCGTTTATTAATCCTTCATTATATTGCCAACTATACTTGGATGGCATCAACTGTGCTGATCTTGGACTGACATAATTAATCTACGTATGTTGAATTATAAATATTTTTTAGTAATTTTTCTTCGGCAGGTGATAAATCCAAACCCCTCCGTTTTTTAACAATGCGCGCAGTCTCAAGAAACGCTTCCCATCGAATTCGACTAATTTTGTCACTTACGCACCATGAAAAAGATTTTATCGTTTTAGGTGGAAATCCTCTCATAACAATATTGCATCCAAGGCCGATGACTGTTCCTGTATTCAATACAGTACCGATTGCAGTTTTCATATGATCACCTAAAAAACAACCTATATGATTAGACTCCGTATTCCGCTCTTTTCCATTAACCATTATCTGCACATCACTGTAATTGTTTTTCAGATTACTATTTATCGTACCCGAACCCAGATTGACCCATTGTCCTAAATAGGCATCCCCAAGATGACCCTCGTGAACTTTATTACTCCACCCTTGAATAATAACATTATTGATCTCTCCGCCCAACCTGCATCCAGGACCGATGGAACTTGCACCTATAAATTTAGTCATCGGCTCGACTATATTGCCTTCTCCTAAATACAATGGCCCTTCTAAATAGGTCATGGGTTTAATCACTGTATTTTTATCTAAAACCACCGGGCCGTTGGATGCATCAATCACTGAACCTGGAGCAATAATGACTGAGGGGTGAGCAAAAATTCGATCACCATTTATCAATATCGCATCCGTTTTGGGTTTAGAATAATCATTGAAGAATTTCACATCAGATTCTATCTGATTTCCGGTTTCCTGAATAGCTTCCCACAAGAAATGGATTGGTTTACAATCCAGATTTTTTTCTTCTTTTGTTGATTCATAATCCTGAACAGTTGGTCCTCCATTTTTCATCCATTCCTGACCTTCAACTTTCGTAAAATAGGCGCCGACAAATGTTGACTGATGATAAAAGGCGGAATTTTTATTATTTGCGATCAGATCGATCAGATCATTATTCCACAGAACATTGCCCAACAACCAGAGGCCATCTTCAACAATCGCCGGATTAACATTATTCTCCTGAAATGTTTCCTGTGTCATTTCTTTCAATTCCGGACGAACAATTAGGTGCATATTACTATCCGGAAGATGAATACTAATTCGTTCAATACATGTAAACGCCCCACAGCGAATTTCAAAAGCCGGCCGTGTTAGAGTGATGGGCTCAAGATCCAATGGTCGTTGATCTTCAAAAATATATACGTTCATGCTAATCCTAATAATTGTTGAATTTTTCCATAGCCTTCTTCAAGATGTTGATTTTCTTTACGTTCTATCAAGATGTTAAAATATTTCTCATTCTCCTCATTATAAAATCCAATCCTCATAGGGGCTCCTGATTTTTGAACAATCGTCGCTGATACCGGATCAAAGTCTAAATTAAGGTCAATAACGACTTCCGGTTTGGATACAAATATGATTTCAAGAAGAGATTGTTCCGGTAATCCCCATCGATTGATATGTTCATCAGAATACGTAATTAATCGATCATTGATTCTCGCATCTACATATTCAAGATTGATCCGCTTTGCTATATACCTGACTTGAATCCTGCCTTGAGGACCAATAGCATTTTGCAACGACTGAATAAACATGCGAGCAGCATGGGAAGCCTCGGGAGTTTTCGGTAAAAGAATTAATAAATTAGAAAATGGATGTATTTCTTTCCGCAGAGATAAGTTTGAATTTGCAAATGTATCTTTCCGAGGTCTATCCCACCATAGTGCAATGCGTGTTTTCCAGGGTAAATTCACGGCGGAATATAGCTTTTTTCACAGAATAGAACTTGTGTAGTTTCAATTCTTCAATTAATCCGGGAAAATAATGACTATTAGTAAAAAAATACTTTTTGGCGGACTTGGCTGGGTTTTAGCCGGCCCCATAGGCGCAATCGTAGGATATTTTTTGGCTTCTCAGGGAGAACAACAAAGCCAGGGCTCTTTTAGAACTACATCAGGGAGTTTCCCCAAAACAAGACCCGGCGATTTTATGGTTTCCATGCTGGTATTATTTGCTGCTGTCATGAAAGCTGACAAGCAGTTATTACGGTCTGAACTTGATTATGTAAAAAAATTCCTAAGCCAACAATTTGGACATAATGAGGTTCGGGAATTCATGATGCTGTTCAAGGATATCGTAAAACAAGATTATCCTTTGCGGGATGTGTGCCGTCAAATACAGCGTTCTATGGATCACCCCAGCCGACTCGAATTGATACATATTTTGTTCGGTTTGTCCCAGGCAGATGGCCATACACACCCTGATGAAGTAAAAGTAATTCACACTATTGCCCGCTATCTCAATATCAATGACCGTGATTTTGAATCCATCATGGCCATGTTTGTTAAGGATACAAAATCTGCGTACAAGATACTTGAAATTAGTTCCTCAGTCGCAGATACCGAGATTAAAAAAGCGTATCGCAAAATGGCTGCAAAATACCATCCGGATAAAGTGACTCATTTAGGAGATGATTTGAGAAATTTAGCCGAAGAAAAATTCAAATCAGTGAATAATGCCTATCAGTCAATCAAAAAAGAAAGAGGGATAGCTTGACAAGGGAAAAACCCGGACAATTTCCTTTTACCGGTGGCATTTATTCTGAAATGTACAGAAAACGGCTCTGGACCATGCGTCAGTATGCCGGTTTCACAACAGCTGAAGAGTCAAATAAACGCTATAAATATTTATTAGAAAACGGTGTATCCGGTTTATCTGTCGCTTTCGATCTGCCAACGCAGATCGGATACGATTCAGACCATGAAATGGCATTAGGAGAAGTTGGTAAAGTCGGCGTGCCTATTTCAACCATGGAAGATATGGAAATTTTATTTAAGGATATCCCGCTGGATTCCGTTTCCACATCCATGACCATTAACGCTACTGCTGGGATTTTATTGGCATTATATATCGTTTCAGCTGAAAAACAGGGTGTTGTTGTAGAAAAACTGAAGGGTACTATTCAAAATGATATTCTCAAAGAATATATTGCCCGAGGGACGTACATCTACCCTCCGGAGCCTTCTATGAGAATTGTGACTGATATTTTTGATTTTTGTTCGAGTCATGTTCCAAATTGGAATACAATTTCTATTTCCGGTTACCATATCCGTGAGGCCGGATCTACCGCTGCGCAGGAACTCGCATTCACTTTAGCAGATGGAATTGCTTACGTCCAAGCAGCCACAGATAAAGGCTTGGATGTTGATACATTTGGTAAACGACTTTCTTTTTTCTTCAATGCCCATAATGATTTTTTAACTGAGGTTGCCAAATTTCGAACCGCAAGACGCATATGGGCAAAAATCATGAAAGAACGCTTTAAAGCAACCAATGAAAAAGCCATGATGTGCCGGTTCCACGTACAAACGGGTGGATCTACACTTGCAGCCCAGCAAATAGATAACAATGTGGTACGGACGACAATACAAGCAATGTCCGCTATTTTAGGTGGAACGCAGTCTCTACATACCAATTCCAGGGATGAAGCCCTGGCCCTACCAACAGATGAGTCCGTAAAACTCGCCATCCGAACCCAGCAAATTATCGCTTATGAATCAGGTGTGGCGAACTTTCCTGATCCATTTGCCGGAAGTTATGTTATGGAAGAATTAACCGACCAATTGGAATCAGAAGCCAATACACTAATTACAGAAATTGATAATATGGGAGGAGCTGTTGCAGCCATCGAAAAAGGCTGGATTCAAAACGAAATCGCCCGCAGTTCTTATGAATATCAACAGAAAGTAGACAGTGGAGAACATATCATAGTCGGTGTTAATAAATATCAATCTGACGAAGATATAAATCCAAATCTGTTAACCATTGATCAACGGGCGGTCGAAAAGCAAATTCAACGAGTGAAAGATTTTAAATCGCAACGCAGCAACGATCATGTAAATAATCGTCTGTCTGAATTGAAAACGATTGCTTCAGGGTCTGAAAATATAATGCCTGGCATCATTGAATGTGTAAAACACCGCTGTACATTAGGCGAAATCTCAGATGCATTACGTTCAGTATTTGGCGAATACTACCCATCTTTTTAATACCCCAGTTATAAATAATATAAAACTTTTAGAAAGATTATATCCGTTATATGAAAAGAGAATTTTTTTTAAATACCACCCCACAAGACCCCTCCTCATGTGAGGAGGGGATTTAGGGGAGGTTGAATATTATTAATATTGAGTAACAATACATGATGAATTCCCGTCTTTTTGCTTCCATAATATCTTTTTTATTTCATCCAATAATTATATCATTTGCGGCATTTTCCCTGATCATATTTAGTAGAGTACCCATTGCTGATAACGCTGTTACTGTGCTGGCTGTCTGCTTCATTTTCGCTAACTTGATTCCCATTTCCACAGTGTTGATATTGAAGAAAACAGGAAGAATTTCTGATTTGGATGCTTCACAAAAAGAACAACGTATTTTTCCTCTAACTTTGGGAATTATCTATTCCGGAATCGCTTACCTGATTCTGACATATATGAATGCAGATCCTCTGGTGCGAGGGTTAATGTTTTGTTATATGACCAATACAGTATTTATAATTATTATTACAAAATACTGGAAAATCTCCATTCATGCTATGGGGGTAGCCGCTCCTCTTGCGGTGTTGTGGATTGCTGGATTTCAACACCCATTACTTGGAATCATTATTCTCATAGCAGTGAGTTATTCCAGAGTTATTTTGAAAGCTCATACTGTATTTCAAGTCACGGCCGGTTCTATTGCAGGACTTGTTTTTACCTACGTCCAACTATATCTCTTTTTTGTATAATAATGTTCATAAATCTCATACAAGCCAATCTTACTACGAAGGTTATTGGTCGAGAAATAGAACATTATACTCGGACTAAATCCACCAATGAAGATGCCTGGGCTCTGATTGAAGAAGGAGCCAACGAAGGCACACTTGTTATTACAGATAAACAGACAGCCGGTAAAGGGCGATCTGGTAGAAGTTGGCTATCTGTCCCGGGAAAAAGTTTAACAACCTCCCTTATCTTAAAACCGGAAATAGACAGTCGTTTGGCCGGTTGGTTTCCCCTGTTGACTGGAATCGCCATTGTGGATGCATTAAACGAATTAGGTTTAAAAACAAAACTTAAATGGCCAAATGATATTATGGTACTCGGAAAAAAGTTAGGGGGTATATTATGCGAAAGCAGAATTCAAGGCTCTATTTTGGAATGGGTTGTCATTGGAATCGGACTGAATATCAATGAACAAGAAAATGAACTCCCGGCGGATGTCTATGCCACTTCCTTTTATATAGAATCGTCTTCATCCATTCAAAGAGAGCTGGTCATATCCAAAATCCTTAATAACCTTGAATTGTTATATGCCACATTAAAAGAAAACAAAGAACTAAAGACTTTATCAAAATTTTGGACTGAACGTTGTAACCATGTTAATAAGTCAGTTAAGTTTGAAGCAGATAATGATACGCAAGAAGGTATCTTCATGGGAATTAATAATGATGGAGCAGCTATCATTAATTCTAATGGGAAAGAAACGATTTACACTAGCGGAGATATACATATAGAGACCTTTGCAAAAGATATCGTGTGAAGAAAAAAGAATTAAAATTTGTCTGATTCCTGCCCGCCCCCTTCTTTTTATTATTATTGTGGCAGGCGGGAAGGCGGGAAAGGAAATTAATAGCGGTAGCTATTAATAAGATTTCCAACGAAAAGCAGATGAATTTTAAACTTTTTAATTTGTGCAATAGGTTTTGCAAAGGTCTCAAATAATAAAATTATGATTTTAGCTATTGATATAGGAAACACAAATACTGTTCTCGGTCTTTTCGAGAACAGCACACTTGTTGACAGCTGGCGATTAAATACAGCGTCTGCACGAACCATTGACGAAAGTTGGGTAGCTGTCAAACTTCTTGCGGAAGATGCAGACCGTGATTTGAAATCTCTTGAAGGTATTGTTATTGGCAGTGTGGTCCCGAAAGAGACTTTCATTTTTAAAAAAATGTGTGAATATTATCTAAACCATACTCCTTTCGAAGTGAACGGTAGTTTGGATTTAGGCATCAAACTTGATGTTAAGTCTCCCGATGAAGTGGGTGCTGACAGAATTTCCAATGTGTATGCTGCCGGAAAATTGTATGGCAAACCCTCAATCGTCGTGGATTTTGGAACAGCCACAACTTATGATATTATTGATGAAAAGGGGAATTTCATCGGTGGATCCATTTCTCCGGGAATTGAAACCAGCGCTATGCATCTATTTGAATTAGCGGCTCTATTACACCGTATTGATTTTGAAATTCCTAAATCAGCCATCGGCCGTGACACACGATCTAATCTGGAAAGTGGGATTCTATTTGGAGCTGCAGATCAACTTGACGGAATGATCAATCGCATTTTGAATGAAAAAGGATGGTCGGATATTCCGGTAATTATCACCGGTGGATTGGGAAAGGTCATTGGCGGCATCATTCAAACAAAAGTAATTATTGATGATGACTTAACCCTCAAAGGATTGTTTCATTTATATACTGATCTGAATTGATCAAAAACGGTGTAAGGGCGACACTTTAATATTGACTTTATAGCCCTGGAATTCTTTCTCAACAGCACTCTCCAATTCTCTACAACATGCTGCAATTTGTTTTTTGGGCATTGTCTGCTCTATATTGATTCCAAATAAAATTACTTTATGTTCTTCCGTTTCAACGATTCTGATATCATGAATGTCTGTAATACGGTTATCCCTGATCCAATTCTCGTTTAGATAATTTGTCACTTCCAGGACTTTCGGATTATCCGGATGAACCGGATCTGTATGAACCGTAGGCTCAACACCCAGTTTTTCTGTTATAATATCTTCGACATGTTCTGCAATATCATGGGCACGTTCGGGCGTCTCGTTGGCATTAATCTCCACATGCATACTTACGAATTGATCTTTTCCATAACTGTGTATGATTATATCGTGAGCACCCAAAACTCCATCAAGAGGTGTAACGATCTGACGGATTTTCTCCACATCCTCCTCGGTGGGTGGTTTTCCAATGAGATCATCAATGGCTTCCCGGGCAATGATATAACCCATGTAAAGTAGAAAAAAGGCAACACCAAGTCCAGCCCAGCCATCTACTGCATAATAACCAAATTTTCCTGCAATCATCGCACCGATCACCAGAAAACTGGATATGGCATCTGACCGGTGATGCCACGCATCTGCCCGTAATGTTCCTGAAGCAATCTTAGCTGAAAGAAATTCTGCATACCGTGCTATGATTTCCTTTATGACTATGGTTGCCAGCAGAATCATCACCATCCACCACTCTGATTTTACAACTGCAGGATTGGTAATACGCTGGATCGATGCCTTGAAGAATTCAATTCCCGCCACACACAGTAAAATGGCAATAATCAGTGTTGCGATATATTCTATTCGCCCGTGTCCGTAGGGATGCTCAACATCTGCCGGCTTTTCTGCTTCATGGAATCCCCAGATAACCACGCTTGAAGAAATAACATCTGATAATGTATGAATTGCATCGGCTATTAGACTAATGGAGTTGATCATTAAGCCGATAATAAACTTTATTGCGAAAAGAATGCTGTTTACCAATACAGAAATCCATCCTTGCAGTTTTCCAATTTTACTGCGGTAGATTCGGGTAGATTTAATTGTATCGGGGACGAATCTATGAGTCAGTTTTTCAAATATATTGTTCACTTTATCTATTTATCTTTTCTATTTATACCCAAACAGCGAGAATCGCTCCGACAATCATTAAACCTACAAACTGAAAACCCATGTTAATTCCATACAATTTCCAGGAATATTTTTCGAAAATAACGCCCGTCAAGCCGAAAGTGGCGATATAGCCCAACCAGAGCCAGAATGCTGACAGGAGTCCTAATGATAAATTGGATGTGCAGAAATCACCGTGTACCACTTTCATATAATCTATCATGTGGGCTGTCACAAACACCAAAACCAATGTGCCTATAAATTGAAGGGCTAATCCTTTCCCTTTGCTGCTTTTTGACAGTTCTTCCGTTTCTGTATCAGATAGACTCATGGCAGAGGTCCATTGTTTTAAAAATAGTAATGGTGAATACCACAAGGCGCCCAGCAAGTAATGGGTCACGGTGGCGACAAGGACTGCAAGATAATTGATTTGTGGTTCGTACATAATCATACTTTTCTCGTTTTGGGTGTGTAATTTAGCCTCCAACCTTGCGAAGGTTCAAAACCTTCGCAAGGCTTACTGTAAAAATTATGAACCGGTGATACTATCATTTAGGATGAATATTTCTCAAAATTATTTCCCGAAATTAATTTATTGTAAATATGTTTGATTTAACCTCCCCCTTCTATAAACTTATATAATGAATTATATTGATAATTAGAATGTCTACAACTATCCACATTTTTGTTTTTGCACGGTTAATAATTATTTTCAGTTTGAAGTTTAAATGCGATAAACACAATATTGGGTTTATCGAGATGTTGGGTGCAGTTTGAAAAAGAATGAGAGTTTCGACACTTCATATTAAAAATTTGAAAGGCTTTGTTGATACAGGTAGGATAGGACTTTCACCAACAATCAACATCCTTGTTGGACCGAATAATGCTGGAAAATCGACTATCATCAAGGCCCTATATTTATTACAACCACAAGACCGTAACTACCCGCTGAACTATCTTCAAAAAAATAAAAGGAAAGGCACAAATACAATATCCATAGAAATCGGATTCGATGACTTCGATCGCAAATACATCCACGCTCATGAACAGGTTTTTACTGATCCACACCTTTGGAAAAGACAGGTAAATTTTATTATTCCATCAAAAGGAGAGTACAAAGCCATAATTCCAAGTAGCAAAAACGATAGCGAACTTAATGTCAACCCTATTCTAAGTACCGAACCAAACAACTTCATCTACCCCTATTTCTCAAGAAGGAAAGCGGTAAACTTTAATGAGCAAATAAGAGCGGAAAACGCGTTGGCTGTCAAGGAGAACCTTCATGACCTATATACGAAGATTGATAGAATTTCAAACCCTGACTACCCTGCATACCAAGAGTACAAAAAAGCATGCAAGGAGATTCTGGGGTTCCCTGTTTCTTGCTCCCTTTCTGCTAACGGTAAGCAAGCTGGTATAGTCGTGAGCAATAACGAGCACATAGCGTTAGATGAAATGGGTGAGGGAACCATCAACATACTGGGATTACTTGTTGACATTTGTATATCTGACGATAAACTTTTCTTAATTGAGGAACTTGAAAATGATATCCATCCAAAAGCTCTAAAATCATTACTTGAATTAATAATTAAAAAATCGGAAAACAACCAGTTTGTCATTTCTACTCACTCTAACATCATTACAAAATATCTTGGATCAACCCCTGAGTGTAAACTCTTCCAATTTGGAATGAAAATAAAGGATAAAATGCCTTTGACAACAATAAAGGAAGTGAATAATACTCCAACTGTACGAATTAAAGTGCTGGAGGATTTGGGTTACGACTTATATGATTTTGAATTATGGAAAGCATACCTCATTCTTGAAGAATCCAGTGCTGAACGAGTTATTCGGGACTACCTTATACCTACCTTTGTCCCCACACTCGAAAATAAACTCAAGACCGTTGCAGCACAAGGAGTGGACGATATAGGCCCAAGATTTCACGACTTTTTGAGATTGTTTGTATTTATTCATTTGTCCAGCGTTTATAAAAATAAAGCCTGGGTTTATGCTGACGGCGATAGTGTTGGGCAAAAAACAACAAGGGAACTTAGACAAAAATTTAAAACTTGGAAGCCAGATCACTTTCAAAACTTTTCAAAGCCAAACTTCGAGAATTACTATCCAAAGAAATGGCAAACAAGAGCCAACAAAGCACTTAAAATACAAAACAAAAAAGGACGGTTTCAGGCAAAAGGACAGTTGGTAAACGATATAATAGACTGGGCAAAATCGAATAAAAGAGAGGCTAAAAGAGAATTTAAAGAGTCTGCAATGGAAATAATTAAAACACTGCATACTTTGGATAAGAAGATTAAATAAAAACTACGCACAACAATGTATAAACCACATCAAAACGTGGTTTAGCCAGAATGTTGGATAAAATTTCTAAAACATAGATAATCGTTAAATAATAAGGAGATTTATATGGCAACTTTAAAAATTAAAATGGGCGGGAAACACCACAGCCACTGCGTTTGTCCCACTTGCCAGAAAATGGGAGGGAAACACCACAGCCACTGCGTTTGTCCCACTTGCCAGAAAATGGGCGGGAAACATTACAGCCACTGCGTTTGTCCCACTTGCCAGAAAATGGGCGGGAAACATTACAGCCACTGCGTTTGTCCTTCATGTCAGAAAATGGGATAGCTCCCGTATTAGAGGCTTCAATTAACACGGTATATATGGCTCGTTGCTTCACCCATATCGACTTGTTCGATTAGCCTGTTTCTTAAGAAAATTTCACTAGCACGCTCACAAGCCAACATTTTATATGCCGAAACGTTAGCAGCAATATAAACGATGAATGGATTAACTAAATATTACCAAATTTTTGCATCAATACCTGAATGTGACTATGATAAATCTGTTGGGTTCTTAAAAGAAAAAATTAGTAATCTATTTATTGAAGATTATTATAATCAGTTCCCAAATTCAGAAATCCTCGAATTTAATGTTAATGGTTACACTTATTTATTTGACTTAAATATAGAAACTAGAAGTAACAAAATAGAAAAAGACGATAGGGTTGTAGCTGTTTATGGAAGAATATCACATACTAATGAAAAGAGGGACAGTAATAGAATGAAAGGTTTCATTGGTCCATTCACGAAACTTACAAAATATAAAGACTTTGATAAGGGCCATTTTATTTCTCATAAAATAAATGGAAATTTGGATCAAAACCTATACCCTCAGCTTAAGGAATTAAATCGAGGATGGTCAAAACAAGGAAAGCTATTTAGATCTCTTGAAAGATATTGTGATCAGAATCCAAATGTTTTTCTTTTTACAAGACCAATTTATACAGATCTGTCATGGATCCCAACATTCATCGATTACGGAATTTTCACAAAAGAATTTGGATTATTATTAAATCGCTTTGATAACAAAAAAATACATACCACCAACAAAAAATAAACTCCATTTTAACAGCTTTTGTTCAAACTGATAGTATATAAAAAATGAATAATAAAATTACATTTGGACCCATTACTTTTGTTTGAAACAATCGACATGAAAATTTTAAAATGTGAGATTTGCTAATGAACACGACTTCTGCAACGAAAGATTTGATGCAAATTCCGGGAGTTGGAAAATCAATATCAAAAGATCTGATAAACATCGGTATAATATTGGTCAATGATTTGAAGGGTAAAAACCCAGAAAAAATGTATGATCAGTCAAATAGTTTTGCAGGGATGGTTCAAGACCGCTGTTTACTTTATGTTTTTAGGTGTGCAGTTTATTATGCAGAAACAGAGGGAAATATTAGAGAACAAGAAAAATTAAAATGGTGGAATTGGAAAGATGAAAAGTAACAAACTGACGGTGTATAAAAAATGAACCGAAAGATTGCATTAGAACCAATCGCTTTCGTTCGAAATAACCGGCATGAAAAAGTGGATGATAACTGGAGTGAAATTATTTCCGAGATTGAGATGATTGACAGTTTACCAGTGGAATCTCTCGACAATATTGAAACATTCTCTCATCTGGAAATTATCTATTACCTTGATAAAGCCACTAATACAATTGTAGGAAGCGAACACCCAAGAGAAAATCAAAACTGGCCAAAAGTCGGGATTTTCGCCCAACGAAAAAAAGATAGGCCTAATCATATAGGTTTAACAACCGTGAACTTGATAAAAAAGGAAGAACGAAGGTTAATTGTAACACATCTTGACGCCATAGACGGAACACCGGTTTTGGACATTAAACCGGTATACCAGGAATACCTGCCGAAAGGTGAAATAAAACAACCTGGCTGGACAACAGAAATGATGAAAGATTACTGGAAAAAAGAATAGCAGTTTACAATACACTAGAATATTCAAACCATTAAATGAGAAAAATAAATATGCCCGAAAATAAAAAACTATCTGTATTTGAGAAATACCTGACACTCTGGGTTTTAATCTGCATTGGAGCGGGGATCCTTTTGGGGAAAATAGCACCCGAGGTTGCAGTCAAATTAGATTCTCTTTCAATATATAATGTATCCATTCCCATTGCTATCTGTCTATTTTTTATGATGTATCCAATTATGGTAAAAATCGATTTTACAGAAGTAGTCAAAGCAGCAAAAACGCCTAAGCCTGTGGTGTTAACTTTATTCATCAATTGGATAATCAAACCGTTTTCCATGTACTTTATTGCTTCATTCTTTTTGGGAGACTTGTTTAAGGAATTCTTACCAGGGACCGAAATTATTAAAACAGGGCAAGAGGTGGAGTTATGGAGAAGTTATATATCAGGTGCTATTCTGCTGGGAATTGCTCCTTGTACGGCAATGGTCTTGATGTGGAGTCATTTGGCAAGAGGGAATGATGGGCTTACGTTAGTCATGGTAGCTATTAATTCTCTTACAATGCTCGTGCTCTATGCACCTCTTGGCGGGTTTTTACTTGGTGTGAATGCAATGCCTATACCATGGCAAACAATATTGTTTTCAGTAATGATTTACGTAGCCTTACCCTTGGTTGCAGGATTCTTTTCACGGAAGTGGATTATCAAATCCAAAGGCCTGGAATGGTTTAACACGAAGTTTTTGCACCGGCTCACGCCAATTAGCATATCCGCTCTTTTAGCCACATTAGTTCTTTTATTCTCATTTAAGGGAGAAATTATAACAAAATTTCCCCTGACAATTTTATGGATTGCAATTCCTCTTTTAGTCCAGACGATATTTATTTTTGCTATAGGATACTTTGTTTTTGCGAGATTTTTGAAACTCTCATATCATGACGCTGCCCCTGCTGCGATGATTGGTGCTTCAAATCATTTCGAGGTAGCAATTGCAACATCAACCATGCTGTTTGGATTGTCTTCGGGCGCAGCGTTAGCAACGGTAGTCGGTGTTTTGATTGAAGTTCCATTAATGCTCATGCTCGTCGCGATTTGCAAACGTTATTGTTATATATTTAATGAGTGTCATTTAGATTCACCACGGTGCAAAGATAAATTTGTGACTACTTAATTGAGAATGAATAATAAAGCAGTAAAATTCCTGCTCGTTTGCTTGACATGCATAGCAATGGTAACAGGCATCGTTTTGCTGATTCAATATTTGTCTAACTGAAAGGACTATTATGAAAAAGAACATGGGTTCTGCAGATCGTGTTATCAGATTAATAACCGCTGCAATCATCGTAACACTTTACTTCACAGGTACAATTACAGGAACGTTGGGGATTGTTTTGCTGGTGCTAGCAGGAATATTTCTATTAACAAGTTCCTGTAGTTTTTGTCCGCTATATTTACCATTTGGGATGAGCACATGCCCTGCGAAGAAAGAAGAAACGCCCAGCAGCTAACAATACTTAAAGCAAAGCGGGTGAACAACTCCGCCCGATAGTTGCTCGGTTAATCGAACGCTGCCATTCCAGTAATAGCCTCGCCAAGAATAAGGGTATGCATTTCATGGGTGCCTTCGTAGGTATACACCGATTCAATATTGGCCATGTGGCGGATGGGTGAATAGTCTTCGGTAATCCCATTTGCACCCAGCATTTCTCGCGCTATTCTGGCGATATCTCTTGCTATAGCACAATTGTTCCTCTTTGCCATGGACACTTGCTGGAAGGTCATCTTCCCCTCGTCCTTGAGGCGACCCAAGCGATATAATAAAAGCTGTGCTTCGGTAATTTGAGTTAGCATTTCCGCCAGTTTCGCTTGTGTGAGTTGATATCCGGCAATTGGTTTTGAAAATTGTTTCCGTTCTTTTGAATAATCCAAGGCAGTATTATAACAATCTGTCGCTGCGCCTACCATCCCCCAGGCGATGCCATAACGGGCTTGGGTCAGACAACTCAACGGTCCCTTAAGTCCTTCAATATTCGGCAGCCTTGCAGAATCGGGAACACAGACATTCACCATAGACAGTTCAGACGTAACCGAAGCCCGAAGACTCAATTTCCCATGGATGTCGCTGGATGTAAATCCTTCCATCCCTTTTTCCAATAAAAAGCCGCGGACAATTCCTTCTTCATCCCGTGCCCAAACAACCGCAACATCTGCGATAGAACCACTGGTAATCCACATTTTGTTGCCGTTGATGATCCAGTCATCCCCGTCTTTCTTACATCTTGTAGCCATTCCTCCGGGATTAGAACCAAAGTTGGGTTCTGTCAATCCAAAACATCCCACTTTTAACCCATTTCCTAATCCGGGAAGCCATTTAGCTCTTTGTTCATCCGAGCCATAGGCGTGAATGGGATACATCACCAACGCTCCCTGCACACTGGCGAAAGAGCGAAGGCCGGAATCACCCCGTTCCAATTCATGGAGAATAAGACCATAAGCAACATTGCTCACACCCGCGCCACCAGACTCTTCCGGCAGAGATGATCCAAAGAATCCCAACTCGCCCAATTTTGGAACAAGTTCCATAGGGAAAGTGGCTTGCTCATAATGCTCATTAATGAGTGGCATAAATTCCGATTGTACAAAATCGTATGCTGTTTGCTGGATCAGTAATTCTTCTTCAGTGAGTAGATCGGTAATATTATAAAAATCAGGTCCTAATTTTTTCATGTAAACTCCTATTAACTAATCACAAGCTGCGACATAAAATTCTGGGCGGAAACATTTTCGCAGTGAAAAATGAGTTCCTTCAATGAATTCAATTCATCTTGACTGAATGAATCCCCCGCAAGAGAATTAAATTTATTCTCCAAGTCTTCCATGGTCATGGGCTCCCGTGGATCGCCTTTGGGATATTCAAGGTATTCTGAATATTCTTGCCCATCTTTTGTCGTGATTACAACTTTTGATGGTTGTTTTGCCGGAAACATTTTTTCGAATTCCAATGAAGGTTCTCCTTTAATTTTATCAATCACCTCAAAGACTCTTGGATCATTCAATTTCTCATGGGAGAATGATTCAGTAGTGATTTTTTTATCCACAATTGCCACTGCCATACAATAAGGCAATGAATGGTCAGCTGTTTCCCTGGTTTCAGGACGATATTTGGCCGGATCAAACAATATATCATATGCTTGAGCAAAAGCAGTCACTTTAATTTCTTTAATATCGGTGTAGTCAAGATCATTATTAATCATTCCTTTGAGTGCGCAGGAAATATGCGTATGAGTCAGTGCTTCGGTGGGAAACGCCTTCATACCACATTCAAGAATTTTGTAATCCTTTCCCAAATTTCCTACCAGTGCTTCAACATCCCATCCCCAAGATGAGATACCGTCCCGACCTTCCATATCTGTTGGTTTTAATGATCCATCTTTCGCATTCCAACCGATGAATGCATCCATAAACCCTTCCTTGCCTTCAAACACTTTTTCCGTTCCGGAATATCCTTTTTTGGCCATGAGTGCCGCAAACACACCACTTTGAACTGCCATAGGATCAACCGTATTTTTCATCATTGTCAGCACACCCGCCGTCGGGCAACCGATAGTATGGTTATGGCAGCCATTAATTCCAATTGCATGTACCATTTGGTCAATTGATAAACCAATAATTTTTCCAGCTACAATCGGTGACACAAATTGAGTTAGGGTGGCGTGATGCCATTTCCGCTCACGGACACCCGGTTTTGCAAATAAACATAACCGCTGTTCAAATTCGTAAGCCAAGACGATTGCAGTAATCACATCTTTCATGGACGAATTCATTTTCTCTGCAGAACTTAAAGCCGCTGGGATTATGTCACTTGGATGGCTAGGATCGTCCTTCCAGTAAATGTCATTGAAATCCAATGCTCTGATCATCAGGGAATTAATGAGGGCAGTGTTCACTGCTGGCATTTTGTCTCCAAACCCGATCACAGTTGATTCATTAGTACCGCCCATTTCACGGTAAATTTCTAAAATGGTATTTACATCATGAGTCTTCATACTACCATAAGCGCAACCAATAGAATCATAGAGATATCGTTTTACTTCGTGAATAACTTCATCGGGCAAATCTTCGTATTTCAGGTTGACTGCGAATTCAGCAATCTGTCTTGAGATTGATTTTTCCATTTTCCTTCCTATAATTTCGTAATAATTGCGTCTGTCATTTGTGCTGTTGATGCAGCGCCGTGCTCAACCACATCAGGGCTGCCGGACATCTTTGCCATATCGTATGTTCTAACTTTTCCTTCAGCCACTATTACGGCAACTGCTTTTCTGATCTTTTTGGCTATTTCCTGCTCATCAATATAGTCCAACATCATACAGGCAGATTCTACCATTGCAATCGGATTGACAATTGAAACTGGGTAATCGGCATATTTTGGTGCGCTGCCATGTGTTGGTTCAAACACACCAACACCGGTTTCAGGATTATACTGGGCACTGCAAGCAAATCCAAGTCCACCAATGAGACCGGCAAACCCGTCGGAGACAATATCACCAAACATGTTCCCGGCAACGATGACACCGTAATTTTCAGGATTCTTGGTTAGCCACATCATCTGAGCATCGATATTCGTGTTCCACAATTCTGTTTCAGGAAAATCTGCTTTTTGAATCTGCTGAGCCATTTTGTACATCATGCCGGAAGTTTCACGGATTACGTTTGGTTTTTCACAGACTGTAACAGATTTGTATCCATACTTTTTAGCATGTTCAAAGGCAGCCCGTAAAATTCTCTCAGTTGCATTTTTGGTAAAGATTCTCGTTGAAACGGAAATTTCCTCTTTCGGTGCGTCCCCGAAGTTTTTCTGGAATTTCGGATGAGTCATCAGTGCATCGTAAACCTGATCCGGCGGATCGCTCCATTCCACACCTCCGTATAATCCTTCCGTATTTTGACGAAAAATTGCCACATCCACTTCCGGTTCTTCAATTGAGTCACCCTTACCTCGTCGTATGAAGTTCAACGGATTCCCTTTATAGGTCTTGCAGGGACGCAGACAAATATCCAATCCAAAGTGCTGGCGCAACCCTACAATCGGACTGGAGTACACCAACCCTTTTTCCTTCAATTCCCGCCTTAGTCCCTCAAAGGCTTCATCCTTGGGTTTAGACGTGATGGCGCCGAATAAACCAATTTTATGTTTCGTAATTAAATCAAGGGTTCTTTGGGGAAGTGGATTTCCCTCATTACACCAAAATTCCCAGCCGATATCTCCTTCAACATAATTCGCTTCAAATCCAGCGGCGCTCAGTACGCGAAGTGTCTCTTCCAATACTACTCTACCAATACCGTCACCGGGCATTTTAACAATTGTTCTTTTTTCCATTATTTTTCCTTTACTAACAACGAATTAAACGAAAATAACGAAGCAATCTTAAGCTACAATAAAGGTTATTTTGTTTAATCAATTATCTTAATTTGAAAAATTATTTGTTTAACACTGACAAGCGTTTGAATTGAATAGGTATTTTACAAAAATTTATTACGTACCCAACTTCGTAATCTGATGCTTTCAGGTAATTGACTAATTGAGCATAATGATTGGGGTGAAGTGTTTCCATTGCTTTTAACTCCAAAATAATTTTATCATCTACAACTATGTCCGCATAATACTCACCTACGTTTTCACTACGAAAATAAACATTGATTAGTTTTTGTTGTTCTATTTTGAGCCCAATGGACTTTAAAGCGATAATCAACGAATTTTCATATACTTTTTCAAGAAAACCTATACCTAATTCTTTCTGAACTTCGATTGCAGTTTTAATAATTAGATAAGATAAATTTTTGTGCAATATTTTCATTTCAGCCGTATACTTTTTCCATAATTAACTATTTGTTTTTTTAATCTTATCTACTTTTTTCGTATACTTCGTTTTATTCGTTGTGAATCAAATCCTGTCCTTCACCCAATTTTCCAAACCACCGGTCAAAATCAACTCCTGTGCTGCAACACCAACGGGTGAAATGGTATATTCTTTTTCATTGACGGTCAGTACAGACGATATAAAATCAATTGTCACTTTCAACCCTGTTTTTACGGTCAATTTTTCTGTGCCAAATTTTTCCTTCAAATCATTCACTAGTTTAGGTGCCTCAATGACTAAAAAACCATTATTTAATGCATTCCGTTTATACGTTTGGCTAAATGAGCCGGCGAGCACCATTTGAATACCTCTGTACTTCAACGCAGTGGCTGCCTGTTCTCTTGAACTTCCGGAACCAAAATTAAATCCACCGATTAAAATATCATTCTTTTCAACGATTTTTCCAAATTCAGGATCATAATTTTCCATCACAACTTCAGCCATCTGTTTGGGCGTTAATCCATCCACATAGGTATATTTACCGGGATAGATTCCATCTGTATTCAAATTATCCTGATGACAAAATATCAATTCTCCGGATAGTTTTTCCGGAAATCCATCTAATAATAAAACCGAACTTTTCTTTGCAGAATGTTGGCTTTTTACCACGATGCTACCTGCTGGTTTGATATTTGAAAATGATTCTGGACTGACAATTTTTCCGGCAATTGCTGATGCAGCCACTACAGCGGGAGATGCCAAATATGCCTTCGCTGTTGGATCACCCATGCGCCCTTTAAAATTCCGATTTGTTGCAGAAATTCCAATTTCATTTTCTCCGAGTAATCCAACCCCCAATCCGATACACATTCCGCACCCGGGAGGCAAAGGACGAGCCCCCGCATCTAACAATGTCTGCCAGTCTCCATTTTCTTCACTGGCATTCTGGACTTCGCTGGAAGCTGCAGCAAAATAAAATTCAACATGTTCGGCCACTTTCTTTCCACGAATAGCATCTGCCGCTTGGGCTAAATCATCCGCCCGACTGTTTGTACAACTGACCAGATAAGCTTTGTTTATAGTAATATTTTTACTGGTTATTTCAGTTATTGAAGTCATGGTTTTTACATTGTCCGGTCCTGAAACGTGGGGAATAACAGTAGAGAGGTCTAATGTCAATTCTTTTACATAGAATGCATCTGTATCTGCAGCAAGTCCTTCATCCTCCAAATGTTGAAGCCGGTTATGATTCATTCTCGGATGAATTCCATTTACACTATCTTCATCAGATGGAACACCTTCTAATCCCCTTTCAGCAATAAAATCTGCCCGTTTTTGCAACCACTGAATTGTGACAGAATCAATCGGAAACAGTCCCACAAGTGCTCCCCATTCTGTTGTCATATTTGCAATGGTTAACCGGTCATCAATGGATAAAGATTTGATTCCTTCCCCAGAAAATTCTAACGCATGGTTCAATACTTCATCTTTATTAAATAATCCTGCCAGTGTTATTATTACATCCTTCCCGGTTACACCTGCAGATAGCTTTCCTGTTAATTCTACTTTAGCTACAGGTGGTATCTGCCACCAAGTTCTGCCCGTTGCCCAAATAGCCGCTGCATCTGTTCGGACAACAGGTGTTCCCAGACATCCCAAACCGCCATACATATTGGCATGACTGTCCGAAGCAACAGCCATGGTCCCGGGAAAAGCATAGCCTTCTTCACACATAATCTGATGACCTATCCCTCGGCCTGCGGGATAAAAATCCACTCCCATCTTTTTTGCAAACGCTTCGATTCCGGCATATTTTTTTAAATTGGCTTCCGATGTATCCTGCACATTGTGATCTAATGCAAACATGGGTTGGCTGGGCTTCGCCATTTTAGCAGCTCCAATTGTCTTAAATTTCTCTGCCACAGGCGCTGTATTGTCATGTGTGAGGATATGCTCCGGCTGGATAGAAATGTAATCACCTGAATGAACAACAACTCCTTCGTGTAAACCGACAGCATATTTCTGTGCAATTTTCTCAACTAAATTTTGCTTCATAATTCTAAATTTTCTACCGTATTATTACTAAAATATTAATTCTTTCTATTCGCCAGAACAAACCGGATATCATCATATGAACAGTTTTCTGAATCCGGTATATTCGCTTTTATGGCGGATAAAGCAGGAAATGTTGTTTTATTGATAGCATTCTTAATAATTGGAATTTTCCCAGGATCGACAAAATTCCTAATATTCAGTTCTTTTCCCAATTCAATCAGTTTGCACAGATGAATAATTATAGTGGATTCAGCATAATCCCGTCGTCCTGCGATTTCTTCCAGAGTAAATTTTTTCTGATATAATTCCCAGGTAATTTGCAGAGATGCAGTCATGGATAACTTGCCTTTAGATTTATTTCGCGCAGGTTTTGGTTCAGCACGAACGGCAGGCGGATCGGTATCGCCTTTTTGGATTTCCCGCCCTATTTCCGTTAAGTGAATTGTAGGATACATACCACTCCCACGGCGCAGGTATCCGTTACTTAATAAATCATTAAAAACAGATGTGATGTATTTTCGTGTAACATGATCATATTTACCGAAAAGGGCGTGGTTTTGTAACTGCCGGGATAATTTTTTTGATCGGGAACCGGCGAGCGTTTTGGATAGAGCATCTCTCCCGAATTGTCCATTTAATTCATCCGTTAAATTCAAGATGTCCATAATCAGTTCACTGTTATCGACTAATTTGGGGGGAGCTTTCACTTTACCCGCCGGTTTTACTGATCCCTTCCAATTCATACACACATCACAGCCCTTACAATTATGTTCTCTCAGGTATTCTCCGAAATAATTCAGTAAATACTTCCGCCGGCAAGATAAAATAGTATAATACCGTTTCATAGCATCTAACTTTTGCATTTGAAACAGACGATGTTCTTCAATGGCCTCAAAATCAATGGGTAATTGATTTGCAGGAAATTTTTCGCTCATGAGCCGCACACCACGTCCCCGGAAAGGGGGTGTATAAAGAATTAATTCTTTACTCTCTAAAGCCATTAACGCTGCGGAGAGTTGCGCCTGAGTAATTTTCAATGCTTTAATAACCTGTTCAGGCGAAATATTTAAAACGGAAAGTGAATTATTCTCTAACCTTTGACTAATAAAATCAAAAACGGTTTTCTGAATATGTCCGCGTAAATCCGCTTCTGTTTTTAACAGTTCAACTTCTATGTGATGGTCATGACGGCTTAACCGTTTCAACAATTTTGCCTTTTCCAAAATGATTAGAATATGCCCTACCATGATGTCCTTAATTCCAGTGCCGGCTCTTTCTGCCATTTCTTTGTGGGTAAGGTAAATGTCCGAGATATTCAACGTATGGAGATAATTATACAACCTGATAATTGATTCTTTAGGGGGATGGGCATTATCAATGAAGAACTCCTGCAAGCGGACATCGCTGTAAGCGGTAAACGCAACACAGTATGAAGTATTACCGTCTCTACCTGCCCTGCCGGATTCCTGCATATACGCTTCCATAGTTCCCGGCATCGTATAATGGAATACGAAACGCACATTGGGCTTGTCGATGCCCATGCCAAATGCATTCGTGGCAACAATGATGTTGGTTTTACCCGACATCCAATTATTCTGGACATATTCCCGCTCGTCCTTTTCCATGCCGCCGTGATAACCGGCTGTGGAATACCCCTCGTTCAATAATAAATCTGTAACTGCTTCTGTGAGTTTTTTCGTACCAACATAAATGATTCCGGAGCCTTTTAATCGGGATAACATACTGAGCAATTCTGCTTGTTTTTCTTTATCATTTTTCAAAGAGACCGATACATATTTTAAATTCCTACGGTCGAAACCGGTAACAATTTCTTCCATAGATTCCAATCCAAGCTGGACTTTAATATCCTTCCGTACTTCCGGTGTGGCTGTGGCTGTGAATGCTCCAACGGGGGGATAGTCCAGAGTGGAAATCACATTTTTCAGCCGCAAATAAGACGGTCTGAAATCATGTCCCCACTGGGAAATACAATGGGCTTCATCAACAATGAAAAAAGATACGTTCACCCTTTGAAGTAAACGAATAAATGCGTTGGAATAAAACCGTTCTGGGGCAATATAAAGGAGGTCGATTTTACCGGATTCGACCAGAGAAAACCGTTTCATCATTTCATCATTATTGATGGTACTGTTAATAAACGTGGCAGCAATTCCCAATTCCTCCAAGGCATCTACTTGGTCTTTCATAAGGGCAATTAAAGGAGAAATTACCAGCGTAACGCCATCACTTAACAATGCTGGCAGCTGATAACACAAAGACTTCCCCGAACCGGTGGGCATAGTTACAATGACCGCTTGCCCATCTAACAATTTATGGATTATCTCTTCCTGCCTTGGACGAAATTCGGATAAACAGAAGCGGTCAGTAAGTGTTTGTTGTAATAGATTCAATATTCAGTTCATTCAGGTTTAAAACATGATACATAAAAATCATTGGAAAAACTTGGGTTTAGAAACAAGCAATAATCATAGCTACTCATTTCTTAAAAGGTTCAAAGGAAACAAAATCTGCATGATGCACTATAATCGATTCGACTGTTCTTTTTCCCAAATCTCCCTCTTTAGAATGAGTGCCGATAATATGCTGAACATCTGCCGGTAAATCAAAACGGGCCGCAATGGCAACTCCGCTGAATGGATGGCGTACTTTGCTACCGTAATCACTGGTAGTGAGTTTGCCGTCTACTATTTCATATTCCAGTAATTTTCCCACGTCAATTAAAATGGCGCCGGCAATGAGGATATCCATATCAATTTGAATTTCATCACCAAAATTTTTCTGCATCCTTTTGGCAATATCCACTGCAAGATGTACACACGTCCGTTTATGATTCATGAATGTTATATTACAATCTTTGATAAGAAGTGAAAAAGGAATCTCCATCAAATCATCGGCTGATAATACACTGTTTTCAATTGCCCAGCCCCATGCGTCTGTCACCTTATTTTTCAATTCATCATTCTTGATCCAATCTATTTCAGGCCATATCTCCAATAATTTTTCTCTGTTACTCATCATCATTCCTTAATTTTATAAATGCTATCTATGACAGTCCCATCTACCCATTTAACAACGCTAATCACTTCATCCGTAAGTTCAGGCTTGGCCGGCGGACCACCAATAAGATCATCCACTTCTGCTTTTATATCCTCAATTTTTCGAATTGGCAGGCCGCTATTTTTCGTTGCTTTGATGAGATCTTTCCGTAATGGGTTTATGGCTATTCCTCTATCAGTAACAATTACGTCAATTAATTCACCAGGCCCAACCAATGTGGTTACATTATCAACGATTATTGGAATTCTGTCTCGAAATGCCGGAATAGGAAGAATGGTACATTTGCTGAATAAACAGTTCTGCCATCCACCAATACCATGGAGCATCCGTCCGTCGGAATGTGTTACAACATTGGCATTATAATTCACATCCACTTCTGTCGCTCCAAGAACAACCACATCCACCATACTGGCAAAGTTGCCTTTTCCATGCCAATTATAACTAGTAAATGGAGACGTGTTCACATGTCCATAATTTTCCCGCATAGACCTAATTCCTTCCAGATCGAAGGTCTGCCCATCTAAAATAAAATCCGTGAGACCTGCTTCCAGCATTTCCACAAGGTATTTTGTGGATCCACCTCGAATAAACCGAGCTTTTATTCCAGCGTCTAACATCATTTCCTTCAGGTAAATAGCGAAAGCCAAAGCCGTACCGCCTGCCCCTGCCTGAAAACTAAACCCTTCTTTAATAATTCCCGCTGCCTGAACAAATTTTGCTGTCATTTCTGCTATATATAACCTGTCCGGTGATCGTGTAAGTTTTGTTGTTCCTGATACAATTTTTTCCGGTTCACCCACTTTATCCATCACAACAACAAAATCCACATTCTGACCTTGGATTTGCCAGGGTACACATGGAAAAGGAACTAAATTATCCGTCACAACAATCACTTTATCCGCATACAGAGTATCCACCAAACCAAAACCTAATAATCCACAGGCTGAAGGGCCCCTGTCTCCCGTTGCATTACCAAATTCATCTGCAGTGGGTGCAGCAATGATAGCAATATCAATATGAACTTCACCGTCCTGCACTGCCTGCCAGCGACCGCCATGACTCCGTAAAACACCCATTCCACGCATTCCGCCCTTTGATGCAAAATCACCCAATGGACCGTTTAACGATCCTTCAATCCAATCGATTGTTCCATTCTTGATATGATCTATCACCGGTTTATGACAGGGAAAAGCTGCTGATGGAAACCAGCGCAATCCTTTTACACCCATATCTGCAGCAATGTCAAATACCTGGTTCATGACCAGGTCACCATTCCGAAAATGATGATGATTAGACACCGTCATGCCATCTTTCAAACCTGCTTTTTTTAATGCTTCCTTTAGGGAACCTACAACTTTGTTTCCATCCATTGGAAAATCTGCACAATTACGAATTAAAGGACCTGCTTTATTACCCTCAGGAGAAAATTCTCCAACGCCTTTAAATGGTATTTGTGGAATACCATTTACAATATCGGGGACCATACGCCCAACGGAGTTTTGAATCATTTTCGGTTTACTCATCTTCCTTCCATTTTTTGGATACCAAACCTGATGCAATTGCCAATTCGATGGTTTGAACAGCTTTTTGCACTACCGGAGCATCAATCATTTTTGAACCAAGCGATACCACACCAAGCCCTTTAGCTTCGGCTTTGTCAAAAGCCAATATAATCTTTTTCGCTTTTCCTATTTCTGTTTCTGATGGTGCAAATTCTTCATTGACGGGTTGAATCTGACGTGGATGAATACAACCTTTACCGTCGAAACCAAGTGCTTTAGCTTCCCGCACAGATTCCCGTAAAGCTTCTTCATCTGCAACATCACTGAAAACTGAATCAATTACCTGCAGTCCAGCGGCACGGGCAGCGTTAATTATCGTATTTCGCGCAAAGAAAGATTCTTTTCCTTCATCGGTGCGTATCGTACCAATATCTGCAGTGTAATCTTCCAAACCAATGGTCAACGCCACATTATTGGATGACGCTTCGGCAATTTCCAACGCATGCATTACACCTTTGGCACTCTCAATAATGGGCATAATGTAGACTGGTTTTTTTCGACCACAAGCCTTCATTATCCGGTTGATTTTTTCATCTACTGCCTTGAGTTGTTCGCCGCATTCCACTTTAGGTACAAGAATCAAATGAACATTATGTGGAACAATATATTCTAAATCAGTTATTCCCATCTCGCCTTGATTTATGCGCACCATACGTTCAGCTGCGAAAAAGTCCAGCGTACGCAATGCATTCCTGACGATAAACCGGGCGGATTCTTTTTCCGGCGGTGCAACAGCGTCTTCCAAATCCAAAATGATACCATCCGGTTTATGGATGCCTGCATTTAACATTAGCTTTGGCTGATTTCCGGGAATGTATAATCGACTGCGACGGAAACGATTACGCGTAGATTTAGATTTGCAGTGAGGTTTCATTGGAGGCAAGGATTCAGCGGTAATGTCCGGGTATGCCGATTTTATCACTGCTTCTATTCGTGCGGAAATAACGAATGGCAACGCACCGAAATCTTCCAAAAGGAACTTCCCGGAATCGATACCTAAATCTCTACAGACAGTTTCGGTCTGTGAAAGAATTGATTCACCAAACAAAACATCCACCTTGCTGGATAATTCGAATACCAGGGGCTTTTTGGAGGGTGTATAAGTTATACGTATGTCAGACCGGGGTTTGCTTTCTTTTGGGCCTACAATATATTTTTTTTGCATCGTTTGGTTTTTAGTAAGGATTCCGTTCAAATAATATAGGTTATTAATTTATTACATTCATTTTCCCATCGCAAGATATGCTGAAAGGCACGGCTATGAATATCCATGCATCGGAGATGTTGTAAGTGATGTGTTTTATTTTGATTTTTCATTGTTTAACCGCGAAGATTACAAAATTACACAAAAGAATTTATAAAATAAATTAGTGGTTTTTTGCGTACTTCGCGGACGTTTAAATCAACCCGTGGTCAGCGAAAGAATACAACTCGTCTCCGGCTATGATGAGATGATCATGGACTGAAATATCAATGGCTTGTGCTGCCTCTTTCAATTTTTTAGTAATGGTAAGATCGTCTTGGCTGGGATTTGGATTTCCGCTGGGATGGTTATGGACAAAGACCAAAGCAGCTGCATCATTATCCAACGCTCGTTTTATCACTTCCCTTGGATAAACAACAGAAGTTGAAAGAGTGCCTTCAAACACGACTTCCATCTTCATAATCTGATTCCGTCCATTTAAATAAATTACCAGGAATACTTCCCTGTTTTTATCCCGCAGATTGTGTTTTAGATATTCCAACACTTCATCAGATGAACGAATAAAATCTTTATTTATTACTCTATCAGCTAAATAACGGCGAGATACTGCCTGGGCAATTTTAAGTCCGAAGATATTATTATCGCCTATCCCTTTAATTTTAATTAATTCTTTAGGATCAGCTTCCAATACAGCTTTCAGGGAACCAAATTTCTTCAAGGTATCTTTGGCGGATTGCTTGCAGTCTTTCCGGGGTGTGCTAAACGTAAGAAGAAGTTCTATAATTTCATAATCATGGAAACCGTCCAAACCACTCTTCAGGAATTTCTCCCGCAGTCGTTGACGGTGTCCTTCGTTTTTTTGATGGAGAGTTACGGAGATCAAAAGGAGTTTTTATAATTAAATATTTTCATATTCTTTATGCTCTCTACGGTTCGGCAGCTATTTCATTAACTTTTGTAGTTTTTCCTTAAACTCCCGCAATTCCCTTATATTTCCAGTTTCAATTTCGCCTGAATCCCATTTGAGTTTGAAATCTTCTTCAGAGTCCGAACCATTTTGTTTTTGATATAAGGGATATAGATCCGCTTCATCGCGGGGTTTATTTTTATGCATAGTAGCAGTAATCTGATAAGCGATATCTTCTGATATATCATCCACTACACGAGATGGAAGCTGTTTTTCTAACAAGCTTTGTTCTATTCGGGAAAACCGCATTCCTTTTACAACATAATCCTGAAAAGCCTCCCAAGCAAACGGAGCAACCTTTTTCACTGATTCTGCCATAGCGTCAGAATAAACTCTTATTTCATACTGGGCATGGCTGTCTGAACGCAGTCCGATAAAATGCAGCAAATTATGGAGGTCGTTTTTCCAATACCATTCAGTATACAGATTCACCGGTAGAAGAGAACGAGCCAGTTCTCGGGCTACACCGGCCTCATTCAATTCAGAATACATGGCAAAACTCCGATCAGATATTTCCTTAAAATAGTCCAAAACTTTCTGTTTCAGCTCGACAGGAACCTCTCCCATCCTACCCTGCTTATTCAGTGCACTTTGGAATTGAATATGTTCCGGATCAGGAAAATAAAATTCATCCCGTGCTTCGGAATAACGCAATGAATATTCATTGATATTTGCTGTACGATGGCGAACCCATTGACGAGCCACAAAAATGGGCATCTTGCAATGGAATTTGAATTCCACCATTTCAAAGGGTGTCGTATGGCGATGCCGCATGAGATAGCGGATCAAGCCCCGATCCTGGGAAACTTTGCTGGTTCCTTGTCCATAACTCACACGGGCTGACTGCACAATGGCATCATCACCTCCCATGGAATCCACCAGGCGAACAAAGCCTTTATCTAAACATTTGATAGAGTCTTTTGGTATTTCGGTCATTATTTCTTTCTTATAATAAACTGGAGTTTTGGATTAATAATTTTTTGGTTTGACTAAAATCGGATTCATTTTCACCTAAGCAATGTTGGATTGTGAATTTCCGTATATGTAATTCGGAAAACAAATAGTCAAAAACAAATTTTCAAATATTGGACTCATAGTATTTTCAGCCATTCCCTCATAATGGGATTTACAATTTGATAAAAACTATTTTTCTTTATAATAATATCTTTTTTCATGAGTCCTTTAATAGATTCATTCAGCGTGGAATCAGATGGGAAGTTAAATGCATCCGCCGTTGCTTTTCCATATAGTTGTATTGTATCTGAAGTTGATAGCGCCATTAGAACTTTTCGTTGATTGTTGGTCAGTTGGTCAAGGATATTTTGAAATATATCCGATTGGCTGTCAATAATGCGCTCGAGCCATTGTTTTGAAAATAACGGTGTATTTTGATCTTCACCTTCATTTATCAAATTCCAAACAACTGAAGAAAAATATTGTGTATAATGGGGATGGCCCTTGGAAATCTCTAATATTTCGTCCATTGTTTTTTTCGTTATTTTCAGATTAGTTTGTTTAAACTTATTAGAGATGAACTCAAGCCAGTCCTTTTTAATAATTGGGTTTATAGTCATTTTTTCTCCAAACTCATAAAATGGAGAATTTGGATCACTAAAGATAGATTGCATCAAACTTTGTTTACTGCCCATGAATATGTAAGAAACCATTTTTTGAGTTTGAAATATTGAACGCATTTGATTTACTAAAAATGGGTCAATTCGTTTGTATTCCTGAAATTCGTCAAATGCAATACAGATTTGGGAATTTTTTTGCATTCCGATTTTTTCAGGGATTGATAATATTTTTCCAATATCCGCTTTTTCTTCAATGGATGATTTTTCCAATGAAAAGGTCGGATTACCGATTTCATCTAACGTTATACTTGGTGATAATCCAGTAAAATATTGCCCCACACTTTGTGCAATTTTGCGAATATCCTGTTTCCAATCGAATAATTCACTTGAGATTACTTTCGAAAATCCTTTAGCAAAATCTGAGAGGGTTAAAATATTGTATAAATCAAAATAAATTGTTTTTACACCAGTAATTTCCTCAAACGCTTTCAAGAGTAAAGAAGATTTACCATATCTTCTAGGAGAATAGAGCCAAACAGATTGATTATTCAGAATTCTATTTTTTAAAAATTGCAATTCTTGTTTTCTATTACAAAAATCGTCTTTTTCTACAATTTTACCGAATTTGAAAGGATTCATTTTATATTGCTCGTAATTATACGCCCCGTAAATATACGAGGAATAATGACACGTTCCAATAAGCTCCTGTATTCTGTTTATTTATCTTTGCGGGCGTTTCTCCTGAACACTTAAACACTTTTTAACACTTTATAAGTCTTATCCACAGCTTCTACATCACCCGCAATTAAACCGGGTTCAATAAGGGTCTTTTCCTGATTAAAACTAACAAGATTCCCTTTCAGGTCAATCAGTTTTCCACCTGCTTCGTTGATGATGCAGTTCCCAGCGCAAATGTCCCATTCATTCTTTGGACGTAAGGAAGCAAATATATCTGCTTGCCCAGCTGCCGTTAACCCTAGTTTATAAGCTACTGAACCAATCGCTTTTAATTCACCGAATGTATCTGCGAATGGCTCCCAGAGTCCCCGGCGGGTTTCAGATCGGCTGTTCAAAATTACCATATCGCTAATATTCTCTTTCGTATCGCAGTGAATGGGCGTACCATTCAAAAACGCCCCTTCATCTTTTGCTGCCGTGAATGTTTCTTCAGTCACTGGATTATACAGAACCCCTACAATCGGTGTACCGTTTTCTACAAGAGCTATACTTACGACAAAGTTTGGAACACCCTCAATAAATTCTTTTGTTCCATCCAAAGGATCCACGACCCAAACTCGATCTTTGGAAAGTCGATCCGGTGAATCCACTGTTTCTTCCGAGAGCCAGCCATAATTGGGACGGGCGTCCAATAATATTTCTTTCAGACGTGAATCGGCTGCATGGTCTGCAGTGGTTACGGGATTATGATACCCTTTATCGCGAATCTCATAGTCTGCTTTATAATAATTCATGATAAGGCTGCCCGCTTCTTTTGCAGCATTAATTGCAAGGTTTTTATCTGAAATCATAGCGTCGAAATTAGGTTAAAAAGAGTAGAAAAAGGTAAATGTAAGATTATGCCTTTCTAAAAATAATCATTTTTTCACGACCTTTTCTGGTCTTTATGGATAAATCCAGAAATCCTTCCTCTTCGATCGTCCAGCCATTATTGAAAATAGATTTCACTTCATTCACAGTCGTTCCCCAGGGCGGTCCTCCATCTTCCATTGTTTTATCTAATGGGAACCAGAGACCAATGAGCTTGCCCTCTGGTTTTAATATTTTTTTCACCAATTCTTCATATTCTGACCTTCTTTTGGGATTGATAGCGCAAAAGCAGGTATGTTCAATGACATAATCGAATGCGTTTAAGTGTTCAGGTATTAATGTAAATAGGTCTCTTTGGACAAGGGTTACCTCTACCTTTTCTTTTTTAGCTAGTTTTCTTAAAGCTTCAATGGCAGAAGGTGCAAAGTCCACTGCAGTTACATAGAATCCCTTTTTGGCAAAAATAACTGCATCGTAACCACGGCCGCTACCGATAATGCAAACCTTACCAGGATTTAATTGATTGGCGATAGATTCAAACACAGGTGTAATACCGCCTAAATCCCAGCCGGCATCATCAGCAAGATAGATATCTTCCCAGAATTGGGTGTGATCTTCCTTATGTTGCATTCAGATTAGCTATTAACAAGTGAAATTTGCGGTTTGAACTTCATCTCTTTTTTACAATTGGAAATTATGAGAAGTTCAGAGCCTGTTCTAAATCGTTTATAATATCATTTACGTTTTCAATCCCAACCGATAATCTAACCAAACCATCCGAAAAACCGCGGGCTAACCTTTCCTCCCGTGGAACATCCACATGGGTCATGGTCGCAGGATGTGTAATCATGGTTTCCACAGATCCCAGACTTTCAGCCAATAAACATAATTTCACATGGTTCATCAAGGCTATTCCTGATTCCAATCCGCCCTTTAATTCAAAGGATATCATTCCACTGTAACCAGACATTTGCTCTTTTACAATGTGATGCATCGGATGAGATTTCAAACCCGGGTAAATCACTTTTTCTACTTTTGGATGGGATTCAAGATATTCGGCCACTTTTACTCCATTCTCATGGTGTTTCTTCATGCGCAAATCCAATGTCTTTAATCCCAGCATCGTTAACCAGCAATCAAAGGGTCCTGGAACAGCACCAACTGTCTTCTGAATAAATTTCAATGAATCAAACAGCTCTTTCCGGTTTGTGATGACAATTCCACCAATCAGTTGGTTGTGTCCACTCAAATACTTGGTAGTACTATGGACTACTAAATCAGCACCAAAATTCAGTGGTTTTAAGAAAACCGGAGTTGCGAATGTGGAATCGACACAATACAGCAGATCATGTTTATTAGCAATATCACCAACAGATTTTAAGTCTGTTATTTTCAACAATGGATTTGTTGGAGTTTCAATCCAGATCATTACTGTGTTTGTTTGGATGGCAGCTTCTACCTTTTCAACATTTTGAGAATCAACATAGGTAAAGGATAAATTATATTGAGTTAGCAACTTGTCAAAATGTCGGGACACACCGCCATAAACATCATCAGAGCAAACAACGTGGTCACCTGCTTTCAGTAGCTTTAAACAACTGTCCACCGTAGCCATTCCGCTGGAAAATGCTACACCATATTCTCCACCTTCAATCAACGCTAGATACTCTTCCAGCATTTCCCTGGTGGGATTAGCAGAACGCGTATAATCGAATCCTTTATCTTTTCCAACTTCTTCCAATACATAAGTAGCTGTTTGAAAAATGGGTGGAATAATAGCTCCTGTGGATGGATCAGGTTGAACTTTACCGCGGACGATTTTTGTTTCAAATTCCATAGGTTTACCTATTTTGCTTGTTTATGTGTTTAGTAAAAATTCCTTTAAATCCTCTGATCGGTTTGACATGGGAGTTTTACACATTTCCCTGTCCATTAAATCATTTAACCGTTGTGGAACTGGAATTTTTTGATCAATAGCTGGTTCAATACATTCCGGAAATTTTGTAGGGTGAGCCGTAGCAAGTACAACTCCTGTATTTCGGCTACCTGTGGCCATCCTATAATCCTGCAATCCGGAATAACCTACAGCTGTATGAGGGTCCAATATATAATTAGTTTCCAAAAACGTATTCGTGATAGTCTCTACAGTTTCATCATCTGTGAATGAAAATCCTGTCAATTCCGAACGAATTTTATCAATATCATTGTCATACAGATCGCGGATTCTTGCCAGATTGCTGGGATCACCTACATCCATGGCATTTGATAGCGTATGGATTGAAGACTTTGCGTGATAAATCCCTGTTTTCAAATATTTTGGCACCACATCATTGATATTGGTCGATACCACAAAATTTTCCACCGGTAGTCCCATATTCTTTGCCAGCAGACCCCCGGTAAGATTGCCAAAATTCCCGCTGGGTACGCTGAAGATTACAGATGCCTGATTATCGATTTGTTTTACTGCCCAAAAATAATACACACTTTGCGGCAATAACCTGGCGATATTGATTGAATTTGCAGAACTCAACTCAATCTTTTCCCGCAAATTCCTGTCCATGAACACGGATTTTACCATGTTCTGGCAATCATCAAAACTGCCGTCGATTTCCAAAGAAGTGATATTGTCTCCAAGGGTCGTTAATTGTCTTTCCTGGATCGTGCTCACGCGCCCTTTGGGATACAGAATAATAACCCGGATTCCATCCACGCCCAAAAAACCGTTTGCCACAGCACTACCCGTATCGCCGGATGTGGCTACCAGTACAGTCAGTTCCTTAGTGCTTTTCTGCATAAAATATTCCATAGTTCGTGCCATAAACCGAGCGGCAAAATCCTTAAAGGCCAAGGTGGGTCCATGAAACAACTCCAGAATAAAGTTTCCCTTTTGGATTTTCACAACCGGGACATCAAAAGAGAATGCCTTTTCTGCGATTTCTGCTAACGTTGAATCCGAAATTTCTTTATGAACGTAAGGTTTCAGAACCTCAAAGGCCAGTTCAGGATAGGTAAAATCTGTTTTGGATATTTGATTCCAAATTTTGGGAATCTCTTCCGGAAGGTATAACCCACCGTCAGATGCCAGACCCTGAAAAAGAGCTTCTTGGAATGTAACCGGTTCAGTGTTTCCTTTTGTGCTGTAATAGCGCATAGATTAATCTAGAACCTCCGGTGGTTCAGTACGAATTTTTGAACTGTACATCTCGCTGACAAAGCCCTCATGTTTAAAAGCTTTTTCCATGGCTAATCCAACCTTCGTAGCAGTTTCTAGAGAATCAGAAAAAGCAAATAGTGCCGGGCCTGACCCGGAAATTCCACAGCCAATGGCTCCGTTATCCAATGATGCTTGTTTCACCGAGTGAAATCCCGGAATCAATTCCTGACGATATGGTTCCGCTAGCAGATCAATCATAGAGCGACCCAACAGCTCAAAATCGCCAGTATACAATGCTGATGTAAACCCAGCCAGATTCCCTGCCTGCTCCACCGCGGATTTAATGGGAACATGTCTTGGTACAAGTGCCCTTGCTTCTTTGGTGCAAATGGAAAGTTCAGGCAAAACAACCGTTGAAAATAGATTTTCCGGGATGGGTAAAGACACAATATCCAATGGATCATATGAACGAATCAAAATGATACTTCCCAATAATGCCGGTGCTACGTTGTCTGCGTGGAAATCGCCCGAGGCTGCTGCCTCCCCTGCCATACAATGGATAAGCAATTCGTTTGGTTTCAGCGGACTGCCCAACAGCAGGTTTACGCCTACCACACCCCCCACAGCACTTGCGGCGCTGGAACCTAACCCGCTTCCGGGAAAGATACCCTTTTCAATATGAACACTAAATCCCTGCTGCTGATCGACAGCAGTTAGCAAAGATAGAATTCCTTTCCCTGCGGTATTTTTTCCGGTGAAAGTCGGAATAGACTCTGCTCCTGTCCCGGAAAGAGTAATTTCTATTCCCGGTTTCTCGCATTTGGTAATTGTGAGGATATCGGCTGGCTCTTCCACAGAATAACCAAGACAATCAAAACCGCATGACACATTGGCTACGGACGCAGACACTTTGATTCTTACAGAATCCTTGCTCATGAAATAAATCCTTTCTTTACTAATAATTCAGCTGTTAATACGGCCCCACCGGACGCACCTCGCACTGTGTTATGGGATAGTCCCACAAACCGAATATCAAAAAAATGATCCTCTGCGATGCGACCGACAGTCACTGCCATACCATTTCCAGAATCTCTATCCAATTTCGGCTGGGGACGGTCTGTATCATCCAGAACAATGATTGGTTCTTCCGGTGCGGATGGTAGTTCCAGTTTCTGCGGTTCTGCTCTGAAAGACGATAAAATAGTTTTGAACTCATCTAGAGTTGGGATGGTATCAATAAATCCTAAATGAACCACAGCCGTGTGCCCGTCTACTACTGGAACTCTTGTACACACAGCGTTGATTTCCAAGTCATCCGCCAGTGAGACTCCACTTTTTGTTATATGTCCAAAAATTTTCAAAGGCTCTTTTTCAGTCTTCTCTTCCTCTCCGCTGATAAAAGGAACAACATTTTCCTTCAAATCCGGATTGGTTAATGCTTTGTATCCTGCTCCTGATAAGGCTTGCAGTGTTGTCACCTGAACTCGATTTACGGGATATCCGGCATTTTTCATTGCTTCCAGAACAATAATATAGGACTGGATGGAACAATTCGGTTTTACAGCCACAAAACCGGTTGCCGGCAATTGGTGATTTTTCTGCTGAATAGGAATAACATCCGTATGATGGGGATTAATCTCCGGAATGATCATGGGGACGTCTTTCGTTTGCCGATTGGCGGAGCTTGTAGAAATGACCGCATATCCATTTCTCGCATATTCAAATTCCAATTCGCGGGCTGCCTGTTTTTCAGGTAGGTCCATGGCCGAGAATACACAAGTCACCTCTGAAGGAATACCCTCAAAATCATGAACATTTCTCACCGAGAGGTTTTTGATATTATCTGGAATTGGGGACGACATATACCATTTCCCCTGCACACATTCATCAAAACGCTTCCCGGCGGATCTTTCAGAAGCTGCCACATCAACTACCCTGAACCAAGGATGATTTTCCAGCAAACGTAAAAAGTTCTGCCCCACCATTCCTGTAGCACCTAACACACTGACGTCAACTATTTTATCTATTTTTCGCATTTCAGAATATTTCCTAAAACAGCTGCAGCTGTCACTTCTGCCCCGGCGCCATGGCCTTTAATCACCATGGGCACATCGTGGTATCTTTTTGTTGTAAATACAATAATATTTTCCGCGCCATACTGGTGAAAAAACGGGTTTTCCTCACCGACCGCTTTTAATGAAACTTCCGCTTTTCCTCCATCCCAGGAAGCTATATATCGGAGCACTTTCTCAAGTTTCCGTGCTTCTTCCAATTTTTTTGAGAACAAATGATTATATTTGGAAAGGTCTTCCAGAAAATCAGATATTGATAAATCAGGAGAGATATCTTCTGGGATGAGCGACTCGACTGTAACATCTGCTAGTTCCAATCTTGCTCCGGTTTCTCTAGCAAGGATCAATATTTTCCGTGCCACGTCTATGCCGTTCAAATCATCTCTTGGGTCCGGTTCCGTAAAACCCTGTTTCCTGGCATCTTTGACCAGTTCGCTGAAGGGAACAGAATTGTCAAATTCATTAAATAAATAACTTAATGTTCCGGACATAACACCCTCAATTTTTATAACAGTGTCACCTGTCTTCAGGAGAGTTTGCAGGGTTTCGATTATTGGAAGCCCGGCGCCCACATTGGCTTCATACAAAAACTGTGCGGTTGTTGTTTTACTCTTTTCCCGGATTGTGTCATAGTAATCCTGTTCCATGGAGTTGGCAAGTTTGCTGGCTGTAACTACAGAAACTTTGTTGGTAATTAATTCCGCTGTTTTTTCTGCAACTGCCGAAGAAGATGTCACATCTACAAAAACAGCATTGGGAGTGTTTTTTGCAATAGTAATAAATGCATCTAAATCAGCTTCCTGTCCGTTTTTTAGCTCATCCTGATATGCTGCCAGATTTATACCTCGTTTGTCCAGCACCATTTTTTTGTTGTTAGAAATGCCACAAATGTTGAGTTTTTCATTATGACTGATAAGCCTGATTAAATCCGTTCCTACCAACCCTGTACCAGCAATGAAAATATTTAATTTATCAGGTCCTGAAAACAGTGATGAATGCAAAATGCGAATGGCCGGTTTCACATCTTGCTCATTAACTATAAATGAAATATTTCTTTCAGATGAACCTTGAGCAATGGCGATGAGGTTCACCTTTTCATTACCCAGAATGCCAAACAGTTGGCCGGCAATTCCTGGAGTATGCCGCATCCCTTCGCCCACCACAGCAATCAGGGATAAATTGTCTTCAATTTGTATGGAATCAATAAACCGATTTTCCAGTTCAAAGGAAAATTCTTTGTGTAAAAGCGTTTTAGCTGATTCCACTTCGTCAGGCTTAATAGCAAAGCAGATGGAGTGTTCACTGAAAACTTGTGAAACTAAAATAATATTGATTTTCTTTTCCGCCAGTTTTTCAAAAACGCGACCAATCATGCCATATTTGCCCACCATGCCAGCGCCCTGAAAACGTATAAGGGCGATATTGTAAAGTGAAGAAATCCCAACAGCATACTGATCATCCAACGTTCTGGATTGAGTAATAAGCGTACCTGGATTTTCAGGATGAAATGTATTTTTAATCCGGATAGGTATCGATTTATATAAAGCCGGAATCATGGTCGGCGGAAAAATAACTTTTGCTCCTGCATGAGCTAGTTCCATCGCTTCTTCATACGTTATGTGAGGAATGGTTTGTGCATCAGATACTACTGAGGGGTCAGCATTCAAAATTCCATTCACATCTGTCCATATTTCAATCTCTTCCACATTCAGTGCAGCCCCAAAAATGGATGCTGTGTAATCGGAACCACTACGTCCAAAAGTTGTGGTTTCACCATTTTCAGTTGCGCCGATAAAACCGGTGATTATACGCGTTCTGGATCTGTCTCTCCAGTTTGCACGAATTCTATTATATGATTCTTGGTAGTGGACAAAAGCATTTCCAAAATGATCATCGGTCAAAATGACGTCTCTCGCATCCAAAAAATCAGCTTCCAGACCATGTTCAACACAGGCGGCAGTAATAATATTCGCCGACAGGCGTTCTCCCGTACTCAATACTGCATCTTTTAGTTTGGGTGTTACTATTCTTGCTTGTGCAATGGCTTTAAGATTTTCAGTTAATTCCGATTGAATATCAGTAATAGCTTGGGTGAGATAATCCCATTTACTCATGAATCCCAAAGAGTTTACAGTTTCATTATGACGATCGAATAATGATTGGACATTAGTTGAATAATCGTTGCCAGACGCTGCAAAGTCTGTTAACTGAATCAGCTGATCTGTAACACCGCCAAAGGCCGAAACAACAACACCGCAGGGATGTTCTGCTGAAATTAGCTGTACAACATGCTCTACTCGTTCGGGAGTTTTTAGAGAAGTTCCACCAAATTTTAATATTTTCATTTTATTGTGGTGAGTTTAAAAATATAAATTTTTCAACAGTTAATCCGTACGTCTAGCACTGAAATAAACAGCTTCAGGATTGGAAAAATACCAACCACAAACAGATGCTGCTGGATACATAGCTCTGTTTTCTGTCAAGGTAATACCTGTATTTTTTTCTACATCGAGCAATTTCCAAATTTTATCTTTTTCTTTATGTTCAGGACAGGCAGGGTAACCCGGTGCCGGACGAATACCCTGGTATTTTTCTTTAATCAATTGTTCGTTTGTAAATTTTTTATCTGCAGCGTAACCCCAGAATTCTTTACGTACTCGCTCGTGCATGCGTTCTGCAAAAGCTTCAGCCAGGCGGTCAGCCAATACTTTAGCCATGATGGCATTGTAATCATCATTTTGGTTTTCGAATTCTTTAACGATTTTTTCCAGTCCATGCCCGGTGGTGACAGCAAAGGTACCTATGAAATCATTTTTTGGTGATATAAAGTCAGCTAAACAGTAGTTGGGCTTATCAATACCCTTATCAACCAATTGTCGAGGAAAATCAAAATCAATTTCTTCTGTAATTACCTTTTCATTTTCTGCATAAGCAGGATGAATACCGATAACAGCTTTAGCCGTGAGCATTTTTTCAGAAATGATATGATCTAATAATTTTTGACCATCATTAAATAATGTCTGTGCTTCCTTCCCATATTTCTCATTATTTAATATTTTCGGATAAACCCCTTTCAATTCCCAAGCATGAAAAAATGGTGACCAATCAATATAATTGACTAATTCATTTAAAGGGTAATCAGCAAAAACATTTACCCCTGTAAAGTTAGGTTTTGGAATTGAATAGGATTTCCATTTAATGTTGAATTTTCGTTGGCGTGCAGTTTTAATATCCAATTGTTTCGGTAATGTTTGTTTTCTTCTTGTTTCTCTGATTTGAGCAAAGTCTGACCGAACGCTTTCAACATAACTATCTTTTTCATCATTATTCATGAGTTTACTCACCACCCCTACCGCACGGGATGCATCAATCACATGAACGGTTGGACCGGAATAATTTTCTTCAATTTTTACGGCAGTATGCTTCCGGCTGGTAGTGGCGCCGCCGATTAAAAGTGGAATATCAAAGTTCAACCGATCCATTTCCTTAGCAACATGAACCATTTCATCCAGGCTCGGTGTGATTAAACCGGAAAGACCAATAAAATCTGCCCCTTCTTCTCTAGCTGTAGTTAGAATTTTATCCGAAGGGACCATGACGCCAAGGTCAATGATATCATAGCCATTACAGCCCAGAACCACGCCAACAATATTTTTTCCAATATCATGTACATCACCCTTCACTGTCGCCAATACAATTTTACCATTGGACTTATTCGTGAGCCCTAATTCATCTTTTTCTTTATCAATAAAAGGCACCAGGTGTGCTACAGCTTTTTTCATGACACGAGCTGATTTTACTACTTGAGGTAGAAACATTTTGCCAGAGCTAAATAGATCCCCGACCAAATTCATACCATCCATGAGGGGTACTTCTATCACATGAATTGGGCGGTCATATTTCTGGCGGGCTTCTTCAGCATCTTTTTCTATAAAATCAGCTATTCCTTCTACAAGAGCATACTTCAAGCGTTCTTCAACTGATTTTTTTCGCCATGATAAATCTTTTTTCTGATATTTTTTTACACCACGATATTCTTCAGCAATATCAATCAATCTTTCGGTCGCATCACTTCTACGATTAAATAATACATCCTCCACTCGTACCTTCAACTTTTGTTCGATATCATCGTAAACTGTAAGTTGCCCTGCATTGACAATTCCCATATCCATACCGGCTTGAATTGCATGGTAAAGAAACGCAGAATGCATGGCTTCTCGAATTCCATTATTACCACGGAATGAAAAGGACAAATTACTCACACCACCGCTTATATGAACTCCCGGGAGGGATTGTTTAATGGTTCGGGTAGCATCTATAAAAGCATTAGCGTATTCGTTGTGTTCATCAATCCCCGTGGCAACAGCAAAAATATTTGGATCAAAAATAATGTCTTCCGGAGGCAAACCGACCATATCGGTTAAAATTTTGTAAGCTTTCGTACAGATATCAACCTTTCGCTCAAAAGTATCAGCCTGACCTTTTTCATCAAAAGCCATGACAATAACAGCCGCCCCATATTTTTTGACGATTTTAGCTTGACGGATAAACTCTTCTTCCCCTTCTTTCATGGAAATGGAATTAACAATACCTTTCCCCTGAATATTTTTTAGTCCCGTTTCGATTACTGACCATTTGGATGAATCAATCATGACCGGGACTTTGGCAATATCCGGTTCTGCAGCTATTAGACGCAGGAATGTTTCCATGGCCTTTTCAGAATCCAAAAGCCCTTCATCCATGTTTACATCAATAATTTGAGCGCCGTTTTCGATTTGGTGCCGTGCGACCGACAATGCTTCTTCGTAATTATCTTCGGAAATAAGCCTCCGAAATTTCGCCGAACCGGTTACATTTGTACGTTCACCAATATTGATAAAATTGCTATCCGGTCGGATGATTAAAGGTTCAAGGCCACTTAATTTAGTCAATGGTTTTATTGATGGTATTTCTCGGGGTTTAATCTCTTTGACTGCTTCAACTATCGTTTTAATATGATCTGGAGTTGTTCCGCAGCAACCACCAACCATATTGACTAATCCGCTTTCAGCAAATTCTTTAACGATTTTGGCCATGTGCTCCGGAGTTTGGTCGTATTCTCCAAATTCATTGGGTAATCCCGCATTGGGATAAACAAAGACAGGAATGTCAGCAATTGTTGATAATTCATCTAACCATGAACGAATTTGTTCAGCGCCTAAGGCGCAGTTAAGTCCAACGGCCGTCAGCTCTGCATGGCGAATAGAATTCCAAAATGCCTCCACTGTCTGTCCGGAAAGGGTACGTCCGCTGGCATCCGTAATGGTTCCCGATACTAAAATGGGAATATCCGTTTTTTCTTCTTCCAATAATTCTCGAATAGCAAAGAGCGCTGCTTTACAGTTCAGTGTGTCAAAAACGGTCTCTACTAAAAATAAATCAATCCCGCCATCCAGGAGGCCCTTGGCTTGATCTTTATAAGAATTTTTCAGCTCATCGAAAGACGTATTGCGAAAACCGGGATTATTTACATCCGGGCTTAAGGATGAAGCACGATTAGTTGGCCCCAAGGCTCCAGCCACAAAATGCGTTTTATCTGTGTATTCTAAAGCGACCTTTTTAGCTATTTTTGCAGCTTTATAATTTATTTCATAGATCAGATCTTCCATTCCATAATCTTTTTGTGAAACTGCGCTGGCGTTAAATGTGTTGGTTTCAACAATATCAGCTCCTGTGTCGAAATATGCTCTATGTATTTCACTAACTATCTCCGGTTGAGTAATACACAAGAGATCATTATTTCCTTTTAGATCATATTGATGATCCTTAAAACGATCACCCCGGAAGTCCGTTTCAGATAGCCCATAGGATTGTACCATGGTTCCCATGGCTCCATCCAGCACTAATATGTTCTCTTTTAATAGTTCTTTTATATTCTTCATAATAAAAAACCCCGACGCTATTCGGGGTGAGTCACCTTTTTAGCATCATTGTTTTCTGTCGCTGCAATAGGGTTCAAATCACGACACTCAATAATACAGTATTTTTGTAACATTAATCAAGAATTCACTGTAAGGTAAATTATCTTGCTGCGAGCATGGTAATACAGGTAATTTTGCAGACGGTTTGGAAGAAGCGTAGGCCAATTACAGATTTTTTAATACGTTTTTTAATTAATATTAAAACAAGAATTTTTTCACTCTTTTTCCCTCCTTCTCTCCTTCCAGCCAAACTTAGCAAAGAATTGACCTCGTACGCGGGGCGATGTCTGTTGCATATAATAAAATAACGAATACATTAGTATTTGAAAGTATATGTTATGAAAAAAGAAATATATATAAACGAAAGTATGGGCGAGACACGCATTGCTATTCTCGAAGATGGCCAACTTGTTGAAGTTTATATTGAGAAACAAGATAAACAACGAATGGTCGGCAACATTTATAAGGGTAAAGTAGAAAATGTTTTACCTGGAATGCAGGCTGCTTTCGTTGATATTGATTATGAGGTGAATGCATTTTTACCATTCTCTGAAATAGAAAATAGTGATTATCTTATGGATGATGATGATGATGATGATAATCGAAATGGTAAAAATAAATTTCGACGAAACAGCAATGACAATATTTCCGTAGATCTTCAATCGGGGCAGGAAATTTATGTTCAGATAATAAAAGAACCGTTCGCCGGTAAAGGCCCAAGAGTTACAACAGAAGTGGCAATACCCGGAAGGCTGTTAGTTTTGGTTCCAGATGCAAATTACATAGGAATATCAAAAAAAGTTTGGGATAAATATGAACGTCGTCGGCTCAAAAAGATAGTTCATTCATTTAAGCAAGAAGGATTTGGTGTAATTGTCCGCACAGTTGCCGAAGGTAAAAGCGAAGAGTCACTAAAAAATGATTTTGATCAGTTAAAAGCAACATGGGACAGACTGCAATCCAAAGCGAATAAAACTGATCCACCTACATTAATATATGAAGATCTTGAAACTGCTTCTAGCGTTATTCGAGATCTCCTAACGTCAGATGTTGAAAAAATCGTTATTGATTCTAAAAAACTCTATCGCAAAACATCACGATATTTGGAAGATGTTTCTTCAACCATGGCAAACAGATTAGATTTTTACCGTTTGAAAACACCCTTATTTGAAGCGATGGGGATCGAAGATGAATTGGCTAAAGTTCTGCGACCGAAAGTATGGCTTAAAAGCGGTGCTTATCTGATTATTGAAAAAACAGAAGCTATGGTTGTTGTTGACGTAAACAGTGGACGATTTATCGGAAAAAAAGAACATGAACTAAATTCTCTCAAAATAAACCTTGAAGCAGCAAGGGAAGTGGGAAGGCAACTGCGACTGAGAGATTTATCCGGTTTAATTGTAATTGATTTTATCGATATGCGTTTAGAGTCAAACCAACGAAAAGTATATTATGAATTGCGCAAAGAATTAAAAAAAGATCGTGCAAAAGTAGCCGTTTCACCTATTAGTGATTTTGGTTTACTTGAAATGACTCGTCAACGCATTCGATTAAGTTTAATTGATTCTATGAGTGAAGATTGCCCAACATGTCATGGATCAGGAAGAATCATATCTAAAGAAACACTTATAACCAGAATTGATCATTGGTTAAGACGTTATAAAAGCAAACACCGGGATTTAAGACTCATATTACTACTTCATCCTGAAATGGCAGCGTATTTAAAAAATGATAAGAAAAAAGTATTACGTGGCTTAATGTGGCAAAATTTTGTGCATTTATCTATTGATGAAAGTAATGACATTCAACGAGATGAATTTCGGTTTTTGCAGACAAAAGACAAGAAAGATGTTACAGATCAAGTAGGTCTTGGTAATCAGAGGAAATCCTCTTAATTTCGCCGGCTTTTGGAGATATATTAATGAACGCAATAGTCGAAATTTCAGGTAAACAATATACAGTCAACGAAGGGGACCGTCTTAAGGTGGCTAGCCAGCCATCCGAAGTGGGGAACACATTGACCTTTGATCATATTCTTTTTGCTAATGATGGTAAAAAGGATCTTATTGGCACACCTACAATTAAAGGAGCCACAGTACAAGCAAAAGTCATCGAACACGGACGTAACCGAAAGGTATTGATTTTTAAGAAAAAGCGCCGCAAAGGATATCAGCGGAAAAATGGCCACCGCCAAGGGTATACATTGTTGCAAATCGATAAAATTAAATTTTCTGCAGCAAAGAAAAAGACTGTAAAAAACCCGGCAGTCGAAACTGCCAAGGAAGAATAATTATGGCACATAAAAAAGGTGTAGGAAGTTCAAGGAATGGACGCGATTCTAACTCAAAACGTCTGGGGGTTAAAGTATCAGATGGGCAAACTATCCTTGCTGGGGGAATTATTTTAAAACAACGTGGAACAAAATTCCATCCTGGAACAAATGTAAAACGTAGTGGAGATGATTCTCTATTTGCGACTGCTGATGGAATTGTGAAGTTCATCAGAAAAGGACGAGACAAAAAATTTGTAAACGTTGTAGCTTAAAGCTTACAAAACTAAATATTAACCCTCGCCCTGCGGGGGTTTTTTATTTAAGATAAAATTGTCGTAATTTCTATAGTTTATAATTTTATTTAAGGAGTAATTCATGTCTAGACCAAAAATTTCACTGATAGGCGGCGGCCAAATTGGCGGAAATCTTGCCCTCTTGGCAGCGCAAAAAGAACTGGGTGATATTGTTATTTTTGATATTCCAAATGCAGAAGGTATGGTAAAAGGGAAAGCGCTCGATTTAATGCAGCTTCGTCCTCATGATGGTTATGATGCAACCATTAAAGGTACCTCTGATTGGAATGATGTTAAAGATTCCGATGTTTTTATAATTACCGCGGGAATCCCAAGAAAACCCGGTATGGATCGCGAAGATCTCTTGGAGATCAATCTAGGTATTATGAAAGATGTGGCCGGAAATATTAAAGATAAAGCACCGAATGCTTTTGTTATTGTGATATCAAATCCTCTTGACGCTATGGTGTATGCATTTTATAAAATATCCGGGTTTTCGAAAAATAAAGTAGTCGGCATGGCCGGCGCTCTTGATTCGGGGCGTTTTAGAACGTTTATTGCCATGGAAACGGGTTTATCCGTCCAGGATGTTACGTGTATGGTCATGGGTGGTCACGGCGACACCATGGTTCCAATTACTCGATTGGCGACTGTTGGTGGAGTACCAGTTACAGATTTGATTCCGGCAGAAAGATTGGCCGAAATTGAGCACAGAACACGCTTTGCCGGTGGAGAGATTGTAAAATTGTTCGGCAATGGATCTGCATATTACGCACCTGCCCAATGTGCCATTGAAATGGCCGAGTCTTACATTAAAGATAAAAAACGAGTAATCCCATGTGCTTCACTATGTGAAGGAGAATTTGGTATTGACGGCTATTTCATTGGCGTTCCATCAGTGATCGGTGCCAATGGAGTAGAAAAAATTCTGGAATTTGAATTGACGGATGATGAAAAATCTGCTTTGAATAATACCCTAAAAGCCGTGGAAAAAACCGTGTCAGAAACTGGATTATAATAAAATTCATCAACAAATCAATTTTGAAACCCTCATTTTTGAGGGTTTCTTTTTTTCATGTAAATTGTTGACAACCATATCACAATAACTTGTGTCATAACAAGTGTGAGTTTTTAAAACGGTGACGGACAAAATAAAACAATTAATTAAGGATGCTCAAAATGGTGATAGCTATTCATTTCATCAACTTGTGGCATTACATGACGAGAAAATTATGGTATTAGCATATCAACTAATGAGAAATAAACAAGACGCGGAAGATCTTTATCAAGAAGCATTTGTTAAAGCATATAAGAATATCCAGGCTTTTCGTTTTGAGAGTTCATTTTATACGTGGCTTTATCGAATTACAGTGAATACTGCGCTGAATATGAAACGAAAAATGTCTCGCATGTATACACAGGAACCAATAGAAAATTATGATCCGATCGAAAACATACCCCAACCGGGATCTACAAACAAACATGGTGAAATCAATCGCGCCATTAAAGCGGCGACAGATGAACTTCCAGAAAAACAACGCACTGCATTTATTCTCAAATATTTACAGAACATGAAAATTAAAGATATCGCTGCTATCATGGATATCGGTGAGGGAACCGTTAAGAAATATTTATTCAGAGCCATTGAAAAAATGCGCATTCAATTAAAGGAATATCGCTATGTCTAAAGGCATTTCTGATCAATTAAAAGAACAGGCGTTTGAATACGTTACCGGTTTACTATCTGAACCAGAGTTGACTTTATTTAAAGAAATAGTATCTTCCAATGAAGAATTGAAAAAACTGATCAAAGAATATCAATCCACTTTAAATGCATCAAGTAAAGCATTTGCATTTGTACCCGATGATGAAGAACTCCAGAGCCAACGGCTACTATTACGGGGTAGAATTGATCAACTGAATAAACAGAAAAATGAGGAACCTTCTTTAGTTAATATTCTTAAGAGCTTTAAACAATTCTTAACTGCTCCTCAACCAGCCTGGGCAGTCATAACCTATATGGTTATTGCTGTTGTTATTAGCAAAATGATTTCTGTTCCAATATCTGAAAATGCAGTGATGGTAGATAAACAATCAATCAATATTGCTGACTTGCTGCAATCTCAAGACCTGAAAAATATCAACCTCATTAATTCTCAAAATGGAGATGGCCGTATTCATTTTGCTTTAGAAACTGGCAATGATATAGATGTAAGCGGGAAATTAAATGATGAAAATATACAGCAATTACTTTTTTATCTTTTATTAAATGATGATAACCCGGGTAAGCGTCTGAAAGCAGTTCGACTTCTTCAGGAATCAGCGCCTCAAATTGAGGCTCAAGCTGTATTGGTTTCAGCCTTACTCACGGACACAAATCCAGGTGTTCGTTTGAGATCAATTAAAATCCTCAAAAATTATGAAATATCCGAATTAATCATCGATGCCTGTATAAAAACTCTGCTTGAAGATGAAAATGAAGCAGTCCGTCAACATGCACTGGAAATCATTTCTAATAATCCTGTGGAAAAATCACTACCAGTGCTGCAAATCGTTAGCGTCATGGACGAGAATGAATATATCAAAGCTCAAGCCGCCATGACGTTGCAATCATTCAGAGAATCTGTTGAGCCGGACGTTATTGAGGTAAAATAATGCAAAATATTCTGACCATTCTTCTGCTTTCATCACTCCTTTTCCCACAAAAGATTTTTGAATCATTTGATTTGAGTTCCGATCACTCTTTTATGGAGACAAACACATATGAATTCACTATAGATGAAAAAGGCAAGGAATCCAGGGCTCTTATTATTAAAGATATTATAGGTGAAATTATCATTGAAGGCAAGGAAACGTATAAAGTAAATATAGTTGAGGAATTAAAGATTCGGTCCAGTTCAGAGCGAAAAGCCCGGAAATATTATGAAGAAAATGAAACTGAAATCACAAAATCTACCAGTGGAAATATTATCAAAATTGATGGAGGAAATTATCGTTCATCACGAATCGAGTTCAAATATACAATTACCATTCCTTCAGAGTTCAACCTGAACATCATGATCACTGCAGGGGATATCCAAATTGCCAATGTGTTAGGCGAAGTGGGTATTCTTACTAGCGGGGGTGATATTGAACTTTCGAGCATCAGTGGAAAAATTGCAGCCAAAACTGCAGGGGGTGATGTTGATGTTAAGGATTTAGAGGGCAATATCGATCTTTCAACTTCCGGGGGAGACATTGAGGTTCGCTATTCACAAGGTCAGATATCTGCGAAAACAAGCGGCGGAGACATCACGGTTTATCGAATGGATGGAAATGTTCATGTCAACACAAGTGGAGGCAGTATTGATTTCTCCAATATTAATGGTCAAAATATTGTGGGTATTACTTCAGGCGGAGATATTAATGCAGAAGATATTCAAGGAAATATTGAATTACGTACATCCGGTGGTGACCTTACGGTTGAAGATGTTGATGGAAATTTTTATGGAAAAACATCAGGGGGTGATATTGATTTGGAATCTGTAAATGGGCATGTTGAAATATTTACTAATGCTGGTTCAATTCATGGATTTGATCTTGGAGGTAGTGTTCAGGCTGAAGCATCCAACGGTGACATTGAAATTAACAAAATTTGGAATTACAAATTGAATCGCCATGATATAGACTTAATAACAAGTCATGGAGATATTGAATTAAACATCCCACAGGAATTCCCTGCCATCATAAACGCTCGAATTTCAGGACACAATTCCGATTATGAAATTGAAAGTGATTTGCCTTTTTCAATCACAACTGATTTTAATGATATATACGGACATTATGTTAATGACATTGGTACGTATTCGATTGAATTGCAAACAACGAATGGAGATATCAACATTGAAGAGGAATAATATAATGAAATATGGATTAGTGCTTTTAATAAATATGGCTCTATTGTGGCCCCAAACGGATATTTCAACAAATGTTATCACAGATGAAACCAAATTTTTTAATGATTATACAATCGAAATAGGTGAAATCAACAACGATAATATTCGTGTGATTGGTGGTGATCTGTTTGTTTATGGAACCGTGGATGGAAAAATCACGGTTGTGGGTGGAGATGTCACCTTGGGATCAACATCGATAGTAAACGGAACGATCATTGCTATAGGTGGATCTGTACAAAAAGATGAACAGGCAGTCATCCATGGCAAAATCATTGAAACACACATGAAGGAAGGATTGGTTTACAGGGAAATGGAATCGGCTGAAAGTATCGATGGCGATAATGAATTTAAAATTTGGGAAAGATCTATGCGCTCCACTGAAAGCTGGATCCATCCCGAAACAGATTTTTTCATCTACAACCGTAACGAAGGTTTATTATTCACACCTCTCAATTCCCAATGGGATGGAGATGGAAAATCATTATTTCGCCTGAGTTTTTCTATTGGATACAGGTTTGGTTCTGATGAACCAGCTGGTCGGTTAACTCTGGAAAAATCATTTTTCTCCAACAGCAATCTCGTCTTTTTTGGCAGTGCGTTTAAAGAAAGCAGAACAGATGATTTTTACCGCCTGTCTGAAACTGAAAATACCTGGGCTGGACTTTTAGGTCGTCAGGATTTTTACGACCGATGGGATGAAAAAGGTTGGTCCACCGGAATAGGTATTGATCTTTACAGAGTAAAACTGAAATTGTTGATGGCGTCAATAAAACAGGATACCATAGCAGTAACATCCAATCTCTGGAGCTTATTCGAAAAAGAACGCTCTTTGAGAACCAATCCATCTATTGAACCGCAGGAAACAGTGGATTATTTTCAGACTATAGTTGCCTTTCAAACCAGACATTATTCACCTGTTGCTACGGGTATGGCCTTTTTCATTCAAGGTGAAGCATATCAAAAAGCTGATGATGGTTCGAATATTTTTACATTTCAATCGGTTGATTTACACAAACGTATTTTTGGATTTGTTAAAATGAACTGGGAAATGTCCTATGGACTCGTTTTGCGTTCACAATTCATGGCTGGAATTTCCGATGGTAACCTTCAGAAATTCCGAAAGTTTGGCGTTGGAGGACTTGGTTCTGTTAGTGCATTTCCATTCAAATATCAGACCGGCGATCAGATGGTTCAGGTTAATGGTGAAATTGTCTTCTCCGAAGAATTTACAGATGACTGGTTCTTTCTAAAGCTATTTACTGACGGCGGTTATGCCTGGAATAACGACACATTTAATTTTAATAAACAGACTATTCTAGATTACGGAATTTCATCAGCGGGTGTGGGTATCGGCAACGGTGATGAAGAGGATTTGCATTGGTCAGTGAATATTGCTAAACCGCTGGATGGAAGAGATTACTTAGAAACAACCATAAGACTTAACTACAATTTTTAATATGAAGAAAACACTTATATATTTACTCATTTCTATCATTCCATTATTTGGAAAAGGTTTACAACGCGATGATGAAGATGATTTTATTATACGTGATCATTATCATTATTCTATCAAAGGTGTTGATAAACTGGAAGCCAAATTCGATTTTAAAATGGGTGAATTAATTCTAATACCGAATATTGATAACCCCCATGAATTTGATGGTTTTGCAGAATATAACCCGCGTTATTTTGACTCTCCTGAAGTGGAATACAATGTCTTTGGGAAAACCGGTTTATTAGAAATCAGAACAAATGCCATTGATCATGAATTTTCATTTAACTGGAATGATAATCATTTTCATAATAAAAGTGAATATAAACTTCCCTTATCCGTACCGATTGAGATGAAATTGGATTTTGGCTTGGGTGAGACTGAAATAGACTTGACTGGAATGCAAATCCAAAGTCTGGATATTGAATGCGGAATGGGATCAGCAATCCTCAATATTGATTCACAAAATCCTATTGTTTGTGAAGAAGTAAATATTGAAGCCGGGATGGGTGAATTTAAAGGGATTGGCCTCAGTCATTTGCGAGCAGAAGCTGTCAATATTAACGTTGGACTAGGAGCAGCCGACATTGATTTTGCTGGTACAATCAATCGTGACATGGATATTGATGTTGATGTTGGATTGGGTGCAATTGAATTGATTTTACCTAATAATGTAAATATTTCTGCCCGGGTCCATGGTCATTTTCTATCATCAGTTGATGTGAAGGATTTGGTTAAAAAAGGAAATAAATATGTATCGAAAGAATGGGATCCTGACAGACCAACAATTAAGTTGGATATGTCCGTTGGTTTAGGATCGATTAAATTAAAAATATCCGATTAGATTTTTATAGAAATTTCTCCTTCAATTATTTTAACTGGGAACGAATTGATTTTTATTGAGTCATGGCCAACACTTCAGAAACTAACTTAGAAATACCTTCTGCAGCTTCTTTAATACTATTCGCTTCCATATAAGCTGGTGTTGAAACCACTTTCTTTTCTTTATCAATAATAATATCCTCCACCGGACACGTAATATGTTTTGCTCCCATGGCATTGATGTCGGAAGCTGTTTGTTCATCAAAACCAATGGTCAGTTCAGTGTTTTCGCCCAGGATTTTGGCCATCATGGCCGGAGCTATACACATAACTCCAATCGGTTTATTATCTTTATGGACTTCTTTGGCAAGCTTTAGTACATCGGGATTTATAGAACAATTATCTCCTGCCATAGCATAATCACATAGGTTTTTTGCGACACCGAATCCACCGGGGAAAATCAAAGCATCCACATCGCCAGATGAGACTTCAGCCATATCTTTAATATTCCCGCGGGCGATTCTAGCTGACTCTACAAGAACATTTCTATATTCATCCATTTCCTGACCGGTATAGTGATTGATGACATGGAGTTGATCAATATTTGGCGCCATTAGAACCATCTCGGCACCTGCTTTGTCCAATTCCAGCATTGTGATGACAGATTCATGAATTTCTGCCCCGTCATTGACTCCGCATCCTGACAGAACAACTCCTATTCTCGGCATATTGCCTCCTTATGTATTTTGAGGGCTTTGCAAAACCTATTGCACAAATTAAAAATTTTACCTCTTTTTTCTTCACACATCAGGTTTTGTAAAGCCCTCATTTAGTTTAATATTTCTTGATAATCCTGAAAATTTCGTTCTTTTTACTGCAGATCCTTTAAATAATTTACGAAATCCTTCTTCATTTAAAACTTGCCAATTTTCATCTAACCAAGCGATAATTTCTTTCCTAGGTTGAAAATGTTTTCTATCCGTTATTTGTGAAAATTTCTGATTCCAGGGACAGACTTCCTGGCAGATATCACACCCATAGATCCAATCATGCAATTCTGACCTGTCATCTGGGAGTTGATCTCGATATTCGATGGTGAGATAAGAAATACATTTCTCAGCATATATCTCATATTCCCCAAGGGCATTGGTTGGGCAGGCATCAATACAAGCCGTACAAGAACCACAAAGGTCAATGGCAAAAGATTCATCATAATTAAGCTCAATATCTAATATCAATTCACCCAGAAAAATCCAGCTGCCGTAATCTCGGGTAATTAAATTGGTATGTTTACCCTGCCATCCCAAACCGGCTCTCTGCGCCCAAATTTTATCCATGACCGGTGAAGTATCAACACAAACAACACCTTTTACCTCAGGGACCTCGTCTTTCAGCCAACCCAATAGTTTATATAATCCCGATTTTAATATATCGTGATAATCATCCCCCCATGCGTAATTACTGAATTTGAAATTCGACTGTAAATCTTCCTGATTGTAATCAGTAAAATAATTCATCCCCACAGAAATAATTGATTTTGCATCAGGGAAATATTTGAATATATCTCCTCTTTCATCTTTTCGTTTTTCTATCCATTTCATTGTTTCGTGGTAGCCTTGATCTATCCATGTATTGAGATTAGCTTTTTCTTTTGGAGTTGAAACTGCTTTTGTGATGCCGACTTTTTGGAGACCGAACTCGAGGGCTTTGGTTTTAAGAAGAGAGGATAAACCTGATTTCATATATGTAATTTACAAAGTCAAAAGGCAGTGTAGGCATTCTAGTCTATTCTGTAAAACGAATATGTTTTAAAAATTTGCCATATCAAATTAGCTTATTTATATATATATTTTCGGTCACCCACTTTTAGAATCTTTACAAGTTTTTCTTTGTCATCTATAAAATAAATAATTCTGTAATTCCCTTGGCGGATACGATAAATCGAATTATTATTATACAGCTTTTTTATTCCTGAAGGCCTGGGATTTTCAGAAAGTAGTGAAATTTTGGATTTGATTTGGGTTTTAAAATGCTTTGGTATTAACCCTAATTTCTTTAGTGCATGTTTTTCAATTTGGATTTTATAAGGCACAGTAAATATTATATAGTATTTTTCACATCATCCCAATCTACAAAACCAGATTTTTCATCTTCCATTATTTCAAGTGCTTCTTTGAGATCCAAGCGGTCTTCCAGTTCTTCCAGAAGATTTAGATCATCAATAGAAATAATGCCTGCAACAGCTTTACCATGACGAGTAAGAATGATTCGCTCCTTGCCGTATTGAGCGGAGTTGATTATACTAGCCAAATTTTTGCGGGCTTCTAATGTGGATATTTTTGTCATAATTCAATTCCTGTACATTATGTACATAATATACAATTAATACATAAATAGGTTCAATATATAAAATACCCCTTTGCTAAATGTAGAGGACTTTCATTTGTACAGAAGATACAATAAAATTGTTAATGATTTTTTTAATCATCTGTCTAAAAGCCTTTCCGACCATAAAATGCCAATAATGGTCTTCACGTCAGTGATTGTTCCTTCCCACACCATTTGGACGGCTTCATCAAGATTAGTTGGCATCAATTCCAAAAATTCATCATGGTCGGTATTTTCTATTGTTTTGGTTAAATCTTCAGCTAAATAGATCCACATTTTTTCGCTGGCAAAACCAATAGCCGGATGAATGTTGCAAACAAATGTCAGTTTGCCTGCAGAGTAACCGATTTCCTCTTCCAGTTCCCTTCTGGCGCACACCTCCGGAGTTTCTCCAACGTCCAGTTTACCGGCCGGTAACTCAATCATCTCCGCCTGCACAGGATAACGATACTGTCTAATGAGTGCGATTTTACCATCGGGTAAGACAGGAATCACACACGCTGCCCCAGGATGATTTATCCATTCCCGGGATGATGTTTTACCATTTGGCAGGGAGACTTTATCCCGCCTGACATCAAGGAATGTCCCTTTAAAGATTTTTTCTGTAGATAGGCGTGTTTCTTTTAGTTTTGACATATTTGATAAAACGTGATGCGTAAAACGTAAAGGAAATATTTTAAAAATTACGTTTTAAAAATTATTTTTTAAAAATATTCGATATAAATAATTTTCAACTCCCGGTTGAAATAATCCACCCGGTCTTTATCAAAAAGTAGGTTATTGAAATCTAACTCTATGTGGAGATGTTCCACAAATGTCCAGCGCACAGCTGCGTTTAAATATCCACCTCGACTGATTGCAATGTCTTTTGCTTTCATATCATTTTCATTCAAAGCGGCGTTGTATTCAAGCAAAAAAGATAATTCCGGATTAAATTCTAAATCCCAACCCATAAACAAACTTATATCTTCATCTCCATCTAACGTTTCAGTAAAATTATAATTCATTCCACTGTGAAAACCCATATTTCCCAAGGGTGTCGTCCAGTTTTTACTGGCTGACAAAAACAAACCATAAGCCTTGACTTCATAGCGTTTCAACGAATCGGAATTATTGAAAGAACCAAATCCCTGTGTATCTATTCCAAGGGAAATGCCCGGCATGGATGTTGTTTCATCAATAAGACGATATTTTATATTTACTTCTGGCCGGGGATACCAGCGAAGACTGTCATCACCAATGAGATTACCAGCGCCGTATGAAAGTCCAAATTGAAAGCGATCCGTAATACCTACTTTTAATCCTGAAGTTAAACCACCATTTTTCTGAATATGAAGTTTCATGGCAAAACTACCGCGAACAAGAGTACCGGCTGTTGGAATTGTGACCAGATTAGTGGGTGGGGGATACGTACTCTGAGTTAGCAAAATGCTTGAAAAAAGGAATAAAAGAAAACCCTTAGGTATGTGTTTCATGTCCTAATTTAGTCAGAAGTTTGAAGGAGTTGCAACGATAGGCTGAATGAGAATTGATGATATGTGATATTTGATTCATAACAATATACCGTCTTTCATTTTACCTTTTCCTTCTACTTTAAGGAAATATCCGTTTTCCATATTTACTTGTCACGGAGGATATTCTATCCAACGAAATACTTAAAACATCTGATTCATAAGGAAGAGAAAACCGAAGATAGTTATCATCAATAGCAACAAAGACAATATCCATTTCATCACCATTAATGAGTATTATTCTGTCCCAATCAGTATACGGTATAAAAGCCGGAATTGGAGCTACCATTCTATTAGATATCAACTCCTGCAATATAACATCAGCTTCATCAAGCACATTACCAGTCCGGGGTGGTGGCGTTGTGTATAATTTATCTTCCGGAGCCATACTCAATGCAACATGACTTATTTCATTGCCATCTTTTCCATATTCCCAGATTTTCTGAATGTTATTTATAATGTCAAAATGATATACAAACTTTCGTATAATTTCATCAGCAGGAAGTATCCGCCAAACTTCTTCCTGCAAAAATCCCAGGTGGTCATATGTGAGATAGATGGTTCCATATTCGTGATTATCTATTGTGCGAAAAATGATTTGATGAATTTCGTCACTGCCGTTTAATACAAATTCTGTTTGTTGTCCTATAAAGAAAACAGCATCTTTTTTTGATACAGAATATTTCCTGAATTCAACACTCCATAGCTCATTTTCACCATAGTGAATTATTTTTTCAGTCCTGCGATCTCCACCAAGAAATAGTCTTTTCTGCAAGGTATTTGACTTGGTATAAACAAACATTTCCTCTTTGATTAAATCGTGATTATTGTTCAGCCATTTCTTCAGTACCGGTTGTTTAATTTCATTAAAAGTCACTTCCAGATGAGCCTGCCCTATGCGCTCTGTGGCAAACATGGGAACATCAGCGATGAAATCGCGATCGGATTTATAATATTTAACAAAAGCAGTTTCAGTCCCCTGTCCTGCTAAAATTGATAAAACGTAAAGGCTTATTATTCCTTTACTGAAACGGCTGCAAATCTTCATCTAATTGATTGGAAAGTCTATATCGTAAAATACGACTTGTAGGGGTATCGCATATATAAATAATTCCCCTACTGTCTACAGTGACACCCTGCGGTTCAACCAAAAACCCCTTTTCTTCTATTGTTACAAATGTGTCTACTGCTACCGTATCAATACCGTTAAAAATATATAGTGTTGTGTCTACGGTAAAATTTTCCACTCCTGCCTTAAGAAAAAATTGCCCGTCAGAATTAAACACCTGAATTTCCTGCTCTTCTGTATTGGAAACATAAACGAATTGTTTATTGTCCACAGCAACATCAAATGGATCTGAAAATCGATAAAGATCCATAATCTCATTGGTTCCCTGTTGAAACACGGATGGATAGGTAGTATATGTCCCGAACGTAACGGGTCGAATTTTATGTACAGAAAAAAAATCTCCCGTTTGGGTATAATAAATATTGCCGTTATAATCCACATCAATACCCAGTGGCTGATTGACTGTTCCAGCGCCTGTACCTGATTCAGAAATAGAGGACTTAAATACTCCCCGATGTGTCCAAATCGTTTCTCCATTGGACAACTTCAATAGATGTGTCCGCTGAAGGTCGATACGTACAATGCGATCATGTATGTAGTCCAATGCATAAATGAAATTGCTTTCATCACGAGTGGCTGAAAGACCTGAAAACGTAGAAAATTCAGATTCATAATAAATATCATTAAATGAATGAATTGGATGTGAACCATCATAAAAAATATGAGGAGCAAGCAGTGAATCAATCACATTTTGAGGGTTACCCCAATTTACGCTTTGGAGTGTCCAGTCAATATTCTCTAAATAAATCGACCATTCTTGGGAAAAAGCATCAATTGTAACCGATCCAGCATCTTCATTATAAAATAAGCCGGATACAGCCATTTCCTCAACACCCACATTATTGATATATTGGTTCCAGACAAAGATTTTTTGACTACCATCGATGAAATAAATATTCATTTTTTGATCTATATCTACATCAATAGGCTTCATAGGTAAGTTTCGTAACTCATCAAAGCCAGTTAACAAATCACCATTTTGACTAAATACAAAAATTGATTTCGCCGTTGTATCAGCCACAAATACACGGCCATCTTGAGCCACGGAAATTTCGATTGGTGACTGCAGACCCACGGACTCATCCCAAATCGGCTGAATAAGTAAATAGATTGTATCTCCTGCAGTAAATTTAGTGTTATCGTCTAAAGAATCAGGAAGTGGCATTTTTTCCACACAAGCAAAAAAAGCACTAATCATAACAATGACAAAAAATGGTTTCATCTCATTCAAAATGCAACCCCTATTGATAATCTCTGTGGGTCCGATAAATGGTTAAAATTTGCATAGGCATAGTCAATGCGGAGTTTGAGTTTGCCAATTGGGATAATCAACCCTGCTCCAAAGGAAACATTTTCTTCCTCCTTATTGATTTTATATCCGCTTCGTAAAAAGAATATATTGGCAAAGCTGTATTCTACTCCCGTCGAAATATTTTCTGCATTATCGACTGGATGATTCAACTGTAGAGCAAAAAGAATTGATTGCGTTTTCGTCTGCCATATATCCATCGCTGCGCCGACACGAAAAACAGTTGGCGGTGAAAAGGATTCAAATTCAGTAATAATAATTTTTTCTTCGCCGGTTTCTGTGTCTAATACTTGTTTTTCGTACGTTCCATCTGGTTTGGCTTGAGGTCCAAAATGTGAAATAGAAGCTGAAAAGCGCAATGAACGAAATCCTGTCCAATAAAAGGTTCCCATATCCAGCATGGTAGCACTCATAGTTTGACCTGCCAGATTCTCCTCCACTTGCTTCAAGGTAATGCCAAAGCTGAATCTGTCTGTCATGCGCGCCCCATAGGTTAATGCAATAAAGCGGTCTTCATAGACAAAATAATTACCGGTGCCATGAGGCAAATACTCTGTGGTTTCCTGCATAGGCGCCAAATGCAAAATACCAAAAGCCAAGCCAGCGTAATGCCGACCTTTAATCCTGCGCGTTAAACTGAAAAAATCATAATTAATATCTGCCGGCCATTGTATTCGTGAAGCAGAAAATTCTGTTTGTTCAAATTGAGCAATAGTTCCTGGATTATAATATACAGATGCAGCATCCTGCTGTAACGCAACCACTGCTTCACCCATTCCGACAGCCCTTGCACTGACGCCGATTTTCAAAAACGTAAATACGGAAGTTCCCACTCGTTGACCGCCAAGTATCGGGAAAAAGTTTTGTCCTTGAACAATTGTGAAAACGACTAAAAATGTTATTAAAAATTTGCGCATTAAAAAAGAACCTGAAGTCCTAACTCTACTGTTCGCGGTTTTCCAATCCGAGATGGATCATTATTAGGGCTGGGTCGACTTATCATGCTGTAAGGTATGATTTCTCCCGGATTATACCCTCTTCCGGTGTAAGGGTTAATTCTCCTCGGGATATGTTCGTTGAAAATATTTTCAATTTCCATATACAGTTTATATTTCATTCCGACAATGTTAAATGACTTATAAAGCTTTAAGTCCACCATGCTATACCCGCTAATATTTTCCATTCCCAGTAATTTGAATAATTCTGGAGTATAATCACTGATATAAGCATTAGGATTATTACCATCTCTCGGACCAACATAGTACGGAATATCATTTACATATCTAATGCCGTCTTCATAATCATTTGTCCCAGGGATAGATCTGGTATATCGCCGACCTGAACCAAACTCAAAACGCATGGAAACTCCCCAGTTAGCCGGATGGTTATAATATACGTTACTAAAAAATTGAAATGGTTTATCCCAACTCATATAATTCTCACCCAGGGGCTTTTCGCTCAATGCGCCGGCTTGGACAAGTAAATTATCTAATGGAGATGAGCTTTTTCCAGTTATGATCGAGTAATTGAAATTCAAGTCTACATACCATCGTTTAAAGACCCTGCTTTTCAGGATCATTTCAACCCCTCTGGCTCTGGCATAATCCGCATTGAAATACATATTAAAACGTAAATGAGCAAATTTAGGATTTGAAGGTGTAATCGTTTGGGACGTTTCATAATCAAACATATCTTTCCAATACGCCTTCAATTCCAACACCTGATCTTCATTAAATCGATGTTTAATACCTAACTCATACTGAACAGTTGTTTTTGGATTCAAATTTGGATTTCCAAAGACCTGATAGGTTGATTGGGAAACGGAATTCAATTTGGCATAGACATATTGGAATGTGGGTAATTGGGAAAAATGTCCGTAATAGAAATAAAGAACATCATTATCGGTTACCGGATGGGATATGCCAAAGCGCGGGCTGAATCTCCCCTTACCTTTGTATCCAAATAATTCAAATGTTTCCTTATTAAATTTTTCACGAGCTATATCTGTGATGATAACTGTATTTGGATTATTGATGGCATCTTCCACATATTTCCCAGGAAACCAATAATCATAACGCATACCAATATTAACGGTCATTCCTTCAAAGGTGATTCGATCTTGAACATAAAAAGCGCCAAAAGTAGTGTTTGCTTTATACATATCATAATTGGCGCCAAAGCCAGAGGTTCCTGCCCATGGCTCATCAATATCAACCACTTGGATTTCAGTAAAGGTGTTTTCCACTCCGGCTTTGATCTTGTGGCGAGTTTTGGTACGATATGTCCAATCAGCATCGATTCGATAGTTATCGCTGGAAATATCATACCATTCCGGAGCTACCCCGGTATCGAAAAATTCATCGCCGTATGAAATAGTAATATTCCCATCCTGATCAATCACGGTGTAGTTGATAGGATCCAAGTCCAGCCGTTCTTTATATTCGCCCCAATGGAGATCTTGAACAGCGCTGTGTTCTAAAGTTAAAAACCTGCCCATGGTGATTTCATAAAACGATTGAGTACTCAACGTATGTGTCCAGTTTAAATTCAACAACCGTGTTTCGCGGGTAATTGTATTGTAATTATTCAAAATTTCCTGGTAAGTATATGGATAGTATGTAGATGAAAATGCCCTGGGCATGAAATAGCCCTGATTTATATTCAATGAAATATCATAAGAAATGCTCAACTTTTTCCTCGGTGAAATTCCCCATGTTAGTTTGTATAGAGCATGCCAATCATTATTTTCACGGGGTGCTAATGAAGACATTAATTCATTTTGAGTTTTATCGCTTATCCCGGGAATTGACCAAAAACGATGTGGATAAATTTGGTTCGCTGTAGGAAGATTACTGTCATACGTTTTTCCATAACCATTTACAAAAATGGAAAACGCACCGGGTAAATCCAACCCTAACATAGGTAATAATATTTCTAATATTGGGTCGGGGCCACCAAGATTAAATTCTACTCTATCTGTAGAATAATGAGTAATAACATCCTGACCTAATCCCCAATTATCACTGGAATATTTGACAGCTCCTTCAAAATGATCCCGACCTTCCTTCAGCTTAATGTTAATAATTCCAGACATAGCCTGGCCATATTCTGCACTGTAGCCCCCGGTCACAATCTCCAATTCTTCAATCGCTTCCGGATTAATAAATAGATTTCCAGAATAGCCGGAAAGTGGATCTTTAATCGATTGGCCATCAACAATAAACATGCTTTCATCAATACGCCCACCTCGAATATGAATTTCATTATCCTGAGTGGTAACACCCACTTGCTCTGATAAAATATCTTCTACACTGGAAACGACTCTATTAGAAATATCTTCACTCGTTAACCGAGTTACACTGGATGTTTCATCCACATCAAAGAGAGGTTTGGAACCAATAACAACCACTTCCTCTCCTAGTGTCAATACTGTTTCCTCCATATTGAAATTCAATACCGTCGTTTGACCTGGTTGTACTTTGATTCCTGTTTGCAATAAAATCTTATATCCGATGATGGATGCTTCAATATCGTGTGCCCCAAATGACATTCCGGAAATACGAAAACGGCCGTCCAAATCTGACGCTGCTCCATAATATGTTCCCTTAACCATAACATTGACGCCAGCGAGACCTTCATTTGTTTTTGAATCAACGACTCTTCCGGAAATCAAGCCGCTACTTTGGGAAAAAAGAAACATTGGGAATAATGCGATTATCAGATAACGCTTCATTCGGAAAACTCTTCATGTATCAAATAATTTAAAAAAGATCTACTCCCATCTAAAATCAGTGTAGAACCATTATGCAAAGGTATTGAGAAGAGTACGACTTTTCCCGATTCTTCAGTTGGGGATATCTTGAAACGACCAAGACTGCATACATTTGGAGAACCTGTCCATTCGTCGGTGCTATCGGCTTCTTCCACTTTATATAAACTCTTTATGGAACTGAATTGACTTGAGTCCGGGGAAAATCCTTTTACACGAATCGCCACCAACGATGTTAAACCCAGATCAAGACTATCAGTAATTTGAGATTCTAGTTTCGTCCCAGAGTAAAGACGACCTGATGGATTGATAACTGAAGCATCTTTCAAAGGAAACCATGTAAATGTAGAATCCTTCAATTCAGGCGCATTAAGAAATAAGTGGCCTCCATCGATAACATAATTCAAAATACTGCTACCGGCTTCATTATACGTTTCACCTCCAGTATAGGCTGCATACCAAATAACTTTGTTGAAATACTTTAGGTTTGCAGAAACATCGGTTCCGGAATAAGGAAGTTCACTGCCAATTTCCCATACTGAATATTGACTGACACCCAGAATAGTATCTAAAACAGATTTATACCAATGTTGAGCTTTATTTTGACTGTCCTGCATAAAATCATCGATTAGCAATACGTCTCCCTTAATGGACATTACGCGCCAAAAACCAGGCTCATTTGGATTAGTATCATCGGGGAAATAAATGATCTCACTTTCGGCTCCGGCGATGTCTTTCGCTTTGATAAAAAATCGATGATAACCGATTGCTAAATCCGTCAAAGTTATACTCGAATAAGCGGCTGCATCCAATTGTGTCCAGCATGTATCACAGGTATCATCCAAAGCATAATATATATACGTAATGGTTTCAATCCCATCCTGATCAGTGAGGTCCCATACAAATGTCCTAGTCGGAAATGTTAAACTTGTGTCGCTTTGTATATCATCCACGAACGGATTACTTCGATATCGAAAACTAATCTCCGGTGAAGAATTACGAATGGGTACAGTTAATTTAGCAGGTGTGGCATCCACTAGACTGTCATTATCAACTGCTTTTACTTCAAAACTAAATACATCAAGATCTGTGCGGATAGGGACATAGAAAACGCCTTCTTCTTCTGTTGTAAATGTCCATACTGAATCTGAACTCCATTTATATTTATATCCAATAATATCGCCATCTTTATCCTCACCCCACCAATGAAGTTGCTGTTTACTTGTTGTAATGGTTGTAAATGCAAAGGTTAGAGTATCCCAGATCAATCCGGGGGTTGGTTCCTCATCTATGGCATAGATAATCTCACCCGTTAAAGAATCTAAATGCGCAAAGATTGTATCGCTGGCGATTAGGGATAAATACGTTTCAGGCACTTCGTTTTCATTTAGGGCAGATGGATCCTCGTATTCCCAAAGAGAACAAGAAAGAACAAACAGAATGAAAAGAGGTCCCAGCCAGCGCATATTGAATAAAGACGTAAAGTGTAAAATGTGATGCATAAAATGTAATTTCATAATGGTCCGAATTCTGGTCACGTTTTACATAATTACGTTTTAAAAGCCTTCCGAAAGATCGTTCCTGATATATTGATCCAAGAACGCTTTCGGAAGGCTTTTGCTTTTTATCTCACCAAGAGCATCTTCCGATGAGCGATAAAATCGTCAGCTTTGATACGATAAACATACATCCCGGAAGCAACGCTAGCGCCTTCATCATTCAACCCATCCCAGTTAACCACATGATGACCGGCATCCATTTTATTTGATACCAATGTCCTGACTTTGCGGCCTAGAATATCATAGATCATCAGCTTTACATTGGAATGTTTTGCTAATTGAAACCGGATGCGAGTTTCAGGATTGAATGGATTTGGGTAGTTAGGATAGAGAGCAAATTCTCTGGCAATACCTTCAAAATCATCATCAATACCTAGTTGTCCAAGATCTGCGAGATCGCGTACCTGAATTTTATAGGTACCAAAACTGAAATTGAAAATACCCGTTAAACTTCCGAGTGTCGATCCTTCTTCAAGGCCGCTCATGAAGCTGTTGGCGGCCATGGTGGCCATATCATCATCAATGAGACATTCAACACCGGAGCCATCAACAATAGACCAATCATATGAGTTCACTGATGATACCGTCACATTGGACACCGTCACCAAGCAGCCTTCATAGGATTCAACTTCATCGGCATCCTGCGCCAGATCAGCAGTACTTACGTTCATGGATGCTATCGCATTGCCTGTACTGTTAACTGTAACGCTGGATATATTGATGAGCTTGGTATTGTTATCATATTTAAAGTGCCATGCCGGATCATATTCTTCCACAGTACCAGTAATGGTTACTTCATCTCCGCTGGTGAATTCATCGTCATCCCAGCCGTCAAACACAATTCCGCTCCATTGTTCTGATGCACTTTGCAAGGCATAGGCACCATATCCGGAATAATATTGGGCAGTATCGGCAGTAATGATACCTGTAACTGTTACTTCACATCCGTTGTAAGGAGAATCTCCCGCTGACCATTGAGTATATTGGATATCGCTGATATCGCTTACACCACCAGCAGCATAGGTGAGATAACCATGTTGAGATACGTCAATATCATAAGGATAAGTACTCGTTTTAGGAGCATCCTGATCGCTTCCGTCATCGGTAGCTGAAATATAATAATCTACTTGCGCGCCATCAGAACCCGTTGCCGGAATGGTTCCTGTCCATGTATTATCAGTACCTAATGTCATTGAAGCTGATCCATACGTACCACCATTGACCGCGTACATAATGTCAGCGGAAGCAATAGCAGAATTATCCTCGATTACAGCACTTACCGTAACTGCATCTGATGTGGAAGGCGTACAAGGATCTCTTGATACATCAGAAATCGTTGGTGGCCCGGCTCCAAATTCAATATCTGATACCCAGAGAGGTTCCAATTTGTAAGCTGTGGAATCTGCATAGCTTCCGTAGTGATGATAGACCCAGCCTTGGATAGAACTAATAAACGTTCCCACGGGTGGTGGGCCGACTGATTCGAAGTAAGTAGAAATACTATCTGAATCGTCATCTACCAAAACGCCGCCGGAGCCATCGTCCACTTCAAACACTTCGTATTGTAGATCATTATTGGTCACGATGCCTTCTAACATTTTTACTGTGACATTGCCCCACTGTTCAGCTTCCGTGGGCCAGCGCAAATCACCGGTTCCAATCACTTCAGGAACGGGTAAGGCAACACCAACTTCAAGGATGTTGACGGGTTCTGTTATGAACAATTCCGTCATATTCGCCGGACCGGTTGAATATTCATATACATAACCAGTCGCTTGAATTCGATCCCCTTCATAAAGAACCGGGAATGCTGAACTATCCGGGTCGTAAGAAAGGATTGAACTCCATGGACCACCGTTCTCATCCTGGAAAATAAACTTAATCCCTGCACCGGCATAACTCAATCCTGTTGGCATGGTTACAATACCTTCAACTGTAACTGTGTCACCAAACATATAGGAAATATCCGATTCGCTGTCTTCGCCAGCTTTTATAAGGTCACTGTATAATACCTGTTGAATTCGCTGCAGACGGACAGGATCACCTAGCACTTCCACAACATCGCGGGCTAGACGCGGTTCAAGTTTTGTGTTGCTGTATGTGTAAGTCATAACACCAGCCACGCCAGCCAGCACCTGTCCATCTTCAGGAAAATAATAGTAATCCCAAATATCATCTACTCGCATGGAATTCGTACCATCACTTATGGACCATTCCCCATTACCGAGATCAGCATCATCAACAGTAACGCCATCCACTTTAACCAAACATCCTTCATAGGCTTCCGCTTCAGAGCCACCCGTCATAACCTGTCCGGCCGTTACCACTGAAGGACTGATCATATTGACAGCAGGCCCGTGAATGATCACTTCTGTTACATCCACGATTTCAGTTAAGCCGTAGTATTCATCAACGGTTCCGGTTAATGTAACACTATCCCCTTCAGCTACAGAATTGGTAGTACCGGATGATGTTGTGAAATCAAAACTGTCCCAGCCACCATATTCAAATGCAACAATTCCATTCCATGGTCCTTCAGTATCTTGGACGTAGAGGTAACGATTGCTACTACTGCCCCAGAATTCGGCTGTAACCACACCGCTAATGGTGACGATTTGCCCATCCAGCGGGCTGGCGTCATCCGTTCCAGGATCGCTGACATATTGAATATCATAAATGGAGGTGATCGTACCACCAGTTGGAATCACTACATAAGAAGATTCATCGGATGTAGTACTGTTACCTTCATTATCAACCGCCGTGATTGTAAATGCAATAGTAGTCCATACCGTTTGTGCCGGTATTGTCCCTGTATATGTATCACCTGTTGTATTTGTCATGATTACATCTGTATCACCTGAGCCTGTATTATATTTGAGTGTTGCACTGGCAATCGTGCCATTATCTGTAATGGTTGCAGATACAGTAACAACATCGCTTTCCAATGGGGATGAGGGACTTATGGATATATCCCTTACTTGTGGCGGACCTACGATATCACTATCATCACGAGGAATTATTTTATATTCACTATACGAATAATTCAAAGGACCGGTGATAGAACTGATTGTATCTCCTACTGAAGGTATAAATGAATAATTCCCAGCGTTATTAATTACCAAAGTGTCTGTTCCATCAGTCACCCACCATTCGCCATAACCGGTATTAGCATTAATAACTGTTACAGTTTGAATTTGAATTAAAACCCCTTCCCATGGCTCCCAATCTGCCTGGTCTAGCGTCAATACCTCTGGATTGGGTAGTGAAGCGCCTGTTGCAATAACAACTATAGCAGTAACATTCTCAATTTCCGTCTTACCATAATACTCTTTTGTATCACCGCTAACTTGAATACTGTCCCCACGATTTACAGTGAACCCTGATGAACTGGAAATGTAAACGTTGATGCCGGAATATTGACCACTACTATCCTGCATGTAAAATGCAGTACTGCCGTCCGGGGTTTCACCCGACCCAGCAGTGACTACACCTGATACAGTTACCGGTGTACCATCAGGAAATGAACCAGATTGGATTGTATAAATCGTTGTATCAACTTGAGCAAAAATACTGCTCAACATGAATAAGCTAACTATTAACAGGTTCTTCATTATGTTCTCCTTTTTTATTATTATTTAATGATCAGAAATTTACCTTCTTTAATTTTACCAAATGATGAACTTTCGGTATCCAAATTTTCAACTGTAAATAAATACAATCCTGTCGCCGCTGATTGGTCGTGACGGGTGATAAGATCCCAGGCATGTTCTCCACCACTGAACAGAGGGGTTTTTCGGTCATCTATATTTTGTATATCACTTCCAATGTAATCACTATCATGATCCAAAACATCAACCAAATCACCTGCTAATGTGAAAATTCTGATTTCTGCTTTTTCCGGTAAATTCTGAAACCAGATTTGTCGTCCTCGGCTGCCAAAACCATCCCATTTTGCCTGACCGCGATACGGATTTGGATACACACTTGGCTTTCCGGCCCAGTCACTGGTTGTTTTTACTCCGGGATACACGTATTTACGATTTGCATAAACAGAACTTTCCAGGCTTTCCAAATTCGCATCCGGGTCACCTCGATCATAAGCAGTCACAGCATAATAATTGAGCCAGCCATTTTTCACATCGCTATTCACAAATTTATAATGGTAATAATTCCCATCTATTTCTACACTGTCCTGTTCATCAAATTCGTTTACAATTCTTATAAATTCAAACCCGGTGTTATACCCGATGTCCAAATAATTAGGATGAGCCAAATCAAACTCGCCAAGTAATGTAAATTCCTTATCGGTTTCACCCGATGTCTTCCTGGCGCCATAAATATAATATCCTTCAAAATCTTGCTCACGGCTAATGGGATCTATAAATGATTCTGCATTATTTTGCCAGTATATACTCACTTCTTGATCATCCACTTGCAGAGCAATATTCGGCACAGGTGGTGGTTCCGGTAAAATGTAACGAGTGATTTTTCCATCTTTATTCAGGTCTTCCCCATCATCTAGAATATTATTCCGGTTGGCATCTTCACCATCAAAAGCTTTTTGTGCCCAGTCATTGTTAACATAAAGATTCGCCCGGCGTGTAGGTGAATCATCTGTTGCACCATTCCAGCGGGCACAAACAATAGCCATTACTATTTTGCATGAATCGCCTGGTGGTAACTCCCATATGCTTGAATCTTCATTCGCTGGTACACTACCGAAAGGACCTGCGGAAAAAAGAAACATCCAGCTGTTCGGATCAGAGGGATACCCTTCATCGGTGTAATCGATACCTGTTCCTTTTGGGACGTTTGACTTCATGGCATCGTAACGTTCAAAGTCCACCAAGGGCATACCGTATTGAGGATAATCAGAATTATTTGTACTGGTCCAGACCCATTGGCTATAATAGGATTTAGCATAAGGAACCGGAACAGTACCACCTAATAACGAAACGCCAATATAAGACTCTGCCCAACCATCATCTCCGTCGGCATCGTACTGATAGGCAATGTCCCGTGTAAATCCCGAGGCATCCGCTGACTGATCAAAACCATTCAAGTTATCATACCAGGAAAACCCACCCCCCGGTTCATATCTGTTAGTGTAATTCATATTGGCCACAGATGCATCCATCCATAAACCACCATAAATATCCTTGATTGTTTGGTCAGATGCATTCTTGATAGTGTAATTCAAAATGACAAATGCGTCAGCAAAGGTAAAATTCCAAGCATAGGTTTCTAGTCGGACATCAATCCCAAGTGGTTCATGTTCAGTAATACCATAATTATCTGTTGGTGAAACCCCATAATCCTTGAAGTCCATTATGAAATCTTGATGAGAGACGGCAAAGGGAGAGTAATACTGTGCCATGGCGTCCAGAGATGTGGATGAAATAGACGACCGAATTTCTACACCGGGGTTGGCAAAAAATTCAAAACCCTCTTGTCCGGAATCGAAAACGCCGTCTACAATGGCAGTGGAAACCCGACGTACACCATTGACTTTTCCTCCAATCCAAAGCCCGGCGTAAGAAAAATGTTCTACCTGTTCGCGGAGAATTTCTGTTTTTTGTTTATACTGACAGGAGGGCTGAATGCGACCGTTGATTTTATTCCAACCGTTACCTAACACACCAAAATTTGTAACAGCTAAACCCAATTGGCCCACAGACGTATATTTATCATAAACGTCATTAGCAAATTGTGCAGGGAGAAATGCAATATTTCCTGATAAAAGAGTAAAAAAAATGAAGTAATATCGTTTTTTTATCATAGATCGAATTGGACATTATCAGTAGTTTGATCAACATACTGAAAAATGTGCCCGGCAAGTTAATATTGAAGGTGAGGCAAGTCAATTAAGACTAGAAATTATTTCAACAAAATTATTTTCTGTGTTTGCTGTTGGTATCCCATGGATAATTGCACAAAATACATCCCGCTCGGTTGATTAGAAGCATTCCAGGTTATTTCGTGAGTTCCGGGTTGTAGATTATCATCTACAAACGTTTTCACCAGTCTTCCTTTAATATTATAAACTTGTAGAAGCGACGCATGCGTCGCCACTACGTTAAATTGGATGGTTGTGGTTGGATTAAATGGGTTAGGATACGCCGGGTATAAAACAAATCTTTTTGGGATTAGATTTTCATCATCGATCCCAGCTGTGATGGTATCATTCCATGCCCTGCCTGGTGTTCCATTATCGCCTGCACCATACATAAATTCGGACATGGCCCAGCTTGTGTCCGCCTCATTGTCATATTCAACATTTTTCAAATACATAGACGATCCGGACAAATAAGGGAAAGATGAATCGTAATCCAATCTATCTACAATCCGTCCTTCATTATCAATGACCATGATTTCGTCTTCACTGTTAGCCAATTGAAATCCAGAGTATTCATAATCAGCTATATATCCACCGTTTACAACGCTATCACCATTTCGACCTAATACTACATATTCTCCGGGATTAATATAAAATTCAATTGAAATCGTTTTAATTTCGTGGAGGTCATTATCGCTGTCAGCAATTTGCCAGCCTGCTAAATCAATGGGAATGGTATCGTTATTGAAAATCTCAAACCATTCACCATATGTATCTGAAACTGCCGCTGGATTCACCATCACTTCTGTTATAACAATATTATATGGAGATGGATCTCCTCCTGGAAAAGCAAACGTCGCCATGACCGGCAAATGATCGGACGCATCATGCAGGGCATCTGCCATAGCATCATTTACGGATGTATTATTACCATCATTAATAGCCTGGTTACAATGGTTGCCATCGTTACCCACGGCCCAATAGGTATCTTTCACGTAGTTTATTTCATAGGTTTCATTCAGCACAGCCTCGGAAACGAATATCCAATCGAAGCGGTCATCCATCCCTCCGTGAGCGCCCCCACCAAATTGTGTTGTTCTCGGCGATTGTGTGTGGACATCTGCAAATTCGCAATCTGTTTCCCATGACTCAGCATGCCAATTTCCGATACGGTCAATCGGGTCGAATAACCTGCCATCGTTGTCAGCACTTTCTCCCGTCAACATGTCAAACGCCGGTTCGGAAGATGAACTGCTGCTGTAAATGTTGAAATCACCGGTTACCATGAAATGACTGCCTGTTGGCAGATCATTAAGATAATTACGTAAGGCAGTTGTCTCATCCAACCGCTGTTGAGCATTCGACTCCCCTGAACTCGCTTTAAGATGGAGACCATAAACATTAAACCGCACACCAGATTCATTATGCTCCATGACCCATTCCACCACATCTCTCGTCCCTGGAGATTGAGCTGTACTGACTAAACTGGTATTGATGAATGAAAAGACCTCATGACGATAATATAATGCAATATCTTGGCTGGCGCTTTGATTTGTAAAACTAGCTCCGGACCAGGCGCTGGGTTCGATGATTTCCAAAACATTAGATAAAAAATGACTATAGCTGGTTTGCCCTATGACTTCCTCTGCAATGATAATGTCCGGTTCCACATATTCAATAACCAATATATAATCATCTTCACGGTTGTTTTCATCATCATAATTCAGCAAGTTGTATGTCATGAAGGTATGGTTGGATTGGGCCACTGTTTGGCTCAAAAACAATAATATGCAAATAATGCTACAATTTTTTATCAATGTATCTCCACTTCTATTGATCCCACTTTCAGTTTTCTGTGGTTTTTTAATGTTGTTTTACTGTATTTATTCAATGCGTCCATTTCATCCTTAGAAAGCAAATCCATTTCTTTCAAAATGGCTATTGCAGCCTGCGGAGAGCATCGCTGATGTCCATCTAAAACTTTTAAGGCAATACCGAGAACTTCGCCATTTATTTTCCGAATTCCTAGCCCCCGCACAGCTTCACCGCCCACTTTTGTTACAGCGCGGCCATTCATCACTTCTATAAAATCTGTATCAAAGCGATTCTTTCCGGCAATTATGTATGGATTAGACGTCATTGCATCATATAAAACGTTTAATTCAGGATAATTACTACCGGCTAATTTTTGAAACATTAAGGCAATATTATAAAGAGGTAAAAAAGGTGTAGGTGCGCTGCAACCGTCAATTGCTAACGGAAAATCATCCAACTCTGAATATTTCTTAACTTGAGCTATTATTGCCTTTTGCACTGGATGTTCTCGGTTTGTGTAGCCCTTTGGATCAACATTTAAATGCTTGGATAAACATAGCATTCCAGCGTGCTTACCGCTGCAGTTATTATGCAATGGAGTTGGTTCAATGGTATTTTTTATCAATTCTGAATTGGAATTTTTATCATAGGGCGCATGACTGCCGCATTCGTAATAAGACATATTCAAGCCAAGCTTGTTTAACATACCTTGTGCAGTTTTCACATGAATATCTTCACCATTATGTGATGCGCACATTAGAGCTAACTCTTCAGTCGTGAACCCCGCAGCATCCGTTGCACCTTCTATCACAGAAGTTGAAGCCTGGAAAGGTTTAAGGGATGAACGAACACATGTTAAATAATGTGGATCTCCCCAATTTTTAACGATTTGTCCTTTACTGTTCACTACCACAGCATATACTACGTGCATGCTTTCTATGAATTTCCCCCGAAGTATTTTACACATGATACCCATTATTAATTCACTACTTCAGAAACATAAACAAATTCAAAATTATCCTTTTTCAATTTTGGAATCTCACGTCGTAATACATTCAACATATGTTGTTTTGCATGGCCAATACCCACTGCAAATCCATGCTTTCTTGCTCTGTCTGCTAGTTCTTGAAATTGTAATCGGATTAAATCTTCATCGAAATCGTTATCAAGAAAGACATTTCTCCGCCCGGTAGGAACATCAAGAGTACGCATCACAGTTTCTGCTTGAGTATATTTTGTTGTACGGCTGTCTAGAAAATATTTTCCATTCTGTTTTAACACTGTTCCCAATACATTCATCACCCGTTGATCTACAGTTGCTTTTGAGCCTTGATGATTGTTCATACCCACTGCTTCCGGCAGATGCTGTAGTACTTTTTCCACACGCTGTTCAATTTCGTGACTGGTCATGGATGATTTCAGCCTATACTCTTCTTCTCCAAAACTAGGGGTATTTGTTCCCATGGGCATATGCACAATTACTTCAAATCCTTCCATTTTTGCTTTTTTAGACATTATCCTACTATATTCGTGCCCGGGAATAACCGCATAAGTCAAATGAACATCTAATGATAAAAATCCGTTTGATACAGCGTCGTTTCTATAACCAAAATCATCAATGATAATGGCAATTTTCCCAGCGCTTTTTACCACAACTTCCTTTTCAATTTCGACAGTAGGTTTTTCTTCCACGGGTGTTTCCAATTTCTTCATTTTGAGATAAAGCCCAATCATGACACTCCCCATTACCAAAACGATAAAAATTAAAAAGACAATGATTTTCTGGTAGCGATCGTTTTTGTTTTGAACCGAAGACATTGTCAGGGAAAGTAAATGGTCAAATCAAGCATCTGGGGAATACCTAATCCCTGTGAACCAACAAGGATTCCATAATTCAAATTATAAATACCAAATCGAAATCCTGCACCTACCGAAATTTCTACCACCTCACTGGAAAGTTTGCTGCTTTGCCTCAAAGAAAGATTATGCCAATTGGTTTCATTGGATGTGTGAAAAATGATTCCATCCACCAAGGTGGAGAATTCTCCCCCCAACGTAAATTCATTGGAAAACTCACGCGTAGAAATCATGTAACTGGCGCTGGCAAGAGTACGTATCGGAAGCTTGGGTTCTTGTAATTTCATGGTTGACATTTTTCCCATGTTGAGGATGGCAGCACCCAGTTTAATTTTCGAATTCAATTGTTTGATCAAACCAATATCTGCTGAAAATCCATTACTGTTTTCCGTATAGAGATCAATTCGTACCCAGCGAAGAGCTGCACCTATTTTCATTCCAAGCATGTTCCAACTTCCCACAGTACCCAGAGCAAAACCATTGGCACCATACATTGCTATAGGCTCATCGGTGGGTGTATTGCCACGAAGCTCTAAATCATCGATTTCAACATATTTCAAATTCACACCATAATGTGCATTATCACCGGGAAATAACATGACCAATGATGAGATTTTTGAATCTGCCAACCAGGAACCGTGGGACACATCCAAAAAAAGACCGGATTTATTGGCTGAAATTGATGCAGGATTAATACTGTTTTTATGTACGGTACTGGAGCCAATAGCCAATTCCAACCCATTGGAAGGAATTGTTAAAAATTGAGTTCCTGTTGCAAACAAAAACCCGGATATAAAGATTGATGTTAATCTAAAAATGGAACGCATACGATATAACATGTGCAAAACCGGTTGGAGGTTCCACTACCAGAGCATAATCTAAAAAGGCATCATTCTTATTCATGAATGAAAAATTCATTCCTCCGCCAATACCAACCCGTCCGTTGCCATAACCTCCTCTTAAAAAATAATTCTTTTTATATTTATACTCAACACCAGCTCTTAATGACTGTCCCAAATAACCAAGACTACCGTCTGTTTTTTCTCCGGCAATCATTCCAAGATCACCCACAATATAAAGTTGTCGTGTTTTGTACGTAGCACCCATTCTGAAAATGGACGGGAATACATCTCTATATACACGACCTTCCTCTTCAAAAACGCTACCTGTATTCCATTGATAATAAGAATTCAAGTCCTGTACCATAAGTCCTATGGCCATTTTCTTACCTTTTTTTACCAGAATTCCTATATCAAACCCTATTCCATTTCCCGTCAAGTCACTTTCATTCATTGGCAACTGATAATAGAGAATTTTCACATTGATCCCAACACTGATCCACGGTTGGAGTCTCTGCGCAAAACTAATGTAAATGGCATCCTCAGATGTTGAAAGCGTTTTCGTATGTTCACCGGCGGTTGTCCTACCGTCAATACCATCCACGCCGGCACTTACCCAGGCAACTCCCACGCCCGCAGTGGGAGGCAGATGCATTGCAAAACTGCTAGAAATGAATCGTCTCTCCAACGATAATGAATGGTATATAAAAGAGGCTTGCCTTTTCTTTAAAAAGGCAACACCGGCAGGATTATGATAAGCAGAAAACCCTCTATCCAGTTCAGCTGTAAAACCGCTGCCCATGGCCATGGATCGGGCTGATGTTCCCATACGTAAAAAGGATCCGGAATATCCTGCGTAATCAGCTGCAGAAAGCACCGCGGAAAATAAAATTAGAATAATGATTAATTTTTTCATTTGACTACAATCAGTTTTACCCAATGGTTACTGGGACCCGCGTTTATATTTTGTGAATACTTAAGTTTGATAAAATAGACACCATTATCAACTAATCGCCCATTGCTGTCTTTGCCATTCCATTTAATAGCGCCTGTGTTAGGATTCTGTCTATCCAACGATGTACTATACACATTTTCCATGGCAAAATTGTATATATCCAATTCCACAATATAAGATGCCACATTTCCTAAATGGAAACGGACATAACCATCTCCATCCAGAATATTGTGCGAATTTGGAGAAAAGGGATTGGGATATGCATAAATCTTTTCCGGATCATAATCAGCCCGATAGATTTGCCAATTACTTCCCTGTAAATCTGAAGATCTGCCGACACCATCTCCTGTTCCGATCCAAAGGACTGGCACATCATCATAGTATTGTCTGCTATCCAATACTACAGCAAATACTTCACTGGATAACGTTTCATCGCCTTGAAGGGGTGTAATATTTTTTGCCGGTTTAAACAATGCCCAACTCTGACCATCTTCTGATTTCCACAATCCTTTTTCGGTTGCGGCAAAGACCAAAGAATCTTCGGCAAATACATTGTAAACTCGTTCACCAATCAGCGCTGTGTTCCAGGTTGCTCCATCATTCAAAGTATAACTAACCCCTCGCTGCTCTGTGGGATCATCAGCATTCATGGTCGCCGCCCAAATGATTTGCTGTCCATTCCAATTTTGGCGAGCAATACTGACAACAAAATTACCGGTTAAGTTTTCAAAAGGATAGGCATAATGCTCCCAGTCAACACAACCTAGATTTCCCATAATACCACGATTGATACCATTAGCAGTTCCCACCCATACAGTATCGTCATAAGCTAAAACTGAAAATGTTTTATGGTTATGATTGCCGCCATCAATGGGATCTCGAGGATTTAAATAGAAATTCTTTAAAATCTTATCATTACCAACTTTTTCATATGAAGAAGAATCGCATGTGACTAACGTTAATTGATCATCCTGCGGGATAGGAACTCGTTCAGGCTCATAACGAGTGTTATTTATCATGTTTTCTATCATGTTATCTATGTTATACCTCCGGAGACCACCGGCCCAACTGGTAATCCAAACATATCCTCCACCAATTGATGCATCATACGTTACATTGTATTGTGGTACGGTCACAGGCAACGCCTGAAAATATCTGCCGCTATATGTGACTGTGATTGTGTCCGCATCGGTAATATCAATAGGCTGTTCATAATAAATCCATGCAGGGTTATCTAATGTTGAGTTGGAGGTAAATACCACACCCTGCCCTGTGGGAAAGTCATTAATACTTCCGGCAAATGCGACGAACATGGTATCCCCTTTAACTGCTATGGCTGATACGCCGCCTTCCGGGAAAAAACCACCGGTACTTGAACCATTAGTTAGTTCTGAACTTGTAAAGAATGTTTCTACTGTCGTAGAATCTTTTATTCTTGAAAGTCCTCGTCCAGTCCCAAGCCAGACCCAGCTGCTGTCTCCTTGCAACCGAATTTCCGAAATGACATTGCTTAATAAACCCGGTTGAGATGTATCAGCCGTAGAGACAGACTTCTGAAGTTTCAAATCCGATGGTATTTGAAACTTCGTCACTACTTGAGCAAACAAACCTGTTGATAAACAAATTATAGCAATTATTCTATAGATCATTGTATTACTACCATAGTGGTTATGTACGGTTCAGATAAAATACCTGAGTAATCCCTGGCGTAAAAATAGGATGTATACGTACCCAGGGGATTATTGGAATCAATTGTAATATGTCGTGAAAACTTGCCATCATTTGCAACGTCATCCCAGAGGTACATGGGGAAAAAATCCTTGTTGCCGTCATCGTAAAGGGAGATAGGACTGCCGATTGACCATTCCCCATTTGGTTTTTGAAACATGAGATAACAGGTCTGGACATCTTCGTGCCCGTTAGGATCATTCACAGTTACAACAATCGTAGCCACAGAAACACTGTCAGGTCCGGGTAAAATCATGGTATCCGGCATGCTTACTGTTAAAATGGTTGGTCCCTGATTTCCCATCTCATAACCGGCCATACTGCCTTTGATTTCATTTCCATATTGAGCCAGAAATTTTACATATACTTTTCCGGTATCTGTTGGCTCTAATACGTAAGAAACAAAATTGGTATCATTATTCACTTTTAATGAATATATATCATCATTGGCAATAATATCACCGGATATCCCGGCATCATTCAAGACGAGGGTGTCGGCGGTTTGAGTTGTATCAAAACCAAAATATAACGCATTGACGGCCTGTAAACTTTTCCCCAAATAAGACGGTTCAGTCTGAACGCTGAAATATAAATGGTTTAATCCTTGGTTATAATTAAACTCCATATTCTGTAGAAGGACAGTATCATCCGCTTCTGTTATATCTCCATCAGGACAGCCCCAAATGAAAAAGAGTATGCCCAATAATAACCAAACATGTTTACGCATAGGAACAAAATAAAACGGATTCATCATTCGATTCCATAGATATGATGAACTAACAACGTGCCGACTTGCTCCAGGCTTGATGAGGAACATTTATCCGGCTGATCCTGATGGGTGTGCCAGTAGTTTGAGTACTGATTTGGATAATCAAAATCGATGATATCCACTGCGGGAATACCGGCATACTTCCAAAGAGGCACATGATCATCATAGATTGGATAGCCAAGGGATTGATCGAATGCTGGTAAATTCAACCTGTTAGCCAGTTTCCATAAACTACGAACCAGTTTCGGTGCTTGCTGGTAAGAAAATCTTTCGATTGGAAGATGTAAATATGTATCCCCCACCATATCCAAAATGATGGCATGATCTGGTTTTAGGATTGGTAGGTTTTTTGAAAAAAACAACGAACCCTGGCCATAAGATTCACTTTCTCCGGGCATACCTAAATCTTCACCATCAAACAATACAAGAGTAATACCAACCGTTAAATCATGATTATGGAATACCTCTGCCAACGCTAACAAAACCGCTACACCGCTGGCACCATCGTTGGCGCCAATGATAGGCTTATTTTTGTATTCGGAATTTAGTTCTTTATCTGCCCAGGGACGCGTATCCCAGTGGGCTCCCAATAAAATTTGCTTTTCTGCATCTTGATTAAAACGAGCAATAATATTTGACAGATTATATTTATCTCCTCTATACGGATCAACATACATAAAAGGCTGAGTCCAAACGGTGTCCGCTTTGGTATTCAATTCATCGATTAAATAATCCATACAGGCATAATACCCATCTGAACCGGGATTCCTGGGGCCAAATGAACATTGTTTTTCCAAATACATAAATGCACGATCTCCAGAAAATTCCGGTATGGAATTTTCACATCCTGCTGTGACTAAAAGTCCAAATAAAGCCCAAGTTATTTTCATTATTGTTTTCATTTTTTTACTAATAACCCCCAATGAAATATGCTCATTCTTCGCATTTCACGGGGCAGGCACTGACCAGTTACCATTTACTAATCACCAGTTACCATTCACCAGTTACCAATCTACCACTCACCAACTTTAACCACTGATAGCAATGTTTATATCAAACCCAAAATCTCGGTCTATTTTCTTTCCCGTTGTTTTGGAATCTGATTCTCTGTATTCATAAATGATGCCGCCGCTGATTTGAGAACTGAAAGAGTATGAAATGCGTAATGACGTTTTCCATCCAGAATTGAAAGCCAACTGCCCAAACTCTGCTCCACCATCTTTACTGCCTAATGACTCACTTTCATTCATATCGAAATTCAGCGTAAAGTTTACAGTATTTTGAATATGCCAATCATCCATCATTGGTAATGGGATGGTAAATCCTCCCCGGTGACTGTAATTGCTGCTGGCTGTCCAGCTTTTTTCATTCCGGACACTCAAACCGTTTTGTTCATCCTGGACAGATCTTGACAGGGAATGTCTTACATTAAATGAAATACCCTTCTTCAGATTCATGTTTAAACCAATGAGTGGTGAAAAACTGATATTAGTTCTTGAAGTGCGTTGATAGTCTTCATATTCACTGATAAAAGAACCTATTTCAAACAATGGCATCATTGGAATATCCAAATTTTCAAATTGCCAAGATCGAGAATTCCTTCCATTTAGGGCATGTTCCAGACTGGCCGTTCTTGCAATTTTTTTAATAAAGGGCCATTTTTCAACCCCTGTCCATCTTACGCTCCACCCAAAAAATGGAAAACCGTTTTCCAGTTTATCCCCCCAAGATAAAAAGTCGCGCTCCATCGTTCGTTGTTCAATATTTGAACCGGTGATAGTCGTAGAGACCTTTTGTGCATAATTAACAGACGTTGAAATATTGCGTGTTAGATTCAATCCGGTTCGAACAGAAAAATCCTTCTTATGATCCCAGGAACCCAAGTTTGAACCTATATTTTCATCATGACCCAAACCATGCTCCGGGAGCCAGCCAAACTTATAACCCATGGGAACTTCTCCCTGCACTCCACGACCGGTACGATTTAGATTTTCCATGTATGTCAAACTAATTGGATTTACTTTTTTAATAACCCTATGCAACCCTGTAAGAAATGGAATATCTTTTTGTTCTATTTTCTTCTCTTCTTCAATTCCATTGTTTTGTGATCGTCCTCTTCTTCGATTCCTTGTTTTACGTGTGTTTTTTGAGGGTGGTTTATAAAACATTTCAAAAATCTGTGACGGAAGAATACTCACACTGGAAGAAAACCGCAGCGCGGTTCCTATGTCCGCACCATCATTTATACTGGTTCTGGGTTTATTCCATCTAAATGCAGCGCCGTGGCTGATATTCGGTTTCAGCCAGGTGAAGATTTGTGGATTAAATGAAGTATTTAAATTTTCTGTTATATTGACGACAATACCAGGATCCATATTTTGAATTGCTGACCAGACGTATCCTCGATAATCCTGCATATCACTCGATATTGACCGCTTGTACTTGGTTTTCAGTTTATCTGTCAAATTGTAATCCAAACTAAATGATCTATTTAAAGTAAATGAATACTTATCACCTATTCGTCCGCCCAGACGTTTTGTTTCTTGTTTTAAGGTTTCATTAAAATTCATACCGGCATTAAGGCCAGACGGCGTATAATATAGCGGTATCTCTCCCACTTTTGTTCCAAGCCAGGGGACATTTTTCAGCCACTTAAATGGTGTTATATAATTATCCCGACCGAACGAATAATTGTAAGTTACCTTCCCCGAATATTTTTCATTAATGACTTCTGAACTTAATACATTCGATGCCTTGGATCGTGATGCGGAAAAGCTCGGTTTAATTTTATCCAAAGTTGCTTTAATTATTTTATTATCTGATTTACTGGACTTTGTTAATGATGTACTAAATGAAATATCCTGTTGTTTCGTCACGATCGAATCAGGGATGGCATCCTGATTCACCAAAATATCGGAATCCGGAAAATATTTTGGTTTTCTTACAGAACTCGAAATAGATGTATTGACCGGTATGCTGATACCCCATGATTTTGGTAAAAATTTATGGATTTGGGTATTCATGCTTAAACGAAAATTTTCTGTATTGTTATTGCTCCCCAGTCTCTGTTGTAAAGTATGGAAATCGGCATCTTTTCTGCTATAGGAAAACGTGGAACTTATCAGATCAGCCAAATTGAATTTTGATTGCAACCGCATGGCAACACCGCGATCTCTCTTAATTCCGCTTAACCGCATTTCATCCAACCAAATTTCGCCGGTAATGGGTTCATCTGCATTGTTAGTAATCCCTACAATAAAAAACTGAATACTCGATAAGGATGGTTTTCCTTTAATTTTTACGACTTTTCCTGTTAGTATACCTTCTTCATCTGTAAACGTATAAATTTTTTCATTATCTATAATTTCATAAATATCGGTATCCTGATATTTTTTTACAGTGGAGGAGTCCTGAAGCTTGAGTGTCGTCAACCAGTTCAGATCTATCTCGATTGAATTGCGTCCTCTCGATTCATCCCAACCGGAAAAAATCGGTTGGACGATTTCATAATAATTCTTTCCCTGTCCAAACCGAAGAAAAAAGTCCACGTCTGTTTCGTCTTTCTCAATCCAGGGATTTGGTGTCTCTCCATATACATACATTTTTAACTTGTCGTAAGTGAGGTAATTGGCGCCGGAAATTCTCATCAAACTTTTGATGGCGGCTCCACTGTGATGCGCTGGTAAATCCTGGAATTTCAATACTAGTGATTGCTCTTTAGAGCGTATGTCATTGATCCTGTCATATTCACCTCTTACACCCTTTGGGGGTGTATAATTCGCATTGTCTTCATTATTCACTACAGAAATGGCAAAAACACTATCTGCATTTTCTTTGCTGAACACGTTAGACGTATCCACAGCAATGCCCAATTCCTGCCAGTCATTTCCTACTAATTCAATTTTTGCAATGCCTATATTTACATCTCCAGTATCCGACACCATCAAGCGTACATGACGAATTTCTGTCCATTCATTATTCATTGAAGAATCTAACCGTGCAAAATGATTCAATGGGATCCGATACAATTTCCACCCGGTAAATGATCCATCTGTTTTTTTGGTTTCACCTGCCAAATAAGTCGTATCAGAGAGGAAGAATGATTTAGTAAAGTAATCGTTCTTTTTAATGAGTTCATTTGAGCGATCCAAACTTTCCGTATCCGGATAATTTCCTCCATCAAGTGCATTATTTTCAGTCCCGTTTATTTGAAAATAATTAGTACTTCCTTCCTTATATGGCCAATTATCTCCATTGGGATCTTCTAGGTTTCTATCCGAACCGGTATATACAATATCGGCCCATAAGGGATCATCCACCACATCCACATAAAATGTATCCAGACACCCTCCCCAGCCATCTTCATATTCGTCAGTACATCCGTCAATGCCAATATCTTCACCATCGTCTAAAAGGTTATTTCCAGCCATTCCAGCTATTTCTTCATCTTCAGTATCCAATAATCCATTCCCATTCCTATCTTCACTAACTTGGCCAAGATCAATGGTCATTTTTCCTTTTTCACCATAGAGCCAAATTTCAAAAAACTTCGTTTGTGTTTGATCATAATCCCCCGAATACAATGGTGATGTAATGGTTGCCCAAACAGTATCCTGCGATAATCCCCTCTGCAATTCACGTGGACGATATTCCAACTTTAAGATATCCGTCGTTTCATTTTGGGCTCGAATGGATGTGGACTGATTTGGCCAAATATCTTTCGTCCTGATTTGAACATATGGATTATACCAAGTCAATTTGGCTCGTTTTCGTTGGGAATAAAAATGACCCAATTCAGAAATTAACGGCGCAGATCCTTCCTTCCAATACCGTCTCTGGATTGGAATGGACGTAGTTCTCTTGGCGCCTTCAAAATCATCAATAAACGCAACACCATTCGGATCGCCCGTGGCAGAGTTGCTAAGCGGATTAGGATTCGGTAGCACCTGGGCGATTTCTCCCTCGATTGAAAAAGCGGATATTTTTTCCGTTTCAATAATGGGTAATCGATCCAAGGCTCGGGTCAATCCATCAAATTCTAATTGATAACGGCCATTCAAATCCCAAATAAAATTACGCATGGGCTCATAACCCACTTCCACCTTTTCATTGATGATTGATTGATTATAGAAAAGAGCCGTAGCCCCGATGAAAGAATTTTTCCCAAGATCCATTTGCGCTCGGGTACCCACAATTGTTTTTTTATCAAAGGATACCAATTCATGTTTTTCAAATAGAATCTTCAGATCAGCGTTTGGATCCAAATTACTATCCAAAACAAGCGTACCCGTAAAATAATCTACTTGATAATCAACGCCCCGTTTCAACTCATCATCACCTAAAAATACCTGGTCACTTCCCTCCACAATCATGAATCCTAAATTGATACTGGCTGATTTATTTTGATACTTCACTTCAATTTCCCAGTGTTTATCCTGTGTGATTTGATTCATAATGGTGGTTGTATACATTTTCCCTTCCCCAAGGACTCCTTTTAAATCCGTGTTTGTATTCCCACCTTTGAGAGAATCATTGGCAAATGGATGAAAAATGGGAAAAAACAATTCACCATTGGAAAGACTCACAATATTGGGATTATTCACATCAATAATATTGTCGCTGTTTAGTGCATTGGTCTCATCCACAATGTCCAAACCAAATTGGGTTATGTAGGCAATTCCGTTTGCATCCGATTCTTTATCCGGGGACATGGTGGTATTCCAGATTTTTATCTCAAATCCTTCTTCATTAATATTTTGTGCTCTTAATGAATACACATTTTTAAACATGAGGTCCCATAAATCATGACCTGGAGTCAGATTCTCCGGCTTAATTATCTGCAGCGCTAATATAGAGTCACTTTCGGAAACACCATGTCCCACCGCCAAAACAGTGTCGAGAACAATTGACCTGTCCTTCCTATCTACCTCAACAATGAAATAATGACAAGCCAATAAATCAGTTGATGAGGAACTTTTCATGCGTATGAACCCAAGATCATTACTCAACGAATAATCCTGGCCATTTTCCAACCGCTTAAAGTTGACATTTTCACGATCATCATCAGACGGATTATTGATATCCACAAAAGCTGTTCCTGTGATTGTATTGGGATCCCGTAAATCATCCTTGCGGTATAATTCAAAATTGAGGATTGCATAGTTCTCTATATAATGCTGTCCTATGTCGCTTAAAGGATAAAACGGCGGAATACGTGTAATAATTTTAGATTCTCCATTGTATTCTGTTGGTTCATTTTCTACTCCATTTCGGTACATTTCATTTATAAAGAAATATTTATTTTTTAAATAATCATAATCCTGCAGACGAATACTTTCAGCTTCATCTGTTCCTTTATATTCTTTGATTTCTTTTTTTGTTTTTTCAATGGAAGCAATTGTGGTTATATCTACCGGTCCAAGTTTAGACACTGCCTTCAGTCCAAACAGGCCTTTATTTTGACCGGAAAATGTCACAAACTGTGTTGACGGTAATGAGAGTGAAATATTCCCAGCATCGATTTTCTGAATAATATCATCTTCCGCACCCTGGTAGGAAATACGAATATTGTTCTCCCAATCAAAATCCCGTTCTGAATCATTGTCCATTAATATAGTGATGCGGTCGCCAATCTTTCCTTCAACATTCAAATTCTGTTTTTGATCAAATTCGAGATGGGTATTTTGCGATTCTTGCAAACTGGAACGGATCAATTCCTGATCCTGAAAAACCATTTTACCGGAAATATTAATATTACCACGGACTCGCAATGATGCGGTACCTAATGCACCCATATCCACTAAATCAAACTTAATACCCTTACCACCGCGGCGTGATTCTGTTTGATTTTCTTCAGCTCCCAAAGTCATTTTTTTAGTAAAAACAATTTGGCGCTTCACTTTAATCATATGTTGAAAATACCATTCCACAGGAGCTGTAAAAGGAATCCTGAAAATCTCATCCTCAATAAATTCAGTTAAAGTGATGTATTCCCAATTACGATCAATATAAACTTCGATATCATGTTGGATAAAATCGGTTTTTATCCAGCCCAGTGGTCTTGTAAGCGTATCAGATAGAAGACTTAAGGGTTTGGGTATATTCGGAAATGCCGGTGAAACAAAATCAGAGTGTGGATAATAGCTTTCTGGCAGTTTAAAGACGGACGAATCCCGCTGGCCATTCTGAGCAAAATTTGCCGAAATGGTCATAAAAAGCACAAAAATGACCGCGTACCCTTTTCTCAAAGGGGTTCTCCTTATTGTTGTTTTCGGTGTTATTAGCCCCGATTCACGGGAATCAATCCGATAGCGGTAGGTCTATAGACTATACTCCTGAATTATAATTTACTGCTCCAATAAGCAGACAGTTGTTTATGAAGATTTTGTAATGCGTATCCACGATGACTGATTTTATTCTTTTCCTCGGCAGAAAGTTCCGCGAATGTACAATTCATTTCCGGTACATAAAACAATGGATCGTATCCAAATCCTGACGTGCCTTTTGGTTCAAATGCTATCATTCCCTCTATTTTCCCTTCCGATGTCAGTTCTGTTTCTCCATCTACAAACGCAGCAACTGTTCGAAATCTGGCGCTTCGTTCATTTTCACCAATATCTAACATTTCTATAAGGAGCTTTTTTACATTATCCTCATAGGTCGCATGTTCCCCGGCATAACGGGCAGAATACACGCCTGGCTCCCCGTTGAGAGAATCGACTTCAAGGCCAGTATCATCCCCGATGGCAGGAAGTCCGGTTATACGGTTTACAGTTCTCGCTTTTATTAATGCATTTTCTTCCAGTGTTTTTCCTGTTTCTTCAATATCTCCCACTTCAGGATAATCATCCAGTGTAACAATCTCAACGGATAAATCCCGGAGAACTGATTTCATTTCTTCCACTTTATGCGGATTGTGTGATGCAAGTATAATTTTCATTTGTCTTCAAAAAATGTCGCGGAAAGTAGTCGTGCACACTCCAACCCACAAGGACTTTAATACTGATGAGTTTGCATTTGCATAAGGATATAAACGCCGGTAATTTCAGCGGCTTTTTTAATGCAATTATTGTGGCTTGGTAGCTCCCGCCAAAGGCGGACAGGCAGTCTCCAACTTCGCTACCGGGGCATGACTGATTATTAAAATTGTGGCTTGGTAGCTCCCGCCAAAGGCGGACAGGCAGTCTCCAACTTCGCTACCAGGGCATGACTGATTATTAAAATTGTGGCTTGGTAGCTCCCGCCAAAGGCGGACAGGCAGTCTCCAACTTCG